>QWCZ01000038.1_pt1 | contig 70633 bp, 56 predicted proteins | sample 1972651 | NCBI WGS metagenome assembly QWCZ01 (sample SAMN09866695, study PRJNA288562) | Human oral metagenome isolate pre1_saliva, whole genome shotgun sequencing... | isolation source: mouth | host: Homo sapiens | place: USA: California
ATCATCACCATATTGAAGCTGAAAAATTAAGATGATAGTTTTTTAACAACAATCTCCAGATTACCTGATAAAGATTGTAATTCTGTTAAATACGCTTTAATTTGATTTACTTCAAAACCTTTATTAGAATAAGGTTGAACTTTTGGTTCTTTGATTTCTTCTATTTTTAAAATCATAACGTCTTTTAGAACTTCAGAGAACTCTTTATTTGATAAACCATATTTATCGTTAAGTGTTGATAAGTTTGCTGAACTAGATACTTTAATGTTTTTACCAACAAGCATCTCACCACGCCATCTAGGTGTTTTAGAAATTTCTTTAGCAATGTTTTTCAGGATAGATGATGAAACTAATTTCTGTCCTACATGACCTTTTAGGTTTTCTCTAACAGAATGTAAGTTACCTTTAACGATGTTTAGCATCATGGTTAAACTTACGCTCTTGCTATCTTCGACTAATTGTTTATATTGATAATCAATTAAAGATTTAAATTCTTTTAACTGATTAATCGTAAAAGGTTTAAATTTAGGATCGAAAGCAAAAGTTTCCCATTCATCTTCACCAACAATCACTTCAGTATTGTTGATTACCCATGTACGAGCTTTTTCAACTTCTGGATCTTTTTCTTTATATTTCTTCTTACTTGAATTTACAAAAGAGATAGCTTGTTTAATGGTGGTTTCTTCATCATCTGTTGCACCATCGGTATATGAATCAGCAAATTCTTTAAGCTTATTACCTAAACTCGTTAATTTAGCATTTTCATCAGGTGATCTTTTCATGTAGTAAATGAGACTGTCACCTGCACGGATAACTGTATATCCTTCGCTTTTTAATTTTTCTATCTGTTTATTAACTTGGACATTAGTAATACCCAAGAAGTCAGTAAACTTAACAATAATTGTTAAAAGTTTATCCCAGATTTTAACGAGTATCTTACCGATACGTTTAAAGAACTGTTTAATCGCTGCAAAAATACCAGTATCCGCTTCTGTACTGATTTCAGATTCATTCGCGATAGATTTGAGTACGGTATTGTTTTCTAGAAAACGTTCTGATTGTTTAATATCGTTTTCAGTAACGTATGGAATAATGCTAGTGACTTCATCGACTTGACGAATAAGTTCTTCGGCATCTTCGATTTCACCAGCAAATGCAAAGTCTTTACCTTTGACTTGGTAATATTTATCTAACATCCTTAAATCTCTCTTCAGTATAGTTAACAGAACCGATGAAAGAGTTTATTAAAGTAAATACAACAGCAACAAACTCTGTCTGTTTAGCTAACTCTAAAGTTAAGTCCGATAATGTCTTAACTACGCTAGCTTTAATATTGATGTTATTACTGTTATCTGTAATCGTGTTAGCTAAAATATTTAATTTTTGATCTAAACGAATAACGGCTTCTTTAATGTTGGCTACGTTATTACGTTCTTGTTCTTTTAATAAAGAAATGGTATTTTCCACCATTAATTCAAATTGTTTCATATTTGAGAAACATTTTCCTAATGTCTCTTCTCTCGTAACAGCCATAGAGTTAAATTTAGCAAGTGCTTTAGTATAACCACTTGTATCTTTAATTTTAGCATTGTGTTTATAATTAATTGATTCCAACAATGTAGGGTTGTTAATCAACTTAGAAATATAGCTGTCATACGGGGTAATAAAATCTGCGATAAAATTATCGATGAATTCATTTTGGATTTTTAAAAGTAAAGTACTATATTCTGATAAGTTACCTTTGAACCCTTCAGGGATAACAACGTACACTTTATTCGAATCAATAAACTTATTATTTTCAACAAAACGTTTAATATTAGGATATTGTTCTTTATTATTGAAGAACACAGTTAAAGCGTTTAGTCTTGATTTGACGTAGTTACCTGTATCGGTAACCAGTTCTGCGAGTTTCGTCATAGCGGGGCTAGACGTATTCAAAGCTTCTACAGTTTCTACACTAATAAAGTTATTAAGTGCCTGTAGATTTTCAATAGAAATATTTTGAGTAGTCATGACTGATTTATTTCCTTTTATTATAATTTATTTTACTGTATATACATGCTTGAAAAAGCATAGAATTCTAAAATAAAATCACTATATTTTGTAATTACAATTTTAGACGTCTAATTAATTTCATAGGAGATAACTAATGTCTTTCAAACCATCAATGGGATTTGGTGAAAATCTTCAACAATCTAAAGCACCTGAATTCCGCATCTGCTGTAATGTTGGCAGCATGTTCGATTTACCTAACGCGACTTTACTTAAAGGTAAATGGGGTAATACCTTTTTAAATGGTGGGTTATGGAATAGTACCGGTATCGTCGGTCCTAATAACTCTTTTAAATCAACCATTAGTAAACACTTCATGTTATCATTAATGGCTAATTATGGATATAGTACAGCGATTACGATGGATACTGAAATCTCTGGTACTGGCCCTGGTCGTTATCAAGAATTAGCACAAGCTTTTGACGCGTTAGAAAACTATGATTTTACGAGCGGTGAAAGATGGATGTACACCACCAATGCGGAACGTTATGGTGATGAATTCTGGAGTGATGTAAAAGAATACTTAAACGGTAAAGTCTCTAAAGAAAATAAAAAATCAAATACCTTTACTACACCGTTTATGTGTAGTGATGGTGAATACTTTAAAGCGGTTATTCCAACTGCTGTTGAAATTGACTCTTTATCTCAGTTAACAAGTAAAGCAGTTGAAGAAAAGATGGCAGGATTTGATGCTTCGGATAGTAAACGTAATATGGAAGATATGGCGAATGCTAAAGCTAAATCTAAAATCGTACGTGATATTCCAGTAGTAACTGCTTTATCTAATAGCTTTATTATTACAACTGCACACGTTGGTGAAAAGAAAGATTTAGATCCTTATTCACCGTCTATGAACAAGTTCCAATTACAAAAAGGAAATAGAACCGTTAAGTATATTCCTGAGTCATTCTTGTTCAACATGAATAACGTGTATGAAATCAACGTAGCTAAACCTTTAATCAATCCAACTACTAAAGCACCAGAGTTTCCTAAAACACCTGGTGATGAATTTAGAGGGGATACAGACTTAATGGAATTAACTATTACTATCTTACGTGGTAAAGGTGGTAGTACTGGTTTAGTATTCCCATTACTCTGTTCTCAAACCGAGGGTTTATTACCTAGTTTAAGTGATTTCTATTTCGTTAAGACTAACAAATACGGTATTGGTGGTAACGATAGAAGTTACTTTATTGATCTTTATCCTGATTGTAGTTTATCAAGAACGACAGTGAGAAGTAAAATCGATAGTGATCCTAAACTTCGTCGTGCATTACGTTTACAAGCGGATTTATTATTAATGAATCTTGTTCACAAAACGAACAGTGATTTCCCTACTGAACGTATCTGTACACCTGATGTACTTTATAAAGATATTAAAGAAATGGGATATGACTGGGATGAGCTTTTAGATACAGTAAATGAATGGCATTTCCGTGAAGAAGCTCAAACGAAACCAACCCTTACTATTTACGATTTATTAAATATGAGAGCTGGCGTTTATAAACCATATTGGCAAACTGAGGAATGGAAGAAAACCAAACCTGTTGCCATGGAACCGTAATAAGTTAAACATAGACAGCATCTTTAAAGATGCTGTCTATATGTCAGTCTATTATGTATTTATTACATTTTTTTACAAACTTAATTTAACTTATAAAAGAGGAATGCAACTATGCCTACGATCAAAGATGTAGTCTATAAAATTATAAAGAAAAAAGATAAGGCTTTGGCTGCTTACTATTACGAATTTAAACCTAAGGAAGACCCTAATATCAAAGGGTATCGTGTTCACGAAATTTTCGATCGTGAAGTAGATTTTTGGATAAATGAATTAACTATTTTACCAATAGACGGTAAAACATTAGAAAACGCTGTTTACGATTTACACGTAAAAACCGGGTTAGGTTTATTTTTCGATGTGTTCGAGAATACTGTATTACCTCTTTTATTGAAACATTGGAAATTTGAAGAAGGATAATAACATGTATTTACTCATCGCGGGCGATGAAAAGTATAAATTATATACTGAAGTGGTACGCCGCGTAAAAAAGATTTTAGAAGACGTCGATCTTAAAACCGTGACTATTTTAGAATGTGGGGATGAAAAGTTTGATAAACTCGTTAGACAGTTAGCTGTAGAACTTGGTGTAAAAACGATTCAATACAAGATCGACTGGGATAAATATGGAAAGCAAGCAGCCTATAAACGAAATCAGTCAGTAACATTAAAAGCAACGAATGCCATCTTTTTCTGGAAAGGTGATAAAACTGATAATATAAAAACACTTATAAATGCTTGTGAAGAAAATAATGTAAAAACAAGAGTAATCAAGGTGGTTATAGATGAGTGTGAAGGAAAAGATAATAAAGCACATAAGCAGCAGGCTAAATGATTTATTACCCGGCACTAAAACTGTAGACGCTTATACTAACGTGATCAATAAAATGTCTGATAAAGAATTAGAAGCATTTATTTTAGCATTAGAAAATGGTGTTTCCGATAATCCCGATCCACGTAAACCTATGGCGTTGATTTCGTTAATCGCGCCTAATTTAGTTAAAGGTCCTCAGTTAGATGTAGACCGTAATTTAAAACTCGCTGAAAAGATGGGTTATAACTTTTTTGAACAATTATGGTTAACTGATCCAACAACAGGATTAACGACTTTAACGAATAAAAAATATCTCTGTATGCACCTACCTGTAAGACGTCAAGCACAAACGTTAGATCACAAAATCTCAGTAGCGGCTGATGATACTAAAGTAGATGATTTAACTGGTCAAGTAACAGGCGAATCTAAAGGTAGTGGTATTTCTTATCCAGAGATTCAGATGTTAGAAGCACAAGGTTTACCTAATACAATAAATGAATTAATCAGAGCACGTGGGGGTGACGAAGAAGCTTGGCGTATCATGAAACGTCAAATCATCGAATCTGGTGAATTTAACAATGAAGTATTAGATAACGTCGATACGAGAGCAAAAGTCAATAAAACATTGCATCATATCCTTTCGGGTATGCATATTCGTAATAACGTATAACGATTAAATGGAGATTTAAAAAAGTGCGTAATACCGATTCCCCGTATATTACTTATACCACAATGAATGGTGTAGTAAGAAATGAACAAAGTGTTAATCGTGAACCTGTACAGATTCCATATATGGCTCGTTCTTTATTTGCTGAACAACTCGATATCATTATCAAACGTCATTTAGCTGAACTCAGTATTGCTCGAGATAACATTGATATTGAAAGCAGTCAACGTAGTGTACTTGATAGCTATATCAGAAATGCTAAAGACTTTGTGAATACATGGTCTAATAGTTTTCTAGTCACCGCTATGTTAAACGCTGAACAGTTAAAGGATCTATGGGCTGAAATCAGAGAAAAAAATAACCACACGATTTCGTTTATTTTTAAAGTATTAAACGAATTAAAAATGTTATATCCACCTAAAGAATTTCAAGAGTTAGTGACACTTATCTCGAGTTCTTTTACGGTTTTCTATAAAACACCGGATGTAACCGATCTCGTTATGGATAAAGAAGCGGCATCTAAGTTTATTACTCAAGACCAGTTATTCAATATCTTAATGGAAGATCAATGGCTTATTGTTTTCTTAGGAATCACTTTATTGGATTTTATTCATGATTAATGCAACGGAAATAAAACGAATTTTAATCAGTCTAGACGATATCATGGATATGCGTTTAGGTTTGATTAAAACGTTGAATGAAGAAGTATTTGAAAAGATACTCAGTAAAGATGTGATGCAATATATCACTCGTGTTAATGATGATTATTGTGCTGAAGCTTTAGGTTGGCCTAAAGAAATGTGGTATGAGGCATATAGGAATAGAAACATTGACGTAATGAAGAACAGTGTTGTTAATCATGTTCCAAACATTGTCACAAACATTATTCTAGAATACCTTGGTTCTAACGAAGAAGCGATAGGAAGTATTGTTTTTGAATTAGAAGTCAATACGTTTCCGTATCAACTTAATCATGATGAGAAGGAAGCGTTACGTGATGTATTAACAGAGATGTTTCCTATCATCGAACAGATATCCCTAGTAGAGGTAGATATAAACAATCTAGCCCCTACTATGATAAAAGGTAAGTATTTTATTGTTGGTATTTATGATTTTTACAACTGGACAACCACACACGCAGAAGAACTAAAGAAAATCATTATGCCTTTAGTTACGATTATTGCACCACGGTTTGTAAAAGATGAGTTTGGTTATTTGAATAAGAAATTAAATGATCTAGATAGTAATGAGAAAACCATACTACAAATGGACCCATTTAAACTTATTGAAACAACACTGGCTCATAAGTTCAGACTTATGTTTGCACCGGCATGTGATTATGCTCCAGTGTTTATCCCACCAATAAAGAATCCTAATAAAGACGCTACTGATCTTGATGATCAATCTGGCCCGTCCTTATTTGGTACTCACGAAAGTTCTCTATCCGATCTCCTATCTCAGTTTCTCCAGCAATCAGCTGTTTCACAGGGAGAACAGACGGGTCAGGAATGATAGGAGTATTTTCTCTATCAATTTCTTTACCACGATCTTTCGCAGATTTAAGAATAAGAGCAGCGATAGCCGCATTCTGTGCGTCGTTGCTTTGTTCTTCTTGTTTAAGTTTCTTAAGCGTTAAAGATTGTTTCTCTATCGCATCTATTGTTCTCAAATAGTTAGCTTGTCTATCCGGGTCAAGCGTAGCTAACCCTTCTGGACTTCCAACCGCATCTTCCATTGCTTTCATAAAGCTGAGTCGTTTAGACTGAGCAAACCTTAAATAATCTTCTTGTGAATATTCAGGCACTCCTTCATTAAACTCATATTTAGCTAAGTTTTGTTCATGTTCCGACATTGGTAAAATTCTCTTTAAGTTAAAAATTACATTTAAGTTATACACTTATATTATCTATTTGAATATTATTATAATTTATTATAGTAATATATGCATTAACTATTAATAGGAGTTTTTAATGTTTAATGTATTAAAGTCTATGTTTAATGGGCTATTTTGGAATATTCATTATAATCGTTTCTTAGACGACTATGATGAAGATAATTTTCAACAGCATTACAAAGAACTCAATTTCTTTAAAAGTATAGAATGGTTAATCAAACATATACCTGAAAAGAAATACAGTTCCTATTATAATGCAAATATCCACATACCAACCTATTACGAAAACTTTATAGCGTGGTTTAACTCAGCTAAACAGTTAAGGGAGAGTATGGAACTTCAGGATTTAAGGATCAATCAAGCGTTACCTGATAAGGTGATAGCGTTGAGTGCTTTCTTAGAAACTGATGATGGTAAATCAATTGAGTATGGTTCTGCTATTGCTGTAGCAATGAATGAACTGACTTTGATTTACAATTGTCTTAGTAAACTTGAGAAGACAGCTCGAGATTTTTATTTAAGACAATATCGAGAAGTATATATAACAGGGTTATTCTTTTTATATACTTTAATCTTAGAACGCGGTAATTATTAATTAGGAGTTAAAATGATTGAACCGACTTCTGGAACAAATATTAAATACGTTCTCACTGATAGTGAACGTAAAGTAGGAGAGTCCCGTAATCTATTAACCAGATTATGGCGTACAACTTTATACGATTTAAATATCGGCCCTAAAGTATTCGATGGTTATGTCAAACGTTATCTCAATGACCCTAACAGTGGTATCGGTGATAGTGTTAAAGACAAAAATAATCACCGTGGTAACTTGATGAAAGAATTAGGTAGCAATGAAATTTCATGGCGTGTCTTTGATAGAGCGTTACGTGTAATCGAAGCTGAAGAATTCGAACTAGTGTTACGATTAAAACGTAAAGACCGTATTACAGGTGAATATGTTTACACTGAACATACTGTCCTTAACCGTAACAGCATTCAGAGACAAGAACCAGTTGAAGATTTAGCTAATGCTAAAATTGTAAAAGGTTTTAGTAGCTCAGTAATGGACGCATTACCGAAAGCTGAAATCGAGTAATATCCTTTAGGATAATTTGATCAAATCATCTTAATAGTATTGATGTAGAGTATAGGAGCATATGCTCCTATACTCTACATCTTCTATGATTGTTTTTTTTTCAGGATTAATAAAAATGGCTAAGAAGATAGCAAATAAAAAGAAATCGAATGCAGGTGTAAAAACAAATAAAGTCCTTACGATTGTTGAACAAGGTCCTAAGGACGGACTGCTTCGAAAAGACGGGTATGGTTCTGAGATATATGCCGATCCTACAAAATACAGTAACGTTATCGGTAAGTATGCTGATGACTTATTTGCAAGTTATGCAGATATGAATATTTCATTAGGTAAAGGCGTGGCTGATTTAGCTAAGTTACCAGGATTAAGTAAAATAGCAGAAATCATTAAAGAATATAACCCTGTTAGTTTATTAGGTCGTATTGAAGAAAATGTTTTTGGTGGTGTAAGTTTACGTTCTGTTTACGATAAAGGCATGAACATGTATAAGAACGGTAAACAGATTTATGAAGACTTTAAGAAAGATACAGTAGGTGCTTTAGCAAAATATGGTACAGGTTTAAACCTAGCGGGTTTAAATGTAGGCGAAATGGTGCGTACGGGTAGAGCGACTTATCAGGATGTACGTAAGATTCAGAATATTGTTAAGAACAATGACTGGGGTAGTTTAGCGGGTATCATGAAAGGTCTTAACAGTATCGGTAATACGGCATTAAGTAATCACCTTAAAGGTATCGTTGATATTCAGGCTCATACAGCTTTCTTAGGTAAAGCCATGCGTGATGCACATGAGTTAGGATTATTCTCTAATAAAGAATTTACCCAAAACTTTAAACAAGCATTTAATGAATTAAATACTCGTAATGCGGGTAATCAAATTGTATCTACACTTTACTATAATTCAGCTCAAAATTCTGATATTGGTAGTATGGAAAATATCGTGAGTTGGTTAGGTGGGAAACAAGTTTTATCTAATAATCCTTTAGCAGTAGAAACCACATTAGATAATTTTAGTTTACTAAAAGGTTATACTGAGAAAGATGCTTATGAAATGAGAAAGCGTTTATTAGCATTACTTGAATCAGTTAATCCTAACTGGTATAAAGATTATCTTGGTTCAGAAGAAGTCACCCATTTAGGTGCATTCCAAAAAATGAGTGATGATTCTAAAATGTTATTATCTCTAGAAGTACCGGGTGAAATAAATTTTAAAACTGAAGTCATGTTATCAGGATGGTATAATCCTAGAAATATTAAATCTATTGTATTACGTGATTTTAAAGATTTTAGTTTTGAAGAACAATAACGAGCATATATCCCACACCTTAATCGGTGTGGGATATATGTTTTATTTAGTACAAACTAACTAAGTTTATTAGATCTTATTTAGTTTTGTCGTCTGGAGTAGATAATACCCAAGATGGGTTATTAACTATACCTGCGCCAGCACTAAAGTCACGTAATTCAGATGTGTTATAGTTGATATCTTTACGTGTTACGCCGTTACCATCTACACTATCGTTTTGAGTAGTAGCGATATCGTTCACTTGATCTAAGTAACCGATGTTACCACTGTAGAACGCGTCTGTAGTACCGCCGTTAACTGTACCAGATGCAGATTCTTCATGACGTGCACCAGTAATGTTAGCAGAGATCGTTTCGATCGCACTACGACGAGTATGTGGGTTTAAACCAACGTAGTTTAATTGGTTCAATAACCATTGACCGAATTGGTTTACACCTAAAGACATCATGGTCATCGCTGTGAAGTCGATGGTTACTTTACGGTCTGACATCGCAGAAGCTAAGTCACGTTTACCGTTTAAGTCACCGGAAGTTTTAGGCATCATGTTTACACATAACCAAGCTTCGATAACACGTCTTTGGAATGGATCTGGTTCCACGAACAATACTGACATACTGTTGAAGTCTGGTAAGAAGTCAAAGTATTTATCAGCGTTTTGTGGTAACGCATTGATCATCGGAGTTTGTGTATCCGGGTGACCAATTAGATAGAAGATCCAACCATTGAAGAACAAGTGTACTGGACGACCTTGACGTTCAACCCAAGTGAATGATGGAGTAGAACGTTCACGTGTAACTTGTGTAAAGTCTTCTTGCATTTCGCCAGAAGAACCGATAGCATTTTCGGTATAACTTACGTTAACTTTACCGTTCAAACCTTCAATAGTAAGCGCTTGGGTTTCTACTAAAGATTTTAACGTACCGATCCAGATTTCTGGATTAGGTAAATGGTTGAAACCACGTGGGTATTCAATCAAGAACGGAATTACGTTACGTTGTACGTATGCTGAGTTTGATAAATAAGTACGGTAATCCGGAATAAAACCGTTTTGACCACCAAGACGTAAGTCTACGGTAGGTGCAAAGCTCATGTTAGAATAAGCATTACCATTGGCAATCAGTGTGCCTTTTAAACGAGCCATCTATTAACCCTCCAATTCTTCTTGACGATGTGTAACAACAGTGAACACACCGACAGTTTTCATGTTATTCATATACGCATGGATCTTACAATGCCAGCTGTAACCACGAAGTTTATCAGCAGCAGTATAGTAAGTTTCAGGGGTAATAGTAACACGACCATCGTAACGGCTATCAGTAGATTGCGCGATGATACGGTTAGACTCTTCGATAAATTGAGCGTTAGTCAATTTAGCATTACCTACAAGATGACGCCATGCACGGAAACAAACTTTCTCTAAGTCTGTTGCGATAAGCATGTTGATATCTGAAATTAATACAGAAGTTTCATCTTTATACACTGTACGTACAGCAGGGAAGAACATGGTTCTACGGTCAAAGAATTGTGCCCAAGTCGCACCATGAGTCCAGTTACGTTCACGTTGAACATAAGGGATAAAGGTGTTGTTAAGCTCTTTAACGTATTGGAGTTTCTTCATTTCTGGTTGGTCGTAACCGTAACCAGCACGATAAGCACCATTAGTGTCACCCATGTACTTAGCACGTTTCAATGCAATTTCATAGGTCATCGGAACTTTACCTTTGTAAGGTGAGTTCAAGATAGTACCACATTGCATGATGATGTTAGCACGGCATGATTTAGTACCGAATACTTCAGACTCTAAATAACGAGTAGCGATTGCGTATAACGCACGCACCATACCGACTTCTTGTTCACGTGATAATGGTGTTACACCATCACGGATAGTTGCAGTACGGTTACCTAAGAAGTTGGTTACACCATCTTCGTAGTCTTCTAGAGAGTGAGTTGCTAAACAGATAGAAACGTCTTTACGAGTACGGATTAACTCAGGCATTTTATCTTTTACGTACATTGGGAAGCCAGTATCGTAGAACACAGACCATGGGAAACGAGCTAAGTCATTCCAGTGGCTATATTCATTGGTCATCTCAATGATTTTGTTTGCGACTAAACGGTTATACTCATGGTTACCCATTTCACCGTCGTTACCACCTTTAGCATAGTGCTCGGTGTTAGCGGTCATTTGTTGTACTGGAGTTTGAGTAGTTTCATCATACATGTCTAACACTTTGAATGTACGGTAGTTGTAACCGTTAAATGTTAAACCTGTGAAAATATCAATCTGCCATTTTTTGTTTTCTTGTAGAGAATCATCATCATCTACACCTGGTTCGTATAAGTAAGAAGCACTTTCAGAACTGTCTACTAATACATCACCACGGATTTTACCTTTCTCAACTGGAGCTAAGGTACCATCAGGATTATAAGTAGAAGCTACTTTATTCGCTTGTTCGTAATCACGTTCTGTTTTATAAAGAGTTTCAACAACATGTCTGATGTTTTCTTCATAAGCGTGAATGTGATTGAAAGGACCGTAAGTAGGAATACGACCATTTGAAACATCTAAGTTACGATAAGTTTCAAGTAAACGATCTACCATGTACATGTCATCGCCACCTAATAACTCATTTGGAGTTTCAGGTTTTAATACGAAGTTAGTAATGTCTTCACCTAAGATGTTAGGTAAAATGGTAGAAGTAGAACGTTTGTTTCCACGTTTAACGAATGCAGCACGATATTCACGTACTAAAGTTTTACCGTAGAAAGTAGTATCTGGTTTAGATGTATTTAAAGTGTTAGGACACCATAAACGTACACCAAGGTTATTACCGTAAGCACCGAAGTCAGTTACTTGTAAGTCGAACATTGGATAAATGCGCTCTTGAACTAACTCACCACCTTCTGTTACAGTACGTGGGTTAAAGCCTACAGAAATACCAGTTGATAATTGAGATTGAGCTTCACCTAAACCACCTAATTGACCTACTGAAAGACCAGAACCAAAACGGCTTGAGTTTTCAATAAGAGCACGAGTACGCTCATCGAAAGAGGTTAAATCGTAATCAGCAACATTAGGAGTAGAAGTAATCCAACGTAATGTCCAACCAGTGTAACCGCGAGGTTCATGGATACGACCATTTACGATACGAGGATCGTTAGCTTTCTTCTCAGCAGCAGTAGCAATACGGCTATCTACTAATTCTTGTTTTAAAAGACCTAGTGAGAAACGAATCCACGCAGTAGAAGCACCACGAGGTTTTAAACGTTGTACCATGACTAGGTTACCCTCAGATGTAATACCATCTAAGAATGGTGAAGAGTGGGTAGCGTATTTAGAGTTATAATCAATAAAACCGTTACCGTAGGTGGCAATGAAAGCAGTTTTGCTTACCACATGTACATCGTCCGGATTACCTTTTTCAGAGAACACGAAAAACAACGGCAAGTGTTGCGGATATTTTTCAGGCTCAGGGATAATCGTACGTGTAGATAAATCCTGAATACCAGTATACAGGATATTGGGTGTGCTATTGTAAATTTCAACACTAGACATAATTTTATTTTACTCCACGTAGAGGTTTTTGTCTTGAGATTTGCTCATTAATTAATAAATATAATAAATCATCTAACGTTAGACTATTTTTAATAAAAAATAAAGTATTTTTTAACATCTAATATAACGAGCATACATTAGAAATACAGGGCTTAATCCTATGCTTAGATAAGCATCAAGCATATTATAACTAGTTATTAATTACATTTGCAAAGGTAAAAAATTATGATTTTAACTCCTCAGGAATCCAAGGTAATGGATGGACGTCCATTCGATGCCATTATCACTGGATTACAAAGAGCGTTAGCGGCTAACATGTTGGTTCGTTTAGATAATTCGGATCACATTTATGCTGTTACACTTGTTGATGAAAGTATACCTGCATTTACATTACCGATTATGGTTGTGGATGTGATGGGTAGAAAACGTATGTGTATTGACGTAAGAAAAAATACAAGAGAATACAAGATTGATGAAGTGAAAGGAACGTTTATACCCGTTCTATTAACTGAAACAAACTTCTTAGTTAATTTAGCTATTGCGCAAAGCGTATGGCGTGAAGGCCCAGCTGAATTTAACAACGTTTATTTCGATGCATGTCGTATTTATGCGATGTGGTTAGCGATGAAAACAAGTAAGCGCTTAGTTTTATCGCCTCAACAACAAAATGACTTGGTGATTAGCTTTTCGTATTACTGGTTAACAAGATATAATTCTGAAGAATATCTGAATGACAACTACTATAACTTTATTGTTAATAAAATCAGCACACTTTATGGTTTTAACCAAAATGAAGTTTTAGCTGTTTTAGATAAATTTAATAAAGTCGTATTCACTGATATTGAAGTATTTTGTAAAGCGATTTCTCATAATGCGGAAAATCCTAAAATGAAATCTTTCAATAGAATACTTTTACAGACTATGGTTTTAGGTAGTTGGTTAGGTGGATCTAACTCGAGAGAATTAACTTCTGTAGCCGTTGAATATCCTCCAGTATTCTTAACAATCCTATATCGTGCTTTAAATGAAAGATCATTTAGAAATAGCGATATCACGCAGTTAGCCATGAAACTTTTAAATAAAGCTAAACAAGATAGTTACAGTTTAGTATTTGCGGATATTTTAAGAAGAAACATGTAAATAAAATATCACGATTAAATTAACAGGAGAGAAACCATGAGCGTGGAAGAGAAAATTGTGCAGTTTGGTAAAGACCATATCTGGCAAAATCCTAGACGTGATAGAAATATTATTTTACAGTTATCTAAAATAAGTCCTAAAAATGGTTACATCAATTGGGGTAAAGTGCATCATGATAAGATCGTTTGCCCAACTAAAACAAACTACTATCATTTTTATCAAATAGGTGGGAATAGTCCAAACGTATTTGGATTATTTAGCATGAAAGAAAAATGGTTTAAGTTAAGTGATTGGTGTAAAGAATATAAACTCATTATTCATTTCTATAATAAGATCGGTAAGTGTATCCCTACAAGTGAAGTATACATGTACCGTATGCAAAACGACAATATCATTTTTGCTGTTTTAGCAAACGGTAATCGAATTATCGATCTAAATGAAGAAAAACTCTTTGTTCACTTTTATAGAAATTATTATTACAGTACAGCACTAGAGGATGACAGTGCAGAACACATCATTTATAGTGGTTCAGTACATGGTGGTAAAAAGAACAACCGCGATTTATTAAACCTCTTTCAGTTTAATAAACTTAAAAAGAAAGGTGGCCAATATTTAATCCATAATGGTTACATGGTAGATAGTTTTGATCCTTCTAAATTAGAAGAAGGCGATATGACGGAATTACTATTTGATTATAGTATCCGTAAAGTATGGGATTTAAAAGTAAGTGAATTACGTACTTATAAATCAACACTTGATGCAAAAACAAAATATCTCATCCATCCACCTAAACAAAGCGATGATAATATTATTAATTATCGTGACGATATCGATATCTTTGTTTATAAGAAAGATCCTAAAACGAAACAAGTAAAAGGATTATACTATCATCGTAATATGGAAGACAGTGTGCGTATGGTGACTCACCGTGATTACGGTTTACCTGTACCTTACGTCATGGATTACATCCAAGCACTTGACCCACACTACGATTTGAACGATTTTTATATCCGTGTCTTTGTAAGACAGAATGGTCCTATAAAACCATTAGTAACCGATATCAATAAATTAAAATCGTTATACGTTTTACCGGATGATAAAATTATTAATGCAATGGTTCAAGTGAATAGTACACTTAAAGAGTGGACAGCAGATTATCTTGAACGTAGTGCCTATACTGCAGTGATGAGAAGCTATCGTGAAGAGTTAACTCCAGCACTTATCTTAGATGCAACTGGATATACTGAAGCAGCTAAACTATTAGCAAATCCAAATATCTTAATTACGAAAGATGCTAACGGTAATTATTTTAAATTACCGGATGGGTTATACAAAGAAGTAACGGTATTCGAATATAACCGAAATGGCATGCTTCTAGGTTGGTACAATCAAGATCAATATCGTAAATATTATCCTTACAATAAAGACTGTGTGTTTATCGAAGCCATAGCGGGTAAAGGTGGAGATGATATTACTATCAATCTGACTAACAAACCGTTTAAGTTAAAAGAAAATACGGCTTATCGTTTTTATTTAGCTGAAGTAGCAAATAACGAAATAAGCAGTGAATGGAAAGATAATACCGCAGATCCTAGAATCCTAGTTGATCTTCCTAATATGGAATGCACTTATGGGTTTAAGAACTCAGGTGAAGCTGGGGTAGCGATTGGTGACGATAAGTTCCTGTGTTATAATCAAGAACTCGATATCCGAGATGGTATTTTAGATTTCCAATTAACTTACGAAAAAGAACATTCTAAAGCACTCATTATTCCACCGGGTAAAATAGATATTTGGTTGAATGGTCATGCATTAGTAGAAGACATTGACTACTTTGTCGATTTCCCTAGTGTCATGATTGTTTCTAAAGCTTACATCATTGATGATAAATCTAAACAATCCGTTACAGTAAGATGTACTGGATTCCCATTCTCAGTGGGTGATACACTTAAACGTGTTAAACCAAGAGAAGTAGGATTTATTCAATATGGTAAAGTGTCTGTAGACCAACATCATGATTTACATGATGATCGATTGATTCGTTGTGTAGTAGATGGTGGGGTATTTGATCCTTCAGTTATTACATTCGATGAAGAAGGGGATGCAGAAGTAAGTCGTTTTGCTCTAGATGGAAAACCTTATAGTATCGAAACACCTTATGTTTCATTAGGTGGGGCATTAGGAGTTAACCTATATCAAGCACAAATCAAAGACTATGAATTGAGCTTACGTATAGGTGATTACTTAACTGAACACTTACCTAAAGATAAATATAGATTGCCTCCGGTAATACACCAACTCTATAGAGTATACAGTCCATTCTTGTCTGCTATCTCTACTGATTTAAAATACGGTAGATTAATGTCTCCTCCTTTAAAAACAGATGTGTTAGACATTGATAAGATTGTGGCAAGATATAAAAAGTATTTAACAATGGACCCAGCTTTACGTGGATTCGATGAACACTTCGTAAACATCCATGCTCATTGTCAAAATACTTATATGGAACTTACTGCGAGAGATATAGCTTTCTTAAATAAATTAAACGATTTATATCTCAAAGGTAAAGTGGATATTTCTAAATTCTATCGAGTTAAGAAAGGATAATAAATGGCTGAAATAATTACAAAAGTAAAAGGGTTACATGGGTTAACCCTTATTCGAAATCCTGATAGTAAAGGGGATTTCCACTTCATTGAAGATATTTATCAAGGTGAAGCAAGTATCAATAATCCTAGAGCCGTTAACGTTCCTAACGTAGGGGATATGGTTCTAGATAGATCTGCAGGTTACATACGTTGGTTAGAAGTGATTTACGTTGATGAGATTACTTTAATCGCAACGATGACTGAAGCTGATAGTAAAATCAGTAATAATACAATCGACCGTAACCAAGCATTGCAAACGACTGGTATTAGTCATATTCAAGAAACGTTTAGATTATACTTGGATACTTCTGTTGTACCTCACGTTTATGCAATTGATAGTCGTCTCTATATTTACGATAATGAAACGACTAAGTATAAAATCTTTTTAGGTCGTGATACCAGTAAAGCAACAGGTAAAGTGATCTCGATGGATTTTAACGCTAATGGTGAATTGGTAAGTGAGGATATTCCTTTAGAAAAAGTTGCATTTGCTGCTACTGATAAAGTAGATACAAATCTTGCCGTAAAAGCGCCTAGACGCGGTTATACCAGTACCGCTATGGATAATGGCACCTTAGTCACTTTAGTGGCTTACAGCGATTCTGGAGTGGCTACAAGCTATAATAACTTATTAGTGCACAACACGGCTTTAGATAGAACAATTGAAGCAAGTCAAAAATATGTGACGACGATTAGTATTGAAAGTCCATTCTTAGATAAGACTGAAAATAACACATTGGTATTCCCAATGAATACCCCAAGAGATGCATTAGCGATCATGGGTGTAGTACATTACAGTGATGGTACAACTAAACGCTTACCTATTGATGGTACTCGTATGCGTTTAGAAGGACTTTACGATTACGTTCCGTTTAAGAAAGATCAGAATATCAATCTTGTACTTATTTACAATTTACCAGACGGCGAAATGAGCTTAAATAGTAGTACTGGGTCTAATCGTTTTATCGCAGTGAAATACTTCGGAAGAACGTTACAGGTTGATGGTAGCTACAGTGTTAATATCTTCCCTATTCCGAGTTACGTCTCTGACTCTTATGGTTGGAAAATGCGTTATATGCTTTATACACTTGATCGTGATATCGCTTACGACGTAACTAACTTGGTGACAACTTCTGCAAATAGTAAAACCTTTGAACCACTCAATTATACTGATGATCAAAGTATCACTGTTTCTTTAGACTTATCTAAAGTAAGTCCTACACTTAAGAAATTCATTCACTTACAGACTTACAGTATCAACCTCATTGCGAGCCCTGGTGCTAACCAAAAAACAGTATGGCGTATCACTTACGAACAAGGTCAAAAACCAACGTATGGTGATAATGTATTGTGTAAAGGTACTCAAGATAAAGCGAAAGGTACTTGGAGATTAGATATCTCTTGTGGATGTGAATCTGAAAAAGAATGGTTAGAGAAAGTTTATTACCCAATTAAACCTCTTATCAATGCTTATACAGAAACACGTGCACCTAAACCTACCCACTTTACGTTAGATATCAATGGTACTACGGTAACCTATCCATTACAATCATGGAACAAGGTATTGCATTCTCGTGTAGGTGCGACTGATGGTTTCGGTGTGATGTTGATGTGGACTCGTGTGGAAGGGAATAAACAGTATCAACTTGGTGCTTCACCAATGAGTTTTGTTAACTTGAGTGAAGGTGGTGTAAGTAGTCATGCATCTACTACCGTAGTAGATACATCAGCTAACACAAGTACTGTTATTGATATTGAAGCTGAAGTCGCTCGTATTGTAGCTCGTGGTGCTTCGCAAGCTGTTGTAGAGAAATATCGTGCTTTATTGAAAGTTATTAAAGCTAACGGATTACTGAAATATAAAGATATTAATGATTTATATCAACGTATCCGTACGACAGATATTACTCCTGCGCAAATTGCTAACGATGTCATCTTACTCGAAGAAGCGGTTAACTTAGTTTCTATTGAAGGATTCAATCGTCAGAATATTTCTGGTGTTGCTCCAGCAAGTATGGAAGAAAATACAACAAGAAATAATCCTGCTACAGGTACAGGTGCAACTACAGGCACAAATACTCTTATTAGTGGTGATAACTAAAAAACATATACCACGTGGATATTCCACGTGGTATTTATGTCCGTTTACCTAATTCAATGCATCATTTTTATAAACTTATATTATCTATATGAAGCTTCGTTATGAGGCTTCTTTATTTTAAGCTTAAACTAAACTTTTATAGGAGTATTTAGATGAAAATGAAAAAATCTTTATTAGCTTTATTAGTAGCGTCAGCAGCGTTATCAGCTCACGCAGCACCTGCCACATTACCTACAGAACCATTTGTAGTGGATGGTTATACGCCTGATGCACGTTCAGCAGTAGCTAAACAAACCTACGCAAATCGCGTTGTTACATCTGACGTACAAGGTAATAACCACTCTGTATTTGGTCAAGACAATACCGTTGATTCACTTCACGGAAGTTCATCTGTGTATGGTAACCAAAACGTTGTTGGTCCAGATGCAAAAGATGGTAATATCTTTGGTGATGGATCTTCTATCACAGGTTATCAATCACAAGCAGTAGGTGATAACAACCGTCTAGTTGGTGAGCAAAACACCGGTATCGGTATGAACAATATCGTAAACGGCAACCACACTCACGCTATCGGTGGTGGTAACAATGTTACTGGTGATCAATCTTTAGCAACAGGTCATTACAACTTAATTACTGGTGCAAATGCTGTAGCTATTGGTTACGATAACAAAGCCCTTAAAGACGACACAACTGTAGTGGGTTCAGGTGCAAAAGCTGATGGATTAAATGCTGGTGCGTTTGGTTCTAAAGCTACGGCAACTGGTGAATCAGCATTAGCATTAGGTACAGGCGCTAACGCTACCGCAGACTCTACTGTAGCGATTGGTAACGATTCTAATGCAACAGGTAAATCTTCTGTAGCAGTCGGTGAATCTACTAACGCGACTGGTGTATTTGCTACCGCGTTAGGTGACAGTGCTACTGCAACGGGTAACCGTACTATCGCTGTTTCTGTAGATGCAAAAGCAAAAGCAGACGAATCTATCGCTGTTGGTTCTGCTTCTACCGCTGAAGGTATCCGTTCAATTGCTATCGGTGCAAATGCAACAGCAACTAACGAAAGCGCTACTGTAGTTGGTACTCATTCAACCTCAGCTATCCGTGGTACTGTAATTGGTGCTGAATCTCAAGCTTACAACCATGGTTTTGCTGGTGGTTACCAAGCTAAAGCAACGGGTGAAAGCTCTACTGCTATTGGTGTTCGTGCTAACTCTACTGGCTTAAGTACTATTGCTATTGGTTCAGATTCTGTAGCTAACAATAAAGCAAGCACTGCTATCGGTCAAGGTGCCATTGCGGATGCAAGCTACGGTGTAGCTTTAGGTAAAGCTGCACAAGCTAACCATGGTTCTTCCGTAGCGTTAGGTACTGCAGCAGTAACTAAACAAGCTGTTGCCGTAAATGACGCAACTGTAGGTAAATTAACTTATGGTGGTTTTGCTGGTACTGATGCTACTGCTACTGTTTCTGTAGGTCAAGAAGGTGATCACACACGTCAAATCGTAAACGTAGGTGCAGGTGAAATTTCAGCTACTTCTACGGATGCGATCAATGGTTCACAACTTTATGCAACCAACGATGTACTAAACAATGCAGTAACTACTACTGTTAGTGTATTAGGTGGTAACGCAGCTGTTGATAACAAAGGTAATATCACCATGACTGATATTGGTGGTACTGGTGAAAACACAGTACACGATGCAATTAAATTAGTTCATGACGGCGTTAAAGCAAATGCAGCAAACATCACTGTTAACGCAGGTAATATTGCTTTAAACAAAACTGAAATTGCTAAAAATGCAGGTAACATCCAAACCAATGCTGATGCAATTAAAGTAAATGCTGATAAGATTGCAGCTAACACCGTAAACATCACTAAAAATGCTAACGATATCGTTGATTTAACTAAACGTGTTACAACAAACGAAGGTAACATCGCTAGCAATACTAATCGTATCTCTACTCTAGAAAAACAACTTCCTGAAGTAGAAGCAGGCGAAAACGTAGAAGTAGCTACAACTACCGATGCTAATGGTAAGAAAACATTTACTGTTTCTACCAAGAAAGAAGTTAGCTTCGATAAAGTAACTACGGGTGATGTGGTTATCGATAAAGATAACGGTATCAACGCTGGTAACAAAGTTATCTCTAACGTAAAAGACGGGGTAAAAGATACTGATGCGGTAAATGTATCTCAATTAAAAGTTGTAGATGCTAAAGCAAATAAAAATGCTCAAGATATTACATCATTAGATGGTCGTGTTACTACTAATGAAGGTAACATCAATACCAACAAAGATAACATTGCTAAAAATGCAACTGCTATCGAAAACAATGGTAAAGCTATTGCTAAAAACACGACTCGTATCGATACCTTAGAAAAACAATTACCTGAAACAGCAGCTGGTGATAACATCACTGTTACAACCACTACTGATGCAAACGGTAAGAAAACTTACACTGTAGCGACAGCTAAAGATGTAAACTTCGATACCGTAACAGTAGGCGATGTTGTTATTGGTAAAGATGGTGTTAACGCAGGTAACCAAACTATTGTTAACGTTAAAGATGGTGTAAACGGTACTGATGCAGTTAACGTAAACCAACTTAAAGCAGTTGACAATAAAGCTAACCAAAACGCCAAAGGTGTTGCGGATAACAAACAAGCGATTGCTGCAATTGACAAACGTCATTCTGTTGTTGAACAAGGCAAAAACACTAAAGTGACTTCACGTAAAGGTGACAATGGTGAAACTATCTATACTGTAAGCACTGCTGACGATTTAACCGTTAAGAGTGTAACATTCGTAGATGGCCCTGTTATCAACAAAGACGGTATCAATGCTAACAACACTAAAGTAACTAACGTGAAAGAAGGTGTTGCTGACACTGATGCAGTAAATGTTGCGCAATTAAATCATGTTAAAGCTACCGTTAACGGTAATACAGCTAAGATCAATAAACTTAACACTCGTGTGGATGGTTTAGATCGTGATGTTCGTAAGAACCGTAAACGTGCTGATGCTGGTACTGCTGCAGTAGCAGCGATGGCAAACATCCCACAAGTATACTTACCAGGTAAAGCTGGTGTGGGTGTAGGTGTAGGTTATAAACACGGTCAAAGTGCGTTAGCAGTTGGTTATGCACGTAGTAGTGATAACAGTAAACACATCATCAAATTATCTGCTGGTGTGGATACTCAAAAAGATGTTACTGTAGGTGCTGGTTATATGTACCAATGGTAATACTCTAACGTATAGGGAGCATATGCTCCCTATATTTTTTTATTTTTAGGAGTTTAAAAATGTATAAATTAAGAGCAAATCAGATCGAAGAACTTTATAGTGCTTATGCTAATGGTGGTCGGAAGATTGCAACACTCTTACTGACTGATCATGATGTAGGTGAAAAAATTATTAGTGTTTGTGCATTAGAAAAAGAAAACTACAATAGTTTATTTGTTACTAACGATAACGGTACTAATAAATTAACTACCTGTCTCGATCTATCAAAAATTTTAAGAGACATGTCGATTGTTAAATTAGAAGAATATCTTGAACGTGTTGGGTATACTGGTAAAATTAAATTACTAAAAAACACGGAATTAGGTAATTTCGTTTCTATCTATTATTTCGATTACGTTGAACCACAATTTTGTGACACATTACTATTCACACACGGTAACTGCGCGGATGGTTTTGTTTCGGGTCTTATCGTAAGTGATAAATACAATATTCCATTAGAAAATGCCATCGAGTGTTTACACACTGAAAACTTCCAAGAAATTGCAAAACGCATTTCTCTAGAAGATCGTTTAAAAAATGGTGATATCACCAAAATCATCTTTACCGATTATTTTATCAAAGAAGAAGATTTTGAATACTTCATTGATTTAATCCGTGATTATAATTTTGATTTAATCGTTGTAGATCACCATGTTACAAACCAAGCTTTGTGCAATCGGTTAGTTGGTGCAATCGAGTTAATGGATTTGAAAAAATATCGGTTAGCTGATATTGCTAGAGTAACAGATGTAAACGAAAGTAGAGTATTTGATATTTGTTTTAATACCAAATATTCTGGTGCACTACTCTGTTACTTTAAGTTTGTACTTGGATTAAGTAATTCAGAAATCGATGAAGAAACGTTGATTCAGCCGTTACTCAAACAGGTACCCGATTTTATTCGTTATATCCATGAAAACGATACTTGGACTTTTACCGATGAAGATTCTAAACCTTTCGGTGCTGGTTTTAATGCCTTATTTAGATCTAAACGTCCTATCGAATCTGCTACTTTGGATGAAGATGGTATAACGATGTTCAGTGTTAAGAACTACATTAAAGCAATTAACCATGCATTTCCTAAATCTGAACAATGTTCAGAAACTGAATTCGGTAAACGATTGGTTAAAGAAATCATTAACTACGGTAAACGTGTTCTTGAAATTCGTGATAACTATATCGATAACATTATGGATACTGCTCAAAAACATTTCGTTTATATCAACGATGGAATGTATAATGTCGCTATCGTAAATGCTAACAGTGTGTTCACTTCTGATATTGCTAATAAACTAACTAGAGTATTAGGTGTATTTGCAACCATTATCTGGTGTATGGAAAAAGGTAAAGTCAAAGTAGGTGTACGTTCTACTGATTTTGATACCACCATCATTACTCAACATTTTGGTGGCGGTGGCCATAAATTAGCTTCAGGTTGTAAGTTTGATAGTTTGCAAGAATTCTTGGATAAATTGTATAATCCTCTAATCAAAGGTGAACTAAAAATCACTTATGAAGAAGTGACAGAAACTGATACTAAAGACGAAGAAGATTAAATAATACGAACATATTCCCACACCCTTATAGGTGTGGGATATATGATTTATTCATCTTCTTTTTTTGGTAATCGGATATCAACAGTTTCTTCTTCAATACGTTGTACTGCGTTACCATTAGAATACTTGATTCTAGAAGCAACGGACTCCATTATTGTAGAAGAAGGTGCTTTACCTAACATCGCTTTAAGCATGTCTCTATTCTCTTTAAGAGTGATACCACGCTCATGCCATACTACAAGTAATGGACCAATGAAAGGTAGAATGATTTCATCCCATCCTAAAATGTGATTAGTCTTAAAAGCAATATAAACGTTCATACCCATAGCTGTTAAAGCCATAATCGCTAAACAGAAAGTCATGATCCAAGTTGTTGTTTTATAACCACTTCCTTTTTGTTGATTAGTATCTTTTAATATCTCCGATACTGTGAGTTCTAAAACTTCAGGTTCAATATCTCTAATTTTAGCTAATAGATCTTTAGCTTTCTCATCACCATTGATTGGCGTAATCACCCCTGCCACTTTTAAAGCACGAATAATTACCGGTATAGTATCAACTGTATCTTCAGCTGTTCTATTTAAAATATCACCTATTGTTGGTGTTCCCATTTTAGTAGACCCTTTCCGTTTGAAACAATTCAGAAACATGAATAAGCCCCCTTAAATAAAAACTAATGCAGTTTATCAATAATAACCGATAACACCTTCTTAAAGTTTTCTTCTAGATCACCATCTACCACGACCTGTTTATATTTACCAGGTCTATAATCAAAGATACGGCGATATCCTTCACGTACTTTACGTTGAAACTCAACTACTTCGTATAGATCTTTAGTATCTCTACTGTCCAATCTAGAATCAAGAATTTCATCAGGTGCATCAAGGATGATATTTAACGTAATAACAGGCAATCGTTCAATGAATTCTTTACCTTGATAAAAAGGTTGATTACCGTGATGACAGTATTCCTGATAAACACCGGTAGAAGTTAACCATCTATCTAAAAAAATGATATTACTGATTTCTTTAGTAGGTGATTCTAGGATAACGTCAATATCATCTTTAAGATGATTGATCGTAGCGAGTTGTAATAATTTCTGAACTTCGTTATTAGGTTTAAATTGGTTTAATAACGCTTTAACTCCTTTACCGAATTCAGTATTTGAAGGTGTTAACGAAAAAGCCCTATAGGAAGTGCATTCGTTAAAATACTTAGTGAGCTTACTAATTAATGTAGTTTTACCTACACCATCTGGACCGTCGATTACAAAAATATAGTTACTCATTTATTGTTCCTTTAAAACGAGAAAAATCGAATTTAGATATTCCAAGTAAATGAAGATAGTAACTGATTGGCTACAGTATAACCTATAGCAATACTATCTACGGCGTGTTCATCTAGCGTAGGTAATATCTGTTGTAAATTTATAAGGTCAGTAATATTAGTAACGGCATTAAGAACCTCGTCCTTTTTAACCCCACCAATATAATGTTTAACTTCCATAGGTGTAATCCCTATAAAAGGTAAGAATGGGCTATAACGTTGTGTAGCCAATTTAAGTGTTAATAAACACTCTACGAGTCCTTGGTAAGCTTTAGGGAATCTTCCCATAAAAGCGGACTCATGACAGACGAGATGAGGTCTATATTGTAATAATAAACCATATAGGTGTTCACCGTGTCGATGAAGTCGTAAATATTTCTCATCTTGGTAATTCCATTGATTGTTATCTAATAAAGTATCTATATATTTAGATGCTTGGAAAGTAAAGGCTGTTAATAAAGTTTTAGTACCATTCACTAAATCCACATCAAAAATGGACACCCCAAGGGTGTCCGTTCCTGGGTCGATAGCAAGTATACGGTACGGTTGATTAACAGTGCTACCGTACAACATTGTTTCACGTCCTCAAATAGTTATTGTATTAGCGTCTTGCAGCTGCAGCAGCAGCGATATCAGGTGTCGTTGCAGCAGGTTTATTTGTTGCATCATACACCGTACCTTCTAATGTTTTAGAGGTTACTGAAGGTAATGTATCAATACTATAACGGCTAGAGATAGATTCACCATTCGTTAATAACGGTTCACCTGAACCTAAATCACATTCGTGAATAATACCACCATTCATGCTTTTAGCTGAGATGTAAGTAGAAATGTATGCAGCAACTTGAACACCAATAACTTCTTTCATTAGAACATTGGCACCAGCACCACTCGGTACATTGACTTCTTTATCTAAACCCGTGCAAAGCATGATTTCAGAAATGATTGCATATTTAGAACTACCGTAAAGTACTTCACAGACATTATAATATTCCTTAATATCACGTTCATCTAAGATGATAGAAATTCTAGAAGAAATACGAATAATATCTGCTGAGGATACCGTCACACCGGTAGCCGGTAATTCATGTGGTACAGGTCTTAAATCTTGATCTGAGTAATTAAACAATCTCGTTGTCGTTACACCATCTACAGTATTATCCCAAAGTACTTGAGGAGGTGTAGTAGGTAAATCTAAACGTTTTAGATAATAAGCCCAATATTCAACACCGTTATGTTGTTCTTTACGACGTAATGCATAACGCTTTCTATCTTCTAAAGATAGATCATCGTTAAGTTGACGTAAGACAAACGGGACTGGTCGATATGGACCTGTGTTAGTGGTTTCATGTTCAACCACATCGGGTACCGCAACATCTTCTTTATCGAGGATCATACGGTGACCACCACGACCGATAGCAAAATATTTTAAAGAAGGTACCTTGGTTTCACTGAGGTGAGCTTCAGGTAAGATTTCAAAATATTCGTTAAGTGTGGTATATTTCAGATATTTATAGGAAATGTCTAATAGTTTAGCTGCTTGTACCGCCAAACCGATAGCCGTCCTACGTACATTCGTTTTTTCCATTATTTATTCCTGTCTTAGACTATAGTGATTAAGAATTATTATTTAATTATAAGATAATACAATGTGTTCTTTTGTTGAATCAATGTCGTTTACAATGATACAAACATTTGTTTTATTCTGACTTACTTCGTTGATTAAATCAGCTGGAATTGCTTCCACTTTACCGTTATATTTAACAGTCCAGCTAGCGTCTACTTTTAACGCAGTTGCACCTACTATCTTATTAATGATCGCCGCAGTTTCTTCTGTTACAGTACCTGTAGGAATACCTGCAATAGCTTCTTTGTGTCTTTCATAATTAGAGTAGTGTGTTAATGGGAAGGTAGTAGCTAAAGGCAGTTTAAAGATTAAATTACCTTTAATTTTTGCAGATTTAGTTTCATCTAATTTTAAAGTAATAACTTGATAAGTTTTACCTTCTTCTTCTACGTATTCTACTTTTTCCACTTTAATGTTATTTACATTATATTCAGCAACTGAATCTTTATTTACCCAATCATCGTTAGTATAATGTTTTAATACTCTAGCGAATAAATCTGTGGATAAATTAGAAGTAGCTTTGATACCTTTAATATACGGGCTGGTTACATTGTGGATATTGCCACTATAAACTGAAGCATCAACAACATAATTAGTTGAGGTATAACTGAAACCCTCAGGGTTGGCAGAGATCACTTTATCTAGTGTTTCAGCTAATAATACTTTAACAAAGCCAATATATTTATAGTTGTTAACTTTAGCTGATACTGTTAAAGATCTTGCTTCTTTTAAAATTTCGACATCTTCATCTAAATCCAAACCAAATTTATCATTAATCGTTTTAACAATAACGTTTGTTTCAGATTCTGCATCTAAATCTAAAGCGGGAGAAACACCAGAGAATACTCTACCTAAATCTAAACGAGTATATAATACTGTTTTATTACCAATGTACCCACTGGCAGGTTTTGCTTTTAAAACCACGACAGTATTATCACCGTTTTGGTTTTCTTCTGTAACACGAGGTTCAGAAATTTCTACCTTAGTTTCATCAAAAACCGGATTGATTGTTTTAAGTAAATCAATGAACTTAGTTAATGAACTCATCTATATACACCCTTATTAAATAACTAATATAACAAATATGTCTTGAACAGACATAGAGGCTAGCCTAGTACCAGGCTAGCCACATAACAAGTTTATTAGATTAGATATTATTCAAATCGTCATTAGGCACTTCTTCAGTCGTTTCTATTGTCTCTTCTGCAGTGACAGTTTCTTCAGCTGAGCCAAGATCTTCACTTAGACCATCATCAGTACTCATATCACCGAAATCATCAGAACCTGAATCATCATCTGATCCAAAACCACTATCATCAGAAGAACTATCTGATGAATAATCATCACTACCACCAAAACTATCATTATCTTCAGCGATTGTTTTAAGAGCAGGATCACGTGTTAAACGTTTAACGTTATTTAACGCTAAGGCTGCTTCTACAGCAAACTTACTGAATGGCGTCATGTAAGCCGTGATTTCTGATTTCACCGCATCTTTAACATTATCTTGTTCGATAATATTATCAATATCAGACATGTACCCATTTTCAACAAGGTACTTACGAATCACTGAGGATAAAAGAATCTTACGGAAACGAGCCGTTTCATCTTTAAGTTCTTCAGGAAGACCGTATTCACCCACCTCATCTGGATAAGCTGCTTCAATGGCTGCTTCCATGAAGTTCTTATATTTATCGAAATCATTTTGTAACTCATCCATCTTCTGAAGACTTGGAGATGGTAAGTTGATTTCAAGATTATCTAAGAAATCTTCAATGATTGGTAAGGTGTTTCCTTCTGCACGTTGTTTATCTGTTAATAGATCTTTGTTCTCTTTAATGACTTCAGATAAACGTTTAATTAAATAACCGCTATTTAAAGTATACTTAGAAACATGATCCCACAATAAATCTCTTGCAATGATTTTTTGTTTTGCTGCTACACGTTTATTGAATAAAGCATGTGCTGTCATGGATTGTGTTGCAAATTGAGATTGTTGCGTTTCATCTACTAACGTTGCAGGTAATTCTAATGATGATAAATGAAGATTCTTAATGTTGTTTTTAAGTTCTTCATTAGGTACGATACGATTAACGTTAACATCTTCTAATTCTATTTGAGTATTAGGGATATTAGGGTTATCACCTTGAACCACGGTATCAATGTTAGCTTCACGTAAAATGTTCACTGCATCGATAGGACCATCAGACATTAACGGCATGTTCCATGAGTTAATTCTCATGTATTCCGTACGTGCTGTTTCAATGGTCTTCATTGGTTCAGGATCAGCTTCATCTAACGTAATAATAAATTTACGTCTACCAATACTATTTTGAATATTGGAGTAGATATCAGCATACTGCATCGTAGAACGTAATGTTGCTAATGTTTTACCATCTTCCAACATCGATTTACCGATACCAAACTTATTATAGTCAAATGCGAAATAAGTTAATAATTCAGCTGGACAATAATACACTTGGGTTTTCATCGCTTTCAATGCACGTTGTAACATGATACGATAAATTTCTGGTGCATTAGTAATTTTAATGTTTTCACCGTATATACCGTTTGCTAAACGATTGAGTAAATCTTCTTCTACTAACGAAGCGTATACACCTGCAAGCTCATTCAATGTTTCTCTATCGTTACCAGTAACATTACAACAACCTTCTTTGTAAACACTCATCTGTTTAATAATATTAACAGTTTGTGTTCTTCGCTCTTTAGCAGAAGCAGTAGAGTCAGAATATAAATCTTGATTATTAGAAGAATTAATTGGATTACCGTATTCATCTAAAATAATAAACGCACCAACGATATCTCTAGGATTACCTGGTACATGTACCGGGATAATAGATTCAGAAGGTACTTTCATTACGAGAGGATTACTGATTGGTAATCTTGAAGCATCTGTCCCGTTTTTAACGACAACGATTTGGTTACCATCGTAAGCCCTTTCTTGATAAAGATTTTGAACGATACTCTCTTTGATTTTTGTATCAAAACGTTTTCTTTCTTCCTTATCGTTTTTAAGGATATCACCTTCACCATCAGGTTCTGAAGTATAACGAGCGTTAGGATCGTTTGGTTTATCATCGTTCCATTTCACCGCTGCAACAGATTCTAGACCGTAGTTATCACGTAAGCGTTGTTTACTACGGTTCTTCTGCATCACGGTTAATAAACGCTGAATTTTTAATGCTGTTGGATTATCGGTTACTGTTAATCCCGGATGGATTAATTGTTCACCACTGTCTACTTTAAAACTAGGATTATCGAGAACAGACTCCAAACCCACCTTTTTCGTTTCTTTATTAGTTGGACTTCCCAAATAACCGATACTTGGGATAACATAATCACCCGATACCTTTTTAAAGGTTTTATCCACGATAGCTTCATTAGAAACAATGGTTTTACCATTGATGATATCATCGATAGAAGATTCAGGCAATATCACTAATGGATAACTACCTGTTTTAAATAAAGCATCTTCGATAGCTGGTTTAAGAATATCAAAGAGTTCATAATCCGTTTCGAAGTAGTCTTTTAATTCTGTTAGCATTTCATTAAATAGTTCAGCGCTATATTCGCTGTTCTTATTATTAATACTCCATGCTAAGGATTCTGTTACCGAGTCTTTAGGCGATAGAAGACATGAAACCCAAATCTCCATAGCTATTTTAGTATCGGGCAATGTTTGGAAGATAAGGTTATACTCTTCTATGTTAGAGACGGTAGCTTCTGAAAGATTATTTAATACACTTTCATCAGGACGGCGTTTACCGTCATATCCAGTTAACGAATTGTTATCTGGATCTTTTATGAGTTTTGTCGAGATAGCTCTCGCTATCTCATTATGTTTAATAGTCTTCAGATTTCTAAAATCTGAAACGGTGAGTTTATGTTCACCACTATAAATATTTTGCATAAATTACACCCTTTTAAATTATAACTAGGAGATAACGAGTGTCTAGTCAGTCTTATAAATTATATTATAAATCCTGTTTAGATTTTTCAAGAACTATCGTTATAAAAAGTGATCAAACTGCTGAAGCAATAAACGAACATGATAAGTTCGATTTAATGTTTCGAGAAAAGGCGGGTTTGCCTTTATATAATCTTGACGAATATGATAAACGCACTTGGCGTTATTACATGCATCTAGCAGGCATACCACACGAACAACAGTACCGTTACAATAAAGTAACGAAAGAAAAAGAATTTATTATAAAAGTCATCAGTTTAGATACTCATGAACTTATTGATTTCACTGTAGAGAATCTTAAATTACATAGAGCCACTGCTAGAGATTATACCATAGGTTCAACATACTATCGAAAACTGTTAGATAAATATCCAGAACACATCGATTACATTAAAGGTGTGATCAACCCAGTGGATATTGATTATGCGATTGAAGTTAAAAACAATACTATCTTAGCTTGGGATCATTCTTACGTTGAAGAAAACGAATATAGTCTTATTCAAAGATTACAAGATTACGTTTATCGTTATTACGATAGATGGAATAATGAAGATTATTGTAAAATAGAAGATTTATATACCGCTACAAGAATTGGTATACTTTATATTTATTTACCCTTTATCATAATGAATATTCGTTATGATTTAAGTAGAACAATTGAAGCACATACTTTCCACGTATGGAACTATCTTGGTTCCCATCAATATCTTGACGTATATAAAGATTATCTAACCGTGTATCAACGTTTATGGTTCTATAGAAATATCCGATGGGTAGAAAGTAACCCAGGTAAAATGGAAACCTTTACAAAACTGATACACAATGTCATGACGGTAAGAAATTTATCTTTATCTGAATTCCATGTGATTCATAAAACTGAATTAATGGATAGTGATAACGGTATATATTATCCTTATTCAGAATGGAAACGTGATCCGTTAAACTTGTTTGATATCCAAACGAGAGAAGGTGACTTACGTAGTGTTCGTCAATTGATGGAACAAGAGTACGAAGAATCCCGTGATAATAAAGTAGATTTCGAAAATGAATATCTTGTTACTAATAAACGTATTACGACTGTTGCTCACAATAACTTACCTTCTAAAGTTCTTGAAGCACGTTCTACTGACTATACCAAAATTGCAGCCATTAAGAAACACGATGTTGAATTAAATGAATGGATCTATTTAGCGTCTAACGACATGTATTTAGCTAATATTATCGTTAATGACCCTAATAGTTCTAATGCATTTAACTTTAACATGAAACAAGCGCTTGTCACTTACATCTATGCGGTAATGCAAGCTCATGGTGTATTTGAAAAGGGTAAAGATTATCCGATACCAACTATCACGGTAAATAAAGTATTGAAAAACAAACGCCCTACTATTGAAGAAGTGGCTAAGTTAATTTCTTTAAAAATTACACCAATGGAATATGTTCACGCAGCTGACCATTATGCACCTTTATCTGGTAAGATTATTAGTACTGCAAGATTTGCTGAGTTCTGTGAAGAAGTTTATCAAGCAAAACTTATACACCGAAACATGTATAGCTTTGTTGAAAGTTATAGACGACATCCTCAAGTTAAAACTATCGTAAATCAATATTACGAAACCGTTATTTGTCAACTTGCAGAACCAGGGATGACATTTAAAGAATACTTTAAGAAATACGGTTATAATTTCGCTAACTACAATAAAGAGCACTGGGGTAAACTTGGTGATGATATTGTTAAATATGCAACAGGTACAGATTTACGTACAGTACTTACTGTTTCTGAAATCCAAGGGATGATGGTAAGATTACTTAAACAATTAAGTTCTTACTCTATTCAGTTCTTGAAGAAAGTCGATAACGATGATGTGGATATTTTTGATATTCCATATATCCGTTACGATATACTGAGTAATTCAGGTAAACATTTAGATTTTGGTAAATTATCAGATTTAGATTACGTTAACCATTGGTGTCGTGGATATGCCTTCAGTAAAGAAAGTTTATTCTGGGATATCGAGAACACAGATAAAGTAACCGGATATGGTAGATGGTTAGGCTGTATGGCTATGGTTGATTTTAGTACGAAATCAAGATTTATTAACTATAGTTATACACCAATGCCTGATGTAAGATATAATGTATCTAAAGTGACTGTACTTCCAGGTAAAGAAATCAAACCTATCGCGAAGAATGCTTGGGATTTAAGTAAATTCAAAATCCATGCTACGACTGAAGATAGATCAAGAGTGGTGGAAGATGAAAGTGGTAACTTAATCGTCCGTGGTGTGGTTTACGTAGATAAAAACTATAAGGGTAAGTAGATGAATAGTTTAAAGAAAACTAGTTTAGAAATAGCATTAGAAACCATAAGCGCGAGCTGTGGTTTTGAATTAACGAAAGATGATGTTTCTATTAAAGATGTAGTGTATCAAGAAACTGGACACTTTAATACTAAAGCTACTTTAGTACCTGTGCCTGGAAGAGGTTACACTGAAAAAGTTGAATTCGAATACGATCGTATTAATATTGCTAATTTGTTTTTAGGTGTAGATGTTAAAGTACTGCCTGGTAATCAAAAATTAGTATCGGATTATCTTGTGGCTATCAACGATAAGTATGGTTTATATTTAGATGAAACGGATATCGTGGATGGTGATTTATCCTCTGGGGTTCCTCCGTTTAAATTTAAATTAAAAATACAAGACGGTAATCCTGCGTTTTACGGTCAGATCGATGTAATCGTTATAAATGAAGAAAAAAGTTTAAAACCTTTATTGATTAAAATAAATGGTGCACGAGTTAACTCATTAATTGCTAACGGATTAAAACCTAATACGGTTAATGGTCATGTGTTAACTTACGGTAACGATTATAGCGATCTTAAACGATTCTTATTAACGTTAAATGCAAACGATGAATTAAGTCAAACGTTTGTAACTGAATTAAATTATTACACCAATACACCTTGGGTGTTTAAAGATAGTTTAACGGACTTTAACCTTTATGGTGCTAAAGTAGTATATAATGGTTTAACTGAACTCTGTAATGAACCATGTAATAAAGATTTGTATTCTAATGTTACCATCATTGAACTTAATGAACAATATTGTGGTAATGTTTCCACACATCTTGTATTACACTATAACGTTTAGATGCTATGAGGGTAGGGGCCAACCTACCCTCATATGTTTCGATCATTTAAAGAATATAAAAGTGAGAAAATAAAAAGATGAGTTGTACATGTGAACAAGAAAGAGAATATGTAAACTATCAAGCAGATTTTACTAAAACCGGTAAAGAAATGTTAATCGATTTACTTAACTGGGTAAATAGAGAAAGTATGACTAGCATGTTAAAACCTAACATGACTTTCTTTACTCGTCCTACCAAGTTAGATGACGATGAAGATATGAATACCAAAATTAAATTTGCTCGTGTAGTTGGTTTTAATATTCCTCAGGACACTCAAGAAATTCACTATAACCGTGTAGATATCAATCAAGTTGCTAAGACTCAAGGATTTAACTTTGTTTTATTCTTAGATCCTAGTAAGAAGTATAATACTACGCATGATTTATTAGATGATTTCTTTAAACAAGCTAAAGTTAGACTTATCGAAGAAGATGTGGTATTGGAAGATATTAAAATTGATTTTGCTGAATCCTCTAGAAGATTAGAAGAATTTGGTGATGATTTTATTGATGAGTATAAAGAAGATAGCATCTATCCTAGATTAACTTTAACCATGACCGACTATAGTATTGCATATTACGGTAAAGTGACTTTCCAAGTAAGACCTAGACCGATCAATATTAATAACGTGGTTGTTGTCAAAAAACTTAAACCATTCATGCCACCTGTTAAGCATGGTATTAAATGGTACGAAGATAAAAAATGTAATTAATAATGTTCCGTATCGTAATAGATACGGGACTTATGTTCAAATGCATCAAAATTATAAACTTATATAATCTAATTGAATAAAGGATAATAGTATCTTTTATCATATCCATCAACCAACAAAAAAGGAAACTTAATTATGAAAAACTTAAAATCAATCTTAGCCACTGTAGTTATCGCATCTGCTGTAACCTCTACTGCTGAAGCAACTGTTATCACAAGTAACAGTGTTGATCTTGTATATAGTGGTGACTGGTCATGTGCAGACTATTTTGAAATGGCATTATTCCCTGCCAAGTATGTAGATCGTATCGGTGACCCTAACCGTGCTGGTGCTTACTACGACATCAACAAGTCATGGAAATTCGATAAGAATCGTAAAAACTGGCGTAGTCAAGGGGTATTTGTTCCTGAAGTATTTCAAGAATTAGTCTATACGACTGACTCTGAAGGTAACTTATGGAACAGTGGTAATTATGTAGAAACTAAAAATAATACTAAAAACCCAAATCCTTGCTCTATCTACTAAGGAATAATCATGGCGATCTATAAGATCAACCATCATAATTTTCAGTATAACGAAAAGGAAAAAGAAGAATTCCTGCAAAACATTGCAGGAATTTATTCTGTTTCTGATTTGGAAATTATTGCTGAAAAAGAAAGTGACATTGCTCGTGTTTTATTCAAAGAGCCTAGAGTGGATAAAGGTATTTCGGAAAACACTTATACCTATCGTGTACGCGTTAACCTAGATTCAGTTGCTCAATTTGAATTTAATCAGTATCCTAGATTTGTTAAAAACAAAGAAGGTAAAGTTGGTTTACTTATAGGTCAATATGACATCGGTTGGACTCTACTATTTCCTAGCGATCCTGCTAGATTTAAAATAGTAATAAGTAAAACAAAATGTGAGAATAGTCACAACACTGAATGTTTCACCGATACCGTAAAACAAAGTTTTAACATTTTAGATGATGGCGAACCCATGATCCATCTGTTAGAGGACTATTATGGAAATTTATAAAATCAACCATGTTGACTTCCAGTATGATGAAACAGAAAGAGAAGAATTCTTAAAACATATTGCAAGTATTCATTCTCTTTCGGAATTAGAACTCATCACTGAGGACGTTAACGATATTGCCCATCGATTATTTAAAGAACCTAAAATGGATAAAGATGTTTCAAGACACACATATGTTCACCGTGTCTATGTTACTCTAGATTCAACAACAAACTTTGAATTTAACCAATATCCTAAATTTGTTAAAAACAAAGAAGGGAAAACAGGTTTATTGATCGGGCATTATGATATTGGCTGGACATTACTTTTCCCTAGTGATCCAACTAAATCCAAAATACTAGTGAATACAGTAAAGAGCACGTATAGTCGTAATACTAAACGTTATACTGATTATACCACTAGTGTTACTCGGGATTTTGATGAATTAGATAAACCCAAACTCTCACTTCGTGAAAGATTTATCCAGAGTCTTAAATAATAATCGAACATAATCCCTCTAGCCTTTCGACTAGAGGGATATGTTTTCTTTTATACTCAAACAATTAACTTAAGGAATTAACTGTTCTTGGTATTACCCATCAACAAACAATTCAAAAGAACTATTATAGCCTATACCAAAAGTTCGCACTTTTATCTATAAGCATATAACTAGCTTACGTCGTAAAGAAAAACTTAAAAAATATTATTTTTTTTTTACCATTTTGCTCTAGCTGTATAAGCCGGTTTTAAATGTTGTAATAACTCAGAGAGTAATGTCGCACTTTCAGTAGAAATGAGATTTTGTTCATTCTTAGCTAATGCTTCGATAGTTTCTAAATCTAATGAATGTGATTCTAACGTTGGTACTGCATATTTGTTAGCTGGTGCTAAACCAGGTTCATTTACGTAGTCCCAAGTGACAATCTGAGTAAAGTCTTTGTGTTGACGATAACCCACTTGACGGTTTAACGTTAAAGAACGAATACTAAACGCGACATTTTGGTTAGGGTCATCTAACATTTCTTTTAATACTGAACCATAAGGACCAGAAGGTTTTACCTTACCTCTGATGGCAATAATTTTATTTCCTGTTTCAGGATCTCTTACACCATCAAAATCGATATAAATATCAGAAATGTGTGCACACACTAAAGTTTCTTCAATGGTTAAAATACGAGTTAAATATTCGTTTTCAGATTGACCTGGTAGTTTTTTAGGATGACCATATTCCGATCTTAACTGCCCTTTACCAACACGTCTCATTAAAGACGAACCTGGTTTGAAAAATTCTTGAGCAGATTTTAAAGTATAAATATCGCCAACACTGTTAGGGTACTCTAAAGCACCCAACACCATGTCATATCTTCCTTGAGCATCTGGTTTTAATACACCAGCTTTATTCGTCCCAAGTAATGCGGTGCAGCCATAATGTACTGTTGCCATTTATTATCCTTTCTTCTTAATCATTATAGATAAAGATGTAACTTTATTATAATCGTTTTCTGTTATCTCTTTTACTTCTATCTTGTTATTGTTTTCCAAAGGATAGTCGTAATCGTAATTACGTAATGTGATTTCGTAATAGCCTTTAATAAGTTTGACGTCATGTGTTAAGTATAGACTTTCACCTAATACTTTTAAGAACATGGTAACACGTTGATCTTCACCATCACTTCCATAAGTTGTTTGTACTTGAGGAATAGTGAATTCACAAACTGTGTTAGGTCTGATACTATACGTTTCTTTCTTCCACGATACCAACCAATATTCATCAGATGATTCTACATCACTTAATAATTTTTTAGATGGTTTTACAGCGTACTGATACGGAAGTTCATATACAGTATATAAACCTGTAAAGTTCTTACGTTCTCTACCAGCCATATCTGTAAACATGGATTGATATCCGTTTAAACATCCAATAAGTGATGTAGAAGTTGATACACGAGGTACGCTTCTATCTTCAGAACTTAAAGTACGTGAAGAAACTTTAGGACTAAAGATTCTAACATTTGGATTCATTGAAACGTGATATAAAGGTCTATTTACTTCACCTGCTGAAAATAATGTAAGCTCAGATACAGCATCACCTAAAAGAGCCGATAAGTATTCGATGATCTCTTGCTTTTCAGCTTCAGGATCATCAAGTTTTACTTCTCGTTCTTCTTGGAAAGGTTCTTCTGCTGGTGCTCCAGTTTCTTGTTGTGACGTTGAATCGACTTCTGAGTCTTCTTGTCCAGAAACAGATAGATCGGACTCGGTATTCTCTTCTGAGTCTCCTCCACTTGTCTCTTCCATTCCTTCACTGGTTTCAACATTCTTATCACTACTATTTTCAGCAGTTGCATCGGTTTCAGTAAGTTCAGGTTGAACCTCCTCTGTTACGGTTTCTTCACCGTCTTCTAAAGAGTGAACAGCACTACCATTAGCTGTTTTATATTTAGTTAAAATACTCATTTTCTTATCCCTACTGTCTTAATAGTTGTTCTACTCGTTCAGTAGTATCTGAAGGATAAAGTAAAGCTGAATTCAAACCTTCATCAAAATAAGCACCCATTAATTTAGATGTCGTATTACGAGCACCTAAAGGTACATTTCGTAAAGGGGCGAAATCTGGTACTGACGTATAAGCTTCTTGTTGATCTTTTAAAGTTTGTCTCCAATACTTCATCACATCAACATTATCTCTTAGACACATGGAGATGATCATCTCCATGATAGTCTGACCAGCACCGTATACAGCTCCAGTATATTCTTTAGATTTAGATAAGATATTAAGCATATCGATCGCACCCATAAACCAAGGCACTTTCCCTAAAGCAATAAAATAGTTATAAATATAATAACCTAAAGTATTATCTTTAACGAGATTAATATTATCAGTAATCATCGAACCCTTTTCAAAGGAAAGTTCGTAATAACCGTGTTCATTAAATTTAACTTCATTTATTTCTACAGGGAATAAACGTACTTTAGATGGTACCACATTTACGGCATAACTATCACCAACGATAATAGCAAAGATAGCGAGACTATAGACACTCGCACCCATCACTGCTAAATTGGCTTCTTCGTATCTTACAGGAATGACAATCTTTAAATCACTTTTAGCAATCATCTTCCCCGTGTTATCTATTTCTATTGCATTTAAAATAACATCTTTATTTCGTTTTAAGTTTGTATACGGCATTTTACTTTATTCCTTACAAATACTGTTTACTTATTAGTAGACAGCAATGAAACTTGAGATAAGAAGTATTTAGTCACTTCTTCTAAACAAGCGTAATAAGCTGCTTGAGCTGGAGTAAGTGTAACACCATTACCAGATGGTTTTAAATATTTATCCATAGTGTTGTAGAACATGTGTAGTTCTAATTCTGGTAATAAACCTAAAGTGATGATGTTAGAAGCATAGCTGTAAATATCTTCTACTGAAGTTACAGGTGTGCTTTGAATATATTCACGACCACGTTGCATTAACGCCGCTTCCACATTGATGTTTTCAGCTTGTAATTCAGGGATAGTATTTAATACTTCAACTGGGATATCTTTTACGATTTTACCTAATTCTTGAGTCGCACCTAAACGCATTAAACGAATAGATTCTAAACGTAAACGACGGATTTCACCAGATACTTCTTGATCGTAAGCAGATTCAAGAGAAACTTTTTTCTCTAATAAACCTTCAATCCCTAAAGCAGGACCTTTAACTTTTACGTAACCAGCAAGAATACTGTTGTTACCACCTTTATCTAAGAACTTACGGTAGTTAGGACCATAAACGGTAATACCTTCGTTAGAAGCTCTTACAGGCACCACAACTTCTTTAGCCGTTAAATCATCTTGTAATTTAAACAAGTTATTGATATTTTGAGAAGTACGACCTAAGATGCGTAATAGTTTAAGTTCTTGTTCTTTAACAGGTTCACTATTTAACGTTTCATTACGATCGTATAGGTGTCTAGCTACCATGTGGATAACTAAATTCTTATCTGCTTCTTCACGATAATCATTAGTCACTTCTGGTTTTACAATAACCAATTCTTGACCGTTTGTAAAGTGTTTACGAACTACATCAAGATACCAGTCTTCGCCACGTTCATTAATGATTTCTTCTAATTTCTTATCAATGAAACCACTACCCGTTTTTAATGCACCTTTATAGTAGTTATTGGTTTCATCTAAAACGATACCTTTAAAACCTTGAACGGGTTCAAGATCTTTAATACCATAACCTTCAAAAATATTACGAGCTAATGGATGATTATAGAATTCACCGAAATCCACTTCGGTTACTTCTGCTGTTTGCGGAACATAACCTTCAATGTATTTAGAGATTAAATCAGTATATTTAGCAATGAGTGGATTAACTACATCTTTAGCTAAATGTAAACGTCTGTTTAATAAACCAGAAACGGTAGACGTGATACCTTCTAAAATATTATCATGCGTTTCAGGCGTGACTTCAACCGGACTAGAAGTCATTTCTTCTAATGATTCTACGATGGCTTCAGGTTCTTCTGGTACTTTATCAGTAACAGGTTCTGCTGCAGCGACTAACTCTTCAACGGGGGTATCTACGTTTGGAACGAGATAAGCTTTTCTACGTTCTAATTCTTCAGCTAATACTACGGCTGATTCTAATGTTAATTCAGTTAACATGATTAAGCACCTCCAACCATTCTTGCAATAGTTGCTTGAACGTCGTTAGTTAATTCTCTTGGATCATGTGGAACATCCACACATTCTTTATCTAAATTCAAAAGAACATTAACGATAGCCTGAATCATGTTAGCAGTGGTGCTTACATGTACATATTTTTCTGTCATTATTATTTTCCTTTTTATATTTTGGCCAAAATAAAAATATCCCATCCTATTAGGTAAAACATTACTTAATAAGAGGTACATAGGATGTTCAGGGCTTGGATTATACTTATATACCTATATTATCTATTTGAGTTAACAACTTTTATTACTGAGGAGTAAAAACATGAATGAACAACAAAAGGCTCAAATAGAGAAATGGATTGCCGAACAACAATCTATTAATCTTATTAAATCAGCTGGTCTAAATTTTATACAGAAAAATGATGATTTAGAACTAGATATCTTGGAGTTAAAAGTAGAACTAGATTCTGGTGATACGATTAGTATTTACTATAATAGACATCAAGAATATGCAAGTTATAAATCACTTGACGATAACAATATTTTCACACTGATTCGTGGTGGTAATAATCTTTATCTACGTCGTAAATCTGATAACTGGCTTTATAACTTAGAAGCTGTAGGTGAACGTCTTTATTTTGAATTAATGAGTCATTACACTGATAGAGAATGGGGTAATGTAATGGATTACCATCCACCTATCGAAGTTCGTTTAGAAGGTGAGAAACTTCTAGATCATGAGTTCTGTGTAGCTGAAATTAAAAAGGCTATGACGTTAGCAAAACAACAATACTTTATTTAATTGAACATATATCCTACACCTTTTTGGGTGTAGGATATATGACATTAAGTTATTTTATTTTTTGTATCGTTACGATAAATACCAATCACTTCTTTAGTTATTTCTCTAAGTAACGTATTAGTCGTACCTATTACTTCAGCAGAAGTTACGATACGGTTACTGATAGATTGATAACCAAATATAGCATCTATTGGTTTACCTGACTTGGTTTCATTCACACCTGTCATGACTCGTGCTACAACAGATTTAAGCTGATTTGATCAGATATGTTCAATAGGATTCGTTAGATCCTACCCGTTTACTCTTCCATCGAGTAAACTGCTCCATGTCGCCATGGATGCTCAGACTATATCACTACCGTTATCACGGTAGCCTCCTATTTCCACCTACTTAGGTGTACAGACTGGTGAGGTCTTAGTCGTTGAACCCTCCTCTTCAGCTTTACCTGTTAAGAATTTCGGCTGCGGATTACCTAATCTCTGTCTCTTTTACCATACCCATTTAGTTAGAATGGCCACTAATTACATTTCTGTATTAGCTTGGTGTACAAAGCCCTTTAAGGTTTCCCCGTCAATTAAAGGAGGTCTCAGATAAATACTTATCTGGGCTATCTATTTAACCACCAATTTATCCCCGATACCCATTCCATCGTGATGTTCAATATAGAATTTAATCACTAAACTTCTATCGGTTAAAACATTTCCACCCACACGTATAGGTTCTTTTAATAATCCTACTGTCGGGCTTCCATCTTTTAATCTCTCAGCAAGCACTCTTCTTTCTTTATCAAATTTACTAATAATAGATTTCACACTTTCAGATGCGGTACTACTATCACCGTAATACATGACCTCTATTTTAGTCACCATACCGTGATGTTTCGCTCTAGGCGATACATTCGCTAATTGATTAAGTGTATCTAAATACTCACTGTTCTTATCGAACATACTGTTTTCTGTAAACACCGCATTAACGATAGTGCATAAAGGTGTTTCACTTTCTACATTATCTCCAACGTTTACAAGATGACGAATAGTATCATCAAATGAAACGACGATATCTCTTACTTCAGTTACCGGCACTTCCATCTTACCTGCTAGTTTTAAAGAAATAGCACTACTATCTTCTTCGGTATCATTGCTTTCCATAAACGTTGTAAATGATAAAATCGAGTTTTTAAATAACACTTGAGATTTATCAAATACATCACGTTGGAAGTGTGCAGGATGGAATGCGACCACATCACCTTTGTTTACTTCTTGTCCTACAGTGTAATCAGTAACCAACATGTTATTTACTACACTACCTGTAGATACCCCATAGTTCAATCCTATTTTAAAACGATCTGTAGTCCCATCTTCGTAAGTTAACGTAATGTGATTATTACTCACTTCAGTAACTTTACCTTTACCTTTAGATACTACTGCAAATTTTTCATCTACTCGATGCGCTATAATAGTGTCATATCCAGTACGTACAGCCTGAGGCATGGAGTTAATCATGCCTAATGAATGGCTGTTCTGAATGGCACTAAATAAAGTCCTCTTTGGTACCCATTATTTAGAAAAATGTAGATTTTTACATACACAATATCGAATATGTAAACCATTTACATTCTATTCATGGATCGACTATATCTTCATCTTGAATTAATTATCAAGCTCTTAGTTTTTACTAAGAGGTGGAGGTCGTAACCCTCTCACATGTCCCCCGTTTCAGACATCTAGAGATGCCTTACGTGCTACCGCACTAGTCTGTGAACACATTTCCCTCCTTTAAGGAGTAGGAAACTTCGCTGCGTCGGTTGGTTCCGATTTAACGTTTTCACCATGCTGCGTTGAAACATTACTCTCGCAGTATTATAGTCTATTACTAGCTATAAGTGGTAGTTAAAGTCGTTGAATGAACTTTCCCGCAATTAGAGGGAATTCACCCTTTAAAGGGTGGACCCATTAATATTTTTATTTATTAAAAGGAAAACATTATGTTTGAGAAATATTCTCCAGAAGAACAACAAATTTTAAATTCAAAATATCCATGTAAATATCCTTACCAGAAAATTATTAAGGATAGTAATGGAAATGTTATTAAATGTATCCCAAACCCATATCCGTGGTTAAAACCATGTGAAGAGTATCCTGGTTATTATCATATTCCTTTTATCGAAAATGCTATTATTAATCCGGTAACATCAACTGCTATTAGTTTAATAAGATCAACGATAATGACCAAAAAGAAGAAAAAACGAGGATATCTTGAATACGGTTTTACCATAGATAAGAAAACCCAAAAAGCTTATCTTATTCATCGCTTACTCGCAAGAATGTTTATTCCTGAAATCAGAGATATTTCTAAACTTCAAGTAAATCACATCAATGGGATTACTGATGATAACAGATTAGATAATCTTGAATGGGTTACACCACGTGAAAACGTTCATCGTTATTACAGAGATATCAATAAAAGAACCCACGTTCTCGTTGAGGTTAAAAATGTTTATACCAATAAAATCACTATTTACCCTAATCGCATTTTAGCATCTTTAGAGATTGGTTGGGGTGACAATAAAGATTTCATTGAGCATCGTCTTTCGCAACCTGATTCTCGTGTTTGGGCACCAGGTGTACAAATTAGAAAATACCATCAGGATAATAAACCATTTCCTGAATTATCCCCTGAAGAAATAGCGACCCAACTAGCAAATGAAGGGGGTTCTAATAAAACGTATTTAAGAAACGCTATCACTAACGAGGAATATAAATTCGATAGTCAAGCTGAATGTGGTAATTTCCTTAAATTATCTCCTGGGGCGATATCGGAATACGCTAACTCTAACCAGAGAGTGTTCTTGTGTAATGACAGTATCTGGCAGATTAAAAACGATTTAACACCTTGGCGTAATATTCCCGATGTTTACCTTGAATTAACTAGACAAGGAGAAGCTGTACCTGTAAAATGCATCTTACCTGATAGTACATTTAAAATCTATCTTAACGCAAGAGACTGTGCTAAGGAAAACAATCTTAGCGTGACTACACTTAACGAACGTCTTAACCAAGCTAATCCGAACAAATTCTGGAAAGACGGTAAAGCATACGTGCGTTATACGGATTTTCCTGGATATTAAAAATTGTTGTTTCCGTCTAACTGTTACAGAGTTAGGCGGGATTATGTTTGTCCTTTTTAAAAAATATTAATATTGTTGATCATCTCGAGTAGATGCAACGTATAAGTTGCTGGTTGTAGATAAAACTTCAGCTGCTGAGGTATTCTGAGTATCGATGCGCTTACTATTACCTAACGTCGTAGTTAACGCAGGGTTAGCAGATAAGAATGTTGTTACCGCTACATCTGCACTATCTACGGTTGCTTCTGAAATCACACCTAAGTCTGATTTAGAGTAAGTACGTGTACGAGACACCATCGATCTACGGCTACGACCACCATCACCACCAAAGGTGATATTCTCATGTTCTTTTAAGTTGTGGATAGGGTTAATATCATCCACTAAAGAAACCGAAGGATCTTTCATGATCGTTTGTAAAATATGCGTAGGTGGCATATCGAAACGCTTCTTAGCTAAGATACTACGATTATTCATCATGGTTTTAACGTTACCAGCAAGTTGTTTATAGATTTGACCTGCAATACGTTGGTAACCTGCTATAATCATATCGTCCATATTCACTTCAGCTCGTGAATAAGGAATAGTAAGTAATTCTGCTGCTCTAAATAATAAAGACACGAAATCTGTCGGTTCTTGCATTTGAATCAATAACTCTTTTGTTATCTCATCTACCCACAACATTTCCATGAGTTTAAATTCATTTTCAACTTGCATGGTTAAACCAGCATCGCTTAAAATAGCAATAAACGTATCTTTATTATCAAATTGATCTACAGCGTAATCTTCGATATAACGTTTATAGTGATTGAAACCAGATAGAATAATAGCTGCCTTGGTATCACGTCTATCGAATACCCAAACCTCATCGGCAAATTTAATCGCATATTCAGTAGAACTTAAGTTAGGTCGTTGTCCTCTGAATACTTTACGAGGACGTACATTAAGTTCTCTTAATAATCCGGATAAACCTTTATAATAACCTAATAAGAACACTAAAGGAATAGAATTAGAGAATACTTTAATCTCTGCCATTTCTAAAGGTGGTTCTTTTTCTATAGCTAGTAATTCATAAAGCGGTTTAGGCTGATAACCTTGATCAGTAGAATAAACCATGTTATCAGATTTACTAATGAAATATAAATGACTTTTATCTTTAGCAAAAATAACACCGTCATATTTCGCTTCGAGTTCAGCTAAACGTTTATCATCGTTATTGATTAAAACACTACGATTATTATAATCGAAGTTAAAATAAATAACTTGTTTATTGTTTAATAACTCAAAACGTTTAAAACGAGAAGCAACGTGATGATATTCAGTAGGAACATCTAATTCAGTATTAATTCTATTTGAATACTCTACATGAATAATATCTTTATCAATGATCTTCGCGTTTAATTGCGTATGATAAAATGATTCAAGATTAAATGTTCTTCTTTCAGCTTTAGAAACGGAAAGTTTACTATAATAAGACGTTAATGCAACTTTATCTGTAGAAACCTTACGTATCGGAAGGTCTTTACGTTGCGCTCTTAGATTATAATAAATACCATTAACTTTAAATCTACCTTCTTTATCAACATGAGGTAATTTAATCGTTACGGTTGCTTCTGTACCGCCTATTGGTTGTACTTTCATTTTCCAGATATCGTATTTGCTTGCAACGTCATTTTGGGTTTCCAATTTAAGATCGGTTACCATCATCCCTGCTTTCTGAATAGACATCAGTGATTTAACGACATCTCGTTTAAGAGATTTCTCGATGTATTGTCTAGTCAGAGGTTCGACAGTTGTTTTAAGCATATTCTTATCAAGAATCCAGTCTGAATCAGGCACTTCAATAGGTTTGATTTCCACATCCTCTTTAGTATTCGATTCCATGAAATCTTTTAAAGAGGTTTTACCTGATTCATCGAACGGGTTAGGAATCATGGTGTATGCTTCTGCCTGACGTTGAATACGTTGAAACTCCCTTGCAGACATCTCACCTTCTTTAACCTTATTCATCGCTTCACGTAGTGGTAAGCGTTGATATGGGTCTTCAGGTAAATCTTTATAAGGATCTTCAGGAATGTATTCCGTTTCAGGTTCATCTGGAACCACTTCTTGCACTTCTTCAGGTAACGCTACCTTATCTGATTGTCCAGCTAATTTAGAATCTGGTTCTGGTTCTGATACCGTATTGTCAACTGTATCCTGTTCATCAGTTTCTTCTTTAGGAAGCGGTTTAAGCACTCTAGAAAAGGTATTCGTTTTACTCTTCTCTATTTGTTGTTTCGCTTTATCTTCCGTCGTTTGAACTTTAGTATCCGTTACTTTACCAACAGCAGAAATAAATGAATCCGTTAAAGATTTAGGTTTTGTTTCAGTAGGCTGATTAGGCTGTGATACTTCACCCTCATCATCTTCTACTTCACTTGTATCGTTTAGTTCTGCTTCAGTATAAGTCACAGGTTCAACTTTAATAGAAGTTGGTGCCCCTGTTCTAAATTCTAATAACTTATTAAGTAAGTTATAGAACTTAACTCGTATACCTAAAGCTCTATTCGAAATGATCGTTCCATCATCGTCCATTTCTTCAAAATCATCTTCATTAGATTCTTCAGTAATCCATTTATTTAGTTCACCTAAATTAATTAAAACGTATTTACCGCTTTCTGTTAATAGAAGATTAACTTTTGATAAGTTCTTTTGTTCTATTAAATTGAAGATAGATTTAGAACGCTCATCGCCCATCCACATCCATAAATGGAAAATCAACCATGCGTCACTATCTGAAAAGAAATGAAGCATACGGTTTGTCATACCCGTATTAAAATATTCTTTTGCTAATGATCTATAATAACTACGAGTTAATATAGTTTTAGGTAATCTTAATTCAAAGAACTGGTGTCTATCAGACTGATTCGCTACTTGATTAATTTTAGTCAAAATAGTAGAATACAAGTTCTGGAAATTAAAATAACTAATAAACCGATGTGGTCTATATTTATATAATTGATTAAGTAAACAATAGTTATAGATGATCAACATGTTTGGTTGTGCATTAATGTTAAAGAAATTACGCATTAACTTCAACGTACGATGTTTACGTCTATAAGCTTGTATATATTGTATTTCACTTCCTGGTTTACGAACGATAGTACCGATAGTTTCTGTTTTAAAACTCGCTACATGTTCAATAAACTTAAGATGATTTTCCCCAACAAACCACGGATTATTTTCTTGAGGACCGAACAATAATGGGCTCTCAGGATTATAATGGTAGATTGAGTTTTTTGGAAAAGTGGTTGCACCTATATCCGAGAATATAGGATTAGCAATTTGTGCTATTCTTCTTACACCACGTTTACGATAAAATAAATCGTACAGTTCCGCTTCTAGAGAAATACTACTCTCTAAAGCTATATCTAATTCTTGCATGATTTATATCCTGTTTATTGTTCTACTGGACCAGTGAGGGATCGCATTACACGTTGAGCAATGAGCGTATCAGCACTAAATAAAAAGTTTCCTCTAGGACCAATAACTGAACTTTTAGATTTCAAATTGTTATCAATTTCTTCTATTGCTTCTTTACTGTAAACAATATTTGCTGAAACTGTCATTTTCTTGTGGACTATATCTTATCTTTATATAACTGGTCTAGTGATATAAAGACCTCCCCGTTTCGGATATACTCTTTTATATCCTACTCTACTCACTTCTTCTCTACACCTATCCCTAGGTAAGATATGTTTTCGATAGTCTCTGAACTCATACCGTGTATATATCTAAAATATATATTTAGGTACTTTGCTGCGTCGGTTAACCCTAGTGTAGTGTTTTCACCATACCGTATTGAATCATTACTCTAACGGTGTTATACTGTCTTTCGACGTATAAGTGGTAACTACAATCATCTTTGGATACTTCCCGCAATTAGAGGAGTTAGGTGACCCAGTTTCTTATTTTGGTTTATTTACTTTGGTGAAGAACCATCTCAATTTAGTAATCCCATTACTTACTAGTTTATCTTTATCGCATGCTTCAGCTATTAGGCGTTTATCACATTTAGTCATTCTAGCAGCTTCTCTGATAGAATTAAATAATAACGTAGCGCCGTTATCTATACATACGCCTTTGATGCTAATGGGTTGTTTTTTAGGGTTTCCTTGTTTAGATTCTTGTTTTTTAAACTCTACCTTAATGCCATCTTGCATTTTAAGCATTATAGATAAAGGAGTGTCCGTTTTTACATTTAAAAAATCCCTTAGTTCATGTAATCCATAGAGCACCTTATCGCCGATAACAAATCTAAATCTAGTATTCACTTTTTCTGTACGATTTTCATAAAACCAAGGACTATTATCTTTAGCGTATTTAAACTCGTAAGTGCCTCTGATCAAATATCCGTAGGTTTTACCGTATAAATGTCTACTATCTGTTTTAGGATCTAGACCCATGTATTCTTTAGCTAATCTTAAAGAAGGAAATTCTTTAACTTCTTTAGTGTAAAAATTTCTAACTTTACACTGAACATTATCCCCTTTTAAACCGGCATATACAGCATGCTGATTATTCCATCCATAACTAGACCATTCGAGATTAGATACATGGTTATTAGATTTAACGCCATCTATATGGTTAATGATAGGTAGGTTTTTTGGATTAGGTAAAAAAGCTAGTGCCACCAGTCTGTGTACTCTAACATTACATCTTTTACCATTTTCATCCGTATAAAAAGCGACTTTATAACCACCGGCATCCGATAACTGAATCGAATTAAAATTTTTAAGTTTGTCTAAAACTTCACCAAGTTTATTTACCATTAAATTAGGGTATCCTGGGACATCATGAAACGTATGCATTTTTGATTTCCTATTTTAAATAAAAAAAGAATTAATACATACTATTGCATCGTCCCTACCCCCGCGAATCACCGTCGAACTGACTGAGTTTACTAGGGTCGCTACCCCTAGCCCCTTAACAAATCAACGTTAAGGCATCCCACATCGCTGTGGGCCATAGACTATATCTTCAACAGCTTATAGCTGTCACTATAAGGGTTTAAACCCTTATAGTGGATTAGTATTCAATATATTCCTAATCTGTCTCCCGTTTCCATTTAAACGATTTACGCGTGGAGCTTTACGCTACGTACCGCTTGGCTGTACTGGCTCTGTGCCATAGTCGTTGAACACATCCCATATTTAAATTTCTTTAAACTTAGGGACTTCGCTGCGCCGATTGTCTCTAGTGTAAGGTTTTCACTGTGCCTGATTACATTATTACGTTACAGGTATTATTATCTATTTCTAGTAATAAGTAGTACTTACAACATTACTGAGAGTTCCCCGCAATTAGAGAGATGCTAATAAATTAATATTAGGACTTAATAAAAAGACGGTTAATCTTAAACTAATTCTAACCCGATCTTACTTCTATATAAGTATTTAAGAAATAAAATCCGGTAAGACTAAGATTATTTTTATTTCAAATCTGCTCCTAGGGCATTTAATTTGGTCGGATTAACTGCTACAGTATTTAACCATGCAGCATTTAAATCATGTTCAGGATATTCTCTAGCCATGTTCACATGAGTTTGCCAGTCGTCTCCTAGCTCGTATTTTAATTTAGCATTACCTGTTGTTTTCAGGTATAAGTTACTTGAATAGATAGAGTTAAAACTATCTATAGGGTAACGAGTTATTAATACTTTAAAAGTATAATATTTCTCAGGATTACACAGGTAGAAGAATTCAGCATAAGTCATAGGGTGTACTTTATCTAAGTAAGACTTATCTGGTAGTTCATTTATATTTCTAAATAATTTATATTCCGTATCTGTTTCGTATACGAGATATAAATAATGACCTGATATCATGATTGGTTTATTACGAACTGTATCGTCTGAAAAACCTTCTATCAGTTTTTCTAATCCAGCTACCGTACCCCATTTATCCCAGACCTCCGGTTTAAGATCGACATCGACTAATTTAAACGTTTTACGATCTATAAGTGTAGTGGGTGAAGAAGGATTAATAAATATTTCATCTAAGAAACGTTTCTTAAGTTCATGTATTACAAACGGTGAAGCACCTTTTAGCGTTTGATATAACCCGATATGTGTATCGTCTACAGAAGGGGCACGAGTGCCATGTAATTCATCGGCTGCGGTATTCATCATTGAAATAACGTTACGTGTACCGTTTACTAATTTACGACCACCCCATTTAGCTTGAACTAAACCTTTCTTACCTGATAGCATAGTTTTCAAGTAATTATAGATTTCGTTCATTGTTAATTGTAGATTACGTCTTGGTATATCTATAATTGGGTCATTGGTTTTAGCACCGACGATATTGATTGAGTTAGAGATAGCAATGAGCTTACGATACATGTCGTTGATCTCATCTTGTACTTCTCTACCTGATCCATCTATATATAAGTCACGCAAGCCTGCTGGTATAACCAAACAGTTGTGCATCAAACACTCACCTTTATATTTATTAAATACATCGATATACATATTTCGTTTTTTCGAAATACGTTTATCTGGATCTAAATCTTTAATGTGTTTTGCAAAGAAAGCAAAACCTGTCTGCCCATCTAGCATATCTGAAGATATAAAATCTTTCGTTTCATCATCCCATCTAGCATATGCTGATCCCATGATAATATCGACGTAGAGTCGTTTTAATTTCTTTAATACTTCAAATACTGCCGGATGGATAACGTCAGCATGTAATCTAATAAATGAAAAATTGTTATCTCGTTCTTCAGATCCTACTCGGCCAAAAGTAGTAATAGAGAATAAACCATCTTCATGAAAATTAGAAGTGACACCGTCGTAAATATCCGTTCTGGTAACAGGTCTCATTGTTCTCACCAAGGAGTCAGGTGCAAACATGAGGTCTATATTGAACGGAGTTAAATTTTTCATATTTACTCCTGTTTATTTTTAATTTAATTACTAGTAATGATTAACGGCATTTTGGTATGCATTTAATCGTACTATATATAAACGAAATGGATAATAGCTAAATTCATTTTAGTGCGATTAGATTTAAATTGCAATTTAAATTTTTTATAAAAGGGTTTTAAATAATGGCAACTAAAGACAAAGATGAAAAAATCGAACTTGATGATGACTTCGATAGTGATTTCGAAGACTTCGATGATGGGTTTGATGATTTCGATATGGACTTTACAGATGGAGATCCTAATAAAAAGGATAGAAAACCCGTCACAATGAAAAGTAGTTTCAAAGATGGTTTCACGGAAGCCTTTGATCCTACTAAAATATCTGAAGCAGTGGATGAAGCTTTACCCGATAGTTATAATCGTGCTAAAAGCGAATTTAAAAGTTATATCGATGACGGTAAAAGACTTTTAGATGAAAGTGCGGATGATATCAAAAAGGAAATAAATAGAACGAGGATTATCACTGGTAAGATTAGTAAACTTTACGGTGATAAGATTCCAAGCTTTGCTAAAAAGTTGATGGATAAGTTTGCTAGTGGGGCTGAGACAGAATACAATTATACTGAATCAGAAGAAGCTAGACAGGCTAATGCTATCGCTGCAGAAATAGAAACCTTTACTGCGGCTCAGGCTGAAAACCAACAAAGAAACGAAGCGATAGATGCGCTTCGCGATAAGAAAGAAGAAAAACGTTTTCAGTCTCAACAAGATTTACTATTTGGGATTAAAACGTCTGCAGATAGAATAGCTTCTTATCAAGAACAGATTACGTCGATATTCCAACGTAAGATGATTGAGATTGGGTATAGACAGCTCTTTACTCAAGTCAACATCAGTAAAACGTTGAAAGAGAGTGCTACGCATCAAAAAGAAGCTTTAGATGCTATCGTTAAGAATAGTGCGCTACCTGATATTGTAAAAGCTCAGAATAAAGAAGTACTTAAAGATGTCGTACTAAGACGTTTACTCACTAACGGTACAGAAACCTTTGGAAACTTCCTCAACGGTTATAAAGATAAAGTCATCAAGAATGCTTCTGATTACGCTAAAGGTTTTATACAAAGCGTTAGTGGTGCTGTCGACATGGCTGAAATGGGTGTTGACGGTTTAGAGATGATGGCCGAATCCGGTATGATGGAAAATCGTACTGGAAAACAACATGCTGCTAAAGCTGCTGGTAGTTTTTTAGGTTCTAAGATACGTAATAGCTTTGCTAGACGTATGGTGGATAGTTTAGATAAAAAAGGAGCCATCTCTGGTTTATCTGAAACACTATACACTAAAGCTAGTGAAATACCAATGTATCTGCATACAGCGGATAGACGACTCACTGGTGACTTCTGGGAAAATAGTGCGGTAGGTAGTTCATTAAAAGATTTCTTCTTGGATGTATTACAACCAAGACATGAAATGATTCACAGTACGGATATGAATGCGGCTAGACAAGCCAGAGAACGTGCTGAATTTGATAATGCTACAAGAACATCTATCGTAGATATTATTCCTGGATACTTGTCTAAAATCTTACAAAGCACTGAACGTATTCGTACTGAGCAATTAGGTGGGGCAAGTTGGGATACTAAAGACGCTAATAGAGAACTCATTTGGGATTTCAATAAAGGTGGGTTTAGTTCAAGAGCTAGATTTAATAAAAATCTAGCAAAAGAATTAAGTGAAGCTCATGGCGTTGATCGTACCATGCAACACGGTCGAGACATTTGGTTAAATGTCGATCGTGAAGGTAAACTAGAAAGTAAACATAAAGGTTTAGCAGAGAAATTCGCAAAATCGATTAGAGACCACATGATGACAAATCAAAGTGCGTTTCTTATTAAAGATTTAGCAGATCAGAATTTCTTCAATACGAATAACTTTAAAGGGTTGACTAAAGAAGAAATAGCGGATATCTCTAAAGAGCTTATTTCTAATTATAACCTCGATGGTAGTTTAGGTGATACGTTAGATAAAGAATCTCAACGTCGTTTGAGAGATGCTAATCAATCTATCATCAGCATGTTAGACAATGTTTCTCATGGTGCAACTTATTCGAATAACAGAGGTCTTATTAACGCTAACTACGCTCAGGCTATGGTCACCAATAAAGCCATGCGTCGTAGTAAAGATGGTGTTTTATATACTTCGCCTAAAGACTATTATAAACAAAATAGTTATTCTAACAGTAATCAGTTTACAAAAGAATCTTTAGATCAAGAAAGTGATCGTTATACAAGAAGTTTAGATTACGATTCACCTGAAGCTGTATGGGAACGTTACGTTAGAGAATCAGATAAAACGGTAATCGAAAATAACGTTGAAGTGCCAACCATCAAAAACCGATTAAAGGGTAATCTTGCTAAAGAAATCGCAAGAATAAAAGATGCTGATGGTAAAAACAAATACGGTAAACAGTTAACTAAGAATCAGTTCTTAGAATTAACAAGAGAATACCCAATCGCTATACGTGCTTGGACTGAAGATGATTCTGTTGGTGTTCAACTTGGTAAATGGTTAAAAACCAAAGAACAAAATAAAGGCATACTCGGCAGTACAGCAAGAGGTGTGGGTGTTATTAGTAAACACGGAAATAAAATTGTTGATGATGTAAGCGATACTATTTACGATAGTAAAATCATGACGATGGCACGTAGTGTTGCTAGTGGTGTGACTAGTAAAATCGATAAGACGATCAACAATATTGATATCGCTAGAAAATGGTGTCTAAGACAAGTAGGTGCTGACGATGTTTTAATCGATAACGAAAACACTTATAAAGGCTGGACTTGGAGCTTTGATTATTTTGGCGACGGTAGTTTATTATCCGCTGTATCTGATGGTTTATTCGCTAAAGAAGTTGCAACTAAAATCGCTATCCTTACCGGTTTAGCTTATGCTAAAAATAGTAAAGATGCCGATAAATATCGTATCCTTAGCGATAAAGAAATACTTATTTACGCGGTAAATAAATTAAATCTTGAAAAGGCAACTGAAGAAGAACAAGCTATCGATAAAGCAATCAATGAACTTGTCGAAAAAGCAAGAAAAAGCAAAAAGGTAGCAACTAAATTAGCCACCGATAAAGAATTCAGAAATGAAGTGATATCTGAGTCTATCGAGAAAGTAAAAGAAACTGTTGAAGTCACTTATACTAAAGGCAAATCTAAAGCAACAGAGTTCTGGGATAAAACAGAACACTGGAATGAACGTGCTAAAGCCTTTAATGAAAAGTATAATAGTTTTGAAACGAAAGAAGAAAAACTAGCATGGTTGAATGATGTCCGTAAAGATGTTACCATGGCTGGTTGGGATAAGATAAAAGAATTCGGTGGTAAAGGCAATACCGAGATTAAAGAACTCATCAATAAAGTGAATGAAAATGAAAACTTTATTGGTGTTAAAGAGTGGGCTAAAGATATCGCTAAAGATTTCCACAAGGATGCGACAGATGCTAACGCATTCGGTTATGCAAATGCTGTTGGAGCTGGAGTGGCTGCAGTCAATGCAGGTAAGAATATCCTTGGATCTAAAGCGGTTAAAACACTTCTTAAGAATGGTTCTAAATACGGTAAGTTCGGTAAAGAGTTAAGTGGGTTATTTAAAGAATCTGCTAAGCTAGCAATGAACACCGAATTAACAGAAGAACAAAAAGCTCAAGAACAAGAACAACTTATTTCTAAATATTTAGATTTACATTCTAGAGCAAGAAGTGCTTCTGAACAAGACTTTAAACAATTTAATAACTACGTTTCTAAACTTGCTAAACACGATGAAACTTTAAAAGTCGTTTCAGAAAAATTTAGTAAAGAAGCAGGCGTTGAATCACCTGTTAAAGATATAGAAGAAACAACCGTAGAAAAAGTTGATACTTCTAAACTGGTAGAAGACGTTATAGATCAAGATGTTTCAGGGTTATCTGCTGAAAAAGAAATCATTCGTAAAGCGAAAGAAGAAATCGAAAAAGATGCAGCTTCTGTTTCTGGTACGATTGATGCCAGTACGGAAACTCCTCGTCAAAGTAAGATCCAGAAAATTCTTAAATCCGTTGAAGAATTAAAACGTCAACATCTCATCAGAAAAACAACGAACAAAGCGAAAGTTGAAGAAGAGAAGAAAAACGTTAAAGACGTTTACGTAGATGGCGAAGAATCTCCTAGACTCTTAGCGAGTAAAATGCGTGCTAACGGGTATTACGATGTCAATAGTGAATCATTCGTTAATAAAGTATCTGATATTACAGGTCCTGTAGTGACTACAGATACGGGTGAACAAGTTATTACTATTGAAGACTTTAGTAAAGGGTTAGTGGATAAAGATGGTAATCCTGTAATTACTGAAGAAGTTAGAAATCGTATTCTTAGCAAATCACGTAATGATTTTAACCAAAATAAAGCTGGATTAGATTTTAAAGAGCGTAGTAAATCTTGGTTAACTAAAACAGCACACACTACTGATGTTTACGTTAAAACGATAGACGATGAAGGTAGAGAAACCTACGAAAAACGTATATCCAGATTTGCCATGATGAGAGGTAAGTATTATCTTAAATCAAACGGTAAACAGATTCTTAAACCTGGTGATATTACCGGTCCAGTTATTACTAAGAACGGTGAAGAAATCATTTCTGAAGAAGATATGAAAAATGGTTTAAGAGATAGTAAGGGACGTATTCTATCTAACTCTTACGTTCGTAGACGTTTACGTTTAGCTGGTGACTGGTTAAAAGCAATCGCTAAGTATAGTGGTGCCGAGAAACTTAGTAAATGGGGTGCTGGTAAAGTTAGAGACATTATTGGTAGACCATTTGACAAGAATAAACCTATTCCAACTAAAAAGAAATTTAAAGATTTAAGTTTCTTAGGTAAAGTTGGAAGAACTGCTTTAATGCCTGCTAGTCTGGTTGCCCAAGGCGCTGGTTGGTTAGGTAGAAAATTAATAGGCGGTACAATTTCAGATATCTTTGAAAATACTGCTGAAAATATTCAAGGTGCAGCTGCACAAGATTACTGGCGTGCGAAGGGAGCTTTCGAAAAAGCAAATATGGGTTCAGTTAAAAACTGGGCTAATAAAGTAACTAAAGGGGCTCGTACTAAATACTTCGCTGATGGTGGTTACACCGGTGACGGTAGTAAGCATGAAAACGCTGGTAAAGTACATAAAGGCGAATACGTCTTCACCAAAGATGCGGTTAAGCGTCTAGGGGTTAAATTCTTAGATAGATTAAATTACGGTAAATCTCCTTTATCAACAGATAAGGAAGAAGCGGCTAATAAGATTGCTAAGAATTTAGAAGAACAAAAAGCCCGTACAGCTGAACGTGCTAAAGCAGATCGTGAAGAACAAGAGAAACGTCTAGAAGCAAGTAAAAAGAAATCAAACGGTATTTTAGATTTCTTGAAAAAGCAATGGCCGTTATTAATGGCTGGTGCTGCGGCTATTGGTGGTGCGATTAAGAAATTATTCCAACCAATTGCAGGATTGCTCAGTGTAGCGAGTGGTTTAGGTTTACCTAAAAAAGCATTAGCTTGGATCAAAGATAAAGCTTTAGGTGGATTAGAAATCGTTAAAAATAAAACGCTTGCCGTTGGTAAAAAGCTCGGTGCTAAAGCCGTCGATAAAATCCTTCAAAGTCGTATTGGAAAATACGTGCCTAAAGGAATGAAGAAATGGTTAGGTGGTGCTTTCAGTAACAGTAAAGCAGATGGTTCTGTCGATCCTTCTACGAATCCTACTGAAGCTGCAGATAAAACAACAACTGCAGTAGAGAACATGAATATCGAGATGGTGGACAAACTAAATGAAGTCATTGATGCTATCAATGGCTCAGCTGGTTTTGGAAGCGATTTAGATATGGGTGGAAGAGGACGTAAAGGTAAAGGTAACAAATCTAGAACACGTAAAGGTGCTGGAAAAGGCCGTACTCGTGGTAAAGCTACAGTTAAATCTTCTGCAAGTAAGATGGGTAAAAAGGCAGCAGGTGCTGCTACAGCTGGTGCTGCAGTAAGCTCTAAAGCCACAAGTAAAGCAGGTAAGTTTGTAACAAAACTCACAAGTAAACTTGGCGGTAAAGGAAAACTTCTTGCTGGTGCGTTAGGTGTAGGATTAGTGGGTTCTAGCTTATTTGGTGGTGATGACGATAACGACATCAATAAACCAGAAAATCAAGAGCTTTTAAATAATCAAACCGTTGACCTAGATAGCGATGTTACCACAAGTAATAAAATCTTATCTGAAAAAGAACTCATTAAAGAAGATACTTCTCCTTATAGTGAAGTAAGTAATAAGATCAATACGCTTTACAAAAATAGTGCCAATACAACTTCGGTTGAAAATAGAGCTAAAGCAATTGATGCCATTGATGGCGAAAACACCATGAACAACGCATTAACTGTTGGTACGGGTGCACTAACATTGATGGGTTTAAATGGTGGATGGAAGAAAGGCGCATTAAAAGCTGCTGGTAAAGGTGCTTTAGGTTTACTTGGTCCTATCGGATTAGGCGTACTTGCTGTATGGACAGCTTTTGACGTATTTAACTTCTTTACTGATTTAATTAAATCAGGTAACACCATAGATGAATATCGTTGGTCAGCTTATGGTTTTGACCCGAAAAATGATGCACAAAGATCATGGATCTACGAGTTTGAAAAACTCATGTGTGACATGGTGACTATAGATGAAAAAGGTAAAGTTAAATTACCGACTAAAGATGAATTAGGTAAAAACAAAAAGATTACCAAACTATGTTTAGCATTGTTCCATAAAGACATTATCGAGTCTTTAGGTGCTGGTTTCCCTCAAAGTGAAATCTTTAGACAGACAATGGTTAAATTTAATAATTGGTACTCTAACCGTTTTGCGCCTGTATTTAGTCGTATGGTAACGATACTTAATCGTATCGCTCCTGGTAAAAAACTTTATAATGCATTTGACAGAGTAAGTTTTGGTTCAGGTGTAGACGATGGTTACATCAATAGTTTTGTGAATATGTCGTTCTTTGGTAAAACAGAACCAGTAGACCCATATATCGTAACCGATATACCTTTAGCAATAATGAAAGGTGTAAATGAAGATGCTGTAGGTACAACTCAAAACCGTTTAATGGTTGAATCTTATAAAGATATTTGTATCGCTAAGTATCGAGCGGATGAAAAAGATTTAGTGGAAGAAGATAAAGCTGACTTCCTTAAAGCTAAAGCTGATGGTAAAGCTTATAAATCTAAATTCGATTTCTTAGCAGATAAAGGTCTTCAAGATAACATTCATTCTGAACTCGTTGCAAAATCATCTGAATCTCAAATCCAAAAAGAAATGAGAATGACTGATGTTAAGTTAACGAGTGGTGCTAAAGCAGATGTTAAATTAATCGGTAACACGGTATATACCTCTGAACCTGCTGAGAAAATAGAGCTAGATGGAAGACAAGTACTAGACGACATGACTGCTATCAGAATGCGTCTCTATGGTTTAACTAACTTAACAACGACTCGAGTTAAGAATCTTCTCGCATTAGAACAAACAGCATTTAAATATATTAACTATAACGTTAATGGTGCTGCTTATTTTAGTGGAATGAATATTTACGATATCGTTAGCAAACACGGTATTACATTAGGTTGGACAAATAGTAAAGAAGACTTTACGTTATTCAACAAATGGTTTACTAATCGTTTTGCTCCAGTATTGTTACGATTTGCTACTGAAATATATTCTTTAGTTAAAAATAAAGATGTATTGAAAACCTACGATAGATTAACTGCTTTACAACGTTATGAAATTGCATTAGCCACTTCTAGAGTGACGGTAAACCTTGAAGGTAGAACCTTATACATATTTGAAGTCCCTTATACCCCTATAAGAGGAATGAAAACAAATATGGATAGTTCAACCATTTTAGTGAGTTTAGAGAATCTACTGAAAGATAGTAAAGATAGTGTACTAACTGAAAGAGATACTAACTTGTTATCTGATGAAGAAAAAGCGAAAGGGATGAAACTACCTGAAGGTAATCCGAATAAGATGCCTGAAGTAACGAGTCCTGTATCTGGTGGTAGCAGTATAAGTAGTGTAGCTAGCATGACTTCGGAAATGGCAGGTGTGGGTGTGACTCCAGGATCACCTGGTGACATCAACAATACGATACCTAAACCAGGTACATCTGCTGATTACGGTAGTGGATCTTACAGTGGTAACCCTAACTACGATGCCACTTCAGCGGCAGCAGCAACCGCAGCCGTTGCAGCAGATACTACTGCATTAAACTTAGGTAAAACAACTAAAGAAAAATATGAACTCATAGCCGGTATTGCTAAACAAGCTGGTGACCCACATCCTGAGATCGTTGCAGCCCAATGGGCATTAGAATCGGCTTGGGGTAAAAAGGTAACAGGTGATTATAACTTCTTTGGTATTAAAGCTAACGGTAAGTGGAATGGTCCTAAGAAATTAGTGCCTACTACAGAAGAGGTTAAAGGTAAACGCGTTAAAATTAACGATTACTTTAGATCTTATAAGAGTCTACAAGAAGGGATTGCTGATAGGGTTAAATTCATTCGTGAAAATCCTAGATATGCTAATTACTTCAAAGCTAGAACACCGATGGAAGCAGCCGTAAGTTTACAACAAGCTGGTTATGCTACAGATAGTCAATACGCTAATTCTTTAGCTAAACTGATTAAAGGTAGAGGTTTTGATGTTAATAAACCTTCTGGTCAAGTTAAAGAGGCTGGTTTATCCAATATTCCTCAAACTGGAACCAGTACAGATCCTAATGTTGCTACTACAGCTGGCATGTCTAGCACACCAGCTACTGGCGCATCAACTACTCCTGCTGTTTCACCTACGGCAAGTCCAATGGGTGGCATGGCTACAGCAGTAGCTGGTGCAGCAATGGAAGCTAACACTAATGTACAAACTGCAGTGAGTCGTCAGACAGCTTTTGATAATATCAATAAAGATATTAAGTTACCTAAAGACATGACCGGTTATGCCGATAGTGATGAAGGTGATTATAAATTAAGCTCACAAGACGATTCTACTAAGTATCAAGGTGGTGGTAGTTTTGGTAAAGGTGGTAAACCAACTGCTAGAGCACTAAAAGCCGCAGATGCTGCATTTAGAATGTATTGTTCTAAGAAACCATTAGGTTACTGTGCTCGAGGCGTTCGTACAGCATTAGAAGCCGCTGGCTATAATGTTAAAACGAAAGACGGTAGTAATCTTCGTTCTGCTTGGATGTATCACTTTAAAGGTGCGTTGAAAAACGCTGGGTTTACTTTATTGGGTGATCCTAAGAATGGTACCCCATCTGGTAAAGGTGGATTCCAATTAGGTGACGTCATCGTTTGGGATAAATATAGAACATTCGGTGAAGGTGGTAAAGAGAACGGTCATATTCAGATTTATACCAAGGGTGGTTGGGTAAGTGATGGTAGACAAAATACTATCTATCCTAACAGCGCTAGGGCAAGTGATTTTGAAGGGGTGAAAGCATTCCTGTATCGTGATACCGGTGAAGGCTCATCTGCTGTAAATGAAGCGGATCAAAATGTTACTTCTGCTAACGATGCAACTGCAGTAGATCCACAAAGTTCTCAAGGTTTATCTGTAAGTCAACGAGTAAACAGTGTATTGGAAAACAACTTACCGACTAGCACTGGTAATGTTAATAAACCAATATCTACAGTTCCTACTTCGGGATTAACGTCTGAAGAAAGAGCACAAGCATTACAAAATGTTTCTGGTGGTTTTGAACCTAAAGTAGATACTCAAGATGTTACTAGAAGTATACCAACCGCTATGGCATTAAGCGGTTCTAATAATTTACCTCCTGCTACGCAATACGGTGGTGGTGTTTCTCAAGCTGAGTTACAACAACGTTACGTACATGAAGGTCAAATGAAATTAGCTGAAGAATCCGTGAGTTTAATGAAAGAACAAGTTAAAATTCAAAACAGTATGAATGAAAACTTGGCTTTATTAGTTAAACACATGAGTAATATGGGTACTGCTATTGCAAGTACTACAACTAAAGATAGTAAAGATAACGAACAAGTTCCTGTTAAGGATACTTCCGTTACTCCTACATCAGCTAAAGTAGATACCACTAAATATAAACCAGGTGTACTTAATCTTCAAATAGGTTAATACTTTATAATTCATAGTCAGGACTAGGGATATCCCTAGTCCTGTTATGTCCAGTAGATAATTATTTACGTTTTTATAAAGGAAAGATTATGGTTAATCAGATAAGTCCAGAAAGAGCTTTAGTCAAAGACACAAACTGGATAAGACACAACTTTTTAGGTGGCTCCAAAAATGGTGCTGCAGATAGAGTGCGTTTTAGAAGAGGTAATGGTTATAGTAAATTTACTGATACTACATTAGGTGGTAACTTTGCCATAAACGCACCTTATCAATTTACTCGATACGCTGATCCTAAAGAACAACGTATATTACAAAACGTTAGTAAAGGAATGGGTAGATGGTACAGTGAAAATATCGATGATTTTGGACACAACGTTCATTTTAGAATGGGTGTGCCAACTTATAACAGTATACTCGGTTACGTAAGTAATGCGGTAGACGCTAAAACAGCCATGTATGCGTCAACAGGACGTGAACCAGGTTTAGCTGGGGCATTAGGGTGGATAGCAGGAATGGTCGTCAGTGTGGCGTTCTGGGAGCTATCTTTAGTGGCCATGTTATTTAATGCGGTAGCGTCTAGTTCAAGTCGTTTTACTTACGTTAAACCAACCATGTATCAGTACTGGAAAACAGTACAAGTTTTAGTGAATGCTATCACAGCTAACTTAGGTATTAGTTCTTTACCCGCTCCACCAACCAACGGTAGTAGTCCTGGAAGTGCTGATAGTGTATCACCTGATTCAATTCCATCAACTTGGCGTGGTACAAAAAGTGGAAGCGATATCTCCATTAACGTTTTTGCTGTCGCTTCAAGAGCACAGGCTTTACAAGCACGTTGGTATCTTGATTTGAAACAACGATACGAAAATGGTCAATATAAAAGTTATAGTGATACGTATAGTGTTGTTGCTGATATTGAAAATAGATTAAAAGGATTAGCAGGTGCAACTGGTGCTGGGAATGATTTATCACCATCTCGAACTATCAACACAATTGATGAATATATTAAAATATTTGCACAATACCCTGCTTATAAACCTAAGACAGATGAAGAACAAGGTGATGGTGGGAGTTTAGAAAGTGCCATGGCTACAGCAGCTAATGCTGGTGATAATAATGGTGTTTGGGATACCATTAAAGGTCAATGGCAAAGTACTGTGGACACTATCACAGATTTCTTCAATGATCAATCTCCTGCTTTAGCGGAAACCATGTTATCAGAACTAAGAGATGGTTCTCAGTGGGTAAGCTTTCGTGTAGCGAATGCGGCTGATAGTGTAAGTGAAAGTGTATCTAACTCAACTGAAACTTCAGGGGTAATGGATATCTTTAATAGTATCTCGGGTAAAGCACGAGAGTTAACTTTTAACCTTGGTGGTGGTACAGGTATCCCTGTTGTTGATGGGGTATTAGGTACAGCTGTAAATGCGGTTAAAGAAGGGTTCACTGCTTTTGCTAGCACAGGTGGGGTAACAAGTTTCTTAAACCCTATCGCTGCAATGATGTGGGGTGCAACCATTGAAAACCCTAAACGTTACGCAAGCAGTAGTTCTACTTTACCTACAGCAAGTTATCGTTTCGAATTAAGATGTGGTTATGCAAACAACATGAGTTACGTACAAGATATTGTCGTGCCGTTATGTATGCTTATCGCTATGGCGTTCCCTAGAGGTACTGGTAGCCAATCTTACGGTGCACCTTTCCATGTACAATACTACAGTAAAGGTAGAAGTCAATGTCAAATTGGTATTGTGAGTAGTATTAATATCAGTCGTGGGGTGGGTAATGCACCTTGGTTAAAGAATGGTTTACCTATGGGCGTGGATGTAGATATTACAATTGAACCATTCCATGAAATGCTATACGTTCCATTGCAACAAGGTATCTTATTAGATGGTGGTGATCGTTTTAAATCATTAATGGAAGAAAACTCTATGGGTGATTATATTGCTTGTTTATCTGGATTAGGGTTAGTGGAACAAGAGTACGTTGGTGCTAAGATGAGAAGACGTATCAACAACGTCATTCGTAATTTCAATAGTGTTAAATCTCCTGAGATGTGGGGTATGGCAATGGTGAACAGTATACCTGGAAGATGGTTAACCATGTTTGCTGATGTGACCTCTAGACGTTAAATAGATAATAATTAAATACTTATATTATCTAATTGGATAATGTTTATATTATCACAAGTATTTGTGTTAATACATTTCCATCAATATATTGATTGTAGCGTATACACGCTATTTATTTAACGTTAAATTAAAAACTAGGAGTTTAAAAATGACTACTGAAATTAAAAAAGAAATCCTTGACTTAGCAGCTGCACTTAAGAAAGATGCAACCGTTGAAGGTGGTAAAGTTGTATTCCCTAAAGATGTATTCAAAACACATTTACCGGAAGGCTTAACAATCGAACAAGTTAAAGCAGTGAACAACTATAGCCAAACCTTTACTGGCGCTCAAGCATTAGTGACTGGTGAAGTGGGTGTTAAAGCACTGAAAGACAACAAAGAACTTAAAGAAGTGACTTCTTCTGTTGTATTACCGAATGGTAAATCTGTAGCCGTACTTCGTCGTGAAGTGACTACGCGTAATATGCAAACTGGTGCTGAAACTGTACACCACGGTTATGTTACAGCTCGTAGCGTGATCCGTGTTCCAGGTAGCCAAGTAACTGCGGTACGTAGCCGTGTTGCTGAGTTAGCTGCTAAAGCTGGTTTAAAATAATTTAAACTAATTAAACACTAGAGGGGTAATATCCTTCTAGTGTTTATGTTTTCAACAATTATTATTTTTAATTTTAAATAGGAATACAAAAATGCCTAAATTGAGAATTGGTTTTTCAGATGAGAGTGAATTAAACCTAGAGTTAGAATTCGAAACTGAAGAACAACAAAACGAATATATCGATAAATGTATTAACGATCATTTATCAACCCGTCCAGATGTTTATGAAACTGGTCGTATGTGGACTTCTGATGTCTTAGCGAAAAAAGATGAAGAAGAAATTGAAGATGCGGTGACTTATGATCCAAATCAAGAATCATTAGACTTCCGTGCTGAAGATACAGAATACTTTCAAAATAAATTAGTCGCAGCAACTAAAGTAGTAGATACCGGTGTGCTTTTAAATAAAGACAATGAAGTCGTTTATACTTGCTCTACTGCTGATAACGAAGACTTAACTAACCGTTTAGAATTAACTAAACATTTAGAAAAAGTAAAAGCTGAACGTGAAGAAGAAACAGGTGAAACTTATACTACCGAAATTACTCGTGAACATGTAGGTACTCTTAAAGGTAAGACTGCTGATGAATTCGTTGAATTTGTAAATCGCTTCGATATTGAACGTTCTGTAATGGAACTTAAATATGGTACTTACGATTACGGTGTCGCTTTCGATTCTAAAGTGGAAGACATCACTGAAGAAAAATTAGTTAACATTATCGGTAACTTACCACGTCCTTTATTTGCAACGTTTAATGAAAAATCACAACGTTATGAATGTATGGTTATCATGCGTGATGCTTTAGTGGCTATCGTTTCTCCAACTAAAGCGGGTGCATTGTTACGTGGTCTTATTGTAATGCGTAGCGGTAAATTACACAATAACCATGACTTGAGTGCATTATTGTTAAAATGCTGGCAAGAAGCGAATGGCGTTAAAGAAAACCCATTAATCCCTTCTAGTAATGTTCTGAAAAAATTGATTGAAGATGCAGGTACTTCTGTAGAAGAAATCGATGCAGAATATAAAGAAATGGTAGCTAAAGCCAAACAATCTGCGAAAGTAGAAGAATAAAAGTTAATAGTCGGAGGAGGGTAACTTCCTCCGGTTATGTTTGATTTAGAGGAGTTAATAATCATGCTAACTTTATTTAAGAAAAAATTCAATGAACTTATTGCTGAATACAATAAGTCTAACAAAACCGATTTCAAGGAATATACGGATGAAGAAATTAAAACATTATTAGATAACTCTAAAGTTTGGTCTTTATATACCGTTAACTACTACAACCTAGAACTACATCTAGTTCTTAACGATTTCATTCACACCGTTTATCGTATCTGTAATGATAAACAATATAAAGCAAAATACTTAAAAGGATTTTTTGAAGATATCGAATATTTAACCAAACAATTCGATGCTGATCATTTAAGAGCTATCCTTACAGATAACCAAGTTACTGATCCTTTCCATGAGTTGTATAAAAATAAGAAGTATGCAGAAGCTTCATTATTCAAATACTGTAACTTACTCATGAGTAAAGTTATTGACTATATCCCTAAAGATAAAGAATCAACAAATAAGTTTAATGCAACTATCGACATGATGGATGCTTTCAAGGAAGAGATGATGTTCTTTATCAATAACGGGTATCATGAATTAGTGTTTGCATTTACTGAAACTAACCGTTTTGTACCTATCGTATTCCGTTATTTAAATACCTTTAATGATCTCGATAACAAGATCGATGGTTGGGCGGAAAAATGGAATGAATCTGAACTGTCTAAAACATTACATCAAAGAGGATATGATGTATTTGGTGGTTGGGCTGATTTATCAGGTAAACTCGTAGAAAATACAGTAACACCTCAACAAGTTGATGTTAGTAAAATATCTGAAGGATTAGATGCTTTACCTAAGTTAGTTTTAAACCAAACTAATTTAAATTCATTAATCGCTGATGGTATTACTTGTTCAGCTATGTTTACCCATAACCCATTGTTTAACTGGACTAACCCAGTACATCGTTATCAATACGTTAGAATGTTAGCTCTATGTCTTTTCCGTTATACTGAAGGACACAACTACACTTTAACACAAGTTGGTAAATTCTTAAACGATGTTAAACTTGGATTGAATAAACACAACTCAAGATACCGTGGAAGACGTGATCGTAAACACTGGTTTGATAGTGAACTTGCAAGAGATGTGCGTATTGTTCTAGCCAGTTATAACGAAAATCGTGCTGAGTATTTTGCAACCACTATTGCATTATTTACTTACGATAAGTTAACGGGTGATCGTGTAACAAATGAGCTTTATGCGGATCATCATCGCTTCTTAGCGGTAACACTTAATAGTATTTTCTATTCTGAAAAACCATTCACGGATGAAGAACTAGAGTATACATTAAATCGTTATCAAACATTTATCGTACCTCGTTTTGAATTAATCACGCCTGAAGAGAGAAGATGGATTTATAAACTTTCTATTGAATTCGCGTTGAATATTCAAAACAACAAATACGTTGATGATATTTACCATGATTTAAAATTATGGTTCGGCGAACGTCGCACTACTGAAGAAAATAATAGTTTCTTAGAAACCGTTATGGCTCGTATTTTATTCATGAGTTATAAGAATAAGAAATTGTTATTAGATAAACTAGAAGCAGAACCTATCGAGATTGTGAGCTACGGTGGAAGTAAAACTGTATATGAAGCGATTCATGGTATCTGTTACGGTGACGTGTATGCTCCTATCATGGATAGACGTGTACAAAACGTAGAAGTTAAAGATGGTAATCTAGCAGTGACTAATAGTTAATTTCTATAAAAATGGGAGTTATTATGACTCCCATTTTATTTTTTTTGTAAGGAAAACGAATTATGATTAGTGAAATTATTTTTACCGTATGTACTAAAAACGGTGAACATGAATTTTACGTTTATAACGGTGAGGGTGTAGAAGAAGCTTTAAAGCTTATTACAAGATACCCTGAAGTTAAAAAACTTAAACTCGATACTGTTGAAGAATATGTCGCTTGTGTAAGCAATCTTAGAGAAGTACTCAATAACGTATCTAAAGACAAAATAGAAGTATCGTTGGAGGGATAATAGATGTTAACCTTTTTAACTTTCTTTCTACTGGCGGTCTATATTGTCCTGCCTCTATGTGTATTCTATTTAATGTTCATAAGGTAAATCTATGGAAAATTTAGCTATATTCTTGATGTGTGTTGGAATTTTTTATCCAATTACTTTATTGCCTATTTATACTTATAAAGGTGATAAAGATTTTAAAGTGACCAATGATATAAAAGGATATTGGGTTATTTCCATGTTCATGCTTATCTGTGGTGCAATTATTAAACCGTCTTTTGGTGTTTACTTTATGCTGACTTGTCCAGCTTTAGTAATATTATCAGAATACTTCACCGGTGAATTAGACTGGAAAACTTACATCACTTATATCCTTGATTCTAATCACATCGTTATAAATAATTTATTAAACAGTAAATAATTACTTAAACATTTATATATTTTATGTAAGTACTGTAACACTAAAATATATCAGTAGCGGTTACGTTATCTAAAGAGGTGTAAAGCAAATGATGGCTACCAGTTGATAACTAGTGAACTTTGAGGTGTTACAGTGTCTTATATTGTTTCATTGTCAATTTCCCCTAAGGTTGTTCACCTTAGGGGATTTTTGTCCGTCCTGTTTCTTATGTTTATAAACAAATAAAAATTAACTATAGGAAAATAGACATGCATGTTACACAAATAAAAGAAGTTGTTCGCATCCTTGAAGGTGTTGGAACAACGAATAAAGAATTACAGGCTTCTATCTTGGGTTATATCGTTGGTATTGAAGCACCTATTGGTTTAAACACCAATGATCCAGATGATAATTTAGAATGGAATAGTTTCTTCAAAGAACTTCCAGGTGAAATCAATGAGCACTTTATCATTAATTTATCTTTCGCTCAAGATGTAGCTAACCTTACTTTACAATATCGTCAAGCTGTAGCAGATGGTAGTGATAAAGTTGAAGAACTCGCAGCTCGTTTCTTAAAATTAACAGGTGCTGCTTTTGGTTTAATTGGTAACGAAGGTATCGTTCGTCAAGTTCGTAAAGTATTAAAACAAACAGTAACTGAAAAACGTGCTGGCATTGAAGAGCGTATGGCTGCTAGACGTGAAGCTGCTGAAGTGAAGGAATAAAACAATGACTGCCTTAAATAGATATAAAGCTCTTAAGAAAGATGAAAAAGTATTGACAGCTTTAGAAGGTATTTATACCTACGGGTTATTTGAAAACTCACTTGAAAGTTTACCAGTAGGTGGTAAGCTTGTAACCTATGAAAAACAAACAAGTAATGTTGGTTTAGAAAGTTGGGAAGATTTAACTTATAAAACAGATTCTGGTGATGAAATCAAAATCCCTAAAGCCATGTTAGATTTTAAACACTTTGTTGAAAAAGAAAAAACTGTTAATATCGATTATCGCACATCAACATTACGTTTTAATCCAGCTCTAGATAGCGATAAGATTACATCTGTAATTGGTGTTACTTATAAAGGTCATGATTGCAAATATCTTATTCCAGTATTCACTTTCGAAGTAGATACAACTTACCTTGTAGGCGGTATTTATTTTAGAACAAGTATCCCTGTATTAGCTGTTTTAAACTGTGATCCTAATGATAGTAAATACGGCTATATTGCTACATTTACATATAGCGGTGCAATGCATTTTAATAAGTTTTCTCTTAAAGATGCATGGGGTTTTTTCAAATGGTTCCAACCTAGCTTTGATGTTAAAGCGGATACTCTAGTTAGTAACTTTACTACCTTATGGGATAAACTAAAAGACTTCTTTGGTAAAATGGGTTCTAAAATTAAAGGACTATTCAATAGTAAAGAAATTACTGAAGAAAAAGCTAAAGAACTTCAAGCTAAATAATATTGTTTACGTAGAGGATATATCCTCTACGTAATTATGTTTGTTTAAATATCTTTTTTCTTTATTTATTGTAGTAATTATTTATAGGAGAAAAGTCTACATGTCTAAACCAACATTGAACTTAGATGTATATAACCAATTATTAGTTGATTGGGGTAAAGAAAAGGGTATCTTATTTTCATCAGAAAATGCTAACGTAGAAGAAACCATTACTAAACAAGATCTAGTAGTGATTAAACAAGCTTTAAAACTTCAAGAAGAAGTCGGTGAGTTAGCTGGATCTATTGTGAGAGGTAAAGCGGTTAATATTCGTGATGCGCTTGGCGATATCTTCACGGTATGGTCGATGCTCTGTCATGCTACCGATAATAACCCTAATGAAGTAGTTCAAGAAGTTTACGATATCATCAGTAAACGAACTGGTACTATGAAAGATGGTGCTTTTATTAAAGCTGAAGACCAATAAACGTTTTAACACTTCCTGATGTTATGCCTCCTATATAGGAAGCAACAATAATAACAATAACAATGGAAATCGTTTATGTTTAATAAAATTGCAAATCTAGTAAGAATAGTTTTATCTGTTTTTAATCCTAATTCTAAAAAAGTACAAGTACTTAAAGAAGAATTAGAAAAAGTTCAAGATAAGTATGATACACTTAAACAAACCCATAAAGACGTTAAAGCTAAACTAGAAGGTAAAATTGATGAATTAACAGGTCAAGCTGAAAGTTACCGTAAAGATATCGAAGATATCAAAGCTACAGCTAAAGTTGTTAAAAATACAGTTAAACCTAAGAAATAAAACATATATCCCTTACCTTAATCGGTAAGGGATATATGCTGATATTTAAATTTGTTTAAACTCACAATCTAACTTATTAGAGAGTACATGTTTAATAACTTCTAAACCGCTTTTAGATTTAAGGTCTTTTATTTTACTACCTTTACCTTTAACAGTTAAGCTATATGTCTTAGCATGATCATCTCTAAATGTAATATTCAACAATCTATTTACTTCACTATTTAATTTAAGTGTTTCTTCCGATTGTTTAGAAATAGAATTAAGGATATAAAGTATACTCGTATCTAACACAGCACCTTCTACTATACCAACTAAATCGTTTATACTTAATAAAACATCACAAGATGTTAAACGAGGAGACGCTACATTAAATACTCTAACTTCTCTTAATGTAATATTAACTGTTTCGTTAGCTAAATTGTAACGATGAACATTTCTACTGCTAACATTAAACATGTACGTTATTTCTTGCTCTCTTGGAACAAATAGTGTTTTAAGTTTCTTAAATAATTTCATAGTTTAGCCTTTCCTTTTTAAATAAAACATATACTTTAAAGGTAAAATTGTTATTTATAGGTCTTTATATTAAAATGCATCAAAATTATCGCAACATAGTTGCTTAGAAAATGATGCATTAAGATCTAAATATTAGATATTTTAAAAATGCATCATTTTTATAAACTTATATAACCTATATGAATAAGGAATAATGATGTTTAGTTATTTACTTATTGGACATATATCCTAGACCTTAAATGGTCTAGGATATATGCACTTCTGAAGAGAAGTAAAACTAAGGCGAGTGGATGCTGTAACATCCACTCTATTTTTAACCATCCTAGTGAGGAGGTAATATGCTTAAAGCTGTTACAACTGAAACTATGAAGATGAGAGATAATAACGGT
>QWCZ01000057.1_pt1 | contig 70439 bp, 53 predicted proteins | sample 1972651 | NCBI WGS metagenome assembly QWCZ01 (sample SAMN09866695, study PRJNA288562) | Human oral metagenome isolate pre1_saliva, whole genome shotgun sequencing... | isolation source: mouth | host: Homo sapiens | place: USA: California
GGTGAAAAGTATCACAAAAGTGCTGCCCAAGTAGCTTTGCGCTATCTCTTGCAACGCGATATTATCTGCATTCCTAAGTCAGTGCGCAAAGAGCGTATGGAGCAAAACCTTAATGTATTTGACTTCCAACTATCCCAAGAGGATATGGTAAAAATTCAAGCTCTTGATACCAAGCAAACGCTCTTCTTCTCTCACCGAGACCCTGCTTTTGTAGAGATGATATGCCAATTAACAATTTAGGACATAGCACGATAGAGAATTACTAAAAATCCCCATGAGAGAAGACAACTCATGGGGATTTTTAATTAACTTATGACAAATCTGCTAATTGGCAAATTATTTTTAGAATTATTCCAAATAAATTATTATCTTTGCCCCCGTTTAGAAATTGGATATAGACTATATGATGTATTTCTCTTTTAAAAGTTTCTGGTTTTGTGTGTTTTACCTCTGTGTAGGGGTGCTCTATGCTCAGCAAGTAGCCACCGTAAAGGGGCGTATCACTGCAGGCAAAGAGCCTGTAGTGGGGGCAGTAGTGCAGCTTAAGGAACTCAAGAAGTATACAGTGGTCGATGCTCAAGGGAGTTTTTCCCTATCAGTACCATATAGAGAAGCACCTTATACGTTCTCTATAGAGTCCATGGGCTATAAGGCACAAGAGCAAACCCTTACTGTGGCACAGCCTGTGGTGGTGCTCAATGTGGCTATGGAGGAAGAAATCACCGCTCTTACGGGTATTACGGTGGAGGCCATCACCCCGATCAAGCAGCTGGAGAAGAGTGCCTATAATGTAGCCGCCATAGATGCCTCCAAGCTCACACACCTCAATAGCAATGCCGCCGATATGCTCGCCAAGGCCTCAGGGGTAAAGGTACGAGAAACGGGTGGCGTGGGAGCTGAGAGCCAAATCAACCTCAATGGTTTTACAGGGCAGCATGTACGTACTTTTGTGGATGGGGTGCCTATCAGTAGGGCTTCTTCTTTTCAAATAGGCAATATCCCCACTGAACTAATTGACCGTATCGAAATCTATAAGGGAGTGGTGCCTGTTACCTTTGGCTCTGATGCCCTCGGAGGGGCGGTGAATATCGTTACCAAGCGCAGCAATGCTCAGTATGCCAACCTCAGTTATACCTTTGGTTCTTTTAACACCCATAAGAGTACGCTCAATGTAGGGGTGCCACTGACGGATAATATAGGGATAGAACTCAATGCCTATCAGAACTATTCCAATAATAGCTATAAGGTGCTTACCCACTACTTAGACCTGACTAAAGGGATTTACTCCAAGGACAGACAGTGGTTCAAGCGCTTCCATGACCGCTATCACAATGAGGTAATCATCGGAAAGGTGAATATATTCAAGGAGCCTTGGGCGGATAAGCTCTCTTTCTCCCTGAATTATAACCAAGAGTATAAGCAGATACAGAATGCTAACCTTATGCAGATTGTCTTTGGGGGTAAGTACCAAACCTCTTATACCTATAGTACAGGGATAGAATACGAAAAGAAAAACCTATTGAAGGGATTAAGCTTTTCCGTTGTAGGTCGTTATGACCTAACCATTACCAATGTTGTAGATGAAGAAAATCGTATATATAGCTGGGACGGCTCTTACAGAATCAAGCCAACTAAGGGGGAGGCTATGTATCAGAATACGCTCTTTGAAGGCAAGACAGCCTACGTGGCAGCACACTTGGATTATTGGCTAAGCGAAAAGCACTTCTTGCAGCTTACGCATACCTTTAGCCACTATTATAGATTGACCAAGAGCCAGCTTTTTACGCCATTCTCTTCCGATGCTGATTTTATGGATCGTATCAACCAAAAGAATATCACAGGCCTCTCGTACAAATATGTGCCAAATGACCAGTGGACGGTCTTAGCCTTTGGCAAATATTATGCAGCTAAGGTAACAGGCCCAGCGGTGGTGAGTGGGCATGGCTATTTGTCCGTTTATGAAGATCATACTGAGCGTACCAATGCCTTGGGAGTGGGGATAGGTTCTTCCTATGAGTTCTCTAAGGAACTACTGGCCAAGCTCTCCTACGAAAAGAGTTATCGCTTGCCCAACGACCGAGAGCTTTTCGGAGATGGAGACTTGGAGATAGGAGCCAACCAGTTGCGCCCAGAGCATAGTGAGAACCTCAATGTGAATCTCTCTTGGCAGCCCGAAACCAATGGTCATGCCCTCTTAGCAGAGGGAGGCTTTGCTCTACGCTATATTCAGGACTATATCATTCGCAATGTAGCCAGCACAGGGGCAGCCACCAGCAAGAACCATGGTAAGGTGCTCACTTTGGGTGGTGATTTTACCCTACGCTATTTCTATCAGAAAACCTTTTCTGTAGGAGGGAATCTCTCCTATATGGATATGCGCAACCGCGAGCGTAAGAATACCAACGGAGCGGACTCAGTAACCTATGGAGATCGAGTGCCTAACATGCCTTACCTCTTTGGTAGTGCCGATGCTACCTATACCTTCGATAGCTTACTCACTCAGGATGATGGGCTTACCTTGGGTTACAACTTGGCTTATACTCATGAGTTTTTCCTCTCTTGGCAGAGTGAAGGAGCAAAAATTACTGTACCCACGCAGCTCTCCCACGATCTGAGCCTTACCTATACAGCCCCAAGGAATAAGTACACCCTCTCGGTAGAGGTAAAAAACTTTACCAATGCACTCCTGTATGACAACTATAGTCTGCAAAAGGCAGGTTGTGCCTTTTATGTCAAAGCCTCATATAGATTTTAGTAAGGGCGAATTGCAATTTGCCCCTACTAACCACTCAAAACCGAAAATTCAAAACTATTTATATTATGTATATTAATTTTCAAACTATTAAAAAAGGGTTGTTCCTCACAGCAGTAGGAGCAGCGACTTTGGTATCATGCTCCAAGAGTGATGATAACAACAATAATGGAGGGGGTAATAATACCAATCCCCAAGCAGAAGTCAATCGCTTCTTTATTGATGCAGGAGGAGCTGAAAACAAAACTCGTTATGTGCTCTATGCTGATGATGTAACCAAAGGAGAAGTACCACTAAACTCCAATAAATTACAGTTAAAACCTGCCAATGGCTATTTTTGGATGTTCAACAAGAATATCGCAGCAGGACTTTCTTATCAGTTTGATAAAGCAGGAATAGGAATATCTTATGCGCGTAATGAAAAAGGAGAAGTCGACCCAATCAATGATTTCAATGTAGATGAACGTGCCACTACTTTTGGCTTCTTTAATAATTACTATGTAACAGCGGTAAGTGGACAGACTATTGCAGGAGAAGCGGGAGCAAAAGACGGAGCTACTTTTACACTTCGTAAAACTACAGACTTCTCTATAGCAAGTCAAAAAACAATCCGTACTAAAAAACTCTTACCTGAGATGAATGATACTGAAATTGTGTCTTTTGCGGGTATTTTGGACAATGGTAATGAGGAATTCCTCACAGGTATGCTTGTTTCTGAATACAAGGATGTACGTCCAGGACAGGGCTCTAGTACAGGCCATATGGAAAATACCGATGTGGTATATGTAGGAGTACTTGATAAGGATTTGAACCTTAAGCGCTACTACAAGAGTGATAAACTCAGCTACTCAGCGGGTCGTTTCAAAAGCCAATATCTCTTAGAAATGGGTAAAGTAGCCAATGGAGATGTATATGTGTTCTCTGGAGCTATTGCTAAAAACCCAGCTCCTGTAAATCCTAAAAACCCAACTACACCAGATAGTCCAACTACTAAGCCTGCGGGAGCTTTGCGAATCAAGGCAGGAGCAGCTACTTTTGATGATAGCTATTTCTTTGATATCTCTGCTGTATCTAACAACGGCCTTTTCCGCCGTGTATGGCATATAACTGATAACAAATTTTTTGTAGAGTTCTTCAATGATGCTACTAAGGCCAATCTCCGCTCTTTGGACGTATATCACTATGCCATTGTAGATGTAGAAGCTAAGACACTCAACTGGGTAGCTGGTCTTCCTGAACCTACTAAATGTACCAATATTGTAACTAATCCTATTACCCCAGCGATCTATGGCGGTAAGGTATATCTCCCAGTGAACGAACAAGGTACGGATCCTGCTATCTATATCATAGACCCTGCTACCAATGCCGCTACTAAGGGCTTAGTAGTGAAAGGAGCTACTGTAATCAATGCTATAGGACGTTTTGAATAATATGAAACATATCATCTGTCTATTTTTCCTATCCGTGTACAGCACTTGGGCACAGACAGCTATTTGTATAGGGGAGCGTTTTACGCTCCCTTCTACCATTATGGGTGGGGAGCGCACAATTGACCTCTACCTGCCTCCTTCCTATAATGATAGCTCCCTTACCCCGACGGATTACCCTGTGGTGTATCTGCTTGATGCCCAAACTAACTTCAATTATTTCACTACCCTTATGGAGAAGCTCACCCAAGGGGTGCCCAATATCCCAGAAATGATTGTTGTGGGGATAGAAAGTAAGAATCGTGATGGGGATTTTGCTGCAGAAAACGACCGTTTTTGGCAGTTTGTTAGCGAAGAGGTAAAACCCTTGGTCGAGCGCAAGTACCGCTGTAAGGACTTTCGAATAGCGGTAGGGCATTCCCTCAGTGGTCTCTCGGTAGTGAGTGCTCTGATAAAGCATACAGACTTGTTCAATGCCTATATTGCACACGATCCCAGCCTATGGTGGGGGGAGGGCTATGGGATTAACCTCTTTGAACAAAATAAAGGAAAGGATTTCCAAAACCGATTGCTCTATATCACCCATACAGGCTATAAGATACGCCATAACGGCCGTAGTGGGCATGTAGCAACCTTTGACAAGCTAAAGGAGATGCTACAAGCCAATGCTTTCAAAAATCTACAATGGAAAATCTCTGAGTACTCCAAGGAGAATCATGGTACTATACAGCTCATCGGTAATATAGATATGTTCCGCACCCTTTTTGCCGAGATGTTCATAGACCGTAATGATATAGAGGAAAACCCACAAGTAATAACCCAACGATATAAGGCACTCTCCGAAAGATTACACTATACTTTTACCCCTTCTGAAGGTTATCTGAAGAATACCATAAAGTGGTTACAGCGCAATGGGAAACAGGCTCAAGCTCAAGAAGTAGAGGCATTGTTAAGACCGAAGGAAGAGAAAATAAGCAATTAAAAGGTTTATCTTCACCCAAATTGGCCAGTTGGCAAATTATGATTATCTTTGCACAAAATATATCATCCCATGCATACCGATAATTTTGATATTCTTGCCCAACTGATTGATAGGCGCCTTGCCCAAGTAAAGGATGAGGCAACAAGAGCTTTGCTTTTCTTTCCTATACAAATCTTACAACGCAAGAAGGATATAGCAGGGTTGCCCCAGAATGCTCATGTCATTAAGCTATATCAGGTGAAGGATAGCCAAGACCTTCTAAAGAAAAGAGCTGAAATCACACGGTTATGCGAGCTTTTTGAGGCGCGTGCTATGCTGAACCTTAATCCTAAGAGCTACAAAGAGGTAGCCTTTGGGATGCTAAAGAAACTTTCAGAACTCCTCTCTCAGGAGGCTTATCCTGCTGTAGACAAACTATTAAGCTCATGTATCAACAGCGCAGGAGTAGGAAGTAAAGAACTCAAAAAGTATTGGATTATAGATGTAGATGAGGTAAGCGAACCAGCACCTGTGATAGCTACTATCCAAGAACAATTGACAAGTATGAACCCTATAGGTGAGGAAAAGCTTGTGAGCATAGTGCCTTCTAAAAGCGGGGTTCACCTCATTACCCACCCTTTTGATACAAACGGGGTGTGTTTTGCGGACACTATAGAAATAAAGAAAGATTGCTTAACAAATTTGCTTATTTGCTAAATCATGAGAAAAGTATTCATTATTCTAAGCACCTTGAGTATCCTTGTAGGATGTTCTCGAGATCAAAAAGAAGAACCCTCTGTCAAAGAAAAAGAGGGGTGGAATTTAGTTTGGGAAGACGATTTCAATCGTGATGATATCTTCTCCACCGGTATATGGTCGAAAATATGGGGTTGCCCTACTTCGACTGCCGATTGGTGCAAGACGATGAATCATGACCCCAGTTTGTTTGAGATAAAGGACGGTAACCTTATCCTCTTGGGCAAACCCAGAACAGACCCAGCCAAGCACAAAACACCCTACATCACCGGAGGAGTAACTACCCAAGGAAAGAAATATTTTGAAAAAGGGCGTTTAGAAATCCGTTGCAAGCTCGAAGCTCATCAAGGTGCTTGGCCTGCTCTCTGGATGGTACCCGATGCCCCTTGGCCTACAGGGGGTGAGATAGATATCGTGGAGCGACTCAACTACGAGCCTTTTGTACACCATTCGCTGCACTCCACTTATACACAAGCAGGTAAAAAAGACAAATCTAAGCGTACTCCCCCAAGCACCGCTACCGCTCCTATCAACCCCGATGATTACAATATCTATGCGGTAGAGCTCGATACCGATGAGGTACGTTTTTATGTAAATGGCAAGCAGACATTCAGCTATGCGCGCGTGCCAGAGAAAGAGAGTGAAGGACAGTTTCCTTTTGCTCGCCCCTATATGTTGCGCATTGATATGCAATTAGGAGGCAGTTGGGTAGGTGAAGTAAAACCCTTTACCGATCCCGTGAGAATGTACGTAGACTGGGTGCGGTTTTATCAGAAAAAAAGAAAATAAGTAAAGTATCTTAAAAAATTGTATCTTTGCATTTTAATAATTAAAAAAAGAATATTATGAAAAAATTATTTATTATCTTATGCGCTTTGAGCGCCACTATAGGATGCTCTCGAAAAGAAGAAGACCCTTCAACAAAAGCAAATGACGACTATTTAAAAAAAGAAGGGTGGGATATAGTTTGGCGTGACGAGTTTGACCGCGATGATATCTTCTCCACAGGTATATGGTCTAAAATATGGACTTGCAATACTTCCGATTGGTGCAATACAATGAGTAAAGACCCTAGTTTGTACGAAATTAAAAATGGTAATCTTATTCTTTTAGGTAAACCTAGTCCAGACTCTACTAAAGAAAAACCTAAATATATCACAGGAGGAGTTTTTACTGATGGCAAAAAGTATTTTCAAAATGGACGTTTAGAAATCCGTTGCAAGCTCGAAGGTCATCAAGGTGCTTGGCCTGCTCTATGGATGATTCCCGATGATTCTATTCCTTGGCCTACAGGTGGTGAAATAGACATCGTAGAACGACTCAACTACGATCCTTTTGTATACCATACTTTGCACTCGCCTTACACCCAAGCAGGTAAAACAGACCCTTCTAAAAAAGATAACCCACCGAGCCATACTAAAGCAGCCATCAATCCCGATGACTATAATGTCTATGCTGTAGAACTCGATACCGATGAGGTGCGTTTTTATGTAAATGACAAACAAACTTTCAGTTATGCCCGCGTACCTGGAAAAGAAGATCAAGGGCAATTCCCTTTTAATCGCCCCTATATGTTGCTCATCGATATGCAATTAGGTGGTAGATGGGTAGGCGAAGTTAAACCTTTTACCAAACCCATAAGAATGTATGTAGACTGGGTGCGTTTTTATCAAAAGAAATAACAACTATTCTCCTATGAATCCACCGATTACAGATATGGCTGCTTTGGGGCGGCAGCTCCGTTGTCCCGAAGGGGCTTTAGCTCGAGAGGTGGCAGACTATGCCTTTGTTTCCAACGAACATATGATTCGCCAGACAATCGATAGGCTACGCCTTACATCGGGGGAGCGAATCTTGGAAGTAGGCTTTGGCAATGGCAACCATCTTTCATATCTTTTTGCCCAAGGAAAAAACCTACAGTATACAGGAGTAGAACTCTCAAATGAGCTTATCTCTTTGGCAGAGGAACGACATACATCACTTATAGAGCAAGAAAAGATTGCTTTTTTGAAGGCAGAAGGGGAGTGTATACCAAAGTTTCCTTCTGAGACTTTTGAGGTGTTTTTCTCGGTCAATACTTATTATTTTATCCAAGACCTCAGGGGGTATTTAGTGCAACTTTATCCTTTACTCACTCAGGGAGGGAGGTTTGCTTTGGGGTATATTGATAAAGATTTTGGGGAGCGCATGCCCTTTACCAAGGAAGTATTTACCTTCCATACCAATGAAGCACTTGGTCAGATGATTCTTGGGGCAGGCTTTTCCTCTCTTGAGATAGCCTCCTTTACAGAAGAGATTGTTGGTAAAGGTGGGCGAAAGGTACTTCGGCCTTTCCATATTGCTACAGCTATAAAGTAAAAAGGCTGCCCTTTTTGGGGCAGCCTCTTTTATTCATGAGCAAAATTATTTTCTTCTTTCTCTCTCCTGAGCATCCACTACGGCAAAGGTAGTGAGATTCACCATTTCATCTACACTGGCATTCATCAGGGTGATGTGTATAGGTTTGGAGAGACCTAAGATGATAGGCCCTATAGAGCTAATCCCTTCAGATTCCTTCATGATCTTATAGGTGATATTGGCCGATTCCAAGTTAGGGAATATAAGCACATTGGCTGGCTTTCCATTGAGTTTGGAGAAAGGGAAAGCGGCTGCCATTTTTTCTGGATTCAAGGCTACATCCACCTGTACTTCTCCATCTACGATAAGGTCTGGGTAGTTCTTGTGTAGGTAGGCCACTGTCTTGGAGAGTTTTTGGGTACTTTCGGAAGGGGCAGAGCCAAAGTTAGAATAGGAGAGTAGCGCAATGGCAGGCTCCAATCCGAACATTTTTGCTTTTTCGGCCACTGCCAAGGAGATGGATATCAAGTCCTCGGATGATGGATTAGGGTTCATCGTAGTATCGGAGAGGAACAAAGGACCTCGCTTAGTGATAAGGATACTGGTGGCAGCGATACGGCTGAATCCTTCTTCTTTTTCTACCAAGTCCAAAATAGGACGGATTACCTGAGGGTAAGAACGAGAGTATCCTGTGATCATAGCATCGGCCTGACCTGTATTGACAAGCATGGCGCCAAAGTAGTTGCGCTCGCGCATAAGGCGGCGGGCATTGATCTGGGTAATTCCCTTGCGTTGGCGTTTTTTCCAATAGATATCGGCGAACGAATGACGACGTTCGGTTTCCTCATCACTCTTAGGGTCAATGATTTGCAAGTCGGCCTCGAAACCAAGTTCTTCCATATAGCCAAGGATAACATCCTTACGACCGAGGAGTACAGGAATAGCGATACCCTCTTGGTATACACGTTGGGCAGCCTTGAGCACTTCGAGTATATCTGCTTCAGGGAATACCACACGTTTTGGATTCTGGCGGGCACGCTCCTGAAGGACACGGATTTCGCGATTGCTACCACCGAGCCTGTCCATAAGCTGTTCGCGGTAAGCATCCCAGTCAGTAATAGGCTTTTGAGCCACTCCCGTTTCTATAGCTGCTTTGGCAATAGCAGGTGGTACTTCATAGATAAGGCGAGGGTCGAAAGGCTTAGGGATGATATATTCTTTTCCGAAAGTGAGGTTTACTCCATATACCAAATTGACCTGATCAGGTACTGTTTTCTTAGCCAAATCCGCCAAGGCATGTACTGCGGCGATCTTCATTTCCTCATTGATCTTGGTAGCACGTACGTCCAAGGCACCGCGGAAGATGAAGGGGAACCCAAGGACATTGTTTACCTGGTTAGGAGTATCCGAACGACCAGTAGCCATGATGATATCCTTGCGAGTCTGGGTAGCCAAGTCATAGGCAATCTCAGGAGTAGGGTTGGCCATAGCAAAAACGATAGGATCTTTGGCCATGCTAAGGAGCATTTCGGGGCTTACCACATTTCCTTTAGAAAGTCCGATAAATACATCCGAATCCTTCATGGCTTCTTCTAAGGTGTGAAGGTCACGATCGGTGGCAAACTCTGCCTTGAGGGCATCCAAGGAAGGATTGTCCTTGCGGATAACCCCCTTGCTGTCGCACATCACGATATTCTTAGGATCAGCTCCTAAAGCGATATAAAGGCGGGTACAAGAAATGGCCGCTGCTCCAGCACCATTGACCACGATTTTTACTTTGTGGATATCCTTACCAACGATTTCCAAAGCATTCTTAAGCGCTGCAGCGGAGATAATGGCCGTTCCGTGCTGGTCGTCATGCATCACTGGAATATCCAATTCTTCCTTGAGACGGCGCTCGATTTCGAAAGCCTCAGGTGACTTGATATCCTCAAGGTTGATCCCTCCGAAGGTAGGAGCAATGGCCTTTACTGTATTGACAAAAGCATCTACATCGGTAGTATTCACTTCGATATCGAAGACATCGATATCTGCAAAAATCTTAAAGAGTAAGCCCTTACCCTCCATTACAGGTTTGGCAGCATCGGCACCTATGTTTCCTAATCCTAATACGGCAGTACCATTGGAGATTACTGCGACAAGATTTCCTTTGTTCGTATATCGGTAGGCATCATTCTTGTTTGCTTCAATAGCCAAGCAAGGTTCCGCTACCCCAGGGGAGTAGGCTAAGGAAAGGTCATACTGAGAGGCGTGTTTCTTGGTAGGCACTACGGCTATCTTCCCAGGTTGCGGGAATTCATGATAGTCTAAGGCATCTTTCTTGTTATCTTTCATTTGAAATGTTTTTTATCAAAAAGTTGTTTCTTCAAAAGTGCAAAAGTACGAAATAAATGAGTAATGGTCAATGATTAATGATTAATTTTTTTAGGCTATGAGAATAGTCCTTTTATTTTATCCAGAAAGCCTTTTTTCTTTCCTAAGAGGGCTTCTATTTCGGCTTTGGTATCTATACGGATGTTCATATAGTGTCCGTCTAATTTTTGGATTTTTTCCTGAGGGAAACGTTCCAAGAAAGTTTTGTAATCGAGATCTCCAAGAGGAACAAAATTGTCCTCTTCAGAGAGATTTTCGTCATAATTCACAAAGCAAATACGCCATTCTTTGATATCTTTTTGGGTAATATTGAATTTGGTAATATCTATAAAAGGAGGGTACTCATAGGGAAGTATGCTCTGTACAGTTTTGGTAAGGGTATACACCCCCATAACCTCACCTTTATCATTTCTGTAGAAGGTAGGGCGTGCAATGTATATATCCTCATGTTGGAGCTGTGCCGCTATAAAATCATCAAAAGCCTTTACCTTATCCTCGGCGGAAAGGAACTTGTCGATCGTTGGTTCGGATAAGCAAATAGGACGTTTTACTCCAAAGATGAAGTGTCCTTCACGGCTTTTGTCAAAGCATTTTACTCCAAATTCGATATCCTTGCGATAGTCATAGGTGATATTATTCCCTTCATATTCTTCTCCCTCCTCATCGGTAACAGTGACACCCAAATGGCTAGCCAACCTTTCGATGAAGGAGAGTGCCCCATGCCAGTCGGCCGAGGTGCTGGGGGTGAAGACACGCACATCATAGGAGTGATTCTCGTCAGAGTAACTACACTCAAAGCCACGACCGCTGATGCCTTCTTGCCCCAGTAGCATGTAGCCAAATTCGTTCAAGGGCATTTGCATGACCTCATCAAGTTCTTCATCATCCTCTCTGAGGGCGAATTGTCTAAAATTACCTCCTACGAGGTCTAATAGTTCCTCAGTGCTCATCACTTTGGGAGCTTCAGGGTTTTGAATGTGAAAAGTACGACTCATAGAATTTTGAGTTTTAAGTTTTTAATTTTGAGTTAGTTATTAATCATTTAACTATAACCATTTTTTCTTTTTGAAATAGAGGAGCATAGCGATGGTAATTACTATCATTACACCCCAGCAAGCAGGGTAAGCCCACGGGTAGTGTAGCTCAGGCATGTGTTCGAAGTTCATCCCGTACACCCCTACAATAAAGGTTAGCGGGATGAAGATAGTCGAGATCAGGGTCAGAAGGCGCATGATGTTGTTCATCTTGTTGCTCATAGCTCCCATATAGGTATCGGTAAGTCCCCAAAGGATATCCCTATAGGAGGCGAGGGTCTCAGCTATCTGGATGATATGGTCATTGAGATCTCTGAAATAAGGCTTGCATCCTTCTTGGATAAGCATATGGTTATTTCGCTCTATACGGCTGATGACCTCACGAGCCGGAACGATGGATTTCTGAAGAAAGGTAGCCTTCTTCTTGAGGAGCTGTATTTCCGAGATCATATCCTCCCGTGGGCGAGCGATAATCTCGTCCTCGATGGATTCAATGGTATCGCTGACCCTATCCACAATCGCCAAGTAGTTGTCCACAATGCTATCCAAAAGTCCAAAGAGAAGGTAATCTGCCGAGGACTTTCTCAGCAAGCTCTCTGGCTGCTGTAGGAGCTTGCGTATAGGGTCGAAGACATCTCCTCCTTCTGACTCCTGAAGGGAGATGAGATAGTTGTGCCCCAAAAGCAGCGCCAAGTGCTCAGCGGTAAGCTGTCCCTCTTGGTGGTAGATCATCTTGATAATCACCAAGAGGTGTTCCTCAAGGAGTTCTACCTTGGGGCGGTGCTGGGTGTCGAGCACATCTTCCAAGAGAAGGTTGTTCAGATGGGTATAGGCTCCTATTTTGCGTATTTCCTCTATATTATTCAACCCGTTGATGTTGATCCAAGTGATACATCCCTCATTGATAAAGGACAGTGCCTCTTGGGCAGACCCTACTTTCTGGGTATAGAAAGAGCTATCAGAGTAGGAGATGACATCTATATCGATGAGTTTCTCCTTTTCTCCGAAATATACCAAGCTCCCTGGAGGGAGCCCTATCTTCTTCGCTCTATTGGCTTTTCTTTTTTTACTCATTATCAGTGGTCAGTGATCAGTGAACGGTGAACAATGAACAGAGGTCAGTTGTCATTAACCATTAATCATTGTTCATTAATCATTGTTCATTGCTTCTTCTATTGCATTGTCAAAGAGGTTTGTGAGTGAGATACCTGCAGCTTTAGCCTGTTGAGGGAGAATACTATTCTTAGTTAGTCCAGGGGTGGTGTTCATCTCCAATAGGTGAGGTACTCCCCCGACAAGGATATATTCGCTACGGCTGAATCCCTTCATTTGTAATAGGTTATAGACTCTTAGGGCAATCTCTTCTACTTTCTTTCTTTCCTCATCACTTAGGCGAGCAGGGGTAATTTCTTTGCTTTTGCCTTGGTACTTTGCTTCATAGTCGAAGAAATCGTTTTCGGATACAATCTCGGTGATAGGGAGTACACGTTTTTTACCACGATAGGTAATTACACCTACAGAGACTTCCGTTCCCTTGAGGAATTCTTCAATAATCACTTCGCTATCCACCTCGAAAGCCTTTTCTATAGCCTGATCGATGTCCTTTTCGTTATAAGCCTTGAAAACGCCTATACTACTTCCTGAGCGGTTAGCCTTGACAAAGCAAGGTAAGCCTACTGTTTTGATAATCTCGCGAGTCGAAAAAGGTTCTCCTTGGTTTAGGTAATAAGCCTTTGCCCGAGGGATACCATAAGGCTTGAGCACCGAGAGCATATCTCGCTTGTTGAAAGTCAGTGCTGAAGCATACATGCTACAGCCAGTGATAGGTACACCCACCAGAGCAAAATAGGCTTGTAAGTAGCCGTCCTCCCCAGGGGTTCCATGGATGGCATTGAAAGCACAATCGAAGGTGATTTTCTTCCCCTCCAAGGTCAGAGAGAAATCATTCTTATCTACCAGAATTTCTTGACCAAGGGTGTCGGTATATACCCATTTTTCTTTGGTAATTAGGATACGATAAGCTGTGTATTTGCTCTTGTCCAAGTACTCAGCTACAGTGGCAGCACTTTGGAGAGAAACGGCAGCTTCTTGGGAGAAACCTCCCATAAGTATGGCGATATTTTTCATGGTATGCTTAGAAATTTGTCTTTTAATCAATCTAAATAGCGGGGCAAATATACGAAAAATCTTTTAAAGAAAAAACAAATTAGGATGCCTATTTGTCCCTATTTACCCTGCTTGTAAGGGGCGGTTAAAAAAGAAATTGATATAGTGAATAATGAGGATTCCTCCGCGGAAAGCCATCCAGACAAAGAAGGTCAGCCAGATTCCACTCAGCCCCCATTCCAGCAGCGATTGGGTGACATAGAAGGTAGGGAAGAAGCCTAAAAAGGTAGCGATGATAAAGGCATTTCTTAGGATGGCGGTAAAGCCCATCCCCTTATAGATACCATCGAAAAGGAAGGTGATAGCATTGAGAGGCTGCATGAGTACCACAATCCAGAAGGTTTCGAAGAAGAGCAACTGCACATCCTTATTCTTGGTCATAAAGACTCCTATTTGATGGTAGAATAGGAAGTATACCAAAAGAATAACCATCCCAATGGTTAGCACTATATAGAACAAGTCCTTTACCAAGTTGCGTATGGTCTGGTACTGCTGGGTACTATAGAGCCTCCCAGAGAGTAAGCCGCCAGCATTGCAATAACCGTCAAAGAGAAAGACTGAAAACAGCCAAACTTGATTTAAGATGGTATGGGTGGCAACAATGGTACTGTCCTCACCCCCGCCTAACTTTGTGGCACTGAGGAAAGAGAAGTAAAGTACCCCTTGTAGTAAGGATGAGCGTATGATTAGGTCAAAGCTCATGCGCAGGCTCTGGAAGAATTTAGGGTGTAGCGACTTGGTGAGGATAAAGCGGTAAGGGGTTCTCTCATAGAGGAAGTATAAGGATACAGCAAACATGACCCCTTGTGCTAATAGGCTCGCCCAAGCCAATCCCTTGATATCCCAATGGAGGACAAAAACGAAAATATAGTTGAATACCAAGTTGATAACCCCACCCAAGATGCTGATATACATAGACCAAGAGGTGTTCTGCATCCCTCGGAAGATACTGTGTATAGTCAGGGTTAGCAGGGTAAAGGGAAATCCCCACACACGGATGCGAAAGTAATCCAAGCAATAATCCAAGAGAATGCCATCCGCATCGTAGAAATTGGTTAGGATTATCTCTCTGGTGAAAAATGCCAAGATAGAGCACAACAGTGAAAGCCCCAAGGAGAGAGTAAGGATCTGTGCTACTAAGCTCTTGAGCTGGTTGAGCTTGTCCTGCCCATAAGCATAGGCTACTTGTGAGGTGATGGCACGACTGCTCTGAATGAATATCCATACCAAGGAGGTCAGAAAAGAAGAAACGATGCCCACTGCCCCGAGGACTTCCTTTGTATTCAGGGCGATATGTCCAGCCATAACGGTGTCGGTAAGTGATATAAGTGGCTCTATCACTCCAGAAACAAGGGCGGGCAGTGCTAAGCGGTTGATTTCTGTAATAGATATTCGTTTCAAAAAATATGGATTTGGCTAATAACTACAAATAGCACCGCAAAAGTACGTCATTTTTAGGACATACCCAAAGAAGTATAAGGTTTTATTTTTTATATAGTGAGCAGTGAACGGTGAGCAGAGTTATGTCCTGATAAATGATAAAAGTGATTACATTGATATCAAAACGGAAGGGTAGAGTCTACACAAGTGAAGTATATGAGGTAATTTACTCTTTTATTGGATAGTTTGGTAAAAAATCGTAATTTTGTAGCCCTTTGAAAATGATAAAAACACATGCAAACCAATATATCTATTACAGGAATGGGGAGTATCTCTCCATTAGGAGCATACAGAGCAGATATCTGGAGGAATTATCTCAGTGATAAACCATTACTTGTAGGACAACAAGTAGGCGAGGAGCAGCTTCCTGTAGGGAAATTGCAGGAGGAAAGCTATGCTTTGGTCAGAGAGATACGGCAGGAAAATGCCCGATATAGAAGTGTAGATCCTACGGTACTCTATGCGCTATATGCCTCACGGCAGGCCTTGCAGGAGGCGGGCTGGGAGCAGGGTAAGGACTTCGGGGTCAATATAGGTTCTTCCCGAGGAGCTACGACTCTCTTTGAACAATATCACCAAGACTATCTTGCACAGGGCAAATGTGCACCTTTGGCCTCGCCGACTACTTCTTTGGGTAATATTGCCTCTTGGGTGATGCAGGATGCCAAAGGACAAGGGGTGGCCATCTCTCACTCTATCACTTGTTCTACAGCACTACATGCCTTGCTCAATGCGGTAGCATGGCTTCATGCTGATATGGCAGAAGGTTTTCTTGTAGGGGGGAGTGAGGCTCCTTTGACTCCTTTTACCCTTGCCCAGATGAAGGCTCTTAAGATATATGGTTCTTTTGGTGATACTTATCCTTGCTTGCCTTTGCTTTTGGAAAAGCACAAGAACACTATGGTACTAGGGGAGGGAAGTGCTGTATTTGCTATAGAAAAAGGAGATAAACCCAACGCCTTGGCGACAATCATAGGAATAGGCTATGCTACTGAGGTCATCACTCATCCGGTAGCCATTTCTCCCGAGGCAGAAGCCCTACAAAGGAGCATGCGGCAGGCCTTACAAGGGTTGAATCCTACTGAGGTAGATGTGGTGATACCCCATTGTACGGGAACGATCAAGGGGGACGAGGCAGAATATCATGCACTAAGGGAAGTATTTGGAGAGAATCTTCCTTTGCTCACTTCCAACAAGTGGAAGATAGGACATACCTTTGCCTCCAGTGGTGCTTTAGCTTTGGAAATGGCGGTGCTTATGCTCCAGTATCAGCAGTTTTTAGCAGTGCCCTACTTGCCCCAAACCTCTCCAAGACCTCTGAAAAAAATACTTGTCAATGCTACTGGTTTTGGAGGAAATGCCGTAAGTGTACTCCTTAGCTTGCCACAAGGAACGAAAAATTAAAGGGGAATCATTGACCATTCCCTATTAATTTTGTACTTTTGCACCAACGAAAAGATTCAAAAGATGTTACAATACAAGAGAAGTAGTGAATTATTCCACGAAGCACAACAAGTGCTTCCAGGAGGGGTGAACTCTCCCGTACGCGCTTTCAATGCCGTAGGAGGCAACCCTATTTTTGTAGAATATGCCAAGGGGGCTTACCTATACGATGCTGATGGGAATAAGCTCATCGACTATATAGCCTCCTGGGGGCCTCTGCTCTTTGGTCATGCCTATGCTCCCGTTATTGAAGCGGTAACTGAGCGAGCTAAGCGCGGTACGTCCTTTGGGATGCCTACTGAGGTAGAGACAGAAATTGCTCAAAAAGCCCTTTCTATGGTGCCCAATGTAGATAAAATACGCTTTGTCAATAGTGGTACAGAAGCTTGTATGAGTGCTATTCGTTTGGCTCGTGGCTATACCCAGCGGGAAAAGATCATCAAGTTTGCGGGATGCTACCATGGTCATTCGGATTCTTTCCTTATTGCTGCAGGTAGTGGGGCTACCACTTTTGGAGTTCCTAATAGCCCAGGGGTCACCCAAGGAACGGCCAAGGATACACTATTGGCTACCTACAACGATATTGATTCTGTAAAACAACTCTTTGCAGCACATCCCAAACAGATAGCTGCTCTTATCATAGAACCTATAGCGGGAAATATGGGCTGTGTATTGCCTAAAGAAGGGTTCTTGGAAGCGCTACGAGCACTATGTGACCAAGAGGGTACTCTCCTTATCTTCGATGAGGTGATGACAGGTTTCCGCTTGGCCAAAGGAGGAGCTCAAGAGGCGCTACATATCAACGCAGATATTGTTACCTTTGGGAAAGTAATAGGTGGTGGATTGCCTGTGGCTGCTTTTGCAGCACGCAATGAGATTATGGATCACTTAGCGCCCTTAGGAGCAGTGTATCAAGCAGGTACACTCAGTGGAAACCCCTTAGCGATGAGTGCAGGACTGGCCATGCTTACCGAGATAGAGAAGCGCTCTGAGGTATTTGAGAGCTTAGGCAAGAAGACAGCCTATCTGCATGAAGGCTTGGATAGGGTACTTACCCAGGCGGGAATCCCCCATCAGATCAATCGCTTTGGCTCCATGTGTTCGGTATTCTTTACCCAGGAACCTGTAACCGATTTTGCTTCAGCACAGCGTGCGGATCACCAGCGTTTCAAGAAGTATTTCCATGCCATGCTTTCTCGTGGTATCTATCTCCCTCCAAGTGGTTACGAAAGTTATTTCCTCAACGATGCACTTTCCTATGCCGATTTGGATACTACTATCAAGGCTTTGGAAGAAGCGGTTGAAAGAGGAGAAATCTGAGGCTGTAGAGGTTAGTTACCATCAGGAAAGCTATCAATTGATAGCGATGAATGAGAAATAGAGTAAATATGTTAAAAAAAGAAGACTTTTGAAGATTCGAAAGTCTTCTTTTAAGTTACTAACCCATATTATTGAGTACTGACTATCAATTATTGCTTAGAATAATTATAAAAATCCTTATTTTTTTCTTAAAAGGAAGGAAAAAACTCGTCAGTCTCGTAAAAAATCGTAAATTTGGCCTAAAAATAAAAACTCAAATTTATGCGAATCAAAATAAGCATTTGCTTACTGTTTTCCCTTCTGGGGATGATTCACACTTTTGCACAAGAGAAGTCCATCAGTGGGACCGTTAAGAACTCACAGGGCTTACCACAGCAAGGAGTCGTGGTTTCTCTCAAGGGGGATTCCTCACGTACTACCCAGACCGATGCTAAGGGAGGGTATACGATTTTAGCCAAAAGTACTGACATTTTGGTATTTTCCTCTTTGGGGATGCATACTGTAGAGCGCACTGTAGGGGAATCCACCACAGTGGATGTGGTTATGGAATCAACTACAACAAAGGCTCAACCTACTTCCTCTACTACGGGGGAATCTGTAGCCCGTACCAATGTGCGTGGTCCTTCTTCTATCTATGGAGAGAACAAGCCTCTTTGGGTAGTGGATGGGATCATTCTGGACGATGGAGTAGAGCTTAGTCCTGATGCTCTTTCCTCTTCTGATGCCAAAACGCTTATTGCCTCAGCCTTGGGAGGACTATCTTCTGATGATATTGATACCTTCCGTGTGCTCAAGGATGCTTCTGCTACTTCCATCTATGGGCCTCGCGCCATAGCAGGGGTAGTGGTAGTCAATACCCGCAAAGGGTCTAAGGGCACCAATAGTATTTCCTATACCAATGAATCTACCTTTAGGCTCATTCCTTCCTATAACAACTTCAATATCATGAACTCCCAAGACCAAATGGATGTCTTCATGGAGATGATGAAGCGAGGGAATGCTACCTATGTAGAGATGGGGAACCGTCGTCACTATGGGGAGATAGGCCGTATGTATAGTTTGCTCAATACTGCAACTCCTTCCGGTTATGGTCTTGCCAATACAAATGAAGCTAAAGAAGCTTTCTTAAGAGCTGCTGAGATGCGCAATACTGACTGGTTTTCCCGACTTTTCCAAACAAACATTCTACAAAGCCATTCCGTAAGTATCTCCACTGGTACCGACAAAGCTTCTTACTATGCTTCTGTGGGAATTATCAATGACCCAGGATGGATGCGCTTCACTAATAATAATAGGTATACAGCCAACATTAACGCGAACTATAAGCTTAGTAAGAGCGTTTCCTTCAACTTAATTGCCAATGGTTCTTATCGTGAGAATAAGACTCCTGGTTCTGTAGATGGCGTATCCGGAAAGGTGTCCTCAGCTTTCTCACTGAATCCTTATTCGTATGCACTGAACGCTTCTCGTACTATGGATCCAGATGCTTCTTACCGTTATCGCTATGCGCCTTTGAATATCTTCGAGGAAATGGAGAATAACTATACCAATACTCATATAGGCGATATCAAGATACAGGGACAACTCTCTTGGAAAATCTCTCCTAAGGTAACTGCGGTAGGACTGGCTGCGATTCGCTACCAAAATATTTCTCAAGAGTTGAACCAAACCGAAAGATCGAACTTGGTGAGAGCTTATAGAGCGATGGATAATGTTACCATGATTAATAATAATAACTACCTCTATGAAGACCCTTATGATGATTTCGACGTAAAGCGTACTGTACTTCCTGAAGGGGGAATTCGTGAAAAGAGCGAAAGTATCCTCAATGGTAAGGATTTCCGTGGTACCATAGATTATAGAGATGCTTTCTCAGGAGGTATTCACAAGATACAAGTTTTGGGAGGTGCTGAGACTAGTGATATCTATCGTAATAAAGACTGGAATCAAAACTTAGGGTTGCTTTACGAATTGGGTGATATGTCCTACTTCTCCTATGAGGCCTTCAAGCAGATGCAGGAGAATAAAACCAACTACTACACCCTTACCCGTACCACTACACGCAATGTAGCTTTCTTCTCCAACGCAATGTACTCTTACAAGGATAAATATATTTTCAATGGGACTCTCCGTACCGATGCCTCCAACAAGTTTGCGGCTTCTCGCTATATCCGCTGGATGCCTACATGGAACCTTGCTCTCACTTGGAATATTTCTCAGGAAAAATTCTTCCCTAAGCTCAAGCCTATTTCAGCTCTTTCTTTCAAAGGATCTTTTGGGATGACCCCTGAGAGTCCTTCAGTGAGCAACTCCTTGGCCAAGATTATAGGGGAGCGTCCATGGCGTAGTGCAGATCGCTTCCAAGAAACCGCTTTGCGTATCAGCGAAGCTGCCAATCATGATCTTACCTATGAGAAAAAAGAGGAACTCAATCTAGGGGTACAGATGGGGCTTTTCAAGAACCGAATCAACCTTGCTTTTGACTGGTATACTCGTAATAACTATGACCTTATCGGGCGTGTGCCTTCACAAGGGCTTAATGGAACGGTAATTCGTTCAGGCAACGTAGCTGCGATGCGCTCCTCAGGAGTGGATTTGAGTCTCCAGACTAAGAACCTTACCATAGGAGACTTCTCCTGGGTAACTACCTTCGTCTATGCCCGAAATGACAATAAAATCACCAAACTCTATGTAGAGGCAACGATAGAGGATATGGTGAAGGGAACAGGTTTCTCTAAGCAAGGTTACCCTGTAGGTTCTGTTTTCTCTATTCCTTTCCGTGGGCTTAATAAAGATGGACTTCCTACCTTTGCTGACTCCAATGGAAATACTACTATAGATGGGTTGCGCCTTGACCAACGAGACAACTTGGAGTTCTTGAAGTATTCAGGAACTACCCGCCCTACCGATGTAGGAAGTTTGGGGAACCTATTCAAGTATAAGGGAATATCTCTTAATGTACTCCTTACTTACTCTTTTGGAAATGTATTGCGCTTACCAGCTTCTTTCAAGCATAAGTATATCAATGACTCCAATACTTCTCCTAGTGACATGGTTGCTATGCCAAAAGAGTTCAAAAATCGCTGGATGCAACCAGGAGATGAGAACAGAACCGATATTCCTGCTATTGCTTCTGCTTATCAGCTCTATGCAATTCCTACTTTGGAGTACGCGTATACGGCTTATAACTATTCCGATGCACGTATAGCCAAGGGAGATTTCATTCGCTTGAAAGAGATTTCTCTCTCCTATGACTTTGATAAAGAAACGCTTCGTGATATGAAAATCAAGCGTCTAAGTTTCAAGCTACAAGGAACAAACCTTTTCTTACTCTATGCTGATAAGAAGCTTAACGGAGCTGATCCGGAGTTTTCGGCAAGTAGCTCTTTCATCCCTACGCCTAAGCAGCTTACCTTCAGTATACGTGTAGGACTATAACCTAAAAAATATTCACATGAAAAGAAATAAGATTCCTTTTATACTAATGCTACTGCTCAGTGTGGTGGCCTGCGACAAATATTTGGATAAAGACCCCGATAGTAGGGTGACAGTCGATAGTGCGGATAAAGTGCAAAAGCTCTTGGTCAGTGCCTATCCTACCTCGACCCCAGCGGTAGTTACCGAATTTTCCTCGGATAATATAGACGATATAGGTGCAACCAATGCCAAGACACTTTCTTTTATCGAAGAGCTTGTCTATTGGCATAAGGATATGCATGAATATAACTATATAGATGGCTTGCGTACTCTATGGGAAGACCATTATCGCGCTATCTATCATGCCAATACCGCCTTGGAGGCTATTACAAAGCTGGGTGATTCTCCTCAGCTGAGAGCAGCTAAGGGAGAAGCCTTAGTGGCACGAGCTTATGCTCATTTTGTCTTGGTAAACCTTTTTGGTAAGCCCTATAATGCCCAGACAAGTACAACAGACCTTGGAGTACCTTATATAGATTTTCCAATCAATAACTTCAGAGCTGAACGTCCTCGTAATACCGTAGCAGAGGTATATCAGTATATAGAAAAAGACCTAACAGAAGGACTTCCTTTGCTTGATGATACTTACTATAAAGTACCTAAGATGCATTTTAATAAAAAAGCAGCCTATGCTTTTGCCGCTCGTTTCTATCTGTATTATACTAAATGGGCTAAGGCAGAGCAGATGGCAACCGAGGTATTAGGAGATACTCCTACCAACTTGCGTAACTGGATTGCCTTCCAAGCTTTGGGGAACAATGACCCTCATGCCAAGGAATACACCCGTGAAGGGGTAGAGGCAAACCTTATGCTCGCCTCTGTATCTTCCTATGCTCGCCGCTTTATCGATGGACAGACAGTAGGTCGCTTTGCACACTCCAGAGGTACTGCTGTAAGAGAGACCTTCCGCGATGCGAATAACCTTTGGACTAATAACTACAAGGATAAACAATATGAGTCCTTCCGTGTAGATGCCAGCAAGTATATTTATACCAAATATCCTACCTATACAGGTAATAATACCCAAATTGTCCTTTTTACCACGGATGAGACTCTTCTGATACGTGCGGAAGCTCGCATTCTTCAGAAAAACTATACAGGAGCGGTTGCGGACTTGAACCTTTTTGCTAAGGCCTACTTTATGGATGAACCTCAGTTCACCATGAGTCAGATTGTTTCTGGATACCAAAATATCCCCTATTCAAGCTATGATCCTACCTCTAAACTGAGTCATGCTACCCAGAAGAAGCGACTTTCTCCAGAATTCACTATAGATAATGATCAGGAAAATCTTTTGCACTTCCTTTTACAATGTCGTAGACTACTTACCCTAGGAGAAGGCTTGCGCTGGTATGATATTCGCCGCTATGGCATAGAAATCCACCGCCACCAGATGGATATAGACGGGAATGCTCACATAGTGGAGGTACTTACTAAGGAAGATAACCGACGTACCCTGCCTATCCCTGTGGATGTAGCAGCAGCCGGAATGACACAAAACCCAAGATAAAATGATTTCAGTATGAAGAAAATATGTATAATTCCATTCCTTGCCCTCTTTCTTTTCTCTTGTCAGAAAGACAATCCAGATAAAGACAATAGTGTGGTGCAACTTACCACAAAGGAGCAAGCCAAAAACCAATCTGAATTAGATAGGTATATCAATCAAAAACTGACCATTCCTTACAACGTGAATATCAACTATAGATACCCTGAGAATGATATCAATAGAAACCAATTTACCTATGTAACGCCTCCTTCTACTCAAAAGGCATTGGAGATGGTGAACCTCATAGACTATATGTACTACCAACCTTACTCCAAGGTAGTACCTAAGAAGTTCATGGAGGAATATGTAACCAAACAAATTACGTTGATAGGGTCCTATGCCTATGCACGTGAAGGGGGAACCTATAATGGGTTGGCGACCGCAGGGATACGCCTAGAACTGCTGGGGGTCAACTATATAGAACCCAATACTCATGATGATAGTAAGCGTAAGGATATGGATAACAACCTGCTAAGGCTTATCTACCATGAGACTTCTCATATATTGGAACAAAACAAGCAAATACCTCCTGAGTATGAGAAGCTCTGTGCGGCAGAGTATAAGGGGGGATCTTGGACAAGATCTTGGAATCTCACTACTCAAAACTATCTCAAGTCAGGCTTTATCAGTCCCTATTCTAGTGACAATGTGCATGAGGACTTTGTTGAGTTCATCGCTCACTATATCGTATTCTATCAGAAAGACCAATGTGGATGTGAAACGACAGATGCCACTGCGGACACCGATGGAGATGGCTTGGATGATGCTGCCTACACCGCTTGGAAAACTCAGATACTCAAAAGAGGCTTTATATGGGAAGAAGCACTTGCTACGGCTGATGGTAAAAATAAAACCGATGCCCAGTATACAGGAAAGGAAATCCTCTTGAAAAAGTTAGAAATTGTTAAGAATTACTTCAGCCAAGAGTTTGGTGTGGATTTAGAAAAACTTCGCAAAGAAGTACAAGCCCACCATGTCAACCTACCTAATTTGAATTTTTCAACTTACAATTGGTAATGTATAACCATTAGAATTTTTAGAACGATATGAAGAAATATATATATATGTGCTTAGCTGCCTGCCTGCTAGTCTCCTGTAGTCAGGAAGAAGAAGCTGTCTATGGCAAGGGCAATAGCTATGCCAAGCGAACCGGAGAGACTTCCACTGAGTATGTGAACCTTTTGGAAGGAGCTCCCAATGGATGGTTGCTCTCCATGTATGTAGGTACAGGACAACAGTACGGAGGGTACAATTATATCCTTAAGTTCCACGAAGGGAACGTAACCGCCCTATCGGAGGCTACCACCGAGGAAGATACTTCCCTCTATACCCTTAACTTTAGTGAGAAATCTATCCTTACTTTTGATACCTATAACAAGGTATTGCACCAATTCGTAGAACCTTCTGCACTCTTTCCGGAGGGGAAAATAGGAGACAATCAGTTAGTGATACAGTCCTACGAAAATGGCGTGTTCACCCTCAAAGGGCAACGCTCTAACAATCTGATGACCCTAAGGAAGCTTGAGGGAGAGGCAACTGCCTATCTCAGTAAAATAAGAGAAAGACAAAGCTTGTTCAAAGTTTCAGATGCTTACCCTGTAACTATAAATGGCAAGGAAGTAGATTTCGAACTACAACCCTCCAATCGCCAATTCATAGCCCGAGAAGGGACTACTGTGATCAAGAAGGCCTATATCTATACTGAAAATGGGTTTAAGCTCTATGAGCCTATTACTATTGCAGGGAAGACCTTCTCCGAATTTACCCTTTCGGCTGACAATAGTGAGATTACAGCGGATGATGCTTCTATAAAGACCCGAATGGTGTATAACAACCTACCTTTTGATTTTTATAATGGCAATATAAAGATTAATATGTTAGATGATCTTTGTAGTAGTAATGCTGCCTTTGTTAAGATATATAATCTCTATAAGACGGTTAAGTCACGTAATATAGCACCTTATTTTTATTTAGGAAAACTTTCCCCAAGCGAAGATATTGCGATGAATTTTACTATATATTATTACGATAATAGAAACTATAAGATGCGTTATCTCTTGGATTTCTTACCAGTGGCAGGAAAGTCTGATCAGGTAAATATAGTTCCTGTGGAGCAAGGCTTTTATTGGAATTACTACGGCAACTATCCTTTGGTAGAGGTCTTGACACAGAATGCTCCTTACCAGATGACCGATGTCAATGGTGATGGAACTCTTTATAAGTTCACCAGTACCAAGAACAGTGAGGTAACTTTCCTTTCGCATAATAATGCTACCTTGCCTTATGATCCTTCACAGAATGAGTGGAAATCAGTAGATTTTCAGTATGCTTCGGATGCGCTTAAGGCACTCTATAATACTTACAAAACCCATACAGTAACCAAAGGGAATGCTTCTGCAACGTATCGTTTGCAGGATTCTATGTCTATTGGGTACGGCAGCTTGTGGTTTACAGTACGTAGGGGTACAAATTCTGCTACAGTTTCTTATGCCATAGATGCCCTTGCGGTGCCTTGCGATACTAACCAAGTGAGTTTTGTAGACAAGGGAGCTACTTATACGGCAAGTAGCAACTGGACTACCTATAACTATCTTTCCCCTATAGTGAATTTCTTCTTGCAGAATGGTCCTTTCAAAGTAGAGGATGTAGGTGGTGGTTGGACAAAGTTCACCAGTGCTAAGAATTCTGACTATTGGTTCTATACCCGATAAAGAGATCAAGAAAAAGAAAGAGGCTGTCTCCACGGAGGGACAGCCTCTTTTGTATATGGCTTCTATATTACTTTTTGTTTTTAGCGATCAGATTCAGAGCACTACCGGCCTTGAACCATTCTATTTGAGAAGCATTATAAGTGTGGTTGCAGGGGATAATATCCTTACTGCCGTCCTTGTGAACGAACTCCAAGTGTAGGGGTTTGTTAGGCGCAAAGTCAGTAAGGTCAAGGAAGTTGATGGTATCATCCTCCTGTATTTTGTCATAATCGGCCTCGTTGGCAAAGGTCAGGGCAAGCATACCTTGTTTTTTGAGGTTGGTCTCATGGATACGCGCAAAGGATTTTACCAAAACAGCTTTTACCCCGAGGTGGCGTGGCTCCATAGCCGCATGTTCACGAGAGGAACCTTCCCCATAGTTTTGGTCACCCACCACAATTGAGGGCACCCCAGCCGCTTTGTAGGCACGTTGTACCTTAGGCACTTCGTCATACGCGCCGGTAAGCTGATTTTTGACACTGTTGGTTTTGCCATTGAAAGCATTGACAGCCCCGATGAGCATATTATTGGAGATATTGTCCAAATGTCCACGGAAGCGCAACCAAGGTCCCGCCATGGAGATATGGTCGGTGGTACATTTGCCTTGTGCTTTGATGAGCAGCTTAGCCCCAGTGATATTCTCTCCATCCCAAGGAGCGAAAGGCTCTAAGAGTTGTAGGCGGTTGGAGGTAGGCGATACCACTACCTCTATATGGCTACCATCTTTGGCAGGTGCCTGATAGCCAGGGTCATCTACCGCAAAACCTTTGGTGGGGAGTTCTTCTCCGTAAGGAGGCTTGAACTTCACTTCCTCTCCCTTATCATTGGTAAGGGTATCGGTGATAGGGTTAAAATCCAATCGTCCGGCAATAGCCAAGGCAGCAACCATCTCAGGAGAGGTCACAAAAGCATGGGTATTGGGATTTCCATCGGCACGTTTGGAGAAGTTGCGGTTGAAGGAGTGGATAATAGTATTTTTCTCCTGTTTTTCAGCCCCTTCTCGATCCCATTGGCCAATACAAGGGCCGCAAGCATTGGTGAAAACTTTGGTATTGAGTTGCTCAAACACTTTCATGATGCCATCACGGACAATAGTATAGCGAATCTGTTCTGAACCAGGATTGATCCCAAAAGCAGCCTTAGGAGTTACTCCCATATCTACCGCTTGTTTCACTACGGAAACAGCACGGCTTAGGTCTTCGTAAGAGGAGTTCGTACAAGAACCAATGAGTCCCCATTCCACTTTCAGAGGCCAATCATTGGCGCGGGCTACTTCCTTCATCTGGCTTACAGGGGTACCTCGGTCAGGGGTAAAAGGTCCATTGATGAAAGGCTCTAACTCAGAGAGGTTGATTTCGATAAGTTGGTCAAAATATTTCTCAGGGTCAGCATATACTTCAGGATCAGCGGTGAGGTAGGCGGCTACTTTGTCGGCAGCTGCTACCACATCCTCACGTCCAGTAGCCTTAAGGTAGCGGCGCATGGACTCATCATAGCCAAAGGTAGAGGTTGTTGCTCCAATCTCGGCACCCATATTACAGATTGTACCTTTACCTGTACAAGAGAGGGATTGAGCCCCTTCGCCAAAGTATTCTACAATAGCACCTGTACCACCCTTTACAGTAAGGATATCGGCTACTCTGAGGATTACGTCCTTAGGGGCAGTCCATCCGTTGAGCTTACCCGTGAGCTTGACCCCGATGAGCTTAGGGAATTTTAGTTCCCAAGCCATACCCGCCATCACATCCACAGCATCGGCACCTCCTACTCCTATGGCGAGCATTCCGAGACCTCCTGCATTGACTGTATGAGAGTCTGTTCCTATCATCATACCCCCTGGGAAAGCATAGTTCTCCAAGACAATCTGGTGGATAATTCCTGCTCCAGGTTTCCAGAAACCAATCCCATATTTGTTGGATACAGAGGAAAGGAAGTCAAAAACCTCTTTAGATTGTTCGTTAGCCACCTTAAGATCGGTTTCGGCGCCTTCTTTGGCTTGAATAAGGTGGTCGCAGTGTACGGTAGTAGGTACAGCCACTTTGGATTTGCCAGCATGCATGAACTGTAGGAGTGCCATTTGAGCAGTAGCGTCCTGACAAGCGATACGGTCAGGGGCAAAATCCACATAGTCTTTACCACGAACGAAAGCCGTGGCAGGGAGCGCATCCCAGAGGTGTGCATAGAGTATTTTTTCAGTGAGAGTAAGAGGTCTTCCTAAGAGCTTTCGGGCTTGATCAACCCTCTGAGGCATACGATCATATACCTTTTTTATCATTTCTATATCAAAAGCCATACGTTGTTAGTTTTTAGTTTTGAATTTTGAGTTGTTGTAGGGGCGAATGCTGCTTATTCAACGGCATTTTCCGTTTACTTAAGGGCGAATTTTAGCTCATTTAAGAGTGAATTGCCTCACATATTCCGTTTGTTTGCGGACTTTGCCCCTACAGTTAGTTTCTGTAAATTATTTTTTAATTATAATTAATCATTGAACATTAATAATTGAATTAAGTGTTTTACTGGGTCGCATCACCTGATAGGTCTTCTCTTCTTGAGGGTGATAGTAGCCATGTATGTCTACTTTTTCTCCTTGTACTTGCATCAGCTCTTCTACGATTTGAGCTTCATTTTGACGAAGCGCTTTAGCAATAGGAGTAAACTCTTGAGAGAGAGAGGCGTCTTGTCCTTGTGCAGCCAGCGCTTCAGCCCAGTATAGTGCCAAGAAGAAGTGACTACCACGGTTGTCGAGTTCTCCTGCTTTTGACTTAGGCGACTTGTCTTCTTCGAGTACCCTACCTATGGCCTCATCCAGCGTTTGGGCTAAGACTAAGGCTTTGTTGTTGTGATAGGTAGCTGCAAAGTGCTCTAAGGACGCTCCTAAGGCGAGGAATTCTCCTAAGGAATCCCACCTGAGGTGGTTTTCCTCTAACAATTGTTCCGCCAATTTCGGTGCGGAACCACCAGCTCCTGTCTCGAAGAGACCTCCTCCATTCATCAGGGGTACAATAGAGAGTACTTTGGCACTGGTACCGAGCTCTAAGATAGGGAAAAGGTCTGTGAGGTAGTCGCGGAGGACATTCCCTGTAACAGAAATTGTGTCTTCTCCTCTTTTGGCTCGTTCCAAAGAAAACAAAGTAGCTTCTTCAGGAGAGAGAATACGTATGTCTAAATCCTTAGTATCGTAAGCAGCCAAATATTTTTCCACTTTTTTAATCAGTTCACGGTCATGAGGACGATGAATATCAAGCCAAAAAACAGCAGGACTTTGGGAGGCTTTGGTACGGCTTATAGCAAGTTTTACCCAATCCTGTACAGGCGCATCCTTCACTTGGCACATACGCCAGATATCTCCTGCTTCTACCGAATGAGAAAGGTATACTTCCCCAGAGGCACCGACTACCCTTATTTGTCCATCCTCAGGCACCTCGAAAGTCTTGTCATGAGAGCCATATTCTTCTGCCTTTTGTGCCATCAGTCCTACATTGGAGACAGAACCCATGGTAGAAGGATCAAAGGCGCCATGTTCTCGGCAGAAGTCAATGACTACTTGATAGATGCCCGCGTAACTACTATCGGGTAGTACCGCCAGCGTATCCTGAGTATCTCCTTGGGCATTCCACATTTTCCCTGAATTGCGTATCATCGCAGGCATAGAGGCATCGACAATCACATCGTTAGGATAGTGAAGGTTCGTAATTCCCTTGTCGGAGTTTACCATAGCCACAGCAGGAGCCTTCTGGAAGGCTAAGGAAATGTCCTTACCAATAGCTTCCTGTTTTTCTGAAGGGAGTTCTGTAATCTTACTTAGCACCTCCGAGAAGCCATTGCGAGGATTTATCCCAAGATTTTTGAAGTCTTCTGCATACTTATTGAAAAGCTCTTCGAAGAATGTCTCTACCGCATAGCCAAAGAGAATAGGGTCAGAAACCTTCATCATAGTGGCTTTCAGGTGTAGGGAGAGCAATACTCCTTTCTCTTTAGCCTTGGCAAATTGCTCCTTGTAGAAAGCCAGTAGAGCCTTGCGGCTCATAAAGGTAGCATCGATAATCTCGCCTGCCTCCAAGGGGAGTCCGTCCTTGAGAGTGAGTGTGTTTCCCTGCGAGGTTACTAACTCTATACGTACCTTATCTGCTTTAGGAATGGTTACAGACTTTTCATTATGGAAGAAATCGCCTACTTGCATAGTGGCTACAGCCGTCTGTGAATCGCGACTCCAAGCCCCCATCTTATGAGGGTGTTTTTTAGCATAATTCTTCACAGATTTGGGAGCGCGGCGGTCGGAATTTCCTTCTCTCAGTACAGGATTTACCGCACTTCCCTTCACCTTATCATAGCGGGTTTTGATTTCCTTTTCTTTGTCATCCTTAGCCGTCTCAGGGTAATCGGGCAGGGCGTATCCCTGTCCTTGTAGTTCTGCTATGGCAGCCTTGAGCTGGGGTACAGAAGCACTGATGTTGGGGAGCTTGATGATATTGGCATGTGGTTCCTTGGTCAAATCTCCCAGAAGAGCCAGAGCATCTTCCACACGCTGTTCAGGGCGGAGGTATTCGGGGAAAGTAGCCAAAATACGACCCGCCAAGGAAATATCTTTCAGCTCGAAGTGTACTCCAGAAGACGCGCAAAAGCGCTCAATAATAGGAAGTAAGGAATGTGTTGCCAACAGAGGGGCTTCATCTGTTTTGGTATAGATAATACTTTCCATGAACTTATCGTTTTTCTAATGGTACAAAAGGTCTTTGTGTAGCTCCTACATAGACCTGGCGAGGGCGACCAATAGGTTCTCCACCTTGGCGCATTTCCTTCCATTGTGCGATCCAGCCAGGCAAGCGGCCGATAGCAAAGAGTACAGTGAACATTTCCAGTTGCATACCCAAAGCCTTGTAGATGATACCAGAGTAGAAATCCACATTTGGGTATAGGTTGCGAGCTTTGAAATACTCATCTTCCAAAGCTACTTTCTCTAAGTGTTTAGCGATGGCAAAGATAGGCTCATTGATACCTAAGGCATTGAGCACATCATCGGCAGCGGCTTTGATAATAGTGGCACGAGGGTCGAAGTTCTTGTATACACGGTGTCCGAAGCCCATAAGGCGGAAAGGATCGTCTTTGTCTTTGGCCTTGCGGATGAACTTGTCCACATCGCCCCCGTCGGCATGAATCTCTTCCAACATTTCGATAACTGCCTGATTCGCCCCACCATGCAAGCGACCCCAGAGGGCAGAAACCCCAGAGGAGATACTGGCGAAAAGACCAGCTTCGGAAGAACCTACCAAGCGTACAGTAGAAGTAGAACAGTTCTGTTCGTGATCCCCATGCAGGATAAGAAGCTTATTCATAGCAGCTACCACTATAGGATTGATTTGGTACTTTTCTGTAGGAATGGAGAAGAATAACTGGAACAGATTCTCTATATAGCCCAACTCATTGTTGTAATAGTTTAGAGGGAGCCCTTCACGCCTACGGTATACCCAAGTGGCAATGATAGTCACCTTGGCAATAGCCTTACATACCGCTTGGTATACATCTTTTTCACACTTCACATTTACTGGAATAGGATTGAAGGCTGTAAGAGCGCTGGTAGCTGCAGAGAGTACCCCCATAGGGTGTGCTGCCTTAGGGAAACCATTGAGAATTTGGCGCATTTCTTCATGAACTAAAGTATACTTGTGGATAGTACGCTTGAAATCATCGTACTGCTCCATAGTAGGAAGTTCTCCAAAGATAAGCAGATAGGCTACCTCTAGGAACTCCGCCTTGGCTGCGAGATCCTCGATATTGTACCCACGATAGCGTAGGATCCCTTTTTCCCCGTCGAGGAAAGTAATGGCACTCTCACAAGAACCTGTATTCTTGTAGCCAGAGTCTAAAGTAATTAGTCCAGTTAGGGCGCGTAACTTTTCAATGTTTACCGCTTTCTCCCCTTCAGTGCCTACCACAATGGGAAAGTCATATTCTTTCCCTTCGAAAATGAGTTTTGCTACATTCTCCATAATAATAAATTTTTACTTCTACAAAAGTAAGAATTTTTTTTGAAATACGAGATAAATTCGTATTTCTTTAACAGTATTTGATTTTTTATGATAGACTTATTAAAAAATATTTGTTTCCAAGTATTCTGTATTATATTTGTAATCAATAAGTTATATTTTTTAGGATAAATGAGTTTAAGTTTTTTGAGAAACTTGGAGATAAACTCAAATATGAGTATTCTTATCCAAGTTATATCAAGATACATGTGTATTATTAAGTATTTATATCCATCAGACCAATCATTTTGTATCTATTCTTCTGCAAATTCTCATCAAAATAAACATCTGGTTGCTTTCCATTTCGGGGATTAGGTTTAATATTTGCTGTAATTTCTTTGCTTTCTAAAAACTCTCTAAGAGATTTGCTATCAAATCCTGCATCAGCATTGAGAAATAGACCTTTGTGTACGTGTATGACTACCATCCAATTGAACGCAAGACATATCTAACTTTCTTTTTTTCTTGCTTAATAGATTTAACCATATTCGCTGAAAGCTACCATCTTTACTCCATTTGTTGAAGTAGTAATAGACATTTTGCCAAGAGATTTCTCCTTTTTCAAAATAGACCTCAATTGGAAGTTCTCTCCATTGTACCCCTGTTCTTAACCTCTTGAGAATCAATAAAAATATTGAAGCCAAATCAAAATTACTTTTAAATCCTCTTTTTCCTACACTTAAAAAGGGAATAATCCAATTATTTATTGTATCGTGGAATTGTCGTCGAATAAATTTTTGTCAAAAAATTTTGTACAACCAATAATTTGTAGTACTTTTGCCAACTGAATTTTTCATGAATTAAAATCAACCCTAATGAATATTAGCAAGGAACAAATAGACGCGCTCAATGCCGTGATTACCTTAGAGATTGACAAATCTGATTACCAGAAAAAAGTAGATGAAGCTCTGAACTCTTACCGCAAAAATGCTTCTATCCCAGGATTCCGCAAGGGACATATCCCTATGGGAATGATTAAGAAACAATATGGGAGAGCTATTCAAGTGGATGAGGTAAATAAGCTCATTAGTGATTCTTTGAACAAGTTCGTAAGTGATGAAAAATTGGAGCTATTAGGACAGCCTATCCCTAAAGAGAATGCCCCTGAGGTGAATTGGGATAGTGATCACCATACTTTCGTCTTCGAAATAGGTCTTGCACCACAATTCTCCATCGATCTTTCTACCCCTATTGATTATTATCAAATCAAAGTAACTGACAAAGAGGTGGATACTCAGATAGAACACCTACGCACTCGCTTTGGTTCGCTCGTTCCTACCGAGAAGGTAGCTAAAAATAGCCAGATCAGTGGGGTCTTCTTCAATGAGGCTCAGAATATAGATAAGGAATATAGCTTCCTTGCAGAAGCACTTACAGACAAAGCTTTTGAAGTAATCAAAGACAAAGCTGTAGGAGATCAGCTTTCCTTCTCTACCAAGGAACTTTTCAAGGATCCACATGTACTAATGCAGGCCTTGGGAGTACCTCATGAAGTGGTTCACTCTTTGGATATTGAAGTTACTTTCACTATAGAAAGTATTCAAGAGGTAGTTTTGGCTACTATGGACGAAGCTTTCTTTGCTCAGCTATATCCAAATGAAAATATCACTACCGAAGAGGATTTCCGTAAGAAAGTAGAAGAAGGTATCCGTGAGGAGTTCACTGTCAATAGCGATACACGCCTATTGGACGATGCTACAGAGATGCTTATAGAGAAAACCTCCTTTGACCTACCTAAGGAATTCCTAATAAGATGGATTCAAGTAACTAGCGAAAATCCTATCACTGAAGAACAAGCTGCTGAGGATTATAAGAATTCAGAAAAAGGCTTGCGCTATCAGCTTATAGAAGGTAAGATAATTCAGGAAAATAACCTGCAGGTGACCTATCCTGAGATTCGTGAATTCGCAGAGAAGGCTATTCGTGCTCAGATAGCTCGTTATGGGCTTACTGATGTAGAACAAGCTCAGATAGATACTTTTGTGAACAATACCCTTAAGAACGAACAGGAACTTAATCGTATCCACAGAGAACTTACTGGAGGTAAACTTATTCAGTTCTATAAGGAAAAAGCCAATCTTAATAAGATTGAAATAGATGTAGATGCTTTTATAGAAAAATTCTACTCTCACCAACACCAACATTAATTAGAGAAAAATGAACTATTCAGAAGAATTTAAAAAATTTGCCACCCAACATCGTGGAGTTTCCAGTACTTACTATGACAAGATCATCAGTAGTATGACTCCCTATATCATGGAGGAAAGGCAACTGAATGTAACCCAGATGGATGTGTTCTCCCGCTTGATGATGGATAGAATCATCTTCTTGGGGACAGATGTCAACTCCCATGTGGCCAATATTATACAAGCGCAGTTGCTCTTTTTGGAAAGTTTGGATGCGAGCAAAGACATTCAGATATACATCAACTCTCCAGGGGGAGAGGTATATTCAGGCTTAGGAATCTATGACACTATGCAGTTCATCAAGCCAGAGGTGGCTACCATTTGTACAGGGATGGCCGCTTCTATGGCAGCAGTACTGCTCTGTGCTGGAGCCAAAGGAAAGCGTTCGGCGCTTCCTCACTCCCGTGTGATGATTCACCAGCCCTTAGGAGGCGCTCAGGGACAAGCCAGTGATATAGAAATCACCGCTCGTGAGATCCTCAAGATCAAAGAAGAATTGGCTCAAATCATAGCTCATCATTCAGGTAAGTCCTTGACAGAGGTGATCCAGACTGGTGACCGTGACTACTGGATGATAGCCAGCGAAGCTAAAGACTTCGGTATGATTGACGAGGTACTTACTCGTAACTAATAACCCTTATTAATTCGAATATTATGAGTACAACAACTGAAGTATGTTCTTTCTGTGGGAGACACTCGGGCAAGGATGTGTTCTTGGTCTCCAGCGGGGTAGAGAGCAATGTATATATCTGTAACTATTGTATAGAGCAGGCAGGTAGTATCTGGCGTTCTGAGATTGAGAACAACAAGAAGAAAGCCATTATGGCCATGAACAAGGATCTACTGCTAAAGAAACCTACTGAAATCAAAAGCTTTTTAGATCAATATGTCATCGGTCAGGAGGCCACCAAAAAAGTGCTTTCTGTGGCTGTATACAATCACTATAAGCGATTGCTACAGGAAAGAGATGAGCATGAAGTAGAGATCCAAAAGAGTAATATCGTGATGGTAGGACAGACCGGAACAGGGAAGACCCTTATGGCGCGTACTATTGCCCAAATGCTCAATGTACCCTTGGCCATCGTGGATGCTACTGTATTCACTGAGGCGGGCTATGTAGGAGAGGACGTAGAAAGTATCCTTACCCGCTTGTTACAGGCAGCTGACTATGATGTGGATAGAGCCGAACGAGGTATTGTCTTTATCGATGAGATCGACAAAATCGCTCGTAAGGGAGACAATCCTTCCATCACTCGCGATGTCTCAGGAGAAGGGGTACAGCATGCCCTACTGAAGCTCTTAGAAGGTTCTATCGTAAATGTTCCCCCTAAGGGAGGTCGTAAGCACCCTGATCAGAAATATATAGAGGTCAATACCGAACATATCCTCTTTATCGCAGGAGGTGCTTTCGATGGTATTGAGCAGATTATCGCTAAGCGTATGAACCGCCAAGCGGTGGGCTATAATACTTCCAAGGAGACTCGTGTGGATGACAAAAACCTCTTACAGTATGTCACTCATAAGGACTTGAAGGATTTTGGATTGATTCCTGAAATCATCGGACGATTGCCTGTGCTCACCTATATGAATCCATTGGATGAATCCACTCTTAGAATGATTCTTACCGAACCTAAGAATGCGATTATAAAGCAGTATATCAAGCTTTTCGGTATGGATGATATAGCTCTTTCTTTTGAGGAAGAAGCTCTGAACTTCATCGTAGAAAAAGCTTTGGAGTACAAGCTCGGTGCCCGTGGATTGCGTTCTCTCTGTGAAAGTATCCTTACCGATGCGATGTTCCAACTACCAGGAACAGAGGAAAAATCATTGGTTGTTACTCGTGCTTATGCACAGGAGAAACTCACCAAATCCGGATTTACCCAACACCTGCTTACTGCATAGATCAAGTAAAACAAAAAAATATAGGACTTTGGTAGTATTACCGAAGTCCTATTCTCTTACCAATCAATAGTATAAAAAGATGAAAAAAGTTATTGTATTATTCCTACTCCTTATCGCAGGAGTCTCTTGTAAAAATGCTTCCTCTTCAGGACAGATAGTTCCCCAGAAGGAAATCACCAATGCCATATATTATGCGCAGAAACCCATTATTTCCGCTCACCGTGCAGGAAAGGGAATCAAAGGCTATCCAGAGAATTGCTTACAGACCATTCAGCACCTTTCTAAAAAAGGGATTCACAGTTTTGAGATAGATATCTTTGAAAGTACCAATGGCGACCTCTTCCTCATGCATGATGACAAGCTTGGACGTACCGCCACCGGAAGTGGTATCGTATCGCAGATGAGCACCGAAGAACTGCTCAAGGTACGACTCAAGGACGATTTTGGCCAAGAAACCACTTTTCCTATCCCTATGCTCAAGGATGTACTGAGCTGGAGCAAGCAGCATGGTGCTTATCTGATGCTGGACTTCAAAAAGGGTATTTCTTACCAAAAGGTGGCTGAACTGGTTCGAGCCGAACAGATGGAAGCACAGGTAGTGCTTATTAGCTACAATGTAGAACAAGCCAAAGCACTCCACAAGGTAGCTCCCGAGATGCTTATCTCGGTAACAGTACGTAACCAAGCGGAATTAGACCGTATCCTTGAGACTGGGATTCCTAAGGAAAAACTCCTTGCCTTCACAGGAGTACACTTAGCAGAAGATAGTCTATATAAGACCCTCAATGAGCAACGTATTCCCGCTATCTTGGGAACTTTGGGCAACTTGGACAAGCGAGCAGCGGCCAAAGGTGACCAGCTCTATAATCAATGGGCAGAGAAAGGCATACAAGTCTTCTCCACAGACCGTCCTTTTGCGCCTCGATTCTAAAGAGGGATATAGCTTATTGTTTATCAATAAGATATAATGTTTTCTCAAAAGTTTCTTTCTGAGAAAACAAAAGAATCTATTTTTTTCACTATCTTTGCATTTGGATATTATAATAAGTAATAGTTCCTATTATCTATTATTCACATATTCGCTTACGCAACTTTACCTATTACCTGAAAAAGATGAGTATCAAAGAATTATTACAAGAAAAGACAAACATAGGAGAGGTTACCCTCAGAGGATGGGTACGTACTTTTCGCAGCAATCGCTTTATAGCCCTTAACGATGGTTCTACTTTGTCCAACCTACAAGTGGTGGTGGATTTCGAACATACTCCCGAGGAGACTCTCAAGCGTATCACCACTGGTGCAGCTATTGAGGTTAAAGGGAAAGTAGTAGAAAGCCAAGGAAAAGGTCAATCAATAGAAGTACAAGCCACTGAGGTGACCATCTTGGGAGACTGTAATCCTGATGAGTACCCTATCCAACCTAAAAAACACTCCTTGGAGTTCCTTCGCGAACAGGCACACCTAAGAGTGCGTACCAATGCCTTTGGAGCTATCATGCGCGTACGCTCTACCTTAGCCTATGCTATACATAAGTATTTCCAAGAAAAAGGTTTCTTCTATGTCAATACCCCTATTATCACCGGAAGCGATGCAGAAGGAGCAGGGGAGATGTTCCGTGTCACTACCCTCGATGCAAAGAATCCGCCCCTTACCGAGACAGGAGAGGTAGATTATAAGAAAGATTTCTTCGGTCGTGAGACAAACCTAACTGTATCTGGACAGCTCGAAGGAGAGACCTTTGCAATGTCATTGGGCAAAATATATACCTTTGGTCCTACCTTCCGTGCCGAAAATTCTAATACCTCCCGACACTTAGCTGAGTTCTGGATGATAGAGCCTGAAATGGCTTTCTATGACCTGATAGACAATATGAACTTGGCTGAGGATTTCATCAAGAATGTACTCAAATATACTTTGGAGGTGCGTCATGAGGATATTGAATTTCTTAACCAGCGTTTCTTGGAAGAAGAGAAGACAAAGCCACAGCAGGAGCGTAGTGAGATGTCTCTTATCGAAAAGTTAGAGTTTGTCATCCACAACGACTTCAAGCGAGTAAGCTATACCGAAGCGGTGGAAATTCTCAAGAACTGCAACCACAACAAAAAGAAGAAATTCCAATATCTTATAGATGAATGGGGGGTAGATCTCCAGAGCGAACACGAGCGCTACTTAGTAGAGAAACACTTCGGGTGTCCTGTGATTCTCTATGACTATCCTGCCAAGATTAAGGCCTTCTATATGCGGCTGAACGAGGATGGCAAGACGGTTCGCGCTATGGATATTCTTTTCCCTGGTATTGGAGAGATTGTAGGAGGCTCTCAGCGTGAAGAGCGCTATGAGGTACTCAAGCAGAAAATAGCTGACTTAGGTATGGATGAGCAGACCCTCTGGTGGTACTTAGAGCTACGTAAGTTCGGTACAGCCGTACATAGTGGTTTTGGTCTGGGCTTTGAGCGCTTGGTGCTCTTCACTACAGGTATGACTAATATCCGCGATGTGATCCCTTATCCACGTACCCCACAGAGTGCAGAGTTTTAATGTTTTTAATTGGTTATAATTATTCACAAAACCATCTCCCCAAAGGGAGGTGGTTTTTTTGATAGGATTAATAGAGGGATGAATTAAAATTTATCACTAAAAATTTGCGAATATCAAAAAAAATTATTTACTTTGCATTCTGAAAATAATATTTTTTAATTATAAAATTTTAATAAATGAGAAAAATAATTTTTTCTTTAGTATGTATTTTCCTTTTGACGGGATGTCAGAAGGAAGATAATGAAGGAAATGAGACTGTTTCCTTGAGTGAAGCCCAAAGATTTTTTTCAGAGAGTGAAAGACATAGTGGGCATAGTCATAATCATCTTGCTTTTGTACCAAAATGGGAAACATTCTTGCAAGAAGGGATGAGTGAAGAACATCATCCTTTAGCTTCTGTAAAGATAGAGTTTAGAGAGGACAAAAGTCTGGAAGCTTCTCTGCTTTTTGAGAAGACAACTGAAGGAGTCAAAGGGAAAATTGTTTTTGTCCCAAAAAAGAAATCTGATCAAAAGGAATTTTCTATCAGAGAGGGGAAAATAGAAACAGAACCAAAGTTTTCGGCCTCTTTTAAGACGTTTTATTTAGATGAGGCTCCTGAGCTCGCTATGTATCAGAATGAGATAGAACAGCTTGAACTTAAAAGACTTGATAATAAATCTCCAAAATGTGATAAGTGTGGGCAAAGCATATATAAATTAGATTCTCCTCATAGTTTGGCAACTCGATTTGAAAAAGAAAGATCAGGACAATATGATAAGGAATTATGTGATCAATGCAATGAGAAAATTTATTATCTTGCAGAGGTCGTATTTACTGCTAAGAAAAAGAAAGTTCCAGCGCTTGAATATCCCATTTCCATAGACATACCTTTCCCCTTAGACGAATTAAGACGTCTTATGGAAACGAAATTATTTGAGACGTTATTAGGAACAAAAGATCATTATAATGAGGAGGGGTTGATATTGCCACGAGATATTGATTTGGAAGACGAAGAAAATAGGCATATTTATTATGAAGATATTCCTCCTTGTGTGAAAGAAATCGTGGAGCAATTAGAAGAATTGAATAAGAATAAGGCTTATATATCTTCTTTAGATGAAGCAGGAAGTAATATAGCTCCATATATTTTAAATTTTTTCAAAAATTCTCCTCAATATCATGTTACTTTTTCAAAAGAAGAACTACCAGATATAGAAAATGGTTATACGACAAGATTAGACAAAGGTAATTATAGAATAGTATTGAATGAAAATTTATTAAGAAAAGGATCTGAATTGTATATTGCAAAGACTATTATTCATGAAAATGTCCATGCTCTTATTTTTGCAGAACTTGATAAAGAAAAAGCTGGAGAAAGTTATGATGGTGATTTAGTAGAAAGTATGGCGGAACTATATACAGAATATAATAAATTATCAGGGAATGAGAAAATAAACATAACACAGCATGAGTTCATATCGCAGTTTATCATGGCTATGTCTATCTCTTTAAAGAAATTTGATGGAGGTAGAAGACCTTTGGAATATTACCAATATCTCTTATGGGATGGGTTAGAGACTTCTAAAACGTATAGAGATAAAAGTCTTTTCGAGAAAAATATGATCCTTAAAGCAGCAAGTGATGAAAAGAATAGAGGTGGTAATAATTGTTATTAGTCTGTTGTATATTACTATAGGAAATGCTCAGACAAGTAGAGAAATAGATCCTAAGGAACAAATATTGGGTGTGTTAGGTAAAAATTATACGATGGAGAAATATAAAAATCACAGTCGTAATAAGGCGTATCTAACATTTCAGGTGTTTGTAGATAGTATTCTTAAAAAGAATATTTATTATATATACATCAATGGAGAGCATTTTTTTATAAGGAATAAAGAAAGCGTCTCTTTTCCAGTGCTTCCTAAGCAAATCTGTAATGTGGGGGTCTTTGCTTTTACAGAGAAGACATTGAAAATATTTGATATCATTCCCCGTAAAAGAGATTCTTTGGTGATTAAGGCCTATCTAAAGTCTCCACCTAAGGTAACTCCCAGACCTAAATATGGAAAAATCGCTGTATTAGGAGAGGAGTATACAATGGATACTTATAAAAGTCAGGATAAGAAAACCTATCTGACCTTTCAAGTTTTTGAATTTGGCCGACAGATAGAAGACTTTTTCGTAAGTATCAATGAAGAGGATACCGATCATGTAGAGGGAAAGAATGCTGCAACCTATATGATTAGAGCTAAGAGGAATTACGATGTAGAATTGTCGAATTATTTTATGGAGACGATAAGAATCCCCTACATTTTCCCTCAGGAGGGCGATTCCTTGGTAATCAAGGGATATCTGAAAGTGCCTATAAAAGTCTATTGATTGTACCTAAGTAAAATACTTGATATATAAGCTCTTTAATCTCAAAAAAAGCCGTATCTTTGCACAAAAGAAACTTAGAAATACTTAGAAAGATGTTAGTTAGCATGGATTCCTTGCCACAAACGGCACGGGTATGGATATACCCCAGTAATCGACTTCTGACGGGGGAAGAGGAGGCACAGATTACAGCAGATCTCACTGCATATCTCTCCAAATGGGCTTCTCATGGCACCTTGGTAAGGAGTGCTTTTGAGCTGCGCTACCACCAGTTTATCGTCATTGCTGCCGATGACAATCAGCATATTGGAGGATGTTCCTTGGATGAGCTGGCGCACTTTATGCAGGCTTTAGAGCAGAAGTATAACTTGCTCCTTTTGGACAAAATGAATGTGAGCTACCGCCATGAGGACAAAATCTATTATGTGCCCCTTACAGATTTCAAGAAGCTCGTACAGCACAAAAAGGTAGATGGTAACACCATTGTTTTCAATAACTTGGTTACTAATCTCTACGAATACGAACAAGCTTGGGAAACTCCCATGATCGATAGCTGGCACAATCGATTCCTTAAGTAAGGGAAAAGAAAAAGGGTAATAAAAACACTTTGTTTTTATTACCCCTTTTTATCATGCAAAAATAAGCTTATTTTTTAGCTTTTACTTTCACAACGAGTTCTATTTCGTCATTGATGAATTTGTCCTTTAAATCGCCAAAAACAGACTTAGAAGCGTAGTTTACACCATAGTCTACACGGTTGATATTGAAAGGTTGGCTTTCGAGGGTTACTTCGCTATCGGTGATAGTAAGGGTAGCAGGGAAGGAAATAGTTTTTGTTTTTCCTTTTAGAGTAAGATCTCCAGTTACGTTAGTCCCATCAAAGCCAGTAAGCTTAAAGCTTCCTGTAGGGTAGGTTTTTACATTGAAGAAATGGTCAGCTCCTTCTTCTTTTCCAGTTCCTTTTAGGTGAGCTTCGAGGTCGAGCTTTCCTTCGTCTTCCTTGATGTCAGTAACGGTAATAGAATTCATATCTATCACAAAATTTCCGCTTACTTTACCATTGTCTACAGTAAAGGTTCCACTTTGTAGTGCGATAGTACCTGTATGGCTACCTGTGGGTTTGCTTCCTTTCCATTCGATAACAGAAGTAGGCTGAGCAGTATAAGTACCACTGGCTGTTACAGGAGCTGTCTCTACAGGGGTTTCTGTGGTTTGTTCTTGGTTGTTAGTAGTACCATTGTTCCCGCAACTTGCTACAGTAAGAGTAAGGACTACTACTGCGGATAATACCATTTTCTTCATGAGAAATCTTTGTTTAAATTCAAAGGGCAAAAATACCCTTTATTTTTTTAATAAAATGTCAAAATAATTATATATTTGTTAATTACATTCTTATATAGGCGAAAGGACTCATATACTCTACTTAGAGTAGGCCTTTATCATAGCCGAACTTTTGCTTCTAAAAGCTATCTTCCCATATATACCAATAGGATGCTGATATCGGCAGGGGAGACCCCACTGATACGAGAAGCTTGAGAAAGAGTAGTTGGGCGTATTTTCTTGAGTTTCTCTCGCGACTCGAAGGAAAGAGAGGTGAGCTTGTCATAGTTGAAGCTCTCAGGGATACGGATATCCTCCAAGCGGTTGAGCTTATCGGCATTGTTCTTTTCCTTCTCTATATAACCGGCATACTTGATCTCTATCTCTGTACTCTCAAGGACTTCCTTGCTCAGCTGCTGAGCTTGGGCAAATGCTTTTACTTGGGGCAACTCCATGAAGTCCTCCACAGTAATATTGGGGCGGGCGAGTACTTTGGCCATCTTATCTCCCTGTTTCATAGGGGAGGAATCATACTTCTCAAGGAGAGGATTTGCCTCTTCAGGAGTGATGCTTGTTTCCTTAAAGAACTGTACAAAAGCAGCTGTTTTCGTCTGTTTTTCCTCTAATAGTCGCATACGTTCCTCACTGGCCAATCCTAAGGCATATCCCATAGGGGTAAGGCGCATATCGGCATTGTCCTGTCTAAGGAGGGTACGATATTCGGCTCGAGAGGTGAACATACGATAAGGTTCTTCAGTGCCCTTGGTGATTAGGTCATCTATCAGTACCCCTATATAAGCCTCGTTGCGCTTAAGGATAAAGGGTGATTGCTCCTGTACTTTGCGCGAAGCATTGATCCCTGCGATGAGTCCCTGAGCACCAGCTTCTTCATAGCCTGTGGTACCATTGATCTGTCCTGCAAAGAAAAGATTTTCTATGATTTTTGTCTCCAAGGTAGCCTTGAGCTGGGTAGGAGGGAAGTAGTCATATTCTATGGCATAGCCTGGGCGAAGGAACTTCACCTGCTCGAAACCTGCTACCTTGCGCAGGGCGGTATATTGCACCTCTTCTGGGAGCGAGGTCGAAAAACCATTGACATACATTTCCACTGTGTGCCACCCTTCAGGTTCTACAAAAATCTGGTGACGATCCTTATCGGCAAAGCGGTTGATCTTATCCTCTATGGAAGGACAATAGCGCGGCCCCACACCATGGATAATTCCGGTGAACATGGGAGAGCGGTCAAAGCCAGTCCTTAAGATATCATGTACCTCCTCACTGGTATAGGTCATATAACAATCCAACTGATGGGTAAGAGGCTGGGTCAGTGGTAGGTAGGAGAATTTTTCAGGGTTTTCATCTCCAGGCTGTGGGGTCATCTTGGAATAATCCAAGGAGCGCCCATCTACACGGGGGGGAGTTCCTGTTTTCATGCGTCCTGCTTCAAAACCATGAGCTACAAGGCATTCAGTAATGCCCTTGGCAGCTTTTTCTCCAGCGCGTCCTCCTCCGAGTTGTTTTAGGCCGATGTGAATAATTCCATTGAGAAAAGTGCCATTGGTAAGCACTACACTCTTGGCGCGTATTTCACTACCAAGAGAGGTCTTTACACCTGTAGCCTTGCCACCCTCTATGAGTACCTCAGTGACCATTTCTTGGAAGAAATCAAGGTTGGGCAGCCTCTCCAGTTGTAGGCGCCAAGCCTCCGAGAATCGCATGCGATCACTTTGGGCACGTGGGCTCCACATGGCAGGTCCTTTGGACTTGTTGAGCATCTTGAACTGAATGGCAGTTTGGTCTGTGATAATGCCCATATAGCCCCCCAATGCATCTATCTCACGAACAATCTGTCCCTTAGCAATTCCCCCTACGGCGGGGTTGCAGGACATTTGTGCCATGTTCTGTAGTTGCATGGTGATAAGAAGGGTTTTTGCCCCTGTATTGGCGGCAGCGGCAGCAGCTTCACAGCCTGCATGCCCCGCACCGACTACTATAACGTCGTACATCTTTTTTAATTGTTAATTATCAATTGTTAATTGTTAATTCTGCGATACGCATGCCTATTTTTTTAAAACATTCGTAATGCCACAATTATTAATGGTTAGTTGTCTATTACATCAAACTGAACAGAGAAATTATACCATTCCAACTCTTATATAATTGACAACTAACAATTATCAATTAATAATTATTGTTGTTTTTTTATTGTTTTAAGAATGCTTGTAAGTAGTTTAATTACTTCCGTTGCATCTGTTCTTATGCTATCATACTCTTTTGGAGTAATATATTCAGTTTTTGATAGAAGTTCTAACCAATATAAGGTTTCATTTATTTCTTTTTGAGCAATAGCAAGCTTATGGATAAAATCTGAGGTGCTTTCAGAATGCTCTGATTCATATACCATAGCCCCAACGGAGGTACCACTGCGCAAGATTTGTTTAGAAAGTACATATTCTCTTTTTTCTTCTGTCAAATACTTATAAAAGATTGACCATTCTCACAGCAAGCGCCATGCTCTTTTCCTTTAGTATATTTTCTTACATTCTCTTAGCTATTAACAATTGATAATTAACCATTAACAATTGATTTTGCTTTCCACTTGGCAATAAATGCTGGCTTAGTACCTCCTTCTTTTTGGGCGCAGAGGAAGGTCTCTACAAGTGTTTTTTCAGGATTGAGGTAGTGACCATGGCTCTTGTAGCCCTGCATGGTATCTCCCAGGAAGGTCTCAGAAAGAAAATTGATATCATATTCCTGAATCACCCACTCACGATGATCTTTCTCACGCATCATATCCAGAGCCCATTGAGTATATTTCACATTATTGACATGGGAGTTTACATCCAAGTCGCTGATTCTCACCTTGAAGTCACATATATGAATCATTTCCTCGGGGAGTAGTACACGTTCGGTCTGCATGGCAATTCCACCATCGAGGCGAGGGTGGAACATCTCTTGACTATTGGTCATATCGATAGGGTGGCGAGAGGCGATATCCATGGTAATCCAAGTAGAAGAGCTTTCTCCTATCTTGCGATCACCTACATAGAGCTCGAACTGGCGGAAGGCATGTACCCCCTGAACAGGTAAAGACCAAGTATGGATGGTTACCCGCTCGTTCCACTGAGGCCACTCATACATCTTGAGTTTTTGCTGGATCAGCGCCCAGAAGAAACCCTTTCGAACCAAGTCCTTATAGCCAAATCCTAAAGAGGCAGCATGCTCTGCTGCTATATCCTGCAACATACCCAATACGCCATAGAGACCTAATTGGTTATTCAAATTCACTTGTGTGCTACGTACCTTATAGGTTTCTGTAAATATAGATAACATAGTAGTTTTGAGTTTTATTTGTTGTTACTAAAGTAAATCAGTTTTCTTCTGTATACCGTTAGGAGCTTGGACTTGGAGATAAAGCCAATGTATTTCCCATTCTTGACTACAGGAAGGTTCCAAGCGGCGGTATTTTGGAATTTGTCCATGACTTGGTTCATTGTATCTTGTCCCATCTGGATCAGAGCCGGAGGGGGTTGCATCATCTCAAGGACAGATACTTTGTCATACAGCTCCTTTTCAAAGATCAGGTGGCGAATATCATCTAAAAGGATAACTCCTTCTAAACTGCCTTTTTCCCTATCCAGAACAGGGAAAATATTACGAGAAGACTCTCGAACGGCTTCATATACGACCCCCTTGAGCGTCATGTCCGTGTATACAGGGACAAAATTAGTCTCTATGACACTCTCCATATCCATGAGAGTCAGGATAGCCTGATCTTTGTCCTGATTGACCAATTCTCCTTTGCGTCCCAGCTCCATAGTATAGATAGAATATTTGTTAAAATACTTAGCTATAGAAAAGGAAACTACAGCGGTTACCATGGCAGGGACAAAGAGAGAGTAGCCGCCAGTGACCTCTGCAATAAGGAAAATAGCCGTAAGGGGAGCATGGAGCACCCCTGTCATGAGAGCTGTCATTCCAATCAAGGTAAAATTGGCCAAAGGTAGCTTGTAAGGGAGTATATCTATCTGGTTGATGATACGAGCAAAACAATTGCCCATCACTCCCCCCATGAAGAGCATAGGGGAGAAAATACCTCCCACGCCACCTGCACCAAAAGTGACTGAGGTGGCTACGACCTTGAATAGCACTAAGCCTCCTAAGAGAAGGATAACGACCCAAGGATTTTCTAAGTTCCATCCAAAAATATTGGAACTAATCGAGAGCTCAGGATGCCCTGCCTTCAGATGGTTAATCACCTCATGCCCTTCTCCATAGAGTGGTGGCATGACAAAGACCAAAAGCCCTAAGATAGCTCCTCCGATAACAATACGCAGATAAGCGGAAGAGAACTTAGAGAAAAACCGATTGACCCCCTCATATACAAAGGTAAAGTAGGCTGACATAAAGCCTCCTACGACCCCCAAGAGAAGGTAAAAAGGAATGTTGTGCATCAGGAAACTATCCCCTACATAGATCGGTAATAAGGCAGCATTGCCAAAGAAAATATAAGAGGTGAGTACTCCCGAGAGTGAGGCTACAAAGAGTGGTAACAGAGAGGAAAGGGTAAGGTCTAAACCGAAAACCTCTATAGCAAAAAGAATTCCAGCCAGAGGTACCTTAAAGATGGCTGCCAAAGCCGCAGCACAGGCACAGGCCAAGAGCAGCATCCTATCGGATTGGTTAATGTGGAATAGGCGAGCTAACTGTGAGCTAATCCCAGCACCTGTAACTACCATAGGTCCCTCCAATCCTACAGATCCCCCAAAGCCAATGGTAATAGGAGCTGTAAGTATGCTACCATAAGCCTGAAAGCGCTTCATGATACCCTTTTGCTTGGCCACTGCATATAGAATAGAGGGAATCCCATGGCTGACCTCCTTGCGGATGATATACTTCTTGACCCAGTAGACCAATAAGAAACCAACCGCAGGGAAAATCACATAAAAACCATAGTTGATATAGCGGATGATATTGCCTACCAAAACCTCCTCAATAAAGTGTGTAAGGGAGCGCATCGCCAGTGCTGCAAAGCCCGTAGCGACTCCAACTAACCCACAAAGCAGCAGTATAAACTGCCTATGAGTGAGGTATTGTGTTTTCCACTGTAGGAATTTTATATACCAACGCGCAGTCGTTTTCATTATAGTTTTGAATTTTTCAATGCTGAGTTATCAGTTATATCAGGGAGCAATTACTGTTCACTGTTCACTGCTTACTGCTCACTAACCACTATTTGAACTCTTTTTCGTGTCGTTTGCGTTCGTTTTCGTCCAAATATATTTTTCTCAAGCGCATATTCTTAGGAGTTACCTCTACATATTCGTCTTTTTGAATATATTCAAGTGCCTCTTCGAGAGAGAACTTGATAGGAGGAGCGAGTTTCACTTTCTCATCAGATCCAGCAGCACGTACATTGGTGAGTTTCTTAGTTTTAGTCACATTCACTACGATATCCCCACTGCGAGAATTTTCGCCAATCACCTGGCCTGTATAGATATCTTCTCCAGGGAAGATGAAGAAACGACCTCTGTCCTGAAGCTTGTCCAAAGAGTAAGGAATAGCGGTACCCTGTTCCATAGAGATAAGAGATCCATTGATACGACCTGCTATTTCCCCTTTGAAAGGTTGAAACTCTAAGAAACGGTGGTGTATGATAGCCTCTCCTGCGGTGGCAGTAAGCAATTGGTTTCTCAATCCGATAATACCACGAGAAGGGATTAGGAACTTGATAACCATACGCTCGCCCTTAGGTTCCATACTGAGCATTTCCCCTTTGCGAAGAGTAACGAAATCCACGGCTTTACCACTTACATTTTCAGGGAGGTCTATGGTAAGTTCCTCTACAGGTTCACACTTTACGCCATCTATTTCCTTGATAATTACCTGAGGTTGTCCTATCTGTAGTTCATAGCCTTCACGACGCATGGTTTCAATAAGCACCGAGAGGTGAAGTACCCCACGACCATATACAATAAACTTGTCCGCACTGCCAGTGGCTTCCACCCGTAGAGCGAGGTTCTTCTCCAATTCGCGCTCCAAACGTTCCTTGATATGGCGGGAAGTAACGAACTTTCCATCTTTTCCAAAGAAAGGAGAGTCATTGATGGTGAAGAGCATACTCATAGTAGGCTCATCAATAGCGATGGTCGGAAGGGCTTCTGGGTTTTCGTAATCGGCAATAGTATCACCTATGTCAAAACCTTCCAAGCCAGCAATGGCACAGATGTCACCCGCTTGTACTTCTTCCACTTTCTTACGGCCTAAGCCATCGAAGGTATGTAGTTCACGTATTTTGGACTTAACAATTGTCCCATCGCGTTTTACAAGTGAGATATTCATACCTGCCTGAAGGGTGCCACGGTGTAGACGCCCAATAGCAATACGCCCAGTAAAGGTAGAATAGTCCAAAGAAGTAATAAGCATCTGTAGGCTACCTTCTTCAATCACAGGAGCAGGAATATGCTCCACAACCATATCCAAAAGAGGTTCTATAGATGTGGTGGGTTTGCGCCAGTCCTCGGACATCCAGTTCTGCTTGGCTGAACCATATACAGTAGGGAAGTCCAGCTGCCAATCCTCCGCACCCAGTTCGAACATAAGGTCAAATACCGCTTCATGCACCTCCTCTGGGGTACAGTTTTCCTTATCCACCTTGTTGATAACCACAATGGGTTTAAGCTTCATCTCAATGGCTTTCTGCAAGACAAAGCGGGTCTGAGGCATAGGCCCCTCAAAGGCATCTACCAATAGGAGTACTCCATCGGCCATATTCAGTACACGCTCTACTTCTCCTCCGAAGTCTGCGTGGCCAGGAGTGTCTATAATATTGATTTTGCTTCCCTTATAGTTCACCGAAACATTCTTAGAGAGAATTGTAATTCCGCGTTCGCGTTCCAAATCGTTGTTGTCCAAGATGAGATCACCTGTCTCTTGGTTGTCACGAAAGAGTGCGCAGTGGTGTAAGATTTTATCTACTAAGGTTGTTTTTCCATGGTCTACGTGGGCAATAATGGCTATGTTTCTGATAGCTGTCATATAAAATATTTTTAGGGGGCAAAAGTACGAAAAAGTTTTTAGTTTTTAGCGATTAGTTTTTAGTTATTTAATGTGAAGGGTCAATAGAGGCTCTTAGAAGCCTTATAAGCTAAAAAAACAATTTGCCAATGTATCCACAAAATCTGATACATTGGCAAATGCATTAGCCAATATGTTAATTAGCCAATTATAGGAAGAAGGCTACTATAGCAGCAATAAGACCATAGACAAGCATAGGAATTACTGTTTTTTTCAGGATAGTACCCTCGGCATTATCGATGCCTAATACGGAGCAGCCTGCAATAATATTGTTGATACACACCATGTTACCCATAGCCCCCCCTACCGATTGCAGGGCTAAGATAAGGGGTACTGAAAGCCCCGTGGCAGTAGCTACAGAATATTGAACTGCCCCAAAGGTAACATTGGAAATAGTATTGGAACCAGAGAAGAAAGCTCCTAAAGCCCCTAAGAACGAAGCAAAGGAGACCCAATGCTGTTGAGTAGCATCGGCCAGTCCCTTCCCTATGGTTTGGGTCATGGAATAATCATCCCCTACCATCATAAGCTTGACCATGATCATAGCTCCTACTAAGGCCAAGAAAGGTTTTTGTACCTGGAAAGCACTCTTGAGGTAGATATCCTTACACTTATTCCAAGAGAGGGCAAAGATAAAGAAGGAAATAACTACTGTAACTACAAAAGGAATAAGAGAAGGGGTATAGAGTAACTTATAGCTATCACCTACACCTGTCTTGAAAATATTTTCTACTGAAAATATGAGCCCCTTAGATACCTTGAAGATTCCCAATTCTCCCAAGGAGAACTCCAGCCATTCGGAGGAATCGTTAAGCATCGCTTTGAATGGCAATTGTTGTACACGGGTAAGTACCAAGATAATAATAAGTAATAGGGTAGGGGTAAAAGCTTTGATAAGTGTCTTAGCTGCAATGGGCTGTTTTTCTTTTTTCTGCTCTGTTTTAGCCAGTCCGATTCCCTTGCCTGCCAATAGTACGGATACAAATAGACCTATAGCTCCTCCTACCAAAGAAGGGAACTCATAGTTGAACTGGGCGATAAGTAAGTAAGGGACGGTGCAAGAGAGCACACTAAGAAGGATAAAGAGAATATTTTGCTTGATTTCTTTCCAAGAAACAATGAATCGTAGCGCAAGTATAGGAATAACAAAGGCAGCTACAAAATGGATAAGGGCAGAATATTTCCCAATCGAAGAGACATCCTCCCCACCTATAGTGCCACTGTCTAAGAGTGTCTTGAAGCCATACCAAGTAGGGGTGCCCACTGCTCCAAAGGAGACCGGTACGGAGTTCATTACCAAAGCGAGCATCACCACTTGCATTGGTTTGAAGCCAATACCTACTAAGATAGGTGCTGCAATGGCCACAGGAGTACCAAACCCACTGGCTCCCTCCAGCATAAAAGCAAAAGCCCAACCTATGATCATCAGCTGTGCTACTGGGTTCTCACTGATATTGCCCAGCCAGCTTCTTAGGGTATTCATAGCTCCAGAGGTTTCCATCATACGATTGAAGAAGACCGCTCCGAAAATTACAGAAATAGGGGTGAATACTGAAATAATCGCTGAGACAATGTTGGCATTGAGCAATATAAATTCGTTTTTGAAATAGAATAATTGCAATAGGTAGACAATTCCTGCAATCAAAGGAAGTGCTACATATGAAGGAAAAGCATTGCGCTTTACCATCAGGTAAATCAGTAGTACAATAGGGAAAATACTTAAGAAAAGATCCATGAGAAAAGTATTAGTAGGTTTTTATATCAAAAAACTTTAGAAAAGCCCTTTTTAACGCCGCAAATATATAACTTTTCATACATATAAATCGCCTTCTTTAACTTTTATTTAAGTATTAAAAGATAAAGAAATGAAGTGCTAAAGAGTTTATGTCGATTTTTTGTTCCTCGGATTCTCTAATCCTTGATATTTTCTCAATATTTAACATATTTTTGTGACTTGTTCTCAGGGATAATCCTTACTTTTGCACCAAAATAAATATCTATTTTTTATGAAGAAATTAGTAGTATTGGCCGTAACAGCTCTATTTTTAGGAGCTTGCGGTGGAGGTAAATCTCCAGAAATGAAACGCTTAGAGAACGAACAAAAAGCCTTATCACTTCAGAGCGAGATCAATGACTTGCAAATGCAACTTGTAAAAGAACAAGCTACCAACGAGAAATTAAAACAAGAGGCAGAAAGCATTAATAGTCGTGCTAATAGTAGTGCCTCTGCTTTCTCCGATGCAGAATCTGCTTCTGCTTCTGCAGCTGAGGCAAAGAAGGCACAACGTGATCTAAAGAAAGCTCAGAAAGTAAACAAAGACTTGGCTAACAGTAACAAGAAAGTTCAAAAGCTCGAAAAAAAAATTAGCAAAGCTCAACAGAAACTTGCCAAAACAGGAGTACAAGTAGAGTTTACACAACCTGCCAACTAAGAAGGTATACTATCCCTCTTCACTTTTGATAGAGAGTTCCAACCAGCGATCACTTTTTTCCTCCAAGAGAGTTAATACTTCACTGAGAGCTTGGGATTGTTCCTGTAGTTCTTCGCTGGAGAGTGCCTCTTGAGTAAAATGTGCTTCAATGGTTGCCTTCTGAGCTTCTAACTGAGCAATTTCCTTCTCCAAGCGAGACAATTCACGTTGCTCATTTTGAGAAAGAGTACTATTAGCCCCGCGCCATGAGTTCTTCGTAGCAGGGGCTTTTTCCTCTTTTGGAGTTTCCCTGACAGAAGACTGTTCATAGGTGAAATAATCGGAATAGTTGCCAGGAAAGTCCTGTACCTCACCCTCCCCTTTGAAAACAAAGAGGTGATCTACAATCTTATCCATGAAATAACGATCATGGGAGACAATCACCAAGCAACCCTCATAATCCAAAAGGAACTCTTCTAAGACATTGAGCGTAACGATATCAAGGTCATTGGTAGGTTCATCCAGAATCAGGAAGTTCGGATTCTGAATCAGGACAGTACAGAGGTAGAGACGCTTGCGCTCACCCCCGCTGAGTTTCTCTACATAGTCATATTGTTTCTTGCGATCAAAGAGAAAGCGTTCCAATAGTTGTGCTGCCGAAAGGGTACGCCCCTTGAGCAAAGGGATATATTCGCCATATTTCTTGATCACATCTATTACCTTTTCCTGTGGGTTGATCTCAATTCCTTGTTGGGTATAATAGCCAAACTGTACAGTTTCTCCTATGATAATCTTACCGGCATCAGGGGCGATTTTCCCAGTAAGTAAGTTTAGGAAGGTACTCTTGCCCGTACCATTCTTACCAATAATTCCTACCCTTTCCCCACGCTTGAATACATAGGAGAAGCGGTCAAGGATCGTTTTCTCAGGAAATTTCTTCACCACATTGTGCAGTTCAATAATCTTGCTCCCTAGGCGTTGCATAGCGATTTCCAGCTCTACCACATGTTCGCGACGGCGCTTTTGGGCTTGTTCCTTGATCAGGGCAAAGTCATCAATACGCGATTTGCTCTTGGTGGTACGTGCCTTAGGCTGGCGACGTATCCAGTCTAACTCACGTACATATAGGTTCTTTGCTTTTTCTTGAGAGGCTTGTTCCTGATCAAGGCGCTGCTGTTTTTTTTCCAAGAAATAAGTATAGTTCCCTTTGTAACTATAGAGGGTACCTTCGTCCAATTCTAAAATTTCATTACACACCCTCTCTAAAAAGTAGCGGTCGTGGGTTACCATGAAGAGGGTCATCTTTTCCTTGGCAAAGAAATTCTCCAACCACTCAATCATCTCAAGGTCAAGGTGGTTGGTAGGCTCGTCAAGGAAGATAAGGTCGGGCTTGCTAATGAGCACATTAGCAAGGGCGAGCCTTTTGCGTTGCCCTCCAGAGAGGTGCTTGATAGGCAAGTGTAGGTTGGTGAGTTTCAGTTGAAAGAGGATTTGCTTGTATTGGGTCTCGAAGTCCCAAGCCTCATGGCGTTCCATAGCTTCAAAAGCTTTTTGGTAGGTTTCCTCATCTTCAGGGTGTTCCAAGGCATGCTCGTACTGCTGAATGACCTTCAGAATAGGGTTTTCCTCTTGGAAGATATAGTCCTCAATAGTCAACTCTTCTGGCAGCGCAGGTTCCTGAGAGAGAAAGGCTATTTTCAGCCCTTTGCGAGAGACTACCTGCCCTGTATCGGGTGTGTCTTGCCCAATAAGGATTTTCAAGAGCGAACTCTTACCCGCACCATTCTTAGCGATGAGGGCTATTTTTTGGTCTTTGTTGATCCCAAAAGACACATTCTCGAAGAGAACTCGCTCTCCATAAGCTTTGGATATGTTTTCTACAGATAGATAGTTCAAGGGATAATGATTAATGGTTAATGATTTAATGATCAATGGATAATGATCAATGATTAATCGTTATTGGCATTAATCATTAATCATTATTGGCATTAATCATTAGATTTTTAAAAGTTCTTTCGCATGGGCGCGGGCGGAGTCGGTAATATCCTTTCCTCCGAGCATCTGGGCGATTTCCTCTATGCGCTCCTCTGGACTAAGTTCTTGGAACTGGGTGGTGGTGCGGCCTGCGATGTCGGTTTTGTATATCTTGATATGTACATCTCCTTTGCTAGCTACCTGTGGAAGGTGAGAGATAGCAAATACCTGACGGCTTTGGCTCATCTGTTTCATGATCTCTCCCATTTTGTGGGCTATCTCACCGGAGACTCCCGTGTCTATCTCGTCAAAGATAATGGTAGGTAGCGCTATTTTGGTAGCTAAAATATGCTTGATAGTGAGCATGATACGAGAGAGTTCCCCACCAGAGGCGGTTTTCTTGAGCAACCCGAAATTCCCCCCTTTGTTGGCGGAAAAGAGGAAAGAAAGGCTGTCATTTCCCTTGGCTTGGTAGTGCTCGGTAGGGGTTAGGCTGATTTGGAACTGCGCATTGGGCATCCCCAAGTCCTTAAGAGAATCCTGTAGGCTCTTGGTGAGCCTAGGAATTACCTTCTCACGTACCTTGTGGAGTTTTTGAGCAAGTGTGCTGAGGGTTTGGAAGGCCTTCTCTACTTCTTTTTGGGCAATCTCTATATCCCCTTCTATATTTTCCATTTGGGAGACTTTCTCTTCCAAAGCCTCTTTGATAAGGATAAGTTCAGAGACGGTACTTACCTTATGTTTTTTCTGTAAGTCATAGAGTTTTTGGAGTTTTTTCTGAGCACGGGCGAGCTTCTTGGGGTCGAACTCCACGTTCTCGGCTAGGTCATATACCTCGCGGGAGAGGTCATCCAACTCTATATAGGCGGCATCGATACGTTCGTAGAGTTCGCTGTACTGAGGCGAATAGCTACTTAGGGTGGAGAAGAGCGAGGAGAGATCGCGCATTTGGGTCATGATTCCCTGTTCCTCTTCGGCCAAGAGATTCGCTGCTTCAGTGAGGTTGTCCCTGATGGTCTCACTATTGGAGGCTTGGTTGTAGAAAGCCTCCAGTTCCTCTTGCATACCTTCCTCCAGCTCAATCTCCTGTAGTTCGGAAAGTACAAAAGTATTGTAATCGTGTTCCTTTTGGGTATTTTCCTGAAAGGTCTTGAGTTCTTGGAGCTTTTTGCTTTCTCCTTTGTATACCTTTAGAGCGGCTTGGTATTCCTCCAATAAGGATGTGTTCTCAGCTAAAGAGTCTATGAGAAAGAATTGGAAATCTTCCTCACTGAGTTGCTGGGTATCGTGCTGGGAGTGGATATCAATGAGAGTTTTTCCTAAGGAAGAAAGAACATCGAGGGTTACAGGACTGTCGTTGACAAAGGCACGAGACTTACCCGAAGGGAGAATCTCCCGACGAATAATGGTCAGTGGTTCATAGTCCAATTCTTCCTGCTGGAAAAAATCAGCCAGGCCATAGCTTGCTATAGCAAACTCAGCTTCTACGACACATTTTTCCTCAGGATTTCTCAGCGCACTTAGGTCTGCCCGACGGCCTAAGACCAAAGCAAGCGCATCCAGGAGGATAGACTTCCCAGAGCCTGTCTCTCCTGTGATAATAGTAAAGCCCTTAGAGAAATGAATCTTGATGTCCTCAATAAGGGCAAAGTTCTTGATAGCTAATGATTGTAACACGAATTCAATGATTAATGTTCAATGATTAATGTTCAATGATTAATGTTCAATGATTAAATAATATATAGTATTAATCATTGCAGGCATTAATCATTATTGAAGGTTTCCTATAAAAAATATTCCATAACATTCCTGATTCTCTGTCAGATGTAGGAAATCTTTCAGTTTGGGGGCAAAGGCAGGGGTTCCCCAATAACACCCCAGCTCATAGGCAGTACATAGCAAATACATATTCTGTACCGCCATAGCTACAGCAGCGACTTCCTCCCACTGGGAAACCTTTCCGCTGAATTCCACAGCGATGGAGATAATGGTATCTGCTTTGGCCACTTTCTGAGCGAGAGCATTGTAGGTATCCTCGGAGAACTTCTCTGCAGGGACATGCTCTTTGTAGAGGCGCTGGAGTTCGGCACCCAAGGCAGTTTTCTCTTCTCCACGGAAGGCTTTCAGTCGCCAAGGCTTGGTTTTCTTATGGTTAGGCGCATAAGTGGCGATGTCCAAGATATCCTCGATAATCTCCTCAGGGATAGGTGTTCTGGTATAGTCCGCAGGGAAAATACTCTTGCGGGATTTGATAATGTGCTTTATGAGAGTTGCAGTGGTATTCATGATCAATTTTAGAGTTAATAATGATTAATGGCCAACTGAGTAATTATTGGTGCAAATATACAAAATATAATGGTTAGTGATTGAGTTTTTTACCTTCAGCATACTCAAAGGAAACTCAAGCGAATGACAAGTGTTAAGAATCAACCTACTTACCATTTGAGATTATCTGCGATTTTTCTGTCATTGGAGAGGTGTTGTACCTTGTTCTGTCCGCCGAACTTGCCTTGACTTTTCATATACTCCACAAAAGTACCCTTGGGGACACAAGTGATCTTGAGTCTTTGTAGGATTTTTCCTTCTATGAGGTCTTTGTAGTAGCTGTTCTGTGCTTGAAGACCTTGGTCAAGAGTATTGGCAAAGTTCTCTATGTCCTCTGGGAGTTTTTCGAATTCAATAAACCACTCATGGTAAGGGAGTTCCCCAGAGGCAGGATTCACCTGAGGGGCTACGGTGAACTCACTGACCTCACCCCCTGCTTTGCTTACTGCTTGGGCAAGAGCTTCCTCTACTTCCTTGGCGATGACATGTTCGCCAAAGGCGGAAATAAAGTGCTTGATACGCCCTGTAACCACGATGCGATAAGGGGAGAGACTGGTGAACATGACAGTGTCTCCCATATTATATCCCCATAATCCGGCATTGGTCGAGACTATAAGGACGTAGTTCACCCCTATCTGGACATCTTTTAGTGAAATACGCTTTGGGTTTTCACTGAAGAAGGTATCAGCTTCGACAAACTCATAAAAAATGCCAGAGTTGAGCAACAGGAGCATACCCTTTTCGTTTTGGCTATCTTGATAGGCGAAAAAGCCTTCGCTTGCAGGATAAAGCTCTATAGAATCCACTTTACGCCCTATCAGATGCTCGAACTTCTGGCGGTAAGGTTCGTAGTTGACCCCTCCGTAGATAAAGAGTTGGAAGTGGGGAAACAGCTCTCCTAGGGGTTTATGAGATTTCTCCTGTAGTCGTTCGAAGTACATTTGTACCCAAGGGGGGATTCCACTGATTACGGTCATATCCTCCTTGATAGTTTCCTTGACAATAGCATCTATTTTTGTTTCCCAATCCTCTATACAGTTCGTCTCCCAAGAGGGCATGCGGTTTCTTTGTAGGTATTTGGGTACATAGTGGGCAGAGATTCCAGAGAGTCTTCCTAAGAGGATGCCATTTTTCTTTTCCAAGATAGGGCTTCCCTGTAGGAAAATCATTTTACCATTTACAAAATCCGCCTTGCCAGTCTGGGCTATATAGCACATAATGGCATCACGAGCCGCTTGGATATGATAAGGCATCGACTCTTTGGTCAGTGGGATGTACTTAGCCCCACTGGTTGTGCCAGAGGTTTTGGCAAAGTAGAGTGGCTTACCAGGCCAGAGGATATCAGTCTGAGCTTCCTTCACCCTCTCGATATAGGGCGAAAGAGCCTCATAGTCTCGGATAGGTACTTGCTTTACGAAATCTTCATAAGAGTGGATTTGGTCAAAGTGATGATCCTTGCCAAAGACTGTATTTTTAGCTTTTTGTATAAGGGAGCTTAGGATTCTCTCTTGGGTAGATATAGGATCTTTTGCCCAGAGATCAATCTTCTTGCGTATATATTGAGCCCATTTTCGGGCGAGAAAACTTTTTATACTCATAGTATAATTATTTGAAAGTCATATAGTTCAGTGGGTCTACAGGATATCCTTCGTGCCAGAGTTCGAAGTGTAGGTGGGTACCAGTGGAGAGTTCGCCTGTATTGCCTACCTTGGCGACGACCTCACCAGTACTTACCTTATCACCCTGTTTCTTCACCAGGGAAGCATTGTGCTTGTATACCGAGATGAAGTTGTTCGGATGTTCTATGACAATGACAAAGCCTGTCTGTGCAGACCATTCGGAAAAGATGATCGTACCATTGGTGATCGCCCTTACAGGAGTCCCTTCAGGAGCGGTGATATCCACCCCATAGTGTCGCTTGTCCGACTTGAAAGCACTAGAGAGTGTTCCTTGGCAAGGAGGGAAAAAACTCTTTTGAGCCTTGTTGGAGGCTTGGTCGAAGACATTGTAACGCTCCTCTTCAGCTACCTCATGGCGCAGCTTCATTTCCTCTTCGCTGGCTTGTATATCCACCTCTACAGGGGTTTGTTGTGCCGCATTGAGCAAAGAATCCTTATTTACCTTGTCCGGATGGATATCTCCAGTAAGTACTTTCTGTAGGGAGGAAAAATAGGCATCATTGCCCCCAATACGCTGTTGTAGAGAGTCGGTACGGAAGGTAAGATCGACGATTTGCTTGCGCAGGTCGGCCTCCGAAAATCCTAAGATATACTGCCTCAAGGGGGAGTAGATAATCACTAAGGAGGTCAGTACAATCATCAGAATAGCAAATAAGCTACTATAGATGAATACATTAAGCCTATTGAGGCGAAAGGTAGCGACATCCTCCAAGGTGTTTTCATTCATAATGACTACACGATACTTGAAGAGCCACTTGCCGCGAAGGTTTTTATTTGATTTCTTTTTTACACTCATTGATGTCGTTTTGAGTTTTAAGATTTGAGTTTTGAATTTTCTTATTTCCTAATGTCATTTTGCTAAGGACAATTCCCATAATAATTCCTATGATTAGTACAGGGATGCTCCCCAAAAGTAATATAATGAAAAAATACCCCCATACGTCCTCTGAACCCTCTGGAAAAAAGATGATATAAGCAAAGGTAAATGAAAAGATACCGCTTGCCCAAAACACACTAAGAATAAGCTGTACTCCCAAGAAAAACCGTACTAAGGGGGAGAATTTCTCAAAAGGGACAACCCACTCTCCTGCGAAATATCCTAAAGTAAAAGAGATTAAGGCAAAAGGAAGGGAGATAAGGAAGGATCCTAAAAATATCTCAACCCCTATACCACTCTCACTTCCTAATATAGATAGTGAGAGCTAAGAAAATTAAAGCAATTTCTATTCAAATCGTTCTCAAGGATACATCTGGTTGCAGGCTTCATCTTGGAAATTTTTGGCAAAGATACATCAAAAAATACAAATGACCAATCAATAATCATTTTTTAAGAGACAAAGAGCCAGACCAAATACACAACCTATGCACAAGATAGGGGCACTTGCTAAGAATATAAACATAGAAGGGAATACCCAAATACCACCGGGTGCTTCAGCGTAAAGCAAATGGAAAAAGCCAAAACCCAAAAGGGTGCTGATTACAAAAATAGCATAGAAGATAGAGACTCCTATGAGAAAACGAAAAAAAGGAATCATTTTTTCAAAGTGGATATATTGTCAGATAGGGGTGAAATAAGCCTCTTGATGAAAATGACGATCAATAAAATCTCAAAGAGGATAGTGGTCAATAGGTAAATAGTCGAACATTTCATTTTGATATAATCATTTACTCTTCACTCTTCATTTTCCCGAGTCTCATTCCCAGCCAGATACCTACCCCTAAGGTCTGTATTCCTCCGAAAATAAGGAAGACAAGAAAGAGAATTCCTAAGTCATTCCAATTAAAATAAAAAAGGGAGTAGTGGGCACCGCTCACTGTTCACTAATATTTTGCAAAGGTACATTAAAACATTAAAAATATTATTTTTTATTACAGATATAAAAAAATCTTGTATCTTTGCACTCAAAAAAAGTTATGTTAGCAAATCATATTTTCTTGGGAGTGATAGGAGCTCCACAAGTGATCATCATCATAGCAGTAGCCCTTTTGTTCTTCGGAGGTAAGAAGATTCCAGAGCTGATGCGCGGCTTAGGAGGGGGGATACGTGAGTTCAAAGATGCCATGAAGGACGGACAAGAACCTCAACAAACTCCTGAAAAAAGAGAAGGGCTTACTCGAGAAGATTTGAAAAAATTAGAAGAGAAAAATAGCTAAACACTTGGAACTTATACACAAGCGAAAAAGACTTTCACTCGGCCTGTCCTAAGATAGGCTGAAGGGAAGTTTTTGTGTTTGATAGGTGGCAGTGAGTAGTAAAACTAAAAATTCGATTCATGACAATATTAAAAGCACAAGTAATAGAAGCACTCCGTAAGATCACCTCTCCAGGGGAGGGGGGAAACCTTATCGATGCGGGTGTGGTTAAGAATATAGTCGTTTTTGGAGATGAAGTAGTGGTCGATGCTACTATCTCCAATCCATCCCTACAGGCAAAGAAGAAGGTAGAGGTGGAAATCATTAAGGCTATCCATGCCGAAGTGTATGAGAAGGCAAAGGTAAAGGTTAATATCACTGTAGAGGCAGCAGCTCCTCAGAAGAATGAAATAAAAGGCAAACCTATAGAGGGGATTAAGAATATTATAGCAGTAGCCTCCGGTAAGGGAGGGGTGGGCAAATCCACCGTTACGGCCAATCTGGCTGTTGCCTTGCGCAAAATGGGCTTTAAGGTAGGGCTCTTGGATGCAGATATCTATGGTCCTTCTATTCCTATGATGTTCGATGTACAAGAAGAGCGCCCTATATCGGTGGAAATCGATGGGCGTTCCAAGATGAAACCCGTGGAGAACTATGGAGTAAAAATCCTCTCCATAGGCTTTTTTACACACCCTGATCAAGCAGTGATATGGAGAGGCCCTATGGCGAGCAAAGCGCTGAACCAGATGATCTTCGATGCCGATTGGGGCGAATTGGATTTCTTGCTTATTGACCTACCTCCAGGTACGGGAGATATTCACCTGAGTATCATGCAAGCGCTCCCCATCACAGGAGCCATTGTAGTGAGTACCCCACAGAATGTTGCGCTGGCTGATGCTCGTAAGGGGATCGCTATGTTCCGCCAAGAAACGATCAATGTACCTGTACTGGGGCTGGTGGAGAATATGGCTTACTTCACTGCGTACTGATACCCCGCTGCTTGGTGAAATTCCGTTGGTACAAAGTCTTCGTGAATCAGGCGATGTGGGACGTCCTGCAGCACTTCAGGAGGGTACTCCACTGGCGAAAGCTTTTGAGGACTTCGCACGCAATGCTGTAGCAGAGGTGGTTACCCGCAATCAGTACCTTGCTCCTACCGAGGCCATCAAGATTACCACCATGGCTGGCTGTAGTCCTAAGAAAAAGTAATATCTAAATTTTTTATAAATGCACGAGATAACCGCCTATTGGGAAGGCGACATGCAATTCACCTCCACAAATCCTAGTGGAAACTCATTTTTTATCGATACCACTCCTGAAAACGGAGGGGAAAACAATGGCATGCATCCTAAAGCTCTTATGCTTTCTGCTTTGGCAGGATGTACTGGCTTGGATGTATTGGCGCTGCTTAAGAAAAAGCAGATAGAGCTGGACAACTTTACCCTTGATGTCAAAGGGAAACTTACCAAGAACCACCCTCGTACCTATGAGGAGGTGACAGTGAGCTATTTCTTTGAAGGGGCTGACCTAGATGTAGAACAAATCACCCATGTAGTAAGCCTCTCAGTGGAGAAATATTGCGGAGTCATAGCCATGTTCCGCCAGTTCGCTACCGTGAATATTAAGCTGTTCTTTAACTCGGAAGAACACCCTTACAATGCCCAGTAAGCTGGTTTGGAATTTCCTACCTACCCCCCAGCAGAATGAGGTAGAAACCCTCGCCTCTGCCCTTTTTCAGGTACAAGAAATACTTCCCTGGCATAGGACTATAGCGAGCCTACTTTTACAAAGAGGAATTGCAACTGTAGAGCAAGCTAAGACATTCTTCAACCCATCCCTGTCGGATCTTTTCAATCCTTTTCTGATGAAGGACATGGATAGAGCTGTGGAGCGCATTCTTTTGGCTATGGCACATAAGGAGCGTATTCTCATCTATGGAGATTACGATGTGGATGGTACTTGTTCGGTAGCACTCTTGTACCTCTTCCTTTCGAAGATCTACCCAGAGGTAGCCTATTATGTACCGGATAGGTATAGGGAGGGCTATGGGGTCTCCTGTGAGGGGATTGACTTTGCTCAGGATAATGAGATGTCACTTATCATCACCTTGGACTGTGGTATCAAAGCCCATGATAAGGTACTCTATGCCCGTGAGCGAGGGATTGATATGATTATCACCGATCACCATACTCCCGATGATACGATCCCTCCGGCGGTAGCTGTACTCAATCCTAAGCGCACTGACTGTTCTTATCCCTATAAGGAACTCTGTGGCTGTGGAATTGGCTTTAAGCTCATTCAGGCGCTTTGTAAATCCTTAGGCTATCCCCTTGAGACAGCCTATGCTTATTTGGACTTGGTTGCCTTGGCTACTTGTGCGGATATTGTTCCTATCACAGGAGAAAACCGAATATTAGTCTCAGCAGGGCTTAAACAGATAAATGAGCGCCCCTCTGAAGTGATGCAATTACTTCTCTCAACGGCTAACCCTCCGATTCAGGTCAGGGACTTAGTTTTTGTGGCAGCTCCTCGGATCAATGCCGCTGGGCGTATGAACCATGCTTCTCGTGCAGTGGATTTTCTCATAGGGGAATCCATGGAAGAAGCTACACTTCTGGAACACTTTAATACCGAGCGAAAAACAGCCGATGAGCAGATCACTCAGGAAGCCCTAAGCCAGATTTTGGGCTCTCATGAAGAAGATGCTCCTGCTACAGTGGTTTTTTCTCCTCATTGGCATAAAGGGGTGATTGGGATTGTTGCCTCTCGTCTTACAGAAATTTACTATCGTCCTACGATTGTCTTTACTCAGAGTGGGGAAGTATTGGCTGCCTCAGCCCGTTCGGTTAGGGGGTTCAACCTCTATGAGGCACTCTGTGAGTGTAAGGACGAGCTTATCCAGTTCGGCGGGCATACTGCAGCGGCAGGGATGACACTGCTTCCGGAGAATTACCAGCGCTTTAAGCAGAAATTCCAAGCGGTCGTGGATCGTACCCTACCACAGGAGCTTCGCTCTCCAACAATTATGATAAGCGCTAAAATGCCCTTACATGCGATTACTTCTTCTTTCTATCGCTGTTTGCAGCGCTTCTCTCCCTTTGGGCCTAAGAATATGACTCCCATCTTTCAGGCAGATGAGGTCATTGCCAAGAGTGTTTCCTTGGTAGGGAGTGATCGTAGCCACTTGCGTATGATCCTTACAGATACTTCTCTCAAACAGGAATTTGTAGCTATTGGCTTTGGATTAGGTCATAAAAAAGAAGTAGTAGAAAGTGGAAAGCCTTTTACTATAGCTTATGAATTGTCTGAAAATCATTGGAGAGGTACTACCTCTTTACAATTAGTCGTAAAAATGATCAATGATTAATGATCAATGAACAATGATCAATGACTGCTCACTGTTCACTGTTCACTGTTTTCTGCTCACTGTTCACTGCTTACCAAAAACTATAGATAAAATCTATAATAAAATAGATTTTTCCTAAAAATTGGAATGATTATAAATTTCTTTGTTGTAGAAAAAAAGAGGAGGTAAAAGTCAAAAAATCCAAAGAGATTGAGTACTTTTGCACTAGTTTTTTAACCTTTTACCCTCATGGAACAAGAATCTTTCCGTAACTCCATAGGTACTGTGGATACTTCAGGCAAGCGTGTATGGGCTTATCCTAAGAAGCCCAAAGGGCGCTATTACCGCTATCGTAAGTATGTGAGCTATTTGCTCCTTGCTATATTTTTCATCTCTCCTTTTCTCAAGATTGATGGCAATCAGTTTTTACTCTTTAACATCATAGAGCGTAGATTCAATATCTTTGGGTTCCCATTCTGGCCTCAGGATTTTTACCTCTTTGTGCTTTCCATGATTATAGGAGTGGTCTTTATCCTGCTCTTTACCGTGGCCTTTGGGCGTATTTTCTGTGGGTGGGTTTGCCCGCAGACTATCTTCCTTGAAATGGTCTTCCGTCGAGTGGAGTATGCTATAGAGGGCGATCGCAATGCCCAAATGAAGCTTGATAAGCAAGAATGGAACGCCGAAAAGATACGTAAGAAAGGGCTTAAGTGGTTTGTCTTCTTTATGATTTCTTTTATTGTGTCCAATGTTTTCCTAGCTTATCTTATTGGAAGTGACCAACTTTTGGTAGAGATCAAGGAAGGCCCTCTAAAGCATCTCAATACTTTCGTTGCACTACTGATTTTCACCAGTGTTTTCTACTTTGTTTTTGCTTGGTTCCGTGAACAAGTGTGTATCATCGCTTGTCCTTACGGGCGCTTGCAAGGAGTGCTTTTGGACAACAAATCCATCGTGGTGGCCTATGACTACAAGCGAGGGGAAGGGGAGAATGGTCGTAAGAAGTTCCGTAAGAATGAGGACAGAAAAGCACTTGGCAATGGGGATTGTATTGACTGTTTTCAGTGTGTGCATGTGTGTCCGACCAATATAGATATCCGAAATGGTACTCAATTGGAGTGTGTGAACTGTACCGCTTGTATTGATGCTTGTGACGAGGTTATGGTCAAGTCTGGTATGCCTAAGGGACTGATTCGCTTTGCCAGTGAGGAGGAAATAGCCAAAAAAGAGCCTTTCCGCTTTACAGCACGTATGAAGGGATATGCTTCGGTACTTGCCATATTGGTGGGAATCCTTATAGGGTTACTCTTCTTGCGTAGTGATGTGCAGGCTAATATCTTACGACTACCTGGCCAGCTCTACCAAAAAGAAGGAGAGATTATCTCCAATGTCTATACTTACAAGATTATCAATAAGACAACTGAGGATTTCAAGCATATTACCTTCAAAATAGTAGAGCCTAAACAGGCCAAGATAGAGATGGTAGGTAATCCCGACATCACCTTGGACAAACAAGGGATAGTCAGTGGAACCCTCTTTATCAAGCTTCATCAAGCTTTTGTGACGGATAAGAAGCTCAAGCTCAAGATAGAAGTCTATAGTGGTGAGAATCGTATAGAAAGTACTACCACCACTTTCTCAGGGCCAGTCACCTTTTAAAAAAGAGTGAAGTATGAATCTTTTCATACTTCACTCTTTTCATTTCTTATCTTTGTTCTTGCCTAATCATTAGGTTATAAATATCTGAGAATTATGAAAGAAGAATTCCTATTGTATGATGGAGATTGCTTGTTCTGCAATCGTATAGCTTATTTTCTATCCCAAAAAGATAGAGAAGGAAGATTTCTCTATATAGCCAATACCACCCAGGAGGGAATGGATATATGCAAGCAGTATCATTTAGAAGAGCTTACACAAAAAACAATTGTAGTAAAGATAGGGGAGAATTTCTATATCCGGTCACAAGCCGTCTATTATTTTCTAAAGGAATGTAAGCTATTCCCTTTGTTGCGTTTTTTGATAAAAATAACCCCTTCTTTCATAGCCAATTTTGTATACGACTACATCGCCCAGCGGCGAAAGTCTTTAGGCAAATATTGTCCTATTCCTAATCGCTAAGAGCCTTTTTATCACATACCCAAGCTTATTTGTTGGTCACATACTCCCTCAAGCGACTTTGCTTTTCTCTCTACTATCTGGTTACTTGCGTGCTTTGTAGGTTGCCCATACCGATCACTCGGTCGTATAGATCATTCACAGAGCGGTAATATACAAGTACTGTATAGGTATTTTCTGTTTGGTAGTGATTTCCTCCTATAGTATTGTAATCGGCTTTACCATTGCGCTTTATAGCGAACTTATAATTATAGAACCCTTGCTTGAGATATACGCCCCCTATGTATATCTTTTGTTTTTCATCATAGTGAAGTTCATATTCCTTAGTCAGTGCATTATCTGAGAATGCGCCATATACATATAGTTGGTCATTGGGCTGTAAGTCCTTAGGGGCAGCGAGGCTGAACTGTACCAAGGCATATTCTCCCTCTATCGTAGCATTGTGCCCTTGATCACTGGTGATACGAAAAGCGCCATCTATATCGGGGTTATAGGTGTAGGGAAGGCCTGCTCGTGGCATTTGGGTAAAGAGCTGACAGAGATAGTTGTTCCCCTCCCGACGGGTAGCATAGACTCCGGAGGTAGGAGTGCGCAGATCTCGGTTCTCAAAATACAAATATTCGTTCCCTCCCTCGAAGGATGTTTCTCGATCATACTTATACACAAGCTCGTTGCCCAGGATAAATTGAGGCTTGACATTCTTGATGGCATTGTCCCAGCGGTAGTTCTGTAGGATCGCTATCTTGACAGAGGTATTGGGGGTCTGGAACTGAAGTTCTTTGGAGGTGATTTTCATCTGTACACTCTGGCGTGTCTCGGCATATTTTACTTCACGGCTTTGATGTACGGAGAGTTGCACCAATGCTGTGCGAGTATAGAGGACAAAACGGCGTGTGAAGATAGGGCGTTGCTCACTATCGGTTACTGTCAGGAGATAGTTCCCTGTGATAAGGAAATCGGTCTCATTATTTGGCAGGGTCAGGTCGTAGTGGGTATAGGGTTGTAGGGTACCATAGGAGTTCCTATACTGGGTGATGCGTACATCATCCATTCCCTTGAGGTACTCACTTTTGAGCAATCCCGAAGGCTGCCAATCGTAGTCACAATGGGTAAGAGTGTAGTAATAGTCCGCTTCCTGCCCCCTAAGGTCGTCAAAGGAAAGGGTAAAGGGACTTCCCAAGCTCACAATAGGCAGTTGCATCAAGGGATCATCTGAGCCGCGAAACTCTATGGTTCGGATATAGTCAGGAGCAGACAACTCCTGAGAAAAGGAGCAGATAGGAAGCAATAACAAGAGTAATAATTTCTTCATGAGTTTTTACTTTTTGAGTTGGCAAAAATACAAAAAAAACATGAAAATATTTGCGGAGAATATAAAAAAGAGTATCTTTGCGGGAGATATCTAAAGTTAGTGACCAGTAGTTCCCTTCGGGGGTGAGGTAGCTAAGATAGAAGAACTTAAAAAGGAGCTATAAAGGGGAGAGAAGAGAGGTTAATCCCTATCTAAACCCCTATAATCCTAAAATCCTTAGAACTAAAAAATAAAAAATATAATGTTAGCAACACAGAACCCTACACAAACCAAGGCTTGGGCGGCCTTAGAAGCTCATTTCGCTAAGGTAAAAGAGGTTACCTTACAACAACTTTTTGCACAAGATGCAACACGTGCCCCAAAGTATACCCTTCAGTGGGAAGACTTTTGGGTGGACTACTCCAAGAACAATTGGGATGAGACCACCCGTAATCTCCTTTTGCAATTGGCTGAAGAGTGTGACCTAAAGGCCTCTATTGAGAAGTATTTCACAGGTGATAAGATCAACGCTACCGAAGGTCGTGCGGTACTCCATACAGCCTTGCGCTCGGCTGAGAAAGAAATCTTGGTCGATGGGCAAAACGTAATTCCAGAGGTAGAGGAAGTAAAAGCAAAAATCAAGGCTTTCTCGCAGGAAATCATCTCCGGTAAGCGCAAAGGTTATACAGGCAAGCCCTTTACTGATGTGGTGAATATCGGTATCGGAGGGTCGGATTTAGGACCAGTGATGGTTACCGAAGCCCTGAAGTTCTACAAAAATCACCTCAACATTCACTTTATCAGCAATGTAGATGGTGATCATGTACATGAAGTGATCAAGCACCTCAACCCTGAGACTACTCTTTTTGTGATTGTCTCCAAGACCTTTACCACTCAGGAGACCCTCTCCAACGCCCTTACAGTGAAAAAGTGGTTCCTCAAGCATGCCAAAGAGGCCGATGTAGCCAAGCACTTTGTAGCAGTTTCTACCAACCTCAAGAAGATAGACGAGTTCGGTATTGCCCCTGAGAATGTATTCCCCATGTGGGACTGGGTAGGGGGGCGTTTCTCCTTATGGAGTGCCGTAGGACTTACTATTGCCCTTTCAGTAGGCTATGAAAACTTTGAAGCGCTCCTTTTGGGTGCCCAAAAGATGGATACCCACTTCCGCACTGCACCCTTTAAGGAAAACCTTCCAGTGCTTTTGGCCTTGCTCTCTGTATGGTATACCAACTTCTATGGGGCAGAGACCGAAGCCATTATCCCTTATACCCAATACCTACACCGCTTCCCTGCCTACTTGCAACAAGCCATTATGGAGAGTAACGGAAAGTATATAGATCGCAGTGGACAGCGTGTCAGTTACCAGACGAGCGCCATCGTATGGGGTGAGCCAGGAACGAACGCCCAGCATGCGTTTTTCCAACTCATTCACCAAGGCACCAAGCGCATTCCTGCCGACTTTATAGGCTTCAAGCACTCTCTCTATGGAGATCAAGACCACCAAGATAAGCTCATGGCCAACTTCCTCGCCCAAACGGAGGCGCTTATGAATGGCAAAACCCCTGAGCAAGTACGTGCTGAGGGGGTAGCGGAACACCTAGTACCTTTCAAAGTATTTGAGGGCAACAAGCCTACTACCACCCTGCTCATTGACAAGCTCACCCCTGAGAGCCTTGGTAAGCTCATTGCCCTATACGAACATAAGATCTTTGTACAAGGGGTACTATGGAATATATATAGCTATGACCAATGGGGTGTAGAGCTTGGTAAGCAATTGGCTGGCACAATTCTCAAGGACTTTTCCACCGCTCAGCCAGCCAAGCATGATAGCTCTACTTCACAACTTATTGAGAGAGCGAAAAGTGAATAGTGAATAGTGAGTTACTTAGTTGTTCACTATTCACTATTCGTTAATCATTAACCATTATCTAAAACCTTAAAAATCCTAAAGATTTTGATCAAACAAGAACAAGCAGACAAGTACTTGGAAAAGTTTCAGCCCAAGGAACTCAAAGAAGCCGATTTAGCTTCTTTCTCCACCCCCTATCAAAAGTTGGGCGCGTATATTACTGGCCTTATGGAATATGAAGAAATAGGAGCTTTTGAACAAGAGTTTGCCTCCTATAACTTCCCTGATAAGCTTTGGGAGAGCAAGGAAGGAAAGGCACTTGCCTTGCTACTCTTTGGTAAGGAAATAGCCCCTTACGCGCAGCGTGTCTGGGACTCTCTGCTGGCCTATCCCTACCAAAGATGGTGGGGTCGTCGCCCTTTCCGCTCGGAAAATCCTGCCGACTATACCGAGGTGCAACTCTCTAAGATGTCTACATTGTATAACTATTACGGCTCAGGGATGGGTGTGTTGCCTATAGTTGAACAATTTCAATATGTAGTCTATAGGGAATATAGAGTTGAGGAGTTCTTTGCTTTGGTGCTTTCAGAGAATCCTGATACTTACTATGCGCTTTTTAAGGACATTTTCTCCAGCGAACACGAGATAGGGGGCGTATGTACCGTACTGATTAAGGCAGCCCTGATGGTGGAGGATACGCGTTACCGCACTTTGGTAGAGAAACTTCTTTTAGCCGCTCAGCTTCAGGAAGGCTTGAGACAAACAATCTTGGAATCCTTGGACGGCACCTCTTTGGCTTCCTTACAGCACTTTATAGGAGTCATTCTCCAGCACAACCTCACCCGCTTTAGTAGTGTGGTACGTGTGGTAGATGTCTGGTTTGGTTTTGGCTGGGAAGCCCCCCAACAGTCAGTGATCAAGCGTACTTTGGAGCTGGCACAAACCTTCCTTACTGATCACACTGCTGCTGAGAAAGCAGTGAGTAGTAAGGACAATATAGAGCGCTATGTCGCCCTATGGGCGGTGGGGGTACACAGTGTACAACAGGCAATCGGCTTAGCGGTGAAGGCAATCCAAGACCCTCAGACAAGTCATGAGGGGCGTATCGTTACCCTCTACTTTGTACGAGAAACTGGAAGAACCGACTGGGAGATAGCCACCTATGCAGAAAACCATTTCGGAGAAGCGGCTGATTTGGACTGTTGGCTCTTGCAGAACCTCCCTGAGGGCAGTCTCTCCCCAGTGCTTTTTGACCGTATGCAGGCGGTTGCCAAGGCACTGCCTAAGGAGGGCAAATACTTTGAGGGCGTGGGCTTCCGTTGGCTTAGCTTTACCCTAAAGCCGCAGGATATTTACCGATTTCTCATAGGTGAGGCCAATGAGGAGCAACAAGAACGCTTGGCAGGGGAACTCTCGGAAATTCCTGTAGAGGTGCGCCAGAACCTTCTGCAGAATGTGTATCCAGTGCTGGGTCGCGGGCGCTACTATTATGAGAGTCCAGCAGAGAAGAAAAAGAAACCTGAAAAATATCCAGCCGACTCTTGGCAGCGTGCCTTAGTACGTACAGCCCTGAATGACAAGGCTTCCTATGTAGCCGAGATTGCTTTTGAGATTCTCAAGAAAGTACCTTTGGTACAGGACGATATCTTGGCGATAGAGCAGGTACTCTCCCGCAAGAACAAGCAGCAACGCAAGGAGAGTGTGGCACTACTTATCAAGCAACCCGAAGCAGTACTTAAGGATAGTACCTCTCGTATGATCGTCTCCAAGAGTGCTGACCAGCGCTTGGCGGCTTTGGAAATCTTGACTGTACTTCAGGAGGAAGAAAGGTTTACCGATTATGTAACTGAGCAAGTAGAAGCCTATAAGGGACGTAAACTCACCAAGAACGAGCAGGTGCTAATGGACAAGCTCGCCTACAATCCTGATAAGACAGGAGAGCAGCGCTATGACCTCTCTAATGGCTTTGGTGTGATTGATTTTGACAGGCTTACGCCTTTTGCCTTGCCTCAGCCTCAGTTTGATAAGGAGCGCAAGGAAAAAAAGGGCTTCCTCTTTGACAAAATCATAAGGGTGGAGAAAGTACGAGAAGCCCTTAACGACCTATTAGCCCTATGGCGCAAA
>QWCZ01000040.1_pt1 | contig 69695 bp, 83 predicted proteins | sample 1972651 | NCBI WGS metagenome assembly QWCZ01 (sample SAMN09866695, study PRJNA288562) | Human oral metagenome isolate pre1_saliva, whole genome shotgun sequencing... | isolation source: mouth | host: Homo sapiens | place: USA: California
CACATCATTACCTGCCAAAATAGTATTACGTTTTTCTAAGGCTTTTAATTGCGCTACATTGACAGCATCAGTATCTTCTCCACCGGCTGCTACATTAATAATTTGGCGAGTTTTACGATAGCCTGGACGTCTATCACCTACAGACACAGCGGAATTAGTTGCTTTCCACGTAGGATCATTTGCACTCGCAAATGCAGCACTGGAAAAATGTGGACCATGTAAAGCTGCATCATAACCATTAGTAGAGGCATCATTCGTCCCGCGATCCGCATAGGACTCTCCACCTAATGCAACACCATGTCTTACAAATGTCTTCGCACTTAAGCCAAGGCTAACACCAGCATAGGCCTCCTTATTTTTTCCTGATTCTCCAACCTCACTACCATGACCAATAGCAATAGCCCCATTTCCATAGGTCTTTGTATTGCCACCTACTGCAATGGCTGCAAAATCATTTGCATAAGCACTATATCCCACGCTTACAGACTGACTTCCCTCTGCATGTGCGGAATCACCTAGCGATGTTGCACCTACTGCAGTTGCAGTCGCTGTACGACCTACAGCGACTGTATTGTCTGCACTTGCCTTGGATGAAGCACCGATAGCCAAAGAGGAGTTTGCAGCCAACGCACGAGTACCCACCGCTGTACTATGTACTCCTGCTGTTCTTGTGCCTTCACCAATATTGACACTATAACTACCAGTTTCACTAATTCCTTTACCAATAGCTACTGTATTTTTTGAATTCTCACCAATTTGTACATTACGTCCAATCGCAATGGCATTCTCACTCTTAGATTGTGCCCTTGGACCAATGGCAATAGCCCCCTCTTTGGTAGCTCCATTATTTTTCTCATTGCTATCTACCCCAAGGTCTCGACTTTTTATAGAAATGTACCGTGGCTTTTCACGTTCTACACGATTGCGAAGTACTTTTAATTGTCCCACTGTGGCAGCATCTGTATCTTCATAGCCTGCTGCTACATTGGTAATTTGACGAGTATGTTGTACATCAGCTTTAGTACCACCTACAGATACAGCTCCATCAGTAGCATTCCAAGCGCTACTAATAGCCGCATTGCCAGCTTTATTCGCTTCTTTTATAGCATCTGCATAGGCCTTTTCTGCATCTACTAAATCTTGATCTGCTTTTGCCTTTTGGGCATTTGCCGCTGCTATTGCAGCATCTGCATCACTCTCTTTTTTTCTTTTTTACTCTCAGCTCGTTCAATTTCTTCTTCTGCTATTAAAACTTTATAATTTGCTTGACGAATATTTTCATATAAAGCTTCTAGGGCTGGATTATCTGCTCCCGCTTCGCCTACTTTATAATGTGTGTTACTCATTGGATTATATCCAATGTAAGCATCACTTTTACCAACACGATCTGCAATAGAACCACTACCTAATGCTACACCACTTGCTGCACTAGTAGTTGCCTCATATCCTACTGCTAAACCATCCACTGCATTCACACTAGAACTAGCTCCTATAGCAATAGCATTCGCGCCATCGACCTGACCACCAGTTACAGTATATTCTGTACTAGCTGCATAGCCTGCTATATGGCCTCCTAAGATCAATACACTCGCTACATATACTGCGGCATTGTTTTTTCTCATACTACACCCCTTATAGTTTGATAAAAGTCTTAATTCATGCTAATAAATCGCACTGAATCAAGTTGAAACATTTCTAATTAATATTGATTATATACCACTTTTGTATACTATTCAAATCGAATTTTTTAAACATTATCGATGACTTTTGACATATAAAAGTATACATCTATCCCAAGAAAATCACAAACTAAGCCACTTCTAGGCTTATCGACATATTAACGAACACCAAATAAGCCACACAAATCCAATCAAAACATAAGAAAACGATTAGTATTGCAGTATAAAATGCAGTAAATTACAGTACACTATCTTGTCTTAATTCGTTGATAATTTAACTTGTACATGATATAATGTTATTAAGAAAGGAGTATTCTTATGGAAACAATAGGAGAAAGAGTCAAACGATTAAGAATCAAAGCAGGATTAACCCAACAAGCATTATCAGATAGACTGGGTGGTGTTAGTTTGACAGTTATATCTCGTATAGAGAAAGGCGTTACTAAAGACATGAGAATGCCAACTGCACAAAAATTAGCAAAAGCACTCGGAGCAACACCAGAATATATATTATACGGAAGTGACTTAGCACAAATGTATCCTATAGATGTAGCTGACTACATCTTAGACCCAAAAAATTCGGGAACAATAAAGGCTTTCGTTTATACCAAATTAGCAGAAGAATCAAAATAAAAAAAGAGGGTAGCGATTATGCTACCCTTTTTGCTTGTATAAAGTCTTGTATGATTGTTCCGTTCAATCTAACTATATACACATTTCCTTTTTCTAGTTTTGAGAAGTCACCATCGAAGATGACCCATTCTTGTACTCCTTTTCTAGTCATAGCCTTTACAAAAGCCATAGGCTTACCTTTTCGTGTTTTATGTGCTTTAACGTTTACAATCATAGAGGCAAAATTTACTATCTCATCTGCTATTCCTGTATCGTAATCGGCAAAAACATCTGTAAAGGAATATCCTAGAACACCAAATTCCATTTGTGAATCTGTTTCACATTCTTCTCCAGAATATTGAAACTCTCCTTTTGACTTTCGTTTATCTTTAAGCCAATCTATATACTCCAGTAATTCGCATCTAGTTTTATCTGTGTATTTATCTAATGCACCAGATTTAACTAGATTTTTTAATACCGTTTTGTTTAGTTTGATGTTATCTTCTAAGAAGGTCAATGCATCGTTTCCATTTGGGATAACGCTATTACCTGTTCCAGATATAGAATTAAAACCAAGTAGTATGTTTCTACCATGTGTTTTGCATTCGTGAGAACTGTGAGCTATATTTGGTGGATATACTTTAATACCAATGTCCTTGCAATGGTCTATGTATGTTGCAAACTTAGCTTTATCTCCCACTGTGGAATCAAGTAACGATGCCATAAACTCTGCGGGATAATTTGCTTTTAACCAAGCTGTTCTCCATGCGGTAATTCCATAAGCGGCACTATGACCTCTATTGAAACCATACGATGCGAATGTAACGATTTCATCACAAATGCGTCTCATCGTATCTAGTCCTATCCCATTTTTAACTCCAGCCTGTACCATTTCATCAATGATAGGTTGCATTTCCTCTACAATCTTACGACCAATAACACGGCGAATATTATCTGCTTTTCCGTATGTGTATCCACATAGTGATTGTGCTATTTGCATGATTTGCTCTTGGTATAAGATAACACCTTCTGTATCCATTAGTATTGGTACTAACTTAGGATGTAGATAAGTTATTTTTTCTTTCCCCTGCCTTCTAGCTTCAAAGGTTTTATCCATTCCCGCATCAAGTACACCAGGTCTACCAATAGCCACTGTATCAATAAGGTCTTCCACCTTGTTGGTATTAATGGCTTGGACGATTTCTGTCATAGTTTTTGATTCGATTTGAAAACAACCAGCTGTATGCCCCGCTCTTAACATATCGCCAGTCTTCTTATCTTTCATGTCGATGTTGGAAAGATTAATTTCCTCTGGTATTCGGTTAAGAGTGTTTTGGATAATATCTAATGCCTCAAGTCCCAGTATATCTAACTTCATGATTCCTTGTTTTTCTAGCAAATGAAAGTCTTGAGCAGCTACAATCGCATCCTTAGTCTTTTCTATAGCACACCAGTTAGTTACATCCTCTGGGAATACGACAACTGCTGATGCATGTTTACCATATGTAGAGATATGTCCCATGAACTTTTTAGCTAGTGTTCTTAGCTTTTCGTCATGCACTTCATCAACACTATTAATGTTTTTAGATATAATATCTACATCTGAAGGGGCGTATCCTAACGCTTGCCCTGCCCTTTGTATAGCAGACTTATCGGAAATGTATCCAATTGTTCGTATTTGATACACCTCTCCGTACTTCTGACGGATATATTCTATAACCTCTTCCCGTCTTGAGGATGCTACATCCACATCAATATCTGCTAAAGTAACCCTTTCTGGGTTTGCAAACCGTTCTAGGATAAGGTTATATTTTACTGGGTCTACGTCTGTAATGTCAGATAGGTATGCTATTAAGCTACCACCAACAGAACCACGACCTATACCAGTAGGAATATTTTCTCCTTTACAGAATCGTAACATGTCATGAATAATGCACATATAGTTTATATATTTACATTGTTCAAGGACATCAAATTCGTGCATAGCTCGTTTCTTATACTCTTCTTTATTTGGTAGTTGAGCAATACCCTTTGTATGCCATCCAATATTACATTGGTCTTTTAGGTACTTCATAGGGTCCCTAGTATCAAATACAGGATAATGTTCCTCTCCTAGGGGGATTTCTACATTGCACTTATTAATAATCTCATCTACAGAAAGTAAAGATTGTGTCAAATCTTTACCTTTAAAGAAAGAAATCATTTCCTCTTTACTCATCATATGATAGTCGCCAGAACTGTAATATTCGTCTTGGTCTCCAAGACCCAACCACATTCGATGCGTTTCACAGTCTTCTTTCCAAACGTAATGACTATCGTCAGTTACTACAACTTTTGTATTTGTTTGTTCTGCCAATGCAAATACTTTATCGTTATATATATATTGCTCTGGAAAGTCATGTGGCTGAACCTCAAGGTAAAAGTCTTCGCCAAAGATAGATTTCATTTCCTCAATCATCTCTAATGGTTCTTCTACAGCTAAGATTCCTGCGATACATGCAGTTGTACAAATGATGCCTTCGCTATATTTCTTCAAAGCCTCGAATCCAATTCTAGGTTTTTTGTAAAAGTGCTCTGTTCCATATGTAGCTAATTTCATGATGTTTCTATAACCAACAAGGTTTTTAGCTAATAGGATGATGTGGTACGTAGTGCCACCTTTAATTTCTGGTTCAAAACAAAAGTATCCTTCATAACCTAGGATTGGTTTTAATCCATTCTTTTTGCATTTTAAATAGAACTCCATTAAACCAGTAGTAGTTCCATGCTCTGTCATAGCTAAAGCGGTATAACCTAACTCCTTAGCTCTAGTAATTTTATCATCTAGTTTTGCGAATCCATCGAAAATCGAAAAGTCGCTATGGGTGTGTAAACTACAAAAATCCATTATTCTTATCCTTTCTTTTTGTGTGTATATACTTCAAGCCAAAGGCTTGAACAATGACTAACGTCATTGCGTTTATTATTACTTTAAAACTATTATCTAATTTAGATAAACTACGTTAGATGAATTAGCAATTACGTCGAAAAGTGTTATATCAAGTATCAATCAAGGAGGAGCAACTTTCTTCGTAATTGGTTATTATGTTTAAAGTTTTATAATCTATTTGAGCGTTAGCGAATGCGAACCAGCTTGCTGGTGAGCACCTCATATGCTACGCTTCTGAGCAACTACTCCGTAGTTAAATTACTTTATGTATTGGGGAATAATTCGGTATTAAGCACACTGCCCCACCTCCTGGGGTAGTTATGCTCTAAGCACGTTACAGTCATTCAAACAATAGTGTTCGGTCACCCAGGTGTAGCTTTACTAACCATTCAATCACGAATTTTGACTGCCTACCATCTACGACGGGACAAAATCTGGGAAGCCTATCCGTCCAGCCTATAACGCTATCTCAGGTGGCTTGCAAACTCCCCCGTCGTTATTTATTTATTGTCGGCTTTGCGAATCCTCGACATTTACATAAACGTATGTCACCATATAATACGACTGATTGATGTCGTTTTCTTTAACAATAGACTTACAAGGTATCTTCCCTAGTGCCATGATTTGCCATTCAGAAAAATCGCTTTACCCTTTAGCTAGTAAGGCTATTGGCTAAGATATATTACCTCTTAACTAGGCATGTTAGTTTTTTAGTTTGGTATAAAGGTTTAAATTTCCCTTGCTTCTTGCAGAAAAGTTCTTTATTATTTTTAGTAGGAACTCCGTTAACACAAAGGAGACAGCATTTTACTTTCTTTTTCTTTCTTCTCTCTATGGTCATAGATATTCCTGCCGAACCTCGGTAGCTCATATTATCTCTCCTTTACTTATTAGTTAACTTCAAGGTTAAAATATTAAGCCTTTTTAGGCTTAGTGACATTATAGCATAACTTATAAGTTAATACAAGTGTATTAGTTATGCATTTCGTGTATTTATAGAACATAAAAAAAAGAGGGTGGAAATCCACCCTTCTTTCTTATTCAGTTGTAACTTTCAATAAGTCATATCTAACATAGAACTCTGGTTCTTTGTCTTTCAAATCATATACAGCACCATATCTAAACTTACCGTTTTGTTTCTCCACTCCTATGCCATAATGAAATTCATTTAGCCTAGCATGTGTATCAGCATATACAGTAAGTTTATTTTTATTTGGAACTTTTACATCGAATACAACCTCAGATGTTTGTGTCAATACAACCTTCCCATCTTCAAACTTTCTCGATTCATTCTGTAAAAGTTTAAAATCTTGCTTTTCCCCATTTACCTTTACCACTACCTTTGGTTGGTTTACAGTAGCCTCAAAGTCAGTATCTTCTCGAACACCATTAATAACTTCCTTTTCTACGTATCCGACAGTTGTATTTGTCTTAGACACTTGATTTAAGGTGGCTGTGTGGCTCGTAGAGGTGCCTGTAGGTGTATCCTCGATAGTTTGGTTATGGGAATAAAAATAAGCCCATATAGTGGCTATAATCGCAATAGCTATAATCACTAATACAGGCGGAGTCATCTTCTCCTTAATAGCGTGCCAAGTACCAATTAGCTTTCCCACGAATAATATCTCCTCCGTTACCTTCTTCTTGTGGAAGTTTTAGTAAATCCCAACGCATATCTGGGTCATCATCATGAATTCCATATCCATCAATATCCGCCCATTCTGCATGTGTTTTTACTCTATCTACAGTTGGTTCCCATCCTTTACCCTTACAGATAGCAGCCACAACTTGTGCCATAGTTTCCACTTGTTGGTCGGTTGGGGGGTACGTTCCAAAATCAACTCTACCGTCTTCCCAGACCGAAGCATCGGCACAGCACGCCAAAGAAATACCAATATTGCCAGTATTCCTAAGCCAAGTATGACTACAACGTACGTCAAGATTATCGTAATCAGAGTAGATAGTACCATCTCCAAGGATGTTAATATGATAGTGCTCAGAAGTTGCTCCATAACCAGACGCCTCCCAGTGCAACGTAATACTTTCAGCATTTGACATACTAGCCATATACTGAATGTCATTTAATGTATAGTTCATAAATTCCTCCTAATAAAAAGAGGAAGACCCATTATAGGTCCTCCTCAAAATCTGCAAATGCCGAAGCTGTTTTTTTACTTTCTGTTTGTTTCTTTTTAGGCATATTTGCTAAAGCCTTTTCTGTTTTTGTTTTCTTTAGATTTTCTTGTGCTCTTCTAATGTCTGCCCCTTTAACTCCAGCTTGGTGAAGTTCTTTCTTCGTAACTGATTTAGGGTCATCTAAATATTTATTAATTAATTTTTGTTTCTTAGCTTTTTCTTCATCTTGCTTATCTTTAACAATACTGTATGTATCATATTCTACAGAATCAGATACTGGTCTGAAGCCTAGACCTTTCGCAACCCTTTCGCCTGTACTATAATTTCTAGTGTCTACATCTTTATTCCAGTCTCGTTTACGACCTGTTAGTGCTTGGTAATAGTTTGCATATGCTGGAGATAACTCTTTAGCAATATTGCTCATAATATTATTGGCACCTTCGTGGTCACGGAATGCTTTGTAGACATTGGAAATCGTAGATAAAGTAGGTCCTTCCAGCCCATTAGTAGGAACTAAATCACCCAAACCAATGTTTCTACTAAAGTCTACCCCAGCTAATGCTGGTACCCCATACATAGCTACCAAAGCTAAGGATTTTTTATTAGGGTCATTACCAGCCCACTCCATAACGAGTTTTTTCATTTCCTTCGTAGGTGATGTTCCTGTAATCCATTCAGCAAGTTCATCTCCTGCTCCAGCTACTGGTACACCCATCATGCCTGCCATAACTAAGTATTGACCAAAGAATCTAGCAATGGCTTTTTTATCTCCAGACTGGAATAATTCCATCATTAATTCAGCTTCTTTTACTGGGTACTTTTTAAATTGGAATAACAATTTACCAATAGAACCAAGTTTAGTAAATAGCTGAGGAGCATCTTTATCGGAATAGTCAAAGTTAGTTTTACGTACGAAATCACGAGCTATATCTGTAGCCTCTTCTGGAGTTTTCCCATCTGCTATCGCTTGGCGATAAGCTACTAAAGCGGCTACACGTCGAGTGTACTTATCTGTAGCATTAAACATAAACATAGATTTCTCTAAGAATTTACCAATAGGTAATCCTTTAATGTTCATGTTGTAGATACTCTTCTCGTTCATCAACGCTTGTGTTTCTAAGGCAGTGTCCTCACGGTTAAGACCAATTCTGTTAAACATTTTCTTTTCACTCAAAGAAACGTTTCCACTATATAGAGAGGCATCTCTCATGGCTTGTGCTGTGAGTTTATTAAACCCAGAGAAAGTAGTAATGTTCATTAGTGTACCAAGCTGTGCAATCGCCGCCGTTGGTCTGAACATACCTAACTTCAATACAGTAACCGTCTGCATACTAAATCCTAATGCATCAGTGACTGCCTTCTCTCCGAACATAGCTTTTACCCAAGTTTTGCCAAATACGTCATTAAAGACTTGGTTTAGCATCTTATCTACGCCATTAGGTAAACCAACTACACTACCAATGAAATTATTAAGAATTTCTTGGTAATCGTTTTGGGCTCCTTCACCACCTCTACCGAACTGGGATTTATAGTCGTGACCAGTAATGTCACGATACAGTGCGGTAGCTCTGTAGTAGAACACACTTGTAGGAATATATCTAGCATTGTAGCGGATATAATCTTCCATGTTACCTAATACATCTGGGTTAGCACCTTGAGCATTCATTCTCGTTTGGTTAAACTTATCTCTCATATGATTACCATAATTGATTAATAAGTGTTTTTGAATGTCTAGTTTACCAACAGTAGGTTTTAAACGGAATAATTCATCAAGGTTTGCGTGTTTACGCTCTTCTTGTAATTGTTTTTTGTCTATTCCTAAATCTGCTAACTTTTCTTTATCTTCTAATAAGTCAATAAATTGTTCCCTGTTTAAGCCTTTACCTTTAGTAATAAACTCATCAATGATTTTAGCAATCATAGGATAACTATGACTAATACGTTCAAATCGTTTATTAATATCTTCTGGGGATTCTAATTCTTCCAAGATGGTATCATAGCTAGGGTCATAAGAATCTTCATAGATTGCAGATGCCGTTCTCGCATCATCGAATCTGGAACCGTGTTCTACGATTGAATACGAATTACCGTCATTTGCGAATTGAGACGCATACTCCATAGCATCTTTTTGAGTTTTAAAAGAAGCTATTTTATCATACTGTCTATATTCACCATTCTCATCATCTCGTACAGTTTTTACTTTGTAAACACCATATTTTCCGTGTAAACTAGGAGTATAACCCCATAGCAACTTAGGTCTTTGGTCTTCATCTTGTCCACTATCTTTCCATGCTTGAACTTTATCGTTGTAGATTTTCTCACGTAGAGTAATCCAATGATTATAGGCATAAGCAACTTCTTTGGAGTACCCTTTATCTTTGATAGCTTGAATCGTAGCGGTTCTTGCTTTTTGCTTAGCATCACTATAAGAGCCGATTGTTTTCAGACCTGTATCAGATGCCAATACTCTCCATTTGTTTTCCTTAAAGTCCATAAACACTTTGTAGCCATCATTTTTTAACTCTTTGTATCTTTCCTTAGCTGATGCTTCATCCATATACTCTTCAAAGATGTCATTGTTTGCTAGGTTGACATAATACTCTTTACCATTATGGTTTACAGCTATTGTTTGGACAAAATCACGACCAAGTTCGTTAATCTCTCTAGTAAGTTTTTCAAACTCTTTTGATTTATCTCCTATAGTCTGTTTCATTTTATCGAACAATCTATAGTAAGTTTGCATTAATTTAGTTTGGTCATTCTCAGCTTTCTCTGCCCATTTGATAATAGCTCCCGCTTGAGGAATATACTTTTGAATCATTCTGATTGGAGAAACAAACCATTTTTTAAGACCCCAGCCAGAGATATTACCACTACGTGTATCACGGTTGATAATCTCTATATTGTCTGGAGTTTTAATACCAGCTTTTTTACTAACCTCTCTAACTAACCTTTTACCAGCTGATAAGATAGGTTGTTCCTTAGCCTCTTGCTCTTCTTTTTGAGATTGCTTTTCTGCCTCTGTTGGTTGTTTTTGTTCAGCTACTTGTGTTGATTCCTTCCCTTTTTGGAATGATATTTTTCTACTGTGTTCTTTATTATAACCTTTAACTTTCTCTGTGAGCCATTCACCCAACTTTTCTGGAGTTAAACCTTGAGGTTCTATCCATACTTCTTTACCCTCTTTTTTTGCTAAGTCTAGTAATTCATCAATACCTTCAACTTCTTCTTTTATCTCATCTAATAATTCTTTACTTCTACCTTCTGGATTTTTAAGTATATTTAATATTGTTTGTGCTCTTTTTGTAAGAATAATGACTGGCACGTTATCCATAGAAAACTCTGCTACTCTATGCTCGGTATAAGGAATAACTTCGTTTTCTTTTACCCAGTTTCGGAGTTCTTCAATCGCTTCTAGTTGGTTTTTACTAAATTTTGCGATTCCTTTGGAAGCTTCTTCGGCAGAAACCCCTTCTTTTTCCATTTTGTAAAGTGTTTCTACAACTGGTTCAAGAACTCCATTCTCACCAAAGAGTTTATTATGGAGGGACCCTGTTCCTTTGTTGTTTTGTATTCTATTCGTTAAATCATCTCTCTCCGCTTTGTATTTATCTCCTTTTAGCATTTGCAAAGCTATCTCGTCTAGCTTTTTAATGAGATTATGGGAAAATTTTTCAACCTTTATAAAGTTTCCTTCTCTTCCTTTTAATGATTTTTTGACATCATCAAGTGAATTTACATAGTTAGCGAGAACTGACGTAATAGCTGCATAGGCGTTATTTCTACGTGTTGTGAGTCTACCCTCATATTTATCTTCTTTGCTATTTTCAAACGTAGAACTTGTTGATATATCATTCCCACCTTTGATTTCACTCTCTGCTTGCGTAGCTTCTGGGTCCATTAAAAACCTAACTGTTCCTCTATCACTGTCGTGTCCTGTATTTATCAATGTGTTTCCAGCAGCACTAACGTTGATACCATAGCCTCTTTTTAGGTTTGCTAATACAACAGGAACAGATGTTGTATGGATAAATGCGGCATATTCTGTACCGTAATTCTTATTGATGTTTTGAGTGAGTATTTTTGATAATTCTTCTACATGCTCTTTAGCTCCATTAAATAAAGCCCCAGCATGAACTGGAGCTAAACCGTTTTGTAAGCCATATGCAAGTGTTTCGTGTAAGTTAGTAGTATCCTTTCCTTTGTAAATTGCTCCAAGCATGTTTTCATTAAACTTCTTACCAAGTTCATTGGCAAGCCAGAAGTCCTTTAACAAGAGAATACTTTTGTCATTAACATTCATATCTGGGTCATTAATGATGTCTCTTGTTCTCTCTATAATTTCTTTTTGTTTCTTTTGGAGTTCTAACTCAGTAGTAACAGATTCTAACTCTGTTTTCGCAGAATCCCACGCTCGTAATAACCCCTCTCGTTCCCTAGGGCGTCCTGTCTCTTTTCCAGGCACCATTTGTGGTGTTCTATCATCTCTGGTATGTTCCCTAGTCTCTTGAAGTTCAGACCGTCCCAACGAGCCACTGTCGCCCCGTCGTCCTTCGCCACTTTGAGAAGGCACGCCTTTTGTATTGCTGTCCTCATTGAACGCACCGCTTGTGTTGGACTGAGTTTGTGTACGTGCGTTATTACCCACATCACGTAATTGGTCATTTCCTCGAAGATTTCCTTCGGACATTCCTCTTGTTCCAGAACCGATTTGATTAGTGGTTTCCAGTCTATCGTTACCATATAATTCCTCCTCTAAACTATTTGTTGTATCCTCAAGGATTTTAATTAATTTGTTTTTCCCGTCTGCATCTGTTAGGTAAGATTCTACTGCTACATGTACTAATTCATGAGCCGTTGCAGTTCCACCTAATCTATCCCTTCGGATGAACAACTCTCCAGTGTTCATGTCAAATTGAGAGGGTTCATCTTCGTCAAATACTCTGATAGAAAGCCCTTCAACTTGGTTTAAGAAGTCTAATACGTCCTTGGAGTATTCCCCGAACGCTCTTTCAATCCCTCCTAGTATCTGTTTCATTTCAGATTCACTAGGCTTATCTTGATTGACTTGAGAATTATTAGCAAGTTTTCTTATTACAGAAATGTCAGATGTTGATGCTCCAACTGTTCCGTTATCATTACCTTTTTGATAAATAGGATAGTAGAAGGAGTCATTTTCCATAGCCTTTTTAAGGCTTTCCTCTGTAGGGTATTTGTCCAAGCTATAAATATAAAACTCTTTTATATCCTCTGTCCCTTCGTCCGTTACATACTCTGTACTATTCCCACTATCAATTATTTTATACTTGCCTTTTCCGAAGGTTCTATCTAAATAATTTTGTACCACACTTTCATGTTCCTTGTCAACTGACAAGGAAATCACCTTATCTGGAGATGTTTCTATGGCAGATTCTACAACCATCATTCTTCCTTGTAGTGCAGTCTTCTTGTCATCTGTATTTGTATCAGATTCAAGTTTACCAGAAAAGTTTTTTCCAGATAAAAGAGGTTCAGCTTCAAATGTTATCGTTCCATTTTCCTCGTTGACTTCTACGTTATTAACTTCGTCGCTAATAAACATGTTGTCTGTGTATGGAGCCACAAGATTCGCATAATCTTCCCTAATTTGTTTTGCTGTCCAACCTTTAGATTTGTCGTATTCTAACGTGAACTTAAAAGAATCCTCTCCTAAATCCTCTATGCTTTTTAGAGTAATTGCTGGTTTAATGTTTTTGTTTTTACTAAGGTCTAGTTTTTTAGGCTTTTGTTGACTAGCTATATTCGTAGCATTAACAAATTCCATATCTTTATTTTTAGGGTCAAAGTCTTCTTTAAAGTATGTTTTAGCCAAGTCTTTATACTTTAATAAGTCTCCCTTTTTACTAGATGGGTCTAAACCTTGTTTAGATAGCCCTAACGCCTCTCTTCGTCTTTCTTGGTGTTGAGTCATTGTCGGGTGGAAATGTTCGTCTGGAAATAATCCAGCTACAGCCCTAAAGAAAACCCTAACTCGATGATTTCCATCTGTATCTGTCAAAGCTTCATCTAAACTGCCATACTTATCAACAATAGACTCGTACTCGTCTTCCATAATTTTTACAATAACTCTGTTAATATCTTGCTTATTAAGGTTTACACCTTTATCGTTCAGTTTGTTTCTTACCCATTTGGTTAGCGATTTTTTTAATTCTCCAGGTCTTACCAAAAGAGATTTAATAATTGTATTAGTTAGCTTAACTGACCCGTCCTCTACACGGTCTAACAAGATACTTTTTGTAACTGGTTTTTGTTTAGGAATAGCATCTTCTATATCAGAGAAGGTTTTCAATGTTTCTGGGTGCTTTATAAATAAATCTTTAATTCTTTTTCTAATTGCTTTTGCTCTATCTTCAAAAGTTTTATTGTCGAGTTTGCCACCCTCTAGGTCTTTTTTAAGAACCCCTATAAACTTCTCGATATTTGCCAAACTTTCTGCGATTTTATTTTGATTGTTCGCATCTTTTCTTACTTTCTCATCCTTACCTTCGTAATAGTCGATTGATTCTTTTAACGTTTGAATATATTTTGCATTTTTCTTAGATGCCTTCATTTCATGACCCATAAGTTCGATTTTTGCTGTTTTTGCATCCAATTCTCCGCTTAGGTATCTATCGAAAACTTTATGAGCAACATCCACTTTACCACTATATTTTTTAACTTCTTTTTCCGTATTTGATTCTATCTTGTCTTCTTTGTTTTCTTTCTCTTTATGGTTTTTAAAAAACTCTTCCGAATCTTCATCTTCTTCTAGCTCTTTGTCTACTTCTTCGGGAGTATGGTCTTTATCATTCTCTTTTTCTTCAAATGCCTCTCTAGTCTTTTTCTCTTCGTCTTCATCTGCTATTGCACTTTCAATCCATTCATCGTCGGGACCTTCTTCATTCTCATCCTTTTCTTTTTGTTCTTTTTCATATCTCTCTATTGCCTCTTTGGCTTCTTCCTCTTTTTCTTGCTCAAGTCTTGCCTGTTCTGCTAGTTCGTTATTTTCGATTACATTTTCACTAGTTTTATTTTCTTCTGCAAGTTTAGCTTGTGCTTCCTGTAATTTTCTTGCATTTTCTAATTGTTTATTTCTTTTTGCTTGTTTTTTTGTTGGTTTTATAATTATTTCGCTGTTATCATTTTCTTTGACAGGGGTAAACAATTGTTCTTGCACAGATTTCTCTTTTTTAGGAGCTTCTACTTTGGGGAATAAAGCGTTTTGGATATTTTTAAACCCTTGAGTACTTTTATCTCGAATAGCTTTGTATGTTTTACTTCTTTCAACAGGCAATCCTGTTGCTTTAGCAGTCTCAATTAATTTATTTGCTTCATCTAAGTAGAAGTTTTCAAACCTTTTATCATTTTTCTCAGCTTTTACATTTATCTTATTTTTTGTTTTTCTGTTATTAAACGCATTATCTATTTTCCCAAGGCTCGCATTTTCAAAGCCTCTTTTTCTTAATTCGTCTTTAGTTGTAGTTGGATTATCTTTTCTTGTTTTTTGTATATCTTCTACATGGTCCACAATATTATCGACTTGTTCTCTTGTATACGTATTACCAGATTTAATTCCCTTTTGTGCAAGTTTATTTTGTAATCCAACAGGTTTGTTTTTCCTTTTTCCGCTTTTGTGTTCTGCGTGTTCTTTGTTGTATTCAGAGGTTGCCTCTCTAATCGCATACCCTGTATCTCTAATTAATTGGTCTTTATTTGGTCCGTCTGGAACCTCTCTAAACGCCTCTTCTAAAAAGCCTTTATTCACAGAGTCTTTGTAGTGATTATTATATTCTTCTCTCTTTTGATTTTCCTCTTGTACTTTTCTTTCTTGCTCTCTAGTTTCTGCTACTTCTTTTTCTTTAGTAGCTACATTCTTCTCAATAGAACCCATAATTGCTTTAGGCATAGTTCCATTATTAATAGATTCTTTGTCGTCGTCAGACAAGTTATATCCAACACTCTCAGCTCTCTCAACTAAGGTAGGCTCATTGCTAGGTTCTTTTGGTTGTTTCTTTTCGTACATTTCAACCGTAGCACGAGAAAGCTTTCTAGCATCTTTTTCTGTATAACCTTGCTCTCTAAAGTCGGGCACAAACGCATTTGGTGAATATTTAGCTTCTGGAGTATGCTCTTCCCATTTCTGGTGAATCATTTCAGTAGTTGCCCTAGCATTATTGTTCATTTCAAGGATGTCATCATCAGATTTACCTTGCTTTTTGTAGTGGGCGTGATTTAAGCTGTCAAATGCATCATCAAGTTCATCTCTAGGTCTTTCAACCATGTGCTCTGGAGTTTCCTCTGATAAATCAAGAGAAACATTTTCTCCATCGGTAGATGGTGCCTCTGGCATTACTGTCGGAGTAGTTTCTCCTAAATCAACATCTCCACCCTCTTCACTAGGCGTTGTTGTAACAGGGTTTTCTCCCAAAGTAGGTGTTGCATTCATAGCTTGTTCTGCTTGTTCTAAAGCTAATTGGTTTTTCTTTTCTCTTTCTTTTTGAGATAACGTTTTACCAGAGCTGAATGTACCAGAAATTAAGCCGAATGGAATGGAACCAACACCCGCATCAAATGCTTGGTCTTTCATATCTTGAGTCCAAGAAGTTGGGTCATAAATATTTACATTTTTATATTCCGGAGTACCAAGTGCTTTTTCTTGGATTTGTTGTTGCCATGCTTCAGTAACTGCCTCACCTACAGCACCAACACCAGCATTAACCGCTGTTGCAACGGCACCTTTAGCTAAAACTTTACCGCCACCAGTAGCAAATGCACCAGTAATACCAGAGCCTAAGCTACCTTGCATGGAAATTTTATCGAAGGCATAATTTGCCATTGCAGGTGCCCAACCTTCATTGAAAGTTGTTTTCATAGCATCATAGGATTGGTCATGGTCCATACCTCTTTGTAGACCTGTCATATAGGTGTCGCCAGCATTGGTTGCATTTTCAATGAGACCACCAGCTACTACGCCAGTTGCAAACTTACCCATTTTAGCTCCATATTGGACTAGCTTACTAGCCTCGTATAGTCTGTTCGCCCATTTACCAGCTCCAACTACTGCACCTAGTGCTGTACCTACAGGACCACCAGCCACGCTACCAATAGCAGCTGTAGTCGCAATATCGCCAATTAAAGAAGGCACAGACGAACCTAATGCCTGTGCCCCTTGATTTAATGCGTAATTTAAGTAATTTCCTTCTTGCCATTGACCTGTATAGGCATTAGCTTGTGCTTGTTTTCCAGCATATTGTGCTTCGTTGCCAGTCCAGTTAGCTACTCCATCCCAACCATGCTCTTTTGCAAAGCCAGATACGCCGCCTAAGAGTCCACCAACTCCGCCCCAAAGACCCGACTGTAAACTGTCAAGTAAACCTTCATTTTCATTTGGGATATAACCAGAGGCATCTAGTTGTTTAGCGTATTCTGCGGCAGCATTCTGTACTCCATACAGATAGTCGCTATACTTATCTCCTATTCGGTCTCTAATTAAAGCCATCTATTACTCCTTTTCTTTTTTTACAGTATAATCCAATCCATTACCACTTTGGCTGTGTTTCATCCATTCCATGCTATATGTGTAGTCATTGTCTATATCGTGAATTTTTTGTAATGTAATAGGGTCATCTTCTGCCATCGCCAATGTATTTTTAGCTTCTTTCATTGCATAGTTCAGAGCATCCACATCTTCTTGAGAGAATGCACCTCTTGAAGCTACGTCATCTGCAACACTTTTAAATTTATCATAAGCGTCATTTGTATATTTCAAATTAGCGGCTGGACTCATAGTTCGTTTAGCTCCACCATGACCACCACCGCCGTAGCCTCCGCCACCTCCACGAGGATGCATAGCAGCTGAAAGCATAGCCATTTCCTTTTGTCTTTGGAATTGCTCTTCTTGTTGCTTTCTTTGTATTTGGATTTGAAGACCCATCTGTGCTAATTGGTTGTGACTCATTAATTGTGTTTGCATTGGGTTCACATTCATTCCAACCATAGCACCAAGCGTTGCATAAGCTTGTCTATTAGAATTGTTTTGGCTATTAGCAATCATTTGAGCTAGCTTACCAGCACCAGTTAATTGAGCATTAGCATTTTGTAGCTTAGCCTCTTCTTGTGCTTTAGCAACGGCGGCGTTCATCATAGCTTTATCACTATCTTCGTAGAACCTAGAGGCAAATGCCCCTCTTGCTTTATGGTGTGCTTGACGAACCAATTGTTCTCTAAGAGCTTCTTCTCCAGCAGCTGCCACATTTCTCTTAGGTTGCTGAATGATAGACATAACGCCTTCCATATCGAATTTCTCGTTTGGATTTTCAGTGACCATATTGGTTTTGATTCCGTCAACACTGTCTATAATGGTTTTGCCACCATCCTGCCCAATAGTATTAGCGATAGTGGTTGCCATATTTTTTCTTGCCATTCTATTTTCTTCGTTGTACTTAGGTCGTTCATAATTATCATTAAAGTATAATGCAGCGTCTTCTGGACCCATAGAGTTGATTTTATTAAATCCCTCTTGCCCTAATTCTTTTTTCATGAATGCTAATTGAGTTAAAATGTCAGAAGACGACGTTCCATTTTGTTTTGCGTAGTCAGCTAAACCTTGTTGTCTATCTGGTGAAGTCCATTGAAATAATCCGTATCCAGTTTTTCCGTCTACGTTTACCTCTCCTGCCTCTCCACCACCTTGCAACCGTGTTGGAGAATAATCTGCTCCTGACTCATGATACGCATTAGCCATAATACCAGAGGTAGCACCTGGGGAAAACCCCAGGTTTAAAAGCCCCTGTTGTACAAGTGCCTTATAATCCATTGCTACCTCCCTAGATTTAAAAATCCATTAATATTAGGCATAGCTCCTACTGCCTGGTTATATGTTTGATAACCTCCACCATGTAAGTATTTGCCTTTATTACGTTCCTCAAAACCCCTCATATAATTAGATTGTTCCAAGAAACCTTTACTTAAGTCAGATGCATTTTTTTCTGTAATTGTAGGACCTTGATAGCCACTAGCATATAATTGAGAAGCTCCATTTCGGAAGTCTTCCCCTGTAAGTTGAGATAGACCGCCTAGTTTATTACTAACCTCACCTAATTGATTGGCTTTATCAGTAGCCATTTCATTATCTAGGTTTTTAGCCTCGCCTCTACCAACGTAGTTTGAGTATAATAGACCTCCTACATTCGCTAAGGCATTTCCCATAATATATCCTAAATCAGCTTCTGGTTTATACGGAATAAAGTTCATTTTGTTCCTCCTCTGTAAATCCTTCTACACAAATACCATTTGCATAGAACATAGCAGAACCAGATACAACAAGTTCGTATACAGGAACATCTGATTCTTTAAATTCAATATTGACAAGTTTCTCAAAACCATTATCAGTTAGAATCTCATCTTTATCTTCTAGGTCTTTAACAGCTACTAAGCCACGTCGTGTCCATACTGTTTGGGTAGACGTACAATCTACTTCATGTGTCTCTGTAGTAACTGTATGAATGTCTTTTTTCCCACATTCGATAATATCTAATACAATTTCAATACCATCTTTAGATACCAAGACATCATTTTTTTCTACTTCTACAATAGGGATATAACCATAGTCGGTTTCAACCGTTACATATTCTGGGAAGCACATAATTGCAGCACCAGCAATATTCCCAATACCACTCATTAGACCTCCTAGGAATCCAGGTCCTTTTTGAGTTACGGTAGTTCTTCCGTTGTTCAAAGCTCCTTGAGTTTGAAGAGCCTCGTTTGTAGAGCGACTTTGCCCTTGTGCTAATGCCAAATGCTGTTCTGGATTAGCAAAAGAATATTGATTTGCTTTGTGAGCCACTTCTAAAGGACTTAATGCAAATTGATATTTTTGGTCTAATAACTCTTTAGCCATGCCAAGGTCTTTCGTGTAGTCTTGTGACATTTGTGCCGTCATATTCTTCTGCATATCATTTACAGAAGAGTTATATCTCGAACTATCTACTACGCCACTACGAGCCATCTGAGCAAGACCTTTACCCATGGTATTTTCGTAAATACGATTGAAATAGTTCATTTTAGCATCACTATATACCTTTGGTAATTGTCCTGTAGCTAATAGAGATTGTTCTTTTCTTAACCCGTCTATATCATTGACTGTTTGTCCGTAAATCCCTTTCCAGTCTGGATTTACAACCTCATCAAGTAATGATGTCCCTCTATTAACTAACTTGTCGATACTTGGTTGGATAGATGCCAAATACCGTTGTTGTTGAGCGATTAAAGCTCTTTCTTCTGGGGTAAGTTGCCGTTCGTGGTAACTTGTTCCTCCTTTACCCATTGTCTATCTCCTTTACAAAATAATAATATGTTACTCCGTCTATACACTTAAAGTCAGTGCAATTAGATTTAGTAAGGCGTTCATATGCCCTAGGATTAAAAGGACTGACCGTAGCAATTTTGTTCAGCCCAGCTTCTTTTGTTAGCTTTACAACTACTGGGTATAATTCAGCGACATTGCCACTAAAAACCCCAATTTCTAATCTATCTAATAAAAAAGTATAAGCAAACAAGGACCCGTCATCATGAATGTATATCAATGGATAAAAATCTCTATCCCAATCTTCAAAAAAGTCTTTTCCTACTTTTTTCTTATATCTGTTTGTCCATTTTATAATATCTTCTGTTTTAGGCATATGTCCTCCTACAAGAAAAAGGCACCCATTACGGGTGCCCTATTATCCATATGGGTTCTTATTGCCCCCATGACTATTTTTTAAGAAATCATCGTGTCTAGCCGACTTCTTTTTAGCTCCAAATCCAGAGCCTCTTCTTCCTCCACTTGCTGTAGAACCTTGGCTAACCATTGATTCTCTTTCCATTACAATGTCAAAAGAAACGAATTTAAAAATAATAGGACTTGTAGTATCAAACATAAATTGTAAGATAGGAGCCCTAATCTGACTTTTAAATTCTTTTTGTTGTTCTTTACTTATCCAGCTATGATTTATTACTTCGTTGTTGATATGGATTCTACCAGAACCAGGTACCTTTGCCTCTATATCAATGTATGTTCTGTACACATTCATTTCGTGAGTATCTCTAAGTTGCCCTGTAATAATTTCTTGGTGGATTGGTTCTCCATTATCTGTCGTATTTTTCCATGTTAATTCGTAGATGCCACCAGATTCTGTTCCTGTGTTCATAGCTACCAATACGTGGTACCTATTTTCACATACAGACATAATGTCACCAGGGAATGTCCACATAGAAAACGCTTTTAAACCATAATGATATACGAACAAAGTATTTCCACTATTTCCGCTGACTATAAGCTGTTTTGTTCTCCGTAGGTCGGATACAAAAGGATTATCAACTTGTTTTTTTAATAGTGGATTACACTTATCTCCAATATCTTTTGGTTCAAAGTTTGCATATGACATAGATGTTGAATAAGATTTTAATCCAGTAGTTGACATAAAAACAACGTCCTTACTTAGGTTCGTAAGTGCGTGCCTTGAAATAAAATCACTCTTTTGTCCTAAAGGAGTGATATTCCATTCACTAGGTTCGTTTTGTACGTTGTAAATAATGCCGTTGGATTTAAACACCAATAAATCTGTAGCTAACTGTGCAACACCTAAAATATCGCCACCATCTTTATAGCCAACATTAACATCTTTTCTGGCGGAATCATCATTCGAGTTTTCGTGCCAGTCTTCTTCATTACCGATAGCCGAATAGATTAACAAGTCTTGACCTGTCTTCGTAACCACTACACGACCAAATCGCTCGAATACTATGTCGGCATTAGGAGAAGTAGAAATTTCCGTTAGCTCTTGATAGTTATATTTTTGGAGCTTGCTCCCGCTTGCGATAAGTAGATTTCCACCAAACTTACAGCAAGTCGGTCTTTCGGAGTTCCCGTTAAGCGTACCTATTAGCTGTGGTGTTTTGCCAAATTCATAACGATATATTTTTCTGTTCTTTAAAAATATAAAGAAATCATTCATTTCGTAATCGTTATATACATGAGTAACTTGTGACGTAAACAAGTGAAGGGGGGCACCTAGCCCCCTTCTTGTTCGTAGTTTATCTCCTTCAATGTCAAACTCGAAATTTTCTAATTTAACACATTCGTTTTCTGGAAGAAATTCTGGGGAACGTGCTACGTTCATTCCACCTGTTAAGTCGACTAAAGTTACGGTTTTAATCCTTTGGGATTTACCTACCTTTCTAGCCATTAATTAACTCCTGTTATAGTGTTTCGATAGGATGTGTCTTGAGCCAATCTTCTAATGTGTCTGCGGATTCAAACATATATTTTCCTCGTGTAGAATCCCAACGATAGATAACTGTCTTTGTTACCTTTACTTTTTCAGTTCTTTGATTCCACTCATTTGTATAACCTCGTTCTTCAAAACTTTCACTAGCAACTTTTTCACCAAATCCATCAATAGAACTTGAACCAATTACGGCTATGTATTTTGGCTTTGTTCGTAGTTCCAAACCATTAGATAGCGAGCCCCTTCCGAAGAAATATCTTTCGCTACCATAGCTCATTCCTTCGTTTTTGTCTAATATTAATAGCTTTACATTACCTGTCATTGTATAAGTATTGATATCAGAAGAAAGAACACCTGCATCAATCACCTTGCTACTATCTATGGATTTAGCTTTTTGCTCCAACAGTGCAAAATACAACTCTTTCATTCTTTCGTCAAAAATATTATAGTCATTACCATCCACAACGCTAGTAAACCTGATGTCGTTATTCCATCCTTCTGTGTATTGCACTTGCAACTTGTCTAAAGACCCTATTTTTTCTAAGAACTCGAAGTTTAATGTGTGCTTACCGATACCTTCAACTTTAGCTCCGTAGTAATCAACAGATTGAATAGACATAGAAGTAACACCTTTGTATTCTTTTTCTGCTAGGATTGTTTCGTTTACCGTCCCACTGTCACAAACACAATCGACTTTTACACCAAAATATTTTTTAGGGTAAATTGATACATTAACTTTTCCATCTTTATATCTAATCAATGGCTGTACTGGCTTATTCCCAACAAATTTGTTTGCATCTTCTATCCACTTTTTAAGTTCTTGGATATTGTCTTCTACGGAATTTAAGTATGGAATATGGTTGTCTTTAAAGATTTGAACCACTTTTTGTGAGAACGAATCATTAACAGAATTGTTGCCTTGTGTTTCCTCTACATCTGTATTACCGCTAAAGGACAACGTTTTAATACGTTCTACAATAGAACTATCATCTAATGTATCTACTCCTTGAACGCCCTTTTCTGTTAAGGCTTGCTTGATGTTATTTCGTAAGGAGATACCCTTCTCCTCACTAGATTTACGTTCTTTATACTTTGTGATGAATTTATCTAACTCATTGATAATTTCTTCGATTACCATACATACCTCCTACAATTTACTATTGATGTCTTTTAGCTTATCAAGGATAGCTCTAAACTTGTTGTCAATCTCAGTTGATGATACTTGTAAAGAGTTCAGAAAATCTTGTTTATTTCCTCGATTGCCTTCGCCTAACCAAATCTCATAAGCACTTTTCCCGTCTTCTCCTTTGGAACCAGGGATACCTGGAACACCTTGGATACCTTGAATCCCTTGAGGACCAGGGTCTCCTTTCAACTCTGCTTTTACATTCTGGAAACTAGAAGATAATTTGTCAAAATCTTCCTTGTCAGCTTTCCCGTCATACAAACTCTTAATATCAGAGCTTACTTTCTCGGCAAAACTTTTAATATTTTCAACAAAAGTCATATAACACCTCTTAGCTATTTAATTCATGTTCATAAATACTTACCAAATCGACATCATTTAAACCCAAAGAATCAAATACATTTTTTCGTTGTTCTACAGATAAAGACTGTACTTCATCAAATCTTAGACGGTTATTGATAGATGTCGCCATAGCAGATGCACCAGTTTTATCAGCCTCAATATAATCTGCTACTTCTTTTAATGTGTTAAATGCTTCTGGAGCTCCACCAACTACCTTGCTAATTTCTTCTTCAATAGTTGGTCTTACCAATGCAGGTAATTCTGTTTTAAACGAGGATAGAGATGCATCTAGCTTTTCCCTAACGGCAGAGTCATCAATCGAGTTTGCAGGCTTATTTTCCAAAGCCACTAGCCTCTCTCTTACAGCTCTAATTTCTTGAGCCGTTTTTTTCACAAATAAAGATATACGTTCAATTAAATTCATATTAATTACCTCTTTCAAGTAAATACATAGCTACAAAGTCTGGAGCATCATCTGGGAGTTCTCCTTTTGGTCCTTGCGGTCCAATAGGTCCTGGGTCTCCTTTAGGTCCTTGTGGTCCAGCAGGACCTTGTGTCCCAACTAATGGGGCACTAGCAATATCTGAAATTTGCAAGATTCCATCTTTTGGACTATTAAACTCTTGTGTTGGAGGGTTATCGTTTGTAATCCATGAACAAGAACCTAGTCTTAACAGTCTTGTAGGGAATTTACTTCGTGCTTCCGCCCCCATTCCATCAAAATGAATTCTTATTAGCCTTTGGTTTTCTTTGTCACCAAACATGACTGTAGCTACTCCAATACCATTGTCATTAACTAATGGACCGTACGTTGATTTAACGGGACTAAATCCCTCTGGAATTATAAAATTGCTTTGAAAACCACCGTTGCCATTTGGCTTTTGTACTTGCAACCACGTTCCGCCTTTGCCGTCAACGGTAGATTCACGTTTTGGTAACTTACTGAAATTAGCGTCTGTAGGCGGGGTTATAGAAATAGTCGCCCAACTGTCCCCATCTGCCCCAGCAACAACAAGGTTCCCGATTCTTGTAAGTTGAATAAAGCTCTTACCGTTAAGCCATGATGCTCCTTGTGGAGTCTTATAAACATACATCTTTTGTGTTGTTGGCTGAGCAGTGGTTGAACCAGTAGTTGTTGGGATAGTAACTGTATTACCACCACTAATAGTTAGTTGTCCATTGTTGAATGTCAGTGTTTGTGGAGGTTGTGTTGGACCAGGTTCCCCTTGTTCACCTTTATCACCCTTTGGACCTTTTAGCGACTGTAATTGTTCTGGGGTAAAGTCAGAGAATGTAAACGGGTCTCCTTTTGGTCCTTGTTCTCCTCGTGGACCAACATCACCTTGGGGTCCCCTTTCTCCTGGAATACCTGGCTCGCCTTTATCACCTTTAAGCCCTGGAGGACCTTGCAATCCTTGAGGACCAGCTTCACCTTGTTGACCACGTTCACCAGGGATACCTTGTTCTCCTTTTAAACCTTGTGGACCCTCTGGACCTTGTACACCTCGTGCACCAGATAAGTCTGTCAATAAACTATACCCAGATTCATTTTTAATATATAGCTTTGCGTTGTCTTCATCTTCTACATTGTCTGTATTAATAAGAACAATGTCCCCCATATTCAAGGAGTTAGACTCTGCTTGCATAGCAGATACGGAGTTATAAATTTTAACAATTTTAAACGGAGCTCCTTGCTCTCCTTTAGGACCAACTGGACCTTGAATGCCACGTTCTCCTTGTGGTCCCATTGGACCGATAGGACCAGTCTCACCAACGTCCCCCCTTAATCCCTGTGGACTAGGGTCGCCTTTCTCTCCTTTAGGACCTTCTGGACCTTGAATGCCACGTTCTCCTTGTGGTCCCATTTCTCCCCTAGGTCCTTGCGGTCCTGGTTCACCAGGTCCTCCTTTATCGCCTTTGAGCCCAAATTTAACTTCAATTTTAATTGGGTCTGGTAAAGTAATTTCCAGATTATTTTTCTTCGTATCTGGGAGATTTACTTCCAATGTATTGTCCATATTCCTCCTATTTCCGTAGTCGCCCAAGTACATTAGTACTCATTAAATCCATTAACTTATCCATATGAGGCACACCGCTATCTCTCATATTCTCAATAATTGAAAGTGATTCACTGTAGCATACATAGCCTATAGTGAACGTAATAGCTCTAATACCTAGTTCAATATGGCTGTTAGCTAAAGCAGAATCTATCATATCGCCAGCGACTAACAATAAAGCAATTTGAATCACTTTACTAACAAAGCCAAAACCTAGGTGAGAACTGTTAATCTTCCCAGCTCTAAAAGCTGGTATCCACCCATAGAAAGCACTGATAACAGTAATTCTTTCTTTGGGAATTCCCTCCTCTTGGAGGTATTCATAACTGATAGCAAACCATTTTGTGATAATGTCAATTACGATAAGCCAGAAGATAGCTTGTGCAATATAAGCTACATCTGTTTCATGAATAGACATAATTAATGATAGAAAACTACCAGCAACTACCTTTATCTCCCAATAGTCTAATAGTTTTGACAAATGAGTGACGAATCTTTCATAGACGTCTAATGCATCTGCCAAAACTATAAAGCCTAAAACGGATAAAAACCTATACGGAGGTGGGAAATGCTCCTGTAACCATTTAAGCATTAAAACCTCCTAATGATAAGAAATACCAGGACTTACAATGAATCTACCTTGTAAAATCCTGGTCTTTTTACCTTCTTTATTTGTTTGTAAAATATCATACCAATATTCACCAACCTCTTCGTAATTAAGACCTTCTGTATCAATCTTAGAGGTTAGTTCGCTAGGGAAGTAGAAATCTACCAAGCCATCGGGGGCATCTACAACAGTAGATACCGCCTCGATTAACACTTGGTCACTTTCCGCATCTTCTCTAACTTTTAATGTAAATTGGTAATCCGTAATATCTACTGGGGCATCGTGACTATCTTTTATCCGTAATTGGAAAGAAAAGTCATCCCCTTGATTCACCACTAACTCTTGCGTTGGTGGCATTAGTTTTCGTTTAGCCAATTTACCTCCTTGTTAGTTACTCAGTAGCTTCGGAACGTTTAGCTTCTTGTTCAGCAAGCCATTCAGATACTAACTCAATATAGCGTTTAGGGATGGCTTTTTTACCTCCCACAGCTTCCTCTTTTGTTAGTACCCAGCTACCATTAAGAATTAAGTAACCATAAATTGGAACCATTGTTTTGAAAATGTACATATCACATTTCTCCTTTACATAACATAAAACGGCATACATATCCGTTAAAAAACTAACCATTTTTATCTCCTATTAATTGAGCCATTGTTTCACTTAATTCAGAAAGAGCAGACATAATTTGTTCGTTAGAGACAGTTGGAACTGGAGGGTCATCATTTATATTACTTGGAGGAGTTTCAACAAACTCATCCTGGAATGTCCTTTCTTTAATAGGTTCTTGTATCTTTTTAGGGTTCCCATCATCTCCTTTTATATATTTTCCAGAATTATACAGTTCAAAATGCTCTTGTGTAACGGTATATTCGGTCTCTTCTTCTGAAGTAAATAGTCTGTATGGCTTTTCAAAAAAGAATTCTACATTATAAAACATATCTCACCTACGATACTTGCTTAGACGCTTCTTCCTCAATAATAATTACCCCTCCATCAAATATTTTCGTATCAACTATTTCTATAGAGCTTCTCCCTCCAAGAGTTCCTGTAAGAGGTATTTTTTTTCCAATCCAAGCATCTGGACAAGCACCAATAGTGATAGTAAATTCTGGAATAGGTTCGTTTTCTGGAATACTTATTTCTTGAACTACTGGTTGAGACATTCCCATTTGATATGCAAAATACCCATGCATTTCTCTATGGTATCCGCCCCTTGCACCATGATGAGAATCACTTTGTATTTTACTTGGTACTGGAGCACCAATAATATTAAGAGAAGGTCCAAAATAACCGTCACCCCATTTACTCATCCTTGTTCCATAATCCCAAGACATTTTAAACGACGGAGACATTCCATTTTTTTCTAAGCTCGCTTTATCCGTTGTATTTACTTCTAAGAAGAAAGCTAACGAGGTATTTGTCAAATACCCAGGTATTTTAAATGGCGTGCTGTGAAGTTCCCAACCATGAGGATACCCCAATCCAAAATCACTTGCAAAGAAGGTTTCTTCTGGTTGTTCATCATGCTTCCAAGAAGGATGATAATCACTAATTGGGTATTGTTTTTCTTGGTTGTTACTAAAGCCTCCGACCAATATTTCTGTCTTTGATGTGGAATATGTTTTGTCTCCCCAACTTATTTTTGTTTCCGAAGTAGCTGGTCTTGCCTTCTCTATTGCGGAGCTAGCTCCTATTAAAACAACCTTAAACCGTCTATTTTTGGGTTTAAATTTTTGGATTCCTCTACCAGAAAAGTTTGTAACTACAAATCCAGTTTTTTGTATAGAATAATAGTTCTCGATAGGAAAATCTATAGCCACAAATTTAACAGGAGCATCAAAAGGCTTGTAGAACTTTAGAAAATCTGGAGGGTCAGTAATCCACCCTAGAGACTCGTTTAAAGGCAAGTCAAAGCCAACATTATTACCTAAAAAGCCAGTAATAAAATTTAGCCCCTTTTTTAGAGTTATATTTACACTTTCAAAAGGTTGGGAAGATAATCTATGAACTTGCTTTCCAGCTGAAAGTGGGTGATAAACATAATGTGTACTATGCCCTGTATGACTACTTCCTGTTGAGTAGGTTGTTTCTATCGTATCAAATCCAACGGCTTTTACCATTTTCCCTTCAGGAGTTGTTTTCTCTTGTCTAATGGCTTCTAATTTCCCTGACTTTATTATCTCTCCATTTACCACCACAGAAATACCATACCTCTTTGAAAAGACGACAGGGACCTCGTAAGGAGCCCAAACAATTATATCCGAAGTTCTTTCCCATTCTACATAATTCCATGGTTTCGCCCAAACTAATCCATCTGGTTTTTCTAATTGGGTAAATGCTTCTATTTCAAATCCATTCCCAGACACATTAATAGCCCTACAATGAATTTCTTGTCCTAACCTACCAGTAGAAGTGGCTCCATATATAGGAATAATATCTGGAGTTACCATAACAAAAGGAGTTGTGTCCCAGTTGATGTTAATTCTATCTCCATGTCTCGCCTCACCTTTAATCATTCGACGAACAGAACCATATGGAACACCTTTGGAGTCATACCAAATTAAACCACTATCACTAAATGTTGTATAAGAGCCATTTCTCTGCCCCACCGACATTCCCTTCCCATCAATACGGACATAACCACCTTGGATAGATGCTCCAATCTCGTTTAGGTCAATAACCCCAGCTCCTAGTTTATCTACCGTAACACTACCAGCTTTAATCTTATCGCCAGTAATAGAATCAGCTACTAGTTTGTCGCCTGTAATCGAGTTGGCTTTTAGCTTATCTGCATCAATAGAACTGGACTTAATCCTATTTCCCTCAATACTGTCGATTTCCATATGGTCAGACGTAATAGCCTTAGCTAAAATCTTATCAGAAGTAATAGCGTTAGAGGCAATCTTAGCCGAGGTGATAGCATTAGCGGAAATCTTATCTGTAGTAATTGCCCCTTCAGCAATTTTGGTTCCTACGATAGCCTTATCTCCAATGTGTTTAGCTGTAATAACGTTTCCATCAATAACAGTATCTCCTGTAATGTGTACGTACTTTCCAAGAATGGATACTCCGTTCGGAGATACGTTAATACGAGATACAATTTCTTGTCCCGTTAGTGCCTTATTTGCATTAGATACTTTTAAGTCAATAGAGTTAGATAGTTGAGTAATATTACTTTGTAACGAAGGAATCGTTGACGATGTAATTGTTCCAACCTTGCCTTGTAACTCCCTTACTGTACTATTAATTGAATTAGCGGTAGAGGTAATCCGTGATTCGTTTTGTTTATTGCTATCCGCTACTTTTGCATCAATAGCATTAGATAACTGTGTTATCTTGCTTGTTACCCCACTATCAACACTGTCTATCGCCGTTCTTACTTCTTGGATTTTTTTCTGTGCATCGGCGATTCTTTTGTAGCTCAACGATTCGTTTTTATAAACCTCTGGGTCTATTGTTTCTTGCACAGTAACGGTTTTCGGAGAAGACATAGTTCCCTCTCCAAAAATGTCTACATAAGCAACTTTGATAACATATGTCCCAGTGCTACAAATATACGTATACTCATTTTCTTTAAGTTCTATTTTTTCGTTGTTAATGTACAAGTTAGCTCCAAAACAATCTTCTGGAATCTTGTCAAACTTGATATACAAACCATCTGCTACGTGTTTAATAGTTAAGTTCCCAGGGGCTCCTGGAACCGCTTTAGCATATGGTATTTTAAACGGAGCCGAGTAACTATTCCCTACCCCTCTATTATAGAGATACCCTGTGCCCGTTCTTCCAAACGGTTTGACTTCGGAATGTAAGTCTGTGGTAACCTCTAACCTATTAAACAGATTACCAGGATGTTCATCTAGCCTTAACTCTGTCCACATGTATTGGTTTTGGTCATACTGTTTCCAAGACCAATATGCCCCTCTTTTATCGAAAACTACGGTTCCTTCATAAGGTGGTCTAGGGACATGTTTATTAGGCTCTACATAATGAGCAATCATAGGAGCCTTAGCCTCTATAGACTTGGCGTTATAAACATTTTTGCCACGGACTCTAATTAAATAGTTCTGACCAGGCTCGATGTTATCAATCAGATATTGGTTAGTCTTTGTTGTTTCATAATGCTTAACCCATTGTTGAGTAGTAAACCCAGCCAAAGTAGTGTGAAAATCGCCAATTTTAATGTCAATCACTGCACCAGCATACTTCTTGATATTGTCAGAGTTCCATTTAACCAACAAGGAAATATTGCCATTCACTGCTTTTTCTTCTACGGTAATTGAATGGACTTGTTCATCAATCGTATCTGGAGTATCTGCTACCGAATTATATATCTTTGTAACCTCTCCAAGTTTTTCGTTGATGTCATCTTGGAGCCCTTTAAGGTAGTTTTTAAGTAAGGAGACAAACTTCCGTCCATCCCCTAGTATAGAAGAAGGTAAATTGTTAGCACCGTTGTCCATAATATACCTCCTATAATAAACCTACGATAGCTTCTACCATGTCTTGTTCTACGTCCATATTAAATCCATGATTGGACATAGCAAGAACAATAACAAGTTGAGCAATAATATTGCCGAAGGCTTCGTTATCGAATGGAACTTGGTCTGTAACAGCTGATACAAACTTAGGTCTCTTATAATAACGAATCTTCATTGGTAATTTCCCATATACTGTAGCCGTTCTGTCTCTGACTATAACTGGAGCTTGGTTAGTTGTTTTGTACCAGTCTTCTGGCACAGTTTCTGTTTCTTGTGTGAAAGTATGGTCTCCTACTACTTCATAGTAGCCGTGGTCAATCAACACATGCCAGATAAAGTTAATCGCATCATTAATATAAGCAATTAGTTCCTTATCTTCATATCCACTCTGGATATTATCACTAAGACGGTCTCGAAGTGCCGCCTTGTCCATTAGCTCTCGGACTGTCATCTACTTTCACCTCTCCCGTTATAGACTTAACATCATATACTGTATACGTTACTAATTGTCTTTGTTGTAACACTTTATCAAATGGAACTGTATCGGATAACACTTTTACATGTGGTCTACTAGCAAAATATCTTACAACTAATGTTCCATCGTGATTGGGGTTCATATGAGACAACTTGATTCCATCTGTTTCTTGATGATATTCAATAGGGAATTGACCGCATAAAGAGATGAAGTCTTCTGGTCTTGCTACCTTAGCAGTTCCCTCAATATTGAACGTCTTAATTAGTTCGGGACTGGATGCTTCTGATAGCTCTAGGCTTAGCCTGTCAATGGCTACATTTAAACTCATCAACAACTCTTCGTCAGATAGAGCTAGCTTTTGCATGTCTCCTAATCGCTGGCGAACGAGGATAAGTAAATCATTAGCTGTCATTTCTCCTCCTAAACAAAAAATTGAACTGGTCTATCTATTGGTCCAGCAGACTCTGCTTGCACTAATTTGTTGATTTCAGCAGTAATTAAACCCGCTATCGTATCAGCACTAAAGTTGCCATTCAATAAACCAGCAGTATATCTAACAAACATATCATATAAAAGATATGGTAAATCTATTTCATCTTCAATAGATTCAATAGGGTTAAGGATATATAAGTACAACATATTCACTGGATTGTTGATTTTAACAGTTCCTCTAATAAATTTGTACTCACCATCATATCCTTCAAACGATTTAAAGCCACCAAAGTCATCTGGTAGCTTAGCCATTCCTTTAACAGGATTTAATTTCTTCTCTTTCGTAATCCAATAAGACTTAGCATTAATTAAAGATAAATTCACATACCTTAGTACTAAGTTCATTGCATCTATAATTTCTGGGTCACTATGCTTTCTAGTGGCGTTCTCCCCTAATACGTAAAGGATTGAGGTAACTACATCACGAACAATAATCATAAGTACACCTTCGTTTTCCCAGTGGTTGTTCTAAATTCGGGGTTTCTCATTAGCCATAGCCGAATCCATTTCTCGTATTCTGCTTTATCTTTGCCTTGGCAAGATAATGCCATCTGCAATTCAATATCGCTGTCAAATCTATGCCTAGGAATACGAGCAATACACTTGGCTTTGCCTCCATCTATACGACCTTCTTCCCCGCTATTTCTATCTTCTCTAGCTTGTTTAAGGACTTCTGTTTCGTCATAGGTATGGCTAACCGTCCAGGTATCCTTTTCTACTTCTACTGTTGTACTAATTCTCAAGGTCATACCCCCTTATAACAAAAAAAGAGGGGTGGATATACCACCCCATAGGATTATTTTGTAATGCCGTATAAACGAGCATTGGCGATTGGAGCAGTACACTCTAGTGTAGCTGTACCAGTGATAATGGATGCTTGGTAAGTACCAGTTCGTTCCAAGTCCTCTTTATGGAATGGAATTAAGTAGCCAAGTTTCCAGTATTGTAAGTCAAGTAAATCGACTACATCATCGGTATACATACGATGAGCAATCAGCTGAACAACGCCGAAGTCAGTTTCTAAGACGTCTACTACTTGAGTAAGTTTCTTAGCTTCCATCGCAACGTTACGTTGAGAGTTAGCAGTGAATGTAGATGCTTTACGTTTGTTTTTACCAGACATAACAGCAATATCTACGTCGCCACCACGACCCCATACAGCTTGCATTGCATCATTCAATGCATCCATGTTGAACTCACCAGCTTTTGCTAATTTACCAGCATCAATGGAGTTGCAATAAGTCAATTCCATTTTGCCACCAGTAACAGCAGCACTTGGTTTTACTGGAGAGCCAGTAGTTGCAGTTGTATCTTCAGCAGCTAAGTGAAGAGTGAATGTATCTGGTGTAAGTGCCTTAACAAAGTATTGTGTATTTGGTTTCAATTTAGAATCTAAATCAGCACCAGCTTTGCCACGCAAAGTTACACGGTCACCATTAATGAAACGGTGAGTAGATAATGTAACAATACCAGCAGCATCCATTGTTACTTCACGGAAGTTATCTAAGAAGTATGGAAGACCACCAAAACGACCAGCAGTCGCATCGTCAAATGGTACTTTCGTTTTATTAGTAACGATAGCGTATTCCAAGTCACGAGCAATCTCTTTAGACGCTTTTAACATTTGGTAGCCTTTTTCATCACGTACGCCATACTTTTTGATAGCTTGAGTGATGTCGGACACGGAATAACCATGTTCAAATTGTTGAGTGTAGTTAGATTCACGTCTACGTGGTGTAGCTTGGCGAGTAGAGAATTCATGAACCTCTAGTGTCGCATTGTCCATCGCAGGTCGTAAAGAATCACATAACCAGTTATGTTCTGTAGAATGTACAGAAAGTTTTCCAAATCGGGAAGTCAATAAAGTTTGGTCTGGGTCGATATTCGTAATGAAGTCCAAATTGTTAATCTTATGCTTTCACATAAGTTCAGACTATATCATCCTTGTTCGGGTCTAGCGTATAGTCGTTGGGAGAGATTATGTTTTTGTCTGTAGGTGTCCAATCGTAATTGCTTTCTTTGGACATTAAACCCAAAGTCTGTAGATGCCAACGATTTGAGATTAATACGGAAAGCGTATACATCTTTTTTAGGAGCTTTTTGAGGAACTTCACAAATCTTTTTAGTTTCGATTCCTAAACTTGCGATAATTCGTTTTATATCAAGAATCCAAGAATAAGTAATTCTGTATCCACATTCAAATTTGGTGTTATGCCCATTACTTCTCATGCTGATGTACCCATCACTATCTAAAATTCCTTTTATGAACTCCATTCGTAAAGTTTTATCCCAAAAATACACATATTTTGGAATTACTTGCAATCCCATACTATCTTCGTATATTTTTCGGAAATAAATATTTCCAAGAGAACAACTGTACACCTCGTTCCCTTTTGTAGTTTTCCGTTTTAGTGTCTTGGTTTCTACTGGACTTCCTTTGATTTTACTAAGAATACTTGCTGTGTATTCAATAAAATCTTTGTCTATAGCTTCTAAGCGAAATATATAATTATTGTCACTTCGTTTTTCTATATGTCCATCACCAAAACACAAACCTAACAGATAAGCATAATCCTTCTCTGCTGATTGCCCATTATCCATATGTTCTATCTCCTTTATTTTCACACTTTGGTAAAAAGAGCTTTAGGGGTTTCCAGCATATAGCTAGATTTTACATGAACAATTTCATTTATTCATATCTTCAACCTTGCCCACTACCTTATAAGACTTTACAGCAGTTTCTTGTGCCAAAGTTAAATCTCCTATTTTTCAAAATAATTCATCTGGGCTAATAGCTTAGCCTGTTCATCAATATTTAAGTTTCGTAATTTAGAATAGTCAATCTCTCTTGTAGGGTTACCTGGTTGGGTAGTAGCCGCACCAGCTGGTTCTACATAAGGTGGTTTTGGACCACGTTGTTGAGGGATTGATTGTTTTTTAGCGATTGTTGGTACATTACGTACACCATAGAACTCGTTTCGCACAACTGTCATGTATTGGTCTACAATATTTGCATCGTAATTTTCTAATGCCTGTTTAATTTGTACTGCCTGTGCATAAGGGAGTTCATTTAGTTTTTGTAATGCGTACGCATCAATCTCTCGGTAATTAGGGTCTTGTGTGTACTTGTACATTGTTTTATTGAAGTTGTCTACGACCGCTTGTCGTTGAGCCTCTTCTTGTTGTTGTTGCCACACTTGAGCCTTAACTGTTGCAATAGAATCAGCAAAAGCCGCTTGGTGCATTGTGTTATATTCGTCGAATTCTTCTCCGAATGTGCTTTCAACTTCTGCTTTAGCGTATTCTGCTAACTTTTCATAGTAAGTTTTTTGTGTGAACTGAGGTTCACTTGGAGTTGGTTCTTGAGGTTGTTGAGGCTGTGCTTGTGGTTGTACTTGAGGTTGAGGAGTATACATTTGCATTTGTCTACGCTCATCAGCAAGCTGTTGCGTTTTGCGTGTATAATCTTGATTTCTCATGTATCCGTGGAGCAACTCATCTAAACTAACTTCTTGTTCCACTCCGTTGACTTTTACGACGTATGTTTCAGGTTCTGGAGGAGCTGATTGTACATTAGGAGAGTCGTCACTCTCCGGTGTATTCGGTTCCTCTTGATTCTGGTCATCGTCCATAGAGCCACCATTAAAAAAGACTGGATTTCCATCTTGGTCAATACCAAAATCGGGAATATCGTCTGGTTGGGAGTCCATAGCAGGTTGCTCCCCTGTATCTACACCTTCGCCATCGGCGAAAAGTTGTAAGTTAATTTTAAATTCTTCTTTCATGTTTCCTCCTTCACTCCCCATAGGGGTTGGTGAAATTATTTATTTTTAGTATGGGCTATATAATTGGGCTTTTCTCATGTAATCGGCATCAATTCCTCTAGTCGTAGGAGAATCGTTTCCATCCCAATTGTTTTGTGGTTGGGTAGGTGTACTATGTCCCCCTCCAGAGTTCAGTTCTTTTAACAAATTAGCCTTAAACTCTTCTGGGTTATAGAATGACGGAGCCTCATAATAACCAGAACCTCCATAACTTGGTTCGTTATAGCTATTTTGAGCAGCTCTAGCAGCTGCCTCAGCTTCGGCTTGTTTACGCATCTCTTCTTGTTGAGCAAGGTACTCAGCGTAAGGTGCTCTTAAAGCTCCAATAGAGCGTAAGTGTTCAATCTCTTGTGGGTGGAATTCATGACTAGCTTTAAGATGATTGATATAATCATCATCCCATCCAAATGATTTCAGTTTTTCATTATCCGCCCACTCGTATCCCATGCCTTGAGCCATAGGGTCTTGCTTAGCCCAAGCTGGAGCATCTTTCATCCTAGCTTCTCTCATTGCCAATAGGTCTGGAACATGGTCTTTATACCAAGAACCATCTGCTCTAGCGGCAGATTCGTCTGCCATGCGTTTTGTTTGGTTAAGAATATCGGAGATATTCCTAGCAAAATCTCTGCTTAAACCTGGATGAGAATCTGCATATGCGTTTCTCTCAGCTTCCTCTGCCTCCACTTTACTCTTTATTTCATCAGAGAGATTCCGTGCAGGGTTTGCCCCTGGAGCTTGATAACTAGGTCCTTTAGCACCAATCATTTCTGGCGTAATATGCCCTACATATTCTGAATGTTGTCCATTATTTTGGCTTTGGTAGGTTGGATTCTCTATACCATGAGAAAATTGTGGTTTGGAATTTAGAATTGCATCCGAACCCTTCTCCCATGGTTTATCCCCAGCGGGTTTTTGGTATTTTTCAAAATTAACTTGCAATAGTTTCTCCTATTCTGGATAGTAGCCACGACGTGTTTCGTAAGCTATTTGGTCTTGTAGCTCTTGGAAATCTGCCTTAGCTATATTCCCGTTATTAATCACTTTAGTTAAATAGCCCTCAAAAGCCTCCGATACCAGAAGGAGGTTCCTGTACTGGACCATTTCCTCCACGGGGCACGATTTGAGGCGACTGATTGTCCACTCTTGATACTCCTCCAGCCAGTCCTTGAGAAAGGTTAGTGCCTCCGAAGCCCCCGCCCCCAATTCCATCTGCTGGATTAGCTTCTTGCTGTTGTTGTGTTGGGTCATTTCCCGCTCCTTTAAATAATAACTGTAATTCTGGTGGTAATTGCAATAACACTTCTGGTGGCAAGATACCAAACTGAGCATAATACTGTAACGCTTGCGGTGGTAATTGAGATAAAACTTGTTGTTTTAACTGCATTTCCATCATCATGCGTTGTTGTGTTACCGCTGGGTCTGTAATATAGTCACCATAGTTTTTAAAGCCGATGCTTTCAATCCATTTTTTAAATAAATTGTAGATATTTTCTGGTGTCGAAACCATATATCCACCAGCATTAGCTTGCATTAAAGCCGTAAGTAGTGTTTGTGTTGCCATAATCGTAGATTCTTTAGTGGCAATACTAATACCAGCATTAACAACTAAGTCGAAATTACCAGTTAAATCTTCTGGATTAATCTTTAAAGACTTGTTTGTTAAGCGAATTACTGTATTTTGGTCAATAAATTTTTGGTTTAAGGAAACCATAAAGCGGAATAACTCATAAATACCAGTCTCTGCAAACATCCGAGCAATTAACTCTAATCGTTGAGAGCTTTGCCCTAAAATTGCAGAAATACCAGTGGCAGTTTTGTTCAAGCTGTTAGCATCTAACCCTTGGTTATACCTAGTAATACCAGTTCTGTTCTCTTTTTGCCCCTCAATGTACTCTAAAAACTGGAATGTTTGAGGGGATAAAGGGTGAACTGGCATTGGCATAGCTACTTCATTAAGGCTATGTCCAGATTTCATGCGAATTACCTTACGACCTTGGATGTAATCGTCAATATTGATAGCATCTTCCGCTAATAGCATTTTAGGGTCGTTGTTTAGGGCAACATTTTGCATGATTTGGCGTGTTAACGCCACTTTTAAGTCTTGTAATTCTCCAATGAGCTCTGCATAAGAGCGTTTTACCCAGATACGATGAGGGTCTTTTGTTGGGGAAATCGTGAAAAATGGGTGTCTACCCATGTAGTTTTGCTCAATACGAATGATAGTATCCCCACAAATGGTGATAATCATGTCTTCTAAGATGCCATCTCCATTAATGTCCATCTTTGTATAACATTCGTAAATCACAACCTCTAATCTAGCTTTATCTTCTTGGTTAAAGGTTAAGTCGTTATATTTGTCTCCAATTACCTGTTCAATCGGGCTTTCAATTTTACTTTGTCTAAAGTCTTCTGTCTTAATTTCGTCAATATTTGCATATACACCCTGTGCTTCCCTCTCTCTTAAATAAGACATCGTTACCTTTCTTTTTTGGGCAACGAAGTTAGCCTCTTCGAGAGACTTTGCATCAGAGGAATAAATGAAATCGCTCACTAAAATATTCTCAATTTTAGGAGCGTTTTTTACATAATAAGGGGACTGATAGGTAACAACAAAGTCACCGTAAATATCTGGACCCTCAATAGAAACAATAGGCACCCCTGTTTGTTGGAGTGCCTGTAGTGCTTCATTATTTAGGGTTGTTTGTTCGGTAGTATACCCCTCTGTCCTTTCCCAATAACACTTGATGATACCCATGCCTGTAATTAAGGCATCCTTCATCCAGTTATATAAGATAGGAAAGAATTTATTTTGACGCTGTAACTGATACACCAAAAGTTCTTGCATTGTCTCTGCTTTTGTATCATCTTCTTCTGTTACTCCAGCGATGGTAATAACTTCATCACTGCCCGTGAACACCTTCATTAGAGATGGCAATGCCCACTCAATGGTGTCAGCTACGTCTGTGGAAACTAAGTCGGAAGTTTTAGATAAAATTGGAAAGCGATTTCTATAGTAATCTTTATCAGCGTAATAGATTTCATAACGCTGCTTTACCGTTGGTTCAACAACGGAAGCCTGATAGGCTTCTGCACTAGCAATATCTGCTTGAATCCGCCTAACTATTGTCTTATCAAAGTCATTCAGAATCGCTTCGTCATTGCTCATGCTACCTAACTGTAAAATATCGTCCAATTATACTCTCCTAGAAAATACAAACTACGTTTGTTTGTTTCATTAAATAATATCTTGAGCCATCAATTTTAACCTCTTGGTAATCGTGCCCAAACTGAACTTTGTCATTTTCTTTGACTTCGTTATGGACCCATTTACCATGGTTAAAAGTTCCTTCTCCTGCTTTGTAAACAGTCCCAGTTAATACTGGCTCATTTCGTGTACCAAGGTACAGACCGCTTTCGCTAATCTTTTCTTTTTCTTCATCTGGAATGACTAATACGTTATCGAATAATACTTTCATTACATAGCTCCTCCGTATGGTATGTCTTCTGTATAGACTGTATTGAACCCGCCTGCTGGTGGAATAGCAATCTGATTATGGTAAGAAAGTGCATCAATTAAATCATCATGCAATCCACGAGGAAAGCTCCCTAATTCACTCTCTAATTCAGTTAAGAATTTAGCCCCCATAGGGAACCAAATAGTACCAGCCTTGAACCGTGGTTGCAATGTAGCAATCCTAAGTTCTTTACGACTAGATGCCTCTAAGTCTTTCACTGTAAACCAGATATTCCGTTTTGGCATTTCTTTTTCCAAGTAATGTTTTACAGAAGCCTGATAAGCTACTTTCTCTACGCCTACGTAGAGTGGCTTGTACTTCTGATACGCTCGAAAAATAGCGTCAATGGTTTGTGATGGGTCATACCTATCATAATCAATATCCAATATAAACCAGTGGTTATCTTTATTGACTGCAATCGTACAGATTACCGTGTAGTCCGCACTCTCTTTTTGTGAGATAGCAAGGTCAACCGTCGTATAAATAGAACACCCCTCCAGCTTCAATTCTGTCGGTGCGTAGTACTTATAATATTCTTTCTTGAACATTTGCCGTTCTGGGGAAATAGCAATACACATTTTTTCCCGTTCCCAGATGTCCAGTTTACCTAAAGCTCGCCAATTCTCTTTCTCTTGGAGAATCTGCTCCGCAGACCACCTTTCTTCCCAATTCGATTTGCCCTCACCATTCATTACTGGTATTCGTAAGGCATCAAAATTAAGAAGGTCTTTATTTGTGATAACCTGTTCTATCAAACATTTTTCACCAAGGTTATTACCAATCATAAAGATTCGTGTGTTCTTCCCTAAGAACAACACGTCCGATAGGAACCAATCATAGTCATTTGTCTGAATCGTATCAGACAAAGAATCAGTTACGTCTTGAGGGTCATCTATGATAACGATAGACGGACGTCTATCATTCCATAACAAACCACGTATAGAAGAACCTTTGCCGTAGGCTTCGATTCTTACGTTTACGTGCCCCCCTCCCCCATCTTTAACGATTACCTCAAAAGCTTTCTCTGACTGTTCCTTCACCTTCACTAAGTTCAGTGTGAACAACTCGTCCGTAACGTACTTCGTTGCGATTTCTTTTAACTGTTTACTAGCCTTCGTCTGGTTAGCCATAACGATTACGATGTAATTGTTCTTCTTATCTGGGTAAACCAACCGATACAGTGGAAATGCATTCAATACAAAGGTACTCTTTGCTGACTCTCGGAACCCCTCGATAGCATAGTGTTTCTTTCCGTGTAATAGGATGTCACTCCAGGAATAATGAAACCAAGCATACGGGACTTCTTCGTCCTCTCCCACAGGGAGAAATAGCCTTTTAAATGAAACTAAATTTTCTTTTCCTTTTCTAAAAGCCTCAGCTATCTGTTCTACTTCTACAGAATGATTCATAATTTCACTCCTCTCGAAATTCTACTATTTCAGACAAAATTTCGATTTTGTAGAACTCTTAGGTAGAAATCAACCTACCAAAAGAAGGAAAAATTATTTAATTTCTGTACCCCTTACCTATATATAGATAACAGTATATAGAAGCCATACCCTAGTATGTACCAGTACCTAATTTTATTTTTATTAAAAGATACCTACGTTCGTATTAGTACCCCTTAAAAAGAAAGCCCCACCCTACCTACCAATTATTTGCCTACTAAAAGGTTTTTGGAACGTTTTATTTTCTTGCCAAAAGGGTCTCTATACGGGGCGGGGCGGACACGGGACCCCTGTTTGCGAAGCCCCACCTAGCCGCCTACCATGATAGAAAAGCAACTTTATTCAATCCTAAACCTAAAAGCAAAGAAAAGTGTAACCTATCTACGGCAAATAAGCCAACAAGCCGCACAGCTAAGCCATTTCTAGCACATGCCATGACCCATGATATAGTGTAACCATCGAAAGCAACCACACAACCTACTACGGTAGGCGGTACACTCGATAGTGTTCTTTGATAACTGAATAAAGGTAGAGGTCACTTGCTTTATACAAGCGGTACCAATTAAGCCATAAATTTTTAAATTCGCTTAATCTCTTAAATTAAATCCTACGTTACGTAGGTAGAATGGATAAATAACATGGCAAAAACTGGTACTGTAAAAAAAGCAACAAAAAAAGCATTGGCAAGCAATCAATTCTCATTTGACAATGAGAAAAACTTACTCACATTGGCAATCAACGCCAAACTTGACTCAGTAAAAGGCAAATTTATCTTTGATACTGACGCCACTGTAAAAGTCAAAAAAGAGGATGGTAAAGAATATACAATGACCATCTTTAAAGATGAATTGGGTAACATGATTAAACTTTTCAAAGGGTCTTTGAACTACGAGGAAAAAGTAAATAGTGTAAAAGCTAACAACGATGCCCTTGTAAAAGAGAATACCATGCTAAAAAATCAAGTAGATGCAATGGCAAATGATATTGCAGACTTAAAAGCACTATTAGAAAAGTTAGTAAAATAATATTTTAAATTGCTTGATTGGTACTGTTTATATAAGGCAAGTGACCACCACTAAACCAATTCAAAAAAGTATTAAAAAAATGGAGGTAATTATTATGCAAAACATTAAAATTTACGGTACAATTTTAGAGGTTGACGGAATTATGTACAATTTCACTGAATTTATTAATAACAGTGACTGCCGTTTATTGTTACAAGTGGCAAGGGCTTTTGACCGCTCCGATAAAAAAGAATTTTGTGACGTAAAAAAACAAGTAGTAGAGTACTTAATCAAATGCTGTGAATTAAGAAAAGCACCTAGATTAGAGGATATTTTATAAAAATTAGAGAGGGGGAAACCTCTCTTTTTTTTATGTCCATTTATCGAACATATATTCACTATTGATAATCAATGATAACCATATTTATATATAGTTATCGTTATCATGTACTATTTGATATTTGACTTTTTCTAACATCCTATGCACATCATGCGAATTTTTACGGCTTTTCATTCGATTTTATAGTACATCTATATCACATTTACTACATGCCTTTACCTTTGATTGATAAAGGCTTTTTTTATGCCTATTTTAATCTAATAGGCTATATCATGGTATATCTAAATTCCATATATTCAATTTAAGACACTTTATAGGCTGTATAAGGTGCTTTATATCCTTTATAGGTATAATTACACTAGCAAGGTATAAAACAAGCCTTATAAACGATTTTAAAGCATTTATTATATGGTACAAATATTCTTTTATATTCTCTATTACTGATACGGTATAGGCTTTTATATATTGTCTATTACTCTATATATACTATTACTGTATAGGATAGTAGAATTTTATAGTTTTCCCCGTTTTTGCCTTGTGATTGCCTATATATTTCTTTATATTCGTTCTATTCCCTATCACTATATAAGGCGTAGGCATTCGCCTACATGATACTTTGTATCATGATTTCATATATTAGTTCTCACTGATAATCATTTGGTTATCTTCTAATAGACACTACAAAGGATATAACCATAATCCATACAATTATGATTGACTTATAAGTTATTATTCGTTGTGTTTGTTGACTAGTCGAAGCAAGGCGAACACGGCACAAACCGCATGGTTGAGCCATTTCCCAGACCAGCCGTGTCATGTGGTAAGCTGTTAGCAGGTCGAACGAACCGACGGTACACGATACACAGTACCACGGTCTCACGACCACACGTACCCACGTACATACACACACGTGTATGTGGGTACTTTAAAAAAATATACTTGACTTATTAGTTAAGTTAAGTGTATCATATGTGTAGCTCGTAATAGGGCTATATTTTTATAGGCTTCAACTTTACTTATTAGTTAAGAAAGGAGTAAATTATGAACGAAGTCGTAAAGGTTCACGGAGAGGAACACGTTATTTTGGAACAACGTGGCTCTATCTTCAATCCAAGGTTTGTAGGACGTTCTTTAGAAACAGGACGTATCAACAAACTGAAATTAAACAGGAAAGGGTTAATGAAATATTATTGGGACTTAACCCTTCAAAGCCTTTTGTGTTTAGGCTACTTTACTTTATTTATTTTGTATTTAGCCGTATTTGGCTAGGGAGAATATCACCATGGAAACAAAAGAATTATTCAAAATTAACGGAAACCTATTTTTTAAAAAATATCTTGCCGAAAACTATCTCGGCGAAAAAATCCTAGTCTTGGAAAACAAAGAGACTGGGAATTTAATCCACATTCCTTTTGAGGCTTTACCAAAGCCTTATGTCCCTAACTACGTGGATATTAAGGCGGGTCAATACTTTGTGTTAGATGGAGGTGCTATTTACAACAGTAGTGACCGCACATTTGATATTGGGGATGGTTACATCCTCCTTGATACAGAGGGTAATCCAGTACAAGAAGGAAAACCTTATAAATTTCGTGACCGTGTAGTAATTCCAAGTATGCATTATCTACGGTCTTTGACAGGGACTGGGAGTGTAATAGAGGGAGACTTTGACCCTAACGTTAAAGTCAGTTCTCTAAGTGGGAACTTACTAGTAGACCCGGTATATGTATCTTATTTGGATTGCAAATTCCCTTGCAATAAAGGCGAAGAAGGAATTGCACAATCCACAATCAGTGGAAAATGGTATTTGCGTCAAAATGTAGGGGTTTTTGAAGAGGGAGACATTATTGTGAGCAAAGAAGATATTGAGAATGGGCTAACAGAAGATTATTTTGTATGTGATTGTTGTCAAGAAATTTGCCACGTAGATAGTGTTCGTGAAGCCTACAATGACAGAGTTATTTGCGAAGATTGTTGTGACGACCAATACGTTTGGTCCGAGGCAATGAGCACCTATATCTACTCCGATGATGCTTTTTATTACGAAGATGACCAAGGTTATTACGATAACCCAGTTCATTACGAATGTAAGAGCCAATACGGTTGGCTTTCTCGAGTTACCGACAACTGGTACTCAGACAATGAAGAACGTTTGGAGACCGAAGACGGCTATTACTATGCCGAGGGAGAACAAGACGATTTGTATTGGTGCTCCACCGACGAGGGTTGGTACTACTCCGAAGACAACATGCCTGAAGGGCTTATTAGGGGCTATCATAAACGCCCTGCTCTCCATTTCTTTGGAGAAGGACCTAAGTTCTTTGGGTTGGAATTAGAGTGTGATGGTTCTTGTGCGGACGGAACTGATACAGACGTTCTCCATATCTTTGAAGGACATATGGACCGCTTCTACTTCAATTCAGACGGTTCTCTGTCTCATGGGTTTGAAGCTATCACCCATCCAATGTCTCCTAGTGAGATGCTTAAAATGGATTGGGAACAAATCTCTGAGCGTATGGAACGTCGCTGCTACGATAACGACAGAGATACCGCTGGTATCCACATCCATGTTAGTCGTAGATTCTTCCATGGGGAGAAGAATATAGGTCGTTTGGTTCGTATGTTTAGTGAAAACTACTCCGAAATGATTAAATTTGCCCATCGCCCAGAGCATAAAGCAGTAGATTGGGCTAAACGTGTTCGAGGCACGACTCGTCAGTATGCTATCGACTGGTACGAAAACGCTAGCCGTGCCGGTAGATATACAGCCGTGAATTTGCAAAACGATGAAACGGTGGAAATTCGCTTATTCCACTCTCTAGCAAGTCGTCAACATATCATGGCGTGTATCCAGTTGACCGATGTACTAACAGATATGGCGAACCTAGACCGCTATACATTCGGTTGGGACATCGTGAATAAACGTGCTAAAGACAAAGGATATACAGAGTTGCAAGAACAACTACTGAACGTAGGTTTGTTACACGCTTAATAATTATGCCCCTCCATTGAGAGGGGCTACCCAACAAATTTTAAAATTAATTATTTATAAAAAAGGAGATACAAATATGTGTGTTATTGCAGTTTATAAAAAAGGTTTTGAATTAAATAAAGAAGAGTTAGCTAATTGCTTCGCAGGAAATCCTGACGGTGCAGGTTTAATGTACTACGACGAGAAAAAAGGGATGACTCATATCAAAAAAGGCTTCTTTACTTTTGATGAGTTCTGGAATGAAGCAAGTAAATTACCAGACTCTATTGACCGTGTATTTCATTTTCGCATCGCTACTAGCGGTGCAATTAGTCCCGAAACGTGCCACCCCTTCTCCGTTTGCAACAATTATAAGGAGATGGGACTCCCAAATAATTGGACGAAAATTGGAATGGTACATAACGGAATAATGTCCGATTACACTCCTAAAGGAGGCATGAAAGCAAAGCACTCGGATACCATGCAGTTCATTAAAGAGGTAGTCAACCCCCTAGGTGGTGCGGTATGGAATACAGCCGTACAAGAGTTGTGGGAAACAGCTATGGGAACAAACAAATATGTGTTAGTCGGTGACGGTCAGTTATCAGTAATTGGCAACTTTGTACAATCCGAAGTATCTGGAGCACTCTACTCCAATACAAGTTATGTTGGGTATCGTTACAAAACAGCAACGATTAAGCCTTGGTACGATGATAGCTACTATGATAGCTATTACTGGAACTCCACTCCTTCCTATGGTTGCCAAACAACAAAGAAAGAAGTCAAAAAAGAGATGAATATCAATTTTGGCAAGAATGATACTACGATGTCTACAGACGAATACGGTATGAATTACTTGCCTATTGAGGTGTGGACGGGGAAAATGGACGACGGAAAACTTGAAGAGTTTATCGACGAAGCAGAGTACGAATTATGTTCATACGATGTCTCTATCCTAGATATTCAAATCAAGGAATACTCGATTGTTCTCTATGTAAATGCAATTCCAGACGATTTACCGTCAACAATCGTCAACAAAAAGTGGTTACATGGTAACTACGAATACACTATTAAGTAATTAGAGAGGGGGTACATCCCCCTCCATTTTAAAAAGGAGGAATTTTAAATGAGTTTATTGACAGATGTTTGCGATTTAGGATTGTTGGATATTGGGAGATTATCCGATGTAATTCTGTACGAAATCAATTCTCAGGTAGCTGATTTTTGTGAAAGTGGAAAAAACGAGATTGTGATTAGATTTTTAAACCAAGCAATTTATGATTGCGAAGACCCACAAATCTCTATGGCATTTGACTTGACCACTGTGAGTGGTTCGAGAGAGTTCTTCTTATATTTAAGCGAAGAACGGATTCCTATGTCAGAATTTTTAAACCATGCACAATATGAAGAGTTTCCTTTTACTCATGTTTGTATGGTGAATAAAAAGAAATTTGTATTTTTTACAATGGATAATATTAAGCCGTTCTTTGATATAGCAAGGAAATATTTAGAATATGATATAACAGAACAGTTTTTAGACCAAGCCTTTGACGGTATCGGTAGAGGTTGAAAGGAGTTATCTATGAATATTCTCAAATTATTAGATATAAATGATATTGGATTTGTTATCAAAGAGAACTTAAAACATCAAATCAAAGAGTTATTAGATAATACCCCCTCTTCTCCAGATAAAGTAGCCTTTGTAAACGAGGGGGTAATGGAATACGTAATTCGGTATGGGGATATAGGTCACTCTATTGCGTTTCATTTAAAAAGCACAAGAGATAAAGAATTTCTATTGAAATACCTTGAAAAAAATGGAATGAATTTACTAGATTTCTCTAAAGCATATTCAGAATATGCTGACGAGCAAGATTTTGTAATAGTTTTTCCAGAATCTCAAGAGTTTAGGTTTTTTGATGAACAGGAAATAGAAGAATACGTAAAAGAGCTAGTCCCTTGTTTAGTGGAAGTAGCCTTTAGTGATTTTATCCGTAAGATTTTAGGAGAGTAATAGCATGAGAACAGATTATAGCAGAGGACCTAGACGTAAACGAACTGTAAGAGCTTTGTTTTATGATAAAAGCACCTCAACTTTCCGACCACTAACAGTCGGAGCCTTAAATGATTTGCTACAAGAAAATAACCCACAATATGAAGTTGGCGTTAAGAAAACTAGTACCGTAGAAAACAAAAAATCCGTTCAAAGATATGCAATCAAAGTGAACGGAGCTGTTCGTCAAATTTTTAAAACACTAGACGAGCTTTATAAATACTTATATTGGGAGCAAAAACACGGAAAAGTTCCCTTGTTTTTAAAAGACTACAGCTTAATTGGGGTACAGTACTCCGTGATTATCAATGTTCCGCAATTTATTTTAGAGGAGGTCTAATATGAGTGTACAAAATAAAATTGCGTCGATTATTGATGACGCTTTAGTTGTAGTAAACAATCAGTTCTCGACATACGAAGATTTACGTTATTTTGAAGGTTTGTTGAGTGGTTTAATACTAACCACAAGAAATAAACAAGTATTAAAAAAATTACAAGAAGCCTTAGATTTAGTTGATACGAAGTTAGAAGGAGATGTTTTTTGGTGAGTTTACCACTACTACCGCATCAAATAGAGGGTGTTGAGTACATCCTAAACAATTCCTCTGCCTATGTTTGTGACGATATGGGCATGGGGAAAACTAGGACAGTAATTGAGGCTATGTTTAAAAGAGGGGCTTTCCCAATACTAGTGGTTTGCCCCGCTAGCTTAAAAATAAACTGGAGAAATGAAATAAAACGGTGGATTGGCGTTGATGTAAACATCGACGACCTACACTCCCCTATCATAATCACTAACTACGAAAGGATGAAAAAACATAAGTTACAAATCCCTAAATTAGGGATTAAACAAATTGTGCTTGACGAATGTCATTGCTTTAAAAACCCAAAGGCACAAAGAACTAAGATAGCTTTACAATGGAGCAAAAGCATTCCCTATAAAATTTTAATAACGGGAACTCCAATGCTAAATCGTCCTGTGGAGATGCTAACCCAAATGCAAATTTTAAATAACATTCATTTGTTAGGTGGAGAAAAAGAATTTTTAAAACGATATTGCTCCCCTAGAAACAGCCAATACGGTATTGACTACAGTGGATTTAGTAATCTAACTTCTCTACATAAAAAAATGGAAAAAATATGGTTGCGTAGAACGAAGAAGGATTTGAAGAACGGACTACCACAAAAACGGATTGTCCCTATCCCTATCATGGAATTAGAGCAACCATCCCCAAAAACCTTTCAAGATATTGAAAGGTTCGACAAAGCCGTTACGCAACAGAAGCTTGCAATGTCTGTTGACTTTATCCAAAACTTACTGAACAAAGGCGAAAAGGTGGTTGTATTCGTACACCACAAAGAGGTCGGAAAGCAAATTAATCTAGCATTTCCTAACAGTTCTGTTATTGTAGGCGGTCAATCACCTAGCATTCGCCAACGTAACATAGATAATTTTCAATTAGGAGATACACTATTGATTATCTGTAGTTTGCAAGCTAGTGCAGTAGGCTTAACTCTTACGGCTAGTCGTTGTGCGGTGTTTATAGAGTACCCTTGGTCCCCTACCCTACTACGTCAAGCACAAGATAGGGTTCACCGCCTAGGGCAAGATAGAGATGTGTTTATCTACTATTTATATGCAACCAAAAGCATTGATGAGTACAGAATGAATACATCTAATTTTAAAGAGGTGATTATTAATAAGATTATAGGAGACTAATATGAAAACAGATTTTGATAAAAAACTAGTAAAAGGAGTTAAGGTATTGGTGATAGACAAAATGACAAAATGGGATTATATATTTGTCCTAACGGAAGATTACCGAGAAATTAATTCTTACATAGGTATATATATAGAATACAAAAACGGAATACAAGAAAGGGAGAATGGTTTTATTCACAGTACCAATTTTGACCCAACTACAAACAAGGCAGATGTTTATATAATTGCGGAGGAATATTAAAATGCGTAAAAGAAACCGATTTGAATTTATAAAAGAACACCTAAAAAAAGACAATAGATTAGTGATTGTATATCCCCCTACTAGATTCGCACATGAAGAAATACATTGGGACATTTTGTTATTGAGGGAAGATTGTTGGAATCCAGAATGTTCAATGAGAGTCTCTAGGGAATATATAAACGGAAAATTTAGAAACGAATCGTGTGCTGTGCATACATGGAAATTGTATACAGGTGAAATTAATGTAGACGTTTACCTGATTAAGGAGGAATTTTAATGGATAAGTTAAGTTTTTTAAAAGAGCACTTCAAAAAAGGAAATTTAGTGGTGTGTGTGAGTGGAATAAAGTCTCGTTGGATGATTTGCGAACTTTTAGAGACTTACAAAGAAGGCTTTGAATGGTTAGATGTTGAAAGATATTACAAAAACGGAATATTCTCTCCTTTAATAACCGAATTACACTTTAGAAATAGATTTTTAGAAGAGACAGGTACTAATCTATATGTTGTAATAAAGGAGTTTTACTATGATTAATACAAACTTTAGACAAGGGGCTTTTAAAAGGGGTGACGAACTAGTTATAATTGACCCTTGTAACCAAAATAACTGGGGGATTGTTCGCCTTCTTGATAACTATGGAATAACTAGAGATATTAATGTTATATATCTTTATGATTCTGTTTGGTCTTATGAAGGTAAGAGAGAAATGGACACACAATTTGTAGATATGTTTCTTGGTGTTTATAAAATAGTAAGTGAGTTTTGTTAATATGACTGATGAACAATATTTATCACAATTTTTAAAAAAGGATAGTTTATTTATAATTGCAAGAATGAACGGGAGTCTTGTAGTTAGAAGAGTTCTACAAGACTATATTCCTGATGAAGAATATATTTATACAGAAGTTACTGAACCAGATTTTAAATCCTACAATTCTAGTGTAGGTTATACAGCTTTAGCTAATAATTACAAAGAATCCTTCATTTTTATAGTAAAAGAGGAGTACTAATATGACACAACTAGAATTTGCACTAAAAAAATTTAAAAGAGGAACAAAAATTGTTATAACCGAAACTGGTCTCGTCTCCTTTTTTATAGGGGAAATATTTTTCGATGTACATGAAACAGACAAAAATATTGTTGCTTTTTTGCACAAGTCTAATGAAGACCAAAGCGAAAGCGACTTGCGTAACTTTGGAATAGGATGTATTACAGGAGAAAAACCTGTTTTTAATTGTTATTTAATTACGGAGGAGTACTAATGAGATATAAAGTATATAGTCAAGGGCTTTTCAAAGAAGGAGATATGTTAGTTGTAATTGACCCAGTAATGGATAATGATTGGGATATTTTAGTTTTGCAAGAAGATTACGGAAAACATAAGGAGGTTAAAGCTACTTTAATTTGCGAAGATGGAGAGCCATGCAATGTAGAAAACGACTTTTTCAACACGATATGGTCAGACACTTTTTGTGATATTTATCTAATAAAAGAGGAGTTTTAGAAATGTACGAAGACTTTAAAAAACAACTGGTCAAAGGAACTTTGTTGTTTGTGATTAAAAAGGAGCCACAAAAAGAACTTATTATAGAATTGCTTGGAGATGTGAAAGGTCCTGCTCGCTACTGTGATGTAAGATATTTATATAAACGAGGGCTCCAATACAATCATTTAGGTGCTATGATGGGGGTATGTTTTCTACCTCATGACAGTGAATTGTACGATACATATATTATTAAGGAGGTATATTGATATGAATAAAGAATTTACAAACGAAGAATTAATTGAAATTATTGTAAAATTTAAAGAGGCTATCCTCTACATTAGAAACAACAAAAATATTTGGTACGGAGAGGTTGGTAGATTAGATAAAGCACTATCTGACATTCGTCATTGTGCAGAGTTTAATTTCCCAAATACACCAGAGGATAGAGACTATCTTCTAAAATTATTGAATACCGTATCCACCTCACGGCGTGTATTCCGAGACAAGCAAGACTTGTTCGTAAACGTACATAACGCTATCGAGGATAGTAGACCATTATTTGAAGCTATCGATAGTATGGTTTATAAGAAAAACCTTATGGATAAAGGCAGGGTTTACAATCCTAGAGAGTTAACCTCTCTATTTAAGAAAAATCATAAATAAAAAAAGTGGCGGAGTTTATTCTCCGCCTTTTTTATTATCCAATTTATTTAATCTATGAATTAAGTCAATCGCCACTTGTGAACCTGTTCCTATTTCCCTTGTGGTTGTCTCTGTTTTACTTACTGGTGCTAGACCTGCTCTGTCTAACCAATCCTTGATTGCCCCTAGCTTAGCAGTCTCTGACTTTGCATTCATAACAAGCTCTAATAGTTCGTTAGCAACCATATCTGCTTGTTCAATGAATTTCCTATCCATAAACCGCTTATAGTCTTTCATAGACTCCTTCACAGCAGGATTATTCTTTTCGGGGTCTACCTTCAAACTAATATTAGCTATTTTTTTAGCTTCTCTTTCACTTCCAGTGAGTGCTTTAGCTTGCATATATATCAAATCCTTTTCTGTAATAGGCTTGTTCTTCTTCCGCCCAGGTTTTCTCTTAGGCATCAGTACCTACCTCCATTAAACTTTCTTTTGCTTTCCGAATACGTCTCATTTCCCAAATGCGTTCGTTTAATTCGTCCGTTGATAAAGCCGATACAAACGTCCATCCGTTCTGTAACAGTAGGAAACTCTTTGCTTTTCGACCTTTTGTCGCTCTGTACACCTTCCCTTGTCTCCAATACTCCCTATACATTTCCTTTACAGGAGCTAAGTTCATAGGGAACATAGCATATACTTCACGCAAAGCTACTTTGTAGCCGTATCCTAAATCTAAAAACATATCATCTATAAGCATGTTTACATCTCCAAATAATCTTTCAAACTACCATATTCTTCGTCGTACAATTTCATGACGGAATTAACTTCTGTTATTACTCTTTTGGTTGTCTTGTACATTACTGATTTGCTTTTATTATATTTTTTCGCCATTCTTTCAATACTAATACCTAGGATAAATCTATCCCTAAATAGCTCCCAATAATTAGGATTTTGTGTTTTAAGGTAATCCATTACCCAACATGCAAAATGGAAAATACGTTCTTTTTCTTCTTTATCTATTAGTATATCCTCTGGAGATTTTCCGTTTGTATTTTCTCCATACTTGAGGGTCTTAAATATCTTTTCTGCTATTCTTAACTCTTCTACTTTCAATGAATATTCGTATATAGCTGTTGTACGATTAATTTCTTCAATCGCATCTAGTCCTTTATCCTCATACATCGAAATTGCTTCTAATAAGATTGACTCTTTCACAATACTCTCTCCCTTGTATCAGGAGATAGCCCTTTAGGGCAAGAACTACAGTGTTTACAGTACACTATCTTTCCTACCCCAATGTCCTTGCCTTTTTTATACTTAATGCGTTCTGCTTGTTTTAAGTACCTTACGTTTCTTGATTGCCCTTGCAAATACAATTCTATGTCATTTCTATTCTGCCCTTCTACTGCTACCGTATAAAATTCGCCTGTATTGCCGTAGTCAATTACAAAGTAATGAACCACGTTACCTCCTATGCTAATTCATATAACTCTTTAAATATTTCTGGGTCACATGGGTATTTTTCTCCATTAACTCCAGTAATAATCCAGTCACCTGGGTTTGTTCTTACTACTCCATTAAGAGTTAGTAAATATCGTGTGCCGTCACAAATACGACCAACTAATTTGTTAGGTTTGTGAACGATTTCTACGTTCTCTAAGTTGTCTTCTAATTCTTGTGCCATATACATTCCTAGATACAAAGCGTAATCTGAACGTAAAATCTCAAGGATTGGTCTTACCTCACACAAATGACGAGACAATTCTTTGCTAATATCCTTTGGAAGATTTAATTCCAATGTATTATTTTTAGGTCGGTAGCAATATGCTACGATTTGCCCTTTATCGTTTACGTCAATATCTTCGTAATTGTGAAATAATAACTCTGCTAAGATACTAGCTACTGCATACTTTGTTTCTTCTTGTCTCATTTATTGTTCCCACCTTCCTTTTGCTAATTTTACAGTTCCACCTTGTTTGTAGTACCTTCCTGTACTTCCGATTCCACCAGTTCGTGCTCCTCCGCATTCTTTATCGCATTCCATAACCAAATACTTTTGGAAAACACCTTGGGCGATTCTCTCGCCTTTTTTAATGGACACTTTACCGTGAGTTGTGTTTTTTAATGCAATTAAAATGTGCCCTTCATTATCTGGGTTATTAAAGTAATCCGAATCAATAATCCCTGTACAGTTTGCTAAAACCAAACCTCGTTTTATTCCGACACTAGACCGAACGTGGATAGATAAAAATTCATCGTCATTCATACAGACTTTCAAGCCTGTTGGAATGAGTTCTGTACAACCAGGACTAATAGTGACGTCTTTTGCTGACTCTATATCATATCCAGCAGATGCTTTTGTACTTCTTTTAGGGATATTAATTCCTTTGTCTAGGTATTTAGACACGATTGTAAAATATCTCATCCTTCACCTCTAATAGATAAATATACAAGTACGCCTATCAATACTGACATACAAAATATACATGCACTATACACCAGTTCCATTGTTTAACTCCTTTATAATTGGATTTTTAGCCGTAGCTTTGTGTACGGAAAAATCACAACTAACTTCTTTGCAACCAACACAAATACCTAAGACTTCTTGATTGAACAATGTAGGATACTGTGCGTTTAATTGCTTGTAGATTTCAATAGCTAATTTGCGGTGTTCATCACTCGCTCTGTTGCAGACTCTTTTCTTTAAGTACTCAAACCAACAGCGAAGATTCCCTGTAACCGTTAATTTTACATTCGTTCCTAATGGTAGTACGTACGATGCAATCTCTACTGGGACTCCACCAGCAAGCAAATTTTCAAATTGCATAGCAATGGCTCCATAAGCCATTTTCATCTTTGTTTTCTCTACTCCACTTAGTTTGTCAAAGCTATTATAGAATCCGTTTCCAGTAATATTCATTCCTCTTGTAGATTGAACTGTAAAAGAAAAATGTCTATGTCTTGTGATTTGTGCCAAACATTTTTGACTACAGATAATGTCAAATGTTACATCTGCATGCTCTAATAGAGATAAATGTCCTGCTTTTACAGCCTTGATAAGAGCTGGTTCCTTACACTTCATTCCATAACAATTACCCATAGCGTAATAGCATTTTCTTAGGGTCTCTGCCCATTTTAAAGTTGCTTTCATTTATATGCCCTCCCCGTCTTTTTTATTTCTTTTTTTAAATTATCCATTAGATTGAAATATGGATTTTACTTTTTTGTTCCCATTCCATTTTTTTCTTTATATGCTCTTGCATTCCTTCCTTGAACGATTTGAGAATGTTTTCAATTTTATTAACAGAATATTCTAATACTTCCCCATCTTGCTCTATCTTACAAAAATATTCATATCCATAGCCAAATCCTCTATCCTCACTAACATTAACTGAATTTTTATGAACGTCAATCATGTATCTAACACCATTGACTTCCTTGCTTTTACTAAACCCAAAGAGATATTTGTTAATTTTAAGATTATCGACAATATAACGCTCTTCAATCGTTGGTATTAAAGAAAAGCTAACTAATTCATCCATCTATTTCACTCCTTATATGCTCTTCATTCATTACTAATAGGTAATTTCATTTGTACACCTTTCCTGTCTTTTTATTTCTTTTCCCGATTTTCCTAATCCTAGAATTATTAATTCTATTATTACAGATATTCATCCAATAATACTCTCCGTATTGGAGGATGAACTCTCTTCTAGGTGTTATTTTTGCAATGTCTTTTATGTGTTTCATTGTCCTAGCACTTTTACCATTAACCATTGACGACCAAATTGGATTGCTTCGTCGTAACTATCCACGAAGATGTCTAATCTATCTGTATAGCCACCACCAAATCTGTCTTTAACTACATATTCTTGACCATTAACAAGTACCTTTGTTCCTAACGGTAGGTCATCACTAGCAACAGCTCCAACATGTGGGTATTCCCCATTTGCCATAACATTGCCTGTATGGGTATAGGCACTTACATTCATTAATCTTTCCGCTTGTACATCTGTCCCCACAAGGGACAGGGCTAAAGCCAATACAGCTAAAAATATTCTCATATAACCTCCTAAAACTCCATTTTTATATCATCTTCAAGTAACCATTCTTCCTTTTCTCTTGTTTTTTCTGTGTGTAGTTCACGCCTATTTTCTATATAGCGTTCCATAACTTCTTTATTATCTTCCAGTAATTTTTGAATCTTACACATTACGGAAGGGTAGAAGCGAGCTCCGTTCTCAAGTATTTCTTCGTACCCAGTAGGTTCTCCAACTTCATACTCTTGGAAAATGATTTTTTGCCCCCGAACAATCATTCTGCATCGGTCATAACCTTTGCTTTTAGCCGCAAACCCATCTAAAAATACATTACATTGTAAATCAGAGACTTCATAAAAGGGAGCTCCCACACCTCTATCATATTCACCATTCCATCTGTGTTTTAGTTTAAAAGACACGCTGTTACACTCCATCTTTATCTTCTCCTTTTTGTAATCTTATATATTCTTTCATTTGGTTTTTCTTTTTCCGAATAACATTAACTAGGGTTATTCCGAATAACTCGAAGATGTCATCTCCTTCTGCTACTCCACAGCCACTTGTTGTTCCCTCTTCTTCATCACGGTTAAACACATAAACCCAATCTTCGTGAAACAAAAGAAACTCACTGTCTATTTCATCGTCTCCAGATTTGAACTCAGCAAGTAGTGGGTCATAACTTAATTCCTCAACTATGTAGCCATCTAATTCTCCTGTTTCTTCATAATCTGGAACGAGTGTGACCTTGATAAAGTCTTCTTCTATCCTAATTGGACCTTCTATCTTTTTAATCCAGTAAAACCAATGGTGACTGCCATAATCTATCTCCGTTTCTTCTTCCATATGAATAACCCTAATGTATGGATAGTTAGAGTAATGCTTATCAAGGAAATCTATAATATAATTGATTGCTTCTTTCTCGGACGAAAAGTATCCTATAAACTCTTCTGATTTACTATTCCCGTATATTAATTCGTACATAATTCCTTCTTTCTACACTACTGTGTGTTCTACTCCTCTTTGTTCCCATTTTTCTTTATCTTGTTCTTCTTGTTTTCTTTGTTTTTCTTTGTTTTCTGCATACGCTCGAATGGATTGGCTGTATCTTGTGAGGAGTCTCATTAACATGTTGCGTTCACTTAACGATAGAACCTCATCTTCCCAATAGCCAATGTCGTTTTCACTGGCTCTCCAAAAAATCTTATCTTCGTCCTTTTCTACATTTATATATGTAACCACAACACCATCTTCTTCGATTGATAACTTTGGATACTCATCTGGAAATTCAATATCAGAAGAATAACCCCATGCATCTTTATGAGTTTTCATCATCTTTACTTTAAAATATGTTTTTTCGCCTTGTTGTTTTTCTAACCAAAATGGGTTTAATTTGAATTCGATTAACTTGTTCATAGTTCCTCCTTTATTAATGGTGCCCCAGGCAGGACTCGAACCTGCACATGATAGCTTAGAAGGCTATTGCCATATCCTTTAGGCGACTGGGGCATGGTAGGCTAGTGTATCAGCCTAGTACAAAACCTTAAACCCAACCTGTGAGTAAAAACTTACCCTAGGGTTTTATAACAATTACGGATTAGTCCTTAACTGCTTAATGTAAATGATTAATTGGGTCTTAATGATTAATAGCTTAATCTGAATGATTCGAGATTAAAGATTACCAGTAAGCCGTTTCTCTATTTACATTTCTTGGCATGATGCTTTTATCAGAAGGGTACGTCTATAATGTTGTACCCCTCTACAAAAGCGACTATATTTGATTCCAATTTTGCTCGCATTAACTTGACGGGACGACAATATTGGCAACAGCAACCGCCCAGGTTTCTTCAAAGGTTTTTCGACACACTAGCACTTATGTGGATTTGTTGCAAAAGTTATTTAGTGTATATGTGTGATTTTAGTATTCCACAGTGATTTCAGTTACCTCTGTAGCATGCCCTAGAATTGAATCAATCTCTGCCAAATACCAAGCTACATACTCTTTAAAGTATCGTAGATTTTTAGCAAGGTTATTCGGGTCTAAATACAAGACTTCATTAGCAACTCGAATTTCTTCTTCACGTTCTTTAATTTGTTTAGGAGACACTTGAGTAGCTCCCCCAAACTCATTATTAATTCGTGTAACTACAGTTTGCTCTAATTCTTTTTCTTTAGCTTTTTGGGTTTTTGTTGCACATTTTACCTGTTGCATTAGGCTAACAATCAAGGTATCCTGTAAAAAAGCCAAGTATGTTTTTCGAGCAATAGCAGAAGCAAAAGGAAGTTCTTCTGTTTCTTTTTTGCTATGTTCTTTGATTCCGTTAAACTTAGGTAACGTAACCGTGTGCATGGCATTAGCTTTGATGATTGCTTTAGCAATCGCCTCACGGCGACGTAATTTATCATTTAAGGAGTGGAAAACTTTTTTAGCTTCCTCTTCCCAGTCTGATACAACCATTCCATTTAACACCTTTGTTTGTTTTGAGATAACTTCTACGAAACTCTCATTGGACATTTCAGCAATTTGCTTGTCCAGTAATTTTTTTTGAGTAAGTGCTGCTCTCACTGTCATTGTTTCTTTTGTCATAATTTTCTCCTAATGATTAATCTTAATACACTTTTATAAACTTGCAAGTTAAGTAAAAATGGAATAAAAAGGTAGGTTCAACCTACGATATTATTATAACACCTTTAACTTAACTTGTCAACACTTATAAGTAAAGTTTTTTAGCGAATTGGACAGACTCCATTTTCACAACCTTCTTTATCGTCAAGAATTTCATATTCCTTACCCATATTTCTAGTGGTAATTTCCATGTTATTCAAGATTTCTGGGTCAAATTGTCTAGTCTTTTTCACTAAATCGTCATAAGTTTCTTTGGTGCATTCTTCATACGGTAAAAGTGGATAATACGTTGAATTACTTTCCAAGAAAGTAACTCCCAGTACATCATTCCAGTTGGTATGTACAAAGTCAACAACCTCCTCCCACTCGTCTGGTTTCACACTGATTGTATTTGATGCGTTATGTTCCACATAGTTCTTTTGGAACATTAGATATGTTTTTAATTGGTCTACTGCCGATACATCGTTTTTAGTTTTACGAGCCTCTGTCTTACATGGAAAATCAATTACCAATGTAGTTGCATTCTCCATTGTCTGACCCACCTCTGGATGTATCTGCCACCCTAATTCTAGGGCTGTTTTAGCCAATGGGTCACTAGCGTTTACACGAATACGTCGAATAAAGTATGGGCTATGTTGATAGTGTACTCCTGGGCTCACTCCACCAGCAATCAAGCTAAGTGTTCCTTCTGGCTTAACGCTCGTAACTAGCTTAGGTTTTGGAGTTCCTAGTTCTTCTGCATACTCATCAGCATAGAATCTAGTCCACTTCTTCATCTCTTCTAAGAAAAGTGCTTCGTTAAACCCTTCTGGTAACATACCAATGAGGTCTTGATAACCTGTAATAGAACAACCCAGTAAACGGTCTCTATGGTGAATCTCATTCCAACCTGGTAGCTCTAAGTCAACACATGTCATTCGATACCCTGCACGAGCAGATAACCTCAGTGCTTTCTTTAAGTTGGACATATCTACAGCTATTTGACCTTTGTATTTTCCTCTAACGACAAACTGAGTCAAATTAATTGTCGTAAGGTTGCATACTGCATTAGCGGGTAACAAGACTTCACCGCACGGATTTGTACCAGCATAATCTCCCCGTCTTCTTTTAGATTCTGCTACATTAATAAAGCCAGGTTCTCCAGTAGCTCTAATAGAAGCAAAGATTTTCTGCAAATATTCTTTTGTAGGTGTTTCTTCAATGTACAACGAGTTGTTACTCATAAAGCGATGATACTTTTCTGGAGTTAGATTGCTTTTTGCCTCTGTACACTCTGTATCTTTTGGGTCAATTAAAGCAATTTCTGCCGTTCTTCGTACTCCGCCCACTACAACATTCTGCCCAATTAAATTACAAATATCCAAACAATGAATAGGTCTAAGTTTACCATCTACTGGTTTAGAACTATATTCACCTTCGGTGATAACTTTGTGAATCTTATTGAACATGTCTTCGATAGATTCGCTACCGCTGGCTGTCCTTTATACCCTCGGTTTCCCGATATTTTAAAAGGGGAGTAGACTATATCTTCACCCACATTTGTGGGGCTATGCACTTCGCAGTTGGGAATTCCACCCAACCGCTACTCCTAAATAGGATAGTCGTTACACCTTACCTATTATCTATAAACAGCAATAGGTCTTGGCACGGTATTGCCATATCATAAAGACTTAGGTTTCCACCGTTAGCACCTTTCGGCACACCCTGCATGTACAGGTTCACATAGTTTATTTTGATGCTATTACTAGCAAAAGGGGGCTAATTTAACCTCCAAAAGTCATCAATGGAGTTCCTTTAGGGCGAATCTTCGTAAAGTCGATAATTAACCTTGTTTGTGTTTTTTTAGGATTGGTCATAAAGCGTAAGTAAGTAGCTAATGCTTCTTTCCACCCTTCTTTACTGTCACCTACGATGATGTAAGCGTGGTCTTTACTCGCTTCAATGTACTCTGTAACAGGGTCTCCCCAAGGCATTCCTTTATGTTTAGTAGTGTTTAATTCTACATTCTGTCTGAATGTAGGTAGCTTCGCTACATCACTAGGTAAGATTCTAAATCCTACTCCAGTACCTACCATGAGAAGGTAAAATAATTCATCAAATGAAACTAAGTTATCAATTACCACGAAGGAACAGTTGAATCCAGCTAATGGAACTTTTTTAGATGCTTCTGAGCCACCAATCCATAAGCTGCGACCGCTAATAAACTGTTTCAGATTATACATGTTATCGAACAATTCTTCTGCTTCTTCCTTGGACGTAGCTGCTAAAGAGGTATTATATTCAACTGCACGAGCACATGTTTCTTTCCATGTTTCTCTTCGATTTTCTTTTGGTAGCCAACGTGAATACGTTCTATAGTACACAAACTTAGATAACTCTGTCATATGGTCTGGAAAATCTTTATATTTTCCTAAAAATTCCTTGCCTAATTTCACTTCTTCTTTCCTCCAACTTCACGCTTTCTTACTAGTTTTACATCATCTTCTGACCAGAACTTCCCTTTAGGACCTAATACAGAGTATGAATGTTTCTTTGTTTTTGGGTTGTACATAATAGACTGCACTTCTATTTCCCCTTTAGGAGTCATAATAATGTCATGCAAATCAATTATTTCTTTACTCATTTGGTTCTCCCTTTAGTCTTTTATATAAAGATGTGCTATGGCGACCAATATTCTTGAAGTAATCAGGCAACATAGCACCCCAAAAAGACACCATAATGAAGCTTAACACCACATCAAAACTAGACATACACTGCCTTTCTTCTAATAAGAATACAACAGGTACCCCAATCAAAACAAAGATAGTCACTAAAAGCATGACAAAGTTTCCAATGGCTAATAACAACTCTGTAAAGAATTCCTTCATAGTTCCTCCTAATCTAATACTTGTTTTGTATATATTATGTTCCCTTGCTCATCTGCTATGATATACGCCATATATCGTTCTGACACAAATATATAAGTATAACCAAATACAGGATAAAGCTCCTTTTGGATTTCTATTGCCTCGAACTCAAGGTCATTAATAGTTGCCGACAAGTTTCTCTCCTCCTACTGGTCCTCTCATAGCTCTACAAGCATTTTCATACACTAGTTTAGAATCGTAGTAAATACGAGCCAAGTGCCTTGCCTTGGCATCTATATTTTTTTGATGGCGAATAAAATACGATACTTGTTTCCAACCCTCAATTACCTCTGGGTTGCATGACGCTTTTCTTTCTCCATCATTCACCTTCGTAGATGATTCTAAACTGATACGAGACTGAGTAGCCTTTGCCGTGATTTCACATTCAGAAATAGTTTTGCCTATTTCAGCAGAAGCTGACTCAAAACTCGCCTGTAGGGAAGATGCCTCTTTCATTAATCCAAAGGCATCACCTACTGCACTGTCATCAAGTTCGTTATACCATTCGACTAATTCTTGATATAGCTCAAATAGCTCGTACAAACTGTCTTCAGACCACATTTATTTTTCCTCTTTTGCTCTCTTGTTTGCGTTCATATCTAAAGCAATTTCATTTAGTAGCTGAATCGCTTTGTGTTCTTCATCAAACTTTTTAATTACAACCTCTTTACCTGTAGCTAGGTATCCTCGTAGGTCATAGCAAAAGATTTTATTTCGGTCTGTTTTGTCTGGGCGTTCTTTCACAAAGATGGATACACAATCCACCAATTTCTTACTATCATCAGTTAAGATAAGCATTATTTTCTCCTCGTTCTAATAATCCATACTTAAAGTTTTTAATTCTGTATATAACTTCGTTTAAGAATGCTGTTGCATTCGTAAGGTCCCCTACCCCTGCATCTAGGCAAATCTGTACTGCTGTCAAAGGGTCTCCAACGACATCCTGTACACAAATCATATCTGCTAATGGGTCCCCACTTTTGGATAGAGGGCAAAGAATGTCCTCCTCAAAACCCTCTTGCTCTGCATCCTCTTCATAACTTACAAAAGGCTTTCCGTTCGGCTTTACTGGGAACACTAAAACCCTTTGTTTATCCATTGGTTTTCCCTTCATCGTATTCCTCAACAAACTTCTCAAACACAGAGCCAAACATCTGCAAGAGTAAAGGTGTATTCTTTTCGTCTGCTCCATTTATCACATGAAACACAAGGGCACTTAAAATGCCCATCAATTCTACTGGCGTAACATTAGATACTTGGGTATCTGTGCTTGCTTGTAAGCCCCCATCTTTAAGTTCGTATGTACCATTAATTTTTAATCCTGTGAATTCTTTCATATGTTTTCTCCTTTATAAAGAACAATCTGTGACAATACGGTCGTGAGATTACAACAATATCGCTATCATCTTGTTCAAAATACTCATGAATCTTTTTAAACCCTTTATCTTCTATTACCTCAGAGACTGGAATGTCTACACCATTTACTGTAGCCATGAATAGGTCCTCTCTCATTAGGTATGCCAATGTATTTATGTGTATAACCCCTTTTTCAGCCTTCTTGTACCAGCTATCAGAATTTACATTCCTTTTTGATTCTACGGTGTAGGTTTCACCATTAATAGTTAGTTTTATGTCTCCTCTCATTTTTTCAACCATTTCATCATTGGCTAATGCTTTAATGATGTTAGCTGATTTAAGAGCTCCAGACATGGGAACTAAGTTGGCTTCTAGTCCATGCTTTTCTAACCATTTCACAAGTTCTCGCTCTGCCACTCGACCATTTCTTCGATTACTCTTTCCTCTCTTAGATGCAGAGGACTGTTTCTTCACCTTTTTTTGTAAGGCTTTTTCTATTCTATTTTCTTCCTGTCTAGGAGAAAGGATTGAGTAATCTTTGGGTTGGTATAAACCATAGTCATCACAACACCAACATTGGTCTTTCATGGTCTTACAGTTTTTTCTAACCTTGCAACTCAGAGTCTTCATTGCTTAAAATTGCCAATCCTAATAAACAATATACAATTACGTCACGTAATCGTTCTTTTGCATCTGGTAGCAACGTTCCATGCTGCAACAAGGCTAAGTCATGCTTGTCTTTGAACTGCATACACGCTTTAAATGCTCCCGCTTTTGTAAGTTCTCCGTTCTGTCTCTTTGCACTTTCTTTAAACGCCTTCAATACATCCTGTTTAGAAGCATATTGTTCGTTCTTCATTAGAAACAGCTGGTCAACTTTCACTAATTCATCTACCATAATATGGCTAAAGTTTTTTCTATTAAGCATTATTCCTCCAAATAAATTACGATTTGTTCTCTTTCGCCTTGCGACCTACATCGCAAAATTCCGCTACAGAACAATATCGCTCACATTTTAATCCACCCCACGTTTCACTATGTCTACACGGCGGTGGCAAAGTATTTGTTTCTAAAGCCTTGATTAAGTCATTGGCTTTTTTCTTCATATACCGCTCAATCCAAATATCACTAATTTTATTAATTGGGACCAGATACCCAGGTTGTGTAATCCCTCTGCTATTGGCAATAAACGTATTCCCGTCACGAACAATAATTTCACAAACTAGTTTATTTACTGGCTTATTTAATTCTTTTTCGATTTTCATTCGGTAATCGTTTAATTGAATAGCTAGGTCTAATCGACTATGAACTCCAGGTCTAAATTCTTTTCTGAATTTAGGTTGACCCTTTTTTGCTCCAGTCTTATACACTTCTCCTGTAGGAACCTTGACCTCATGCAAACCAAGAACTTTTGCAACCTTGAAACTCCCATAGGTTTTTACATCATAAAGTGTCCCACCATCTTCTGGAGAATAGTAGTCAAATGCACCTGTAGAAACCCCATCGTCAATGCGAATTTCTGACAATCCTTCTTCGTCCGTATATTTCTCTAAATAGTCATGGACTTTAGTTCCATGTAGCATAAATAAAGAATCTCTTGGATTTATAGGATAGTCGTGAGTGATTTTTAAGTAAGACTCTCTTGTCCCATTTAATAACTGAGTAGTAGATGGTTTTCCACTCCATTGCCTTTGGTCTGCTAATGCATTTAGTGTTCTTTTACTTAAACATCTTCCTGCTGGGCACCATTTTTCACCAGTGATGGGGTTAATTTGTTCTGCTAGTCTACATTCTTCTAAGCATTCTGAAATCCCAACCTTTTGTCCGTCTGGGCATATATATTTACTGTATGGCATTTCTTCTTTCCTTTCTACTCTTTTGTTGACTTATAAGTTAAGTTATTCAGTAAAAAAAAACAACATGTCCTTACGTTATTTATATTATACTCCTTATAACTTAACTTGTCAATACTTATTAGTTAAATTTCTTCTAATCTCGATGTCTCTGAGTTGTACTTCAATTCCATTCTACTTGGTCCGTACATGCCATCCCTAGCTTTTTCTACTTTCAGCCTTGTGATATTCTGTAATTTTTGTTGTTTTTCCAATGATAAACCAGGTTCTTTCTCTGGTCTCCATAGCATAACAATTACGTCACCAGATGCCTCTATGTCACCTGTCATACGGAGCATGTCCATAGTAGGTTCATTATAGGTACCTGCACTTCGATTCAACTGGCTCAACATGAATAGTATAATATTATACTTCTTCGCTAAGCCTTTCATCTTTAGTGCCTCTCCACTAGCACCTTCGTAGGTATTAGCCCCTTTTAGGTATGTGAAGTAATCTACTACAACCAAATCTACAGGACCACCTAGTAGGTTCTTTTGGTTTAGAGATGCGATTCGACGTTCTATATCGTCCATGGATAGGTTGTTATCATCGTATATGATTAGCCTATCCTTTAGTTTCTCTACTACCTGCTGTATTCGCTCATCGCCCTGTAGAATTAACTCTCTTACATCTCTCATGTTTATCTTTAAAATCATGGCAATCATTCTTTCCATGACTTTACCTTTTTGCATTTCGAGAGAAAAGAATACGCAACGCATTTTGTTAGCGATTACCTGTCTAAGAATATATTCTATCGCCCATCCTGTTTTGCCAGCTGATGAATAAGCACCAAGGATAAATACTTGCCCTTTAGATAAGCCACCAATGCAGTCATCTAACCTCTGGAAATGAGTTTTATACTCTCCCCTTTGGTAGATTTGTCTTAGGTCATTAATTGACTCTTCAACACCAGCCGCATTTTTGATTAATGTTTCTACATCGTCTTGAACTGAATCGAAGTATGCTCTTAGTTCCGTATAGTCTCTTCCCCATCTTTCTGCTAATTGCTTTATTAAGTCTGACTTTAGAATAGGATTAGCTATAGATTTCAAGAACTGGTATGCAGAATCATACTCTTCTTCTTTGGCTTTACAAGTATCTAGTAAGTTCATTAACGCAAATCTATCTATATGGATTTTAGGCAATGTCTCTACGTTGATACCTGCCATTAAAGCATCATTTAAGTCTTTACATCCCTCTGGTAGTTGTAATACCTTAACTACTGCCTTCGGCAAAACCTCTTTGAAATAATCTCTTACACGAGGAACTCTTTTTAGACCTTCTGCATCATTATCTGGGCAATAGATAATTGTCGGCATCTGACGAATGGACATGGGTAAACTTCTTAATTGGTCTCTGTGAACTTCATTCCCACAATATGCAACAGTGGCTAGCCCCATTTGGTGCCCACTCATTGCGTCCATATACCCTTCTACCATATACAGCTCACCTGTATGCTTAACAAGCCTTCTTGCCCTACCAATGTTAAATAATAAAGCGGATTTATCATACAGAACATTATTGATAGAATTTAGGTATTTAGGTTTTCTATCAAACTGCCTTTTTGCTATCGCAACAACTTGCAGTTGAGAATTATGAATAGGGATAATTAGATTGCCACTCTCTTCCCCTAAGCCAAATTCTTGGATAGTTTCATCCGTAAACCCACGCTTGTGAAGATAATCAGATACCTTACTAACGTTTCTTTGGCAAGCAACTACTTTCTTAGTGAAATCTTCTTCTACTTTCATTGACTTCATAAAGGTTTCGTCTGTTTGGATGTCTATGTTATATTCTCTAGCCAACTGTTTTACAGCTTCATTGAAAGGAACATCTTCATAATCCATTACAAAGCTAATAACATCTCCACTAGATTCACACGCAAAGCAATGGTATGAATTGGTGTGAGGATATACAACAAGAGGAGTGCCCTCCTCACTTTTGTGAATTGGGCACCGACCTTCAAACAGATTTCCCTTGGGTTTTAACTCAGTGTATCTACCGATATATTCTACGATGTCAACTTTTTGGTTAATGAGTTTCCCAATTTTCATATCTGCTCTCCTTACTTGTTAAGTAGTTCTCTAATTTCGTCTACGTAGTCGCCAATGACTTCTACAAACACCTTTTGTTCATTCGGTGTAGCCTTTCTCATTAACCCTGCAATAGCTTCAATTTCTCGGAATCTACGGATTACTTCTTTTCTGTATTCTTTTTTCATAATAGTGCCTCCTACAAACTCATTAAAGAATCAAATGAATATGAGTCAGCTTTGTCATGTATCTTTGATAAACCCTCCTTTGTTTCTTTCCATCTCATTTCAGTTTGGTATGCCTTTGCCTTATCTGTAAAGGTATAGACATTCATAAACTCAAATTCATCTTGAGATGTCAAGTAATCGTAGGATATATTGATGAAGTCTGGGTCTTGCTTGAGCAGGTAACTACGAAGCAACCAATATTCTTTTGTAGGTTTCCCATGGACAAAAGCAGTTTGCTTTGAAACCTTTTTTAAGTACATCGTTACTACTTTTTGTAATTTACCAGCTTGTGTCATTTACTTCACCTTTACCCCATATAATACAGGTCTCTTAGTAATACTAGGACCTTTGACAATCATTCCATTAGCTAGCATGGTTTTAATTACTTTTTTAATTGTGAACATGGACAAGTTTGGTAATCTTGCCTTTATTTTTCTAAGTTCAACGTGGGAGAATTTTTTATCTCCCACAATAAACCCTTCTTTTGTCACAATATCCCTAATACAAGAATATACAATTACCTCATTAGGGCTGTATTCTTGTAATAACTTGTCGTCTATTACCAAGGTACCGCATCCATTGCTGGAGTGGCTGATGGATTAGAAGCTAACCATGCAATAGCTTGCTCTCTTACAGCCTCTTTTTGGATATTTTTAGACATCCATTCAATGTAGTCTCTTGGTACTTGAGAGAATGTTTTCCCTTTGTGTTTACCGAAACCAATTACTGGTTCACGTTGGTCTACATTTTCTTGCCAATCATTAGGCACTTGTGGTTCGTCTTGGAGGGGCTTTGCCTCTGGTACACGAGGAGCTTCTTCTTCCTCTTCGTATTTGCACCCTTCTGGTAATGCCCAGTCTGGTAAACGAGGAGCTTTAAAGTTACCGTAAGTATCAATGTTCACCCAAGTAGCTTCTAGGTTGTATAAGTAACGACCGATACCAAGTTGAGCGGCGGCACGTTTCATTGCTCCAGATGCCCCACCTTTAATAGCCTCAAAGTCTGTGCATGGAGCTACATCTTCTCTGATTGTGCATTTCTCTTTACCATCTTCGTCTAAGAATGTAATTAACAGGGTGCAAGAAAAACCTTTTAGGTCAATGGTATTACCCATTTTATCTGTCTTTGCCGCTATTCCCATGTCAATCGGTTTGAAGCGAACTTCCCAGTTACCTGGTCCAACAGCTTCGTCTAAACGATTCATAACCCCACGAGCAGTTGTATAGGCTAGAATAGTTGCTTTTGTTTTGTCTTTTGATTTCTTGCCAATACGCCATTCAATGTCTGATGGATGTAATGGTTTTTTTAAAATCTCAAAAACTTCTGCTTCTTTTCTCATTTTTTACTCCTTTATTTACTTATAAGTGTATATTTTATGGAAAGAAAAAGCTGTTTACACAGCTGATTCACCATATTTAAAAACTCTTTCGCCAACCTTATAAATCTCACAGCTTCTACATAGTTTCATACTAATAGAACTTTGAACAATATTTCTTGCTTCTTCTATGGATTCAACCATTTCATCATGATGATTCTCCATTCTGATTAGATACAGCTCCTTGTTTTCTTTACCCATTGTAATACTTCTTCCTCCTTGAACCTCAATACTCTTGGACTAAGTTGATAACAGGGTAAACCATGTCTGTGTACTAATCTTCTTACTTGCTCATCTGATACGACTAATAGTCTGGCAACTTCTTTCGTTGTAATCAGCTCCATGTTTCCTCCCTTCGCAAGTATTGTAACATATCTACACTTATAAGTCAACACCTGTTTTTCCATTTTTACATCTTTATTTTAGTCGAACATCTTTTCGATGTCAAGAACATTTGTTTTTATTTCTTTTAAGTATTATAATAAAGAAAAAGGAGGAATTGCAGTATGACTAAAAGAAGAGGGAACCAAGAAGGAACATTTTATCAAAGAGCCAATGGGACATGGTGCGGGCAGATAATGATAAATAATATACGCTACACCGTGTACGCTAAAGGCATCCAAGAATGCAGGAGGAAGTTAAGGGATAAAATACAAGAAGAAAAAACTACGAATACATCAGATGAGCTATTTTATCCTTATGCCATTAGAACTATTGAAAAAGAAGTTAATCAAAAAGAAATAAAAATGACAACATCTATGACAAAAAGACACTCAATAGATGGGTTTAACAACGTTGTTGGAGATATTAGAATAGGGGATATAACAGCGGACCATGTTAACAAGTTTGTAGGGGCACTTCTTAGCAGAAATGTTACACCAGGAAGTATCAACACAATGGTTGGATATGTTCTTTCCATCATCAACTCCTCTGTAATAGATGGTTTAAGAGATAAAGGAATTCCGTCTAACTTAATAAATAGACCACCAAAAGAAACAAAAAAAAGAAATCTTCCAACTATAGAAGAGATTAAAACTATAATTATGGAGATTAAGGATGCGTCTATTAGGGTATTCCTTTATATACTTCTGTACTCTGGGTTAAGAGGAGGAGAGGCTATTGCATTGAAGTGGTCAGATATAGACTTAGACAAAAATAAGATATATATCAACAGAGGCTACTCTTCTGTAAGAAATACTGTAATAATCTCTTCGCCTAAATCTAATCGTATTGGAGAATATGCTCAGTTTTCTGATTCTCTGAAAAATATCCTCGTAGAATACAAAAGAGAATGGAGAGAAGAGAATTTATTTAATTCTCACAAGCCATTAGAACTAAAAAGAATACGTCAGTGCTTTTCTAGACACTTAAAAAAACATGGCTTTTCTGGTGGCTTGCATGTTTTGAGACATTTACATGCTAGTATACTAATAAGTAATCATATCGACATAAAAACAATCCAGTCTCAATTAAGGCATGCCGATATAAGCACTACAAACAAATACTTACACTCCCTTCAAGAGGACGTAAGAGAAGATATAAAAAAACTTAATTTTTAGTTGCAGTACATTTGCAGTAACTAGTTTATAAAAGCCCTTTATATCAATGTATTATACATATTTTGACTTTTGACATATAAAAAGCCTCTGACTTTTACAAGTATGCAAAAGTCAGAGGCTAATACCTTACTGCTCTAAATTATTTACGAGCCATAGATTTACGTACGTCGAATGCAACCGCTACGACAATGATCAAACCTTTGATAATCAACTGCCAGTATGGTCCCATTCCAACGAATGTTAAACCATAGTTAATAACTGTAAAGATCAACACACCTGCGATGATACCAGGTACAGTACCGATACCACCAGTGATGGATACACCACCTACAACAGATGCTGCGATAGCATCTAACTCGTACATATTACCATAGTTGTTAGTAGCACCACCAGTACGAGCTGCTTCCAAAATACCACCTACGCCATACAAAGCACCAGCAATAACGTAGATAATTACTAGTGTTACTGCTACGTTGATACCAGATACTACAGCTGCTTGTGGATTACCACCAATAGCAAACATGTTTTTACCAAGAATTGTTTTGTTATATACCACATACATGATTAAAGAAATCACAGCAGCGATAATAACAATGTATGGAATCGTCATAAATCCTAGGTCTAAAGAACCTGTACCAATTTGCGTAAACTCTGGACGCAAACCACCGATTGGTTGGGAGTTATTTGGTTCCATATCAAAATACAAGGAACAAATACCGTAAGTAATAACCATCGTACCTAGAGTCGAAATAAATGGTACGATTTTTAAATACGCTACGATCACACCAGAAACTAAACCGATGATAGCACCCACCACGATAGCAATCACGATTGGTAGAATCAAAGGCAATTCTGGTAAATGTTCAAAGAACGGACGTGGATAATCTGGCAACTGAGTTAAGGATGCCGATACCACTGCCGTCAAACCAACCACACGACCTGCAGATAAGTCACACCCTGCAGTGATCAAGATCATAGCAGAACCTAATGCAATAATAATACGTGGGGAAGACTGAATTAAAATATCACGAAAACTTGTGACGGATAAAAAGTTCGGGCTATACATAGAAATAGCCGCTACTAGTACTACTAGTACCAAATAGATAATATTCTGGGAAAGAAACTTTCCTAATTTACCTTGGCTCATACGATAC
>QWCZ01000404.1_pt1 | contig 69231 bp, 47 predicted proteins | sample 1972651 | NCBI WGS metagenome assembly QWCZ01 (sample SAMN09866695, study PRJNA288562) | Human oral metagenome isolate pre1_saliva, whole genome shotgun sequencing... | isolation source: mouth | host: Homo sapiens | place: USA: California
GGTGCCGAACGCTGTGGCATATTCTCCCGTGACGCGTGCGAAAAGGCGCACTGATTGTTGGCGCACTTGCCAAGGAAAATCGTAGCGCGCACTCAGAGCAGCGCGACCGATGTGGCGCGCATCAATGTTTTGCTGAGCTTCCCATAAAGGTGAGAGGGGAGAAGTGGGATGCGCGAGATGGAGTTGATGGCGTAATGCGAACGATGTGCCAACTTCTGCACTTGTCCACCAACCTTTTGTCAGGAGTTTTCCCCCTTCTAACGTAATCAAAAGACGTTGCGTCTCGCGTGAGGAGGCGGAAAGGAGATAGCGTTGTTCGAAATTTTCATACCCCAACGACCATCCGTAGAAACCATCGAGTTGCTGATGGGTTAAGGAAGTTTCTTCCCAGGGAGAAGTGGTGTGAAGGGCGCGAAAATGAGTAAATGCGGCAAAGCGACTGTTTTGAAATCGCTTTTGCAAAGAAAGGAGAGTCTCGTAATGGCGCGACACTATTTTGGTCTGCGGATCTGTGGTGAGAGTGAGCGACTGGGTGTGTTCGTTGGTGTATCCGCGTTGCCAGAGCACTTCATTTTGGTCGACAAGCCACCAATTCCCCAAGCGTAATTTCCAAAATTCGGAGATTTGAAGATTTTGCCCCTCAAACTCCGAGGGGGTGTAGCGGTTGTTGCCAACGGCTTCTTCGTGGGAGCGTTGGAATCGCACAGAAAATAGGATGGCGGCTTTTTGAAACTCGCGACCAATATTGATTTCTCCTCCACCAGCATGTTCCACCCATTGGCGCATAAATCCCTGATAAGAACCAGCTCCCCCCGAGAGATGCTCCAAACCGTGGAGGGTGTAGTAGTTCCATTGGGCATCTTGCTGCACACTGGTCACATTGTCTATCTTCTCTTTGCGACGTTCATACCACAATGTGGCTCCGATTTGTCCCCATCGTGGAGCATAAACCACTGCAGGTGCCAAGCGATAGTGCAAACTTCGGGCACGTGAGCGAGGATCTTTGAGACGAGCTAAATCATTGACGGCATATTTCACACCCAATCCGAAGTTCCAAGCCTTTGATGAGCGAGTTGCCAAACGAAATTCGGTGTCCACAGTTTGTCCATCATAGCGACCGAGTTGTTCACTCCCAGCATTGAGGGGAGATTGTGGAAAAAAGGTTGTGTTGATGCCGAATGTAGTGGGAGAATTTGACAACCCACGCACGATTTCGCCCTTGTTGTAGGGCGAAAAGGACGCAGCGAGAAGCGACAACTCTGTGGCATTGCTGCGATCGTTCCAAGCACGTTGGTCGTAGCGTGAGAGTCCATAGGTGAAACGTCCTTGTGCCACGAGCCACGATGCGATGGGTAGCTGCTGTTCTGCATAGAAAGCACCTAATTGTTGGTTGGTGCCCTGCTGACTCGTGCGCAGGTCGCTGTGAGTTTTCCCGAAGGAAAAACCACTTTCTCCGCGTGCTACAAGAGGGAGAGGGTCGTGAGCGATTCCCGCTGCATTGTGGGTGAGACGCCACAGCGAGAGTGCTTGCCACAACTGGCGTTGTGCAGCATCAAACTGCGACGTGCGTGCTGATGAGTTCGCTTTGTGTGAAGCGATGGTCGCTGCGGAAGGTGCGACAGCAGCACTATCCAGTGGAGTTGAGGCAGGATTCGCCAACGATATGCTGAAAAGGAGAGAGAGGATCATGGGAGGTTATTGCATGAATTTGCCAGGAGCCAGCGAAGTTGTCGTGCTGCAGTCGCTCGTGCTGTTGTTCGTGTCGAGAAGTTTGGTGCGTGTTTGTCCCTCCGTGGTGGAAGCTGCGCGACGATAAGTCACCTCGCCATTCCATCCAGAAGCCGAAGAAATGTGGGTGTATCCGGCATCTATGGTAGGATAAAGCCGTTTGCTCGACAAATCTACACCATTGGTCGGTGAAAATTTGATGATGTCTACCCCATCCAATACCGCAGATACAGGCATTCGCAAGTATTCTTGACCACTGCTCTTGCCGTTAGCGTGAACTTTTGTCCATGAGGTTACATCTTTGGCGCGAAAAATCACGATGCTTGTGGGACCACCTTGCACCAAGTTCATGCTCGATACCTGTGCCCAACTGGTGAAAATGAGGGGCAAAGCAGGAGTGGAGGGATTGTTCACGGTGCGTCCTTGCACGTCTTTCACCTCATAGTCGGCAGCACTGAGGTCATATTCTTGAGGAGCTTTGTTGTTGCGATGGTTGATAGCACTATTGACCACCAGTACGCTCGCGCCGGGAGCGAGCATTCTTCCATTTTCGGGGAAACGAAAAGCCTGTTTCAAATAGAGATACTCGGGGGTTACTCCTAGCGCATAGGCTGGCGTGCTACTGCTTTCTAACAATCCAAAACCGAAGTCGGAGAGTCGGATGGGAGAGTCGGAGTTGTTGAAAAACTCTACAAACTTTCCTGCCGAATAGTTGCGATTGTTGGCATCCTTGCTACCCGAAGCATAGACCTTGCTCACCACCAACGTGGGCACGATTGCCACGTGCGTGGTCAAAACGAGATGATTGCGCGTTGCATCCACCACTTGTGCCGACAGGTTACCTCCTACCAGATAATCGTTTCCTGCCACATCTTCGCCCGTGGCTTGGTGATAGTCGGCTGCACTCAACGTCCATGCTGTGGAGATGTTGTAGATGCCAGGAGTGAGGTTGGAAAATCGCGCCTTTCCTTGCTCGTCGGTGAGGGCACGGAGCGTATCGCTCTGGGTGATCAAAGCGACTATATGTCCAGTGTGTTGTGCGGTTTGACCGAAAGCTGTGGGTTGTTCCACGGTCACCTCAAGTTCGACAACTTGCGTAGCCCCATCGAAGGTGAGGCAACTGGCAAAAATGGTTGAGCTGCTCACAAGAAGCGTGCCAGACAAAAAGAAGTGTGCCATGCGCATCCTAGCATCTGACATTAGTGCTTGTGGAGGGTTGAGCGGAAAAGAGAAGAGCTTCATAAGCGATTTATAGCTGGAAGGAGAGTTCTGCTCCGAAAGAGAAACTACCTGTGTTGCGTTGGGAGAGGGTGGTTGAAGTAGAGGTGGGGAGGAAGGGCTCATAATAGAGCGCATTGTTCACATAGAACGAAAGTTGCGCCACCGATCCGAGTTCCTTGGTGAGGCGGAAAGCCAGATTCCACGTCGTAGGAGATGAAGTCGTCACATTGTCGCGTGGCGCAATCTCTTGTGCCGCGAGTGCCACGGCAGCCTGATGAGTGGGCTGGACTGCGTAGTATTTGCCATCAGCTCCAATATATCCAGAGCGCATGTCGGGCGTGATGGCATGTTCCACTAAGTTTTGGTCCAACCACGCCACGGGTTGTTTGGGAGCAACGTAGCTGAGGTTTGCATTGTGCCAAATCACTTGACCTGTCAACGAAGCTACCATGCGCAACACGGGAATATGCGTGACAAGGCGCAAGGTTTGCACCCAGCGATCGTAGCGACTATAGTCTAGTGCAGAGGGATAGCGCAATTTGATTGGAGTGAGTCCATATTGCGTGTATTGTGTAGGGAGGGCAGCAGGTGTGCGATAGTTTGGACCTCGGTCGTAGGCTTTTGTCCATTGGTATGCCGTAGAGAGGAAGATTGTTGTGTGAAGGGGGTTAACCTTTCCTAAGTCGAGATCCATCTCAATGCCACGGTTGTCTGCCACGTTGAAGTTGCCGATGCGTCCCGTTGTGGCGAAAACGATGTCGCGCCGTGCGGGATGATTGGGATCGTAGGTGGTGGGTTGTCCTGGAGTGATGCGCAGACCTTGCTCGGGGGTAAAGACATCTGCCTCATAGGTACGGTATTCTGTGTGGTTGGAAAAGCCATTCTCCGTGCGATCAATATAGGCGGTTACCGAGAGTTTGCGCGCTTGAGGAAGGTTGATGTCGAATCCAGCCTCCCATTTTGTTGCAGTGGCATTCTCCAAGGCGGAGGGTTGCACCCGATAAGCATCGGTGTGGTAGAGCAAGAACTGCTGAAGAGGCGCATCTTGCGGCATGTAGGAAGCTGCCACTCTATCTGTGTAATTGCGATCGGGATAGAGATAATCGAGACTGGGAGTCTTGCTGTTGCGTCCGTAAGCGGCACGAAGTTCGAGCCACTTGCTGGGATTAAAGGCGAAATTCACACGAGGGGAGAGGGAGAAAGTGCGGAGTTCGCTCCAAGGTTGCAGGGCAGTGAAGCGCAATCCTGTTTGCAGTTTCACACGGCGCACGGCATCTACTCTCCATTGCCACTGATCGTCTACAAATGCTGCAGCCTGATGTAAACCTGGCACTTCAGAGAAAGCACGTGGACGTCCGTTGCTGTTGGGACGCAAAGGAGCATTTTCGTCGAGATTGAAGAAACCGCGTCCAAAGTTGCGATCGTATTTGTATTCTATCCCCATCTTGAGTGTCTGCATGAGGCGCCCGGTGCGGAAAAACATCGAGTTGTTGAGTTTGGCAAACACGTTGATTGGACGTCCTTCCGTGGTGCCTGCAGCCCAATAGGAGGAGGTGCGCCAATTTACAGTGTGATAGCCCGACTCTTGGGCTGTGAGGAGGGGAATCAAGCCTGTGCCGCTGCCTACAAACGAAGCATTTTCTGCCGTGGTGGGAGCATATTGCACCTCAAGGGCATAGGTCAAAGTGCGCATCAATGGTTGTCCCACTTGGATGCGACCATTGTGAGAAAAGGACAAGAGGTCGGAGGCGTTTTTGCTGAAAGTGCCGTCTGCCGCTGCATCTGGGTCGTTTCCTGTCCAGTCGCGACCGCGCATCCATCGGATTTTCGTGTCGGTGTGCCAGGCGTGTGTCCAGTTTTTTGCCCATCCCAGCGAGAGTGTGTAGCGGTGGAAAGAGCGGGTCTTCATGCGCGGATCTCCCCACGCTTGAGCATAATCGAGATGTGCATTGACGATGCTACCTTTTCCTGCGCGGAAACCTTTGCTCAGTGAGTGGTTCATCAGTCCTGGGTTCACTTTGCTCTTCCATTGCCACGGACTGACACCCGAGCGTGAATGAACAATCACCATGCCCGAGGTGAGATCGCCATATTCCGCTGAGGGAATGCCGCGCACCACTTCCACGCTTTCGATGTCGTCTGCTCCGATTTGTCGTAAATCCGTGCCTACGGGAGCTGCTGCACTAAAACCGCCTTGTGAGAGTGTCCCATTGTTGGAGAGAGGAATCCCATCTACAATGATGTTTGTGCCGAAAGCCACATTGGCATTGTTGGTGAGTGTGCGTAGTTGAAACGACTGTCGCTGTGTCATATCGGCATTTCCCATGAGTTGTCCCGGCACTAACTGCAACACATCTGCCAAACTCGTGGCTTGCAAATGGTCGATGGCGCGGCGACCTATGGTGCTTGCTGTGGCATTTCCCGCTTGATTGCGCGTAGCTGTCACCACCGCCTCTCCCAAACTCAAAGAAGTGGGAGAGAGCGCCACCACAACTGTTGTGTCACCTTGTAAGTTGAGTGAGGTTTCGCGCGGAGTATATCCGATATAACTAAGACTCAACTTGTAGCGACCCAGCGGAATGCGTTCTAAAGTTGCCACTCCTTGTGCATCTGTGCTTGTGGTCAGTCCCAACGGATTGAGTTGCACCGGAGCAAAGGGAAGCGTTTCATTGGAATGATGTTGATCCACGAGTTTCACTCGCACATTTGCCACACGCTGTTGAGCTGCCATGGGAAGCACAGCCACTGTGGTCAAACCCAGTGTGCACAGTCCGACACAAACAGGACGCAAAGAGGATGAAAACGCAGAAAGAAAAGGGAAATATTGACTTTCAACTACCATATTGTTCTGTGATGTGTGTGCAAAATTACGACTTTTTCATTGCATTTACAATACCTAAATCAGATGATTTCTAAGGGGATAACCCATAACCCCAAATCGGTCATTAGACCGTTATAGTGCAAATCGTTATGAAGAAGATAACTTCCTGTCATCTTTCATTTTCTTGTTGGCATCTTGTTTTTCGTTCGTTCTCGACGTAGCCCGCTACGCCTTCGAACTCACAACCAACGATCTGCTCAACCATCAAATAAAATCTATTCTGGACCTAATGACCGATTGGAGATAATTACTGTTTTGAAATCGCACTTTCAAAACCCCAATATAACAACAACGAGAGTTTTCAGCCCGAAAATTGTCGTTTTCTGAAAACTCTCGTTGTCATCAAAAAGAGTAGCAATACAAATAAAATATACCCCACCACAAAAAAGCCCTGCACAAAGGGGTTATCCAAAAAGTTCGCGCAAAGCCGCTTCCACGCGCGACACTGGTACGAGTTCGATGCCCGAAAACTGTTGGCGATCGAGAGATTTCATGTTCTGTTCGGGGAGCAAGAAGCGCGTAAAACCTAATTTTTGTGCTTCTGCAATGCGGCGGTCGATGCGCGTCACGGGGCGAATTTCTCCACTCAAACCGCATTCTCCTGCCATCGCCACGGAGCGATCTATGGGCGTGTCCACGTTGCTCGACAGTACAGCGGCAATGACACTGAGGTCTATGGCAGGATCGGTGACGCGGATGCCACCTGCGATGTTGAGAAACACATCTTTTGCACCCAGTTTGAAGCCCACGCGCTTTTCCAACACTGCCAAAAGCATGTTGAGTCGGCGCAAATCGAATCCCGTGGCTGAACGCTGTGGAGTGCCGTAGGCTGCTGTTGAAACGAGAGCTTGGGTTTCGATGAGAAAAGGTCGCACCCCTTCGAGCGCAGCGCAGATAGCTATGCCCGAAAGCGGTTCTCCGCCTTGGGTGAGTAGGAGTTCTGAAGGATTCTCCACAGGGCGCAATCCGGATTGATTCATCTCATAGATGCCCAATTCGGCAGTAGAACCGAAACGATTCTTGATGCTGCGCAAAATGCGATAGAAATAATGTCGGTCGCCCTCAAATTGCAGCTCCTTGGCATATTTGAGCAAGGCTGTCGCACATTCGCGAATTTGCGTCACACTGCCTGGTGAAGACTCCACACTTTCCGTTTGCATCGTCTGCACAGAGTCCACGATGAGCAAATCGGGTTGCACGGCTTTCACCTGTTCCAAAATCACTTCTAGGCGCGTTTCGCAAAACAGTAGCGGTTCCTCGCCAGTTGCGGCGGAGTAGCCTTGCGTTTGTGGGGAAGTGCAGAGGCGATCAGCGCGGAGTTTGATTTGTCGTTCACTCTCTTCACCGCTCACATAGAGGATGCGGCGGTCGCTCATGCGCAGCACGGTCTGGAGCAGCAGTGTGGACTTACCAATCCCTGGTTCACCACCCAAGAGAATCAGGCTGCCAGGGACGATGCCACCGCCCAACACGCGGTTGAGTTCTGCATCGTGCGTGTCATAGCGTTCTTCTTCGGTGGCATTGATTTCTGAGAGTCGCTGTGGTTTGCTTTGCTGACGATTCAACCCTGCAGAAACTACAGCAGCTGCGCCCTTGCTAGGGGTGGAAATAGGGGAAATGTTGACTTCTTTGAAGGTGTTCCACTGTCCACACGAGGGACAACGCCCCACCCATTTGGGCGAGTCGTAACCACAGTTGTCGCAGACGTAGGCTGTTTTGGCTTTTGCCATAAGCAATTAGTAAGGCGTTAGCAATCAGATATTAAGAGAACGATAGGCGGAAGAACGTGCGTAGCCGTGGGCAATGGAGTTATTCCAAATCTCCGAGTGCAGCTTTGAGTTCCACGAGTTCGGAGCGAATGGAGCGAAGTCGCTCGATGACTTCGGCAGACTGCACTTCACCTTCCTTGTTTTTGCGAAGTGCTTCGCGAGCGGCTTCGATGCGGAGGCCGCGCACTTTGACGAGATTGTAAATCACCTTGATCGTTTCAATGTCGTCTTTGGTGTATTGTCGCACACCGCGTCCGCCTTTTTTGGGAGAAATCTGTGGAAATTCTCGTTCCCAAAAGCGGAGGAGCGTGTCGTTGACACCAAGCATTTCTGCCACTTCTCCGATGGAGTAGTAGAGTTTGTATTTGGGTTCTTTGGGCTCAGCCATAGTTGATAGATAAATGTGAGGAAAAGCGGTGCGCCATTGTCCTCAATCCTTGTGAGATTGATGACAATGGCGCGATTGCGATCGCACAAAGTGTGCTACAAAATTACGCTTTTCTCGTGACGTGGGCAAATTTGCCTCCTTTTCCTCCCAGAAGCGTGGGGAGTTTAGAGAGAAAAGCCCTTGACATGGGGCGTATTCAGAGAAAATATCAATGCGTTTGCAAGGATTTCCCTTGTTTTGAAATCACCACTTGCCCAGCTGCGGGAGCAGTGATGCGGCGTCCTGAAAGGTCAAACATCATGTCCGATGAGGCGTTGGAGTGTGCATCGACACCTGCAGCAGAGTGGAGACTTTCGATGCCCGTGGGTGCCACGAATTTTCCCGTTTTGAGATAGTCGCGAAGGGCTTTCACGAGTGTTACTTGGGGCTGGAGTGCCAAATTCTCGTAGATATGCCATGTGGCGCCCTTGTTTCCTATGCCTGTGAGCTCTTGTCCTTGAGGTGCGCTGGGGTTTGCTACGAGGTGCGAGCGTTTGCCAGTGGTGCTGCTCAGTGTGAAACCAGTGCCGCTGAGAGCGATACGCACTTTGACGGGCGTTTCGCTCATGGTTGTAGCTACAGTGCCATTAGCTGGTTGGAGGAAGAGCCCCGTTTGTAGGTTGTAAATCACATATTGTGTTTGAATTCCTGGGCGGTCGTCGCCAACGATGAGCCAGTTAGCAGTAGAGTCCGTGACGCTAACGGTTTGGGTGTAGAGTTCCTGCGCATCTTTGGTGCGCGTCGCATCGACATTGCGGAGCGAAGGAGCCGTTGCGTCTTTAGGATTAACCAAGATGCCCGTAACGTCAGCGTTAGACAGCACATAGCAACGCTCAGCGTTGAGCGCACTTTGCTGCGTGATGGGTACATATTTAATGACTTTTCCCTTCTGAGCCAGCGTGAGGAGGGCAGCCGACATTTCTTGTTCTGTGGCAGTGGCGAGATGTTCGTTCACCTCCCCGAGATATTTTTCCACATCAGCTTTGGAGTAGTGGTTCCACTGGTCGGCTTTTGCCACTTGTTCGGAGAGGATTTCGCGCAGACGTTCGGGATTTTTACCCTCAAAACGCATTTCAGCCACTGCCATAAATCCGCGATTTCCTGCATAGCTTTCGGTGAATCGCAAGCGGAGTCCTTGTCCATCTGTTAAGGTGAGGGCTTGGGGGAATACAATCTCTTGTTGGTCGGCATTAGCCAAACCATATACACCTTGAGTTTTCCAACCTCCCCTAGCATCTTTCATTTGAACATTCACGGTTCGTGCGCGATAATTGGAGCCAGAGTGTTTGGCATCGTTGACCAATACGATGCGACTGAGCTGCACTTCCCCTTTGTGCTTGAAATCGATGTAGTGTGGGAAGTTGCTGTGCGTGTTGCTCATCCATTCTGTGTGCCAGAAGGTGGCAGGTTTGCCGTCGAGCACAAAGGCAGCTCTGCCGTTTTCGCCCTCTCCAGAGGTTTCTTGCGAGCTAAATCCTGTGACGCTCCATTCTTTTTGTGGAATTTCGGTGAAGGCGTCCGACATGAAGGTCTTCATGCGCTGCACATCTTGGGTGTGAATGGCAGGTGCCACATATTGCGCATGGAGTTGTGCGAGTGTTTCGTCGGAGGGAAGAAAGTCGCCGGGCTGAAGATATTTCAGGGTGATTTCACTTCCGCCCTTGGGTTCAATGTAACCGCCGGACTGCATGTAGGCTGCTGGTTCACCATCATAGGTGAGTTGGGTTTGGTATCTGTCGTTGCGCGCGCCTTTGGCAGTGCCACCATCGGTGTGTCCAAACCAGAATTGGTTGCGATTGAACCATTCTCCTCCTTGCATGGAGCGCGTGAAGACACGACGATAGTAGGCTTTGTGGGGCATGTGTCCTTGGCTGGTGGCACCACGTGTGAACTCTTCGAGGAAGGAATTGAAACCTTCGCCAAAATAGCGCACTTGTCCTGCCATGCGTTGCGAAGAGATGTAGTGCCACTTGTCGTCGATGCCACGCACGTTGTACCAAGCAGAGATAATCGTGTTTTCGTAGTTGGAGCCATCCTTAAGTTGGATTTGTTCGGGTTGAACATTAAGCAAGAATCTCACCCAGTGTCCAGGCTTCCAGTAGTCACCATTGAGGAGCACGTGGACGCCTGTGCCTTCGCCACCAAAGCGTTCAGCCACCGTGCGTTTGAGTGTGCTGTCGATGGCGATGACTCCGCTGCGCTTGTAGCCTGCGAGGGAGGCGTTACTGTCAGTGTCGCCATTGTCCCATGTGGAGAAAATCACCGTGTGGTTGGTTTTGCCATCATCCATCTTTCCGTTGTTCTGAATACCAACGTAGCCACTTGCAAAACCGAAAGCCTCAACATAAGTGCCTTGGTAGTCGGCATCTTCGGGGATTTGCACCTCATTGTAAATCCAGTTGAAGGAGTTGCCAGCAGGGAGTTTGCTATTGCTGCTCCCAAATCCGTTGAGGTGAAGAGACGGCACACTGCGCCATGCTGCCAAATACACCGCATCTGCTCCCTTGGCATCGGTGGAGGAGATGGTGAAATCGTGGAGTTCGGTGTATGCTGGTACGCCGCGCAACACAAAACGATACCAACCGGCTGCAGGAGCTCGGAAGGTAAACTCTTTAGCTGGCTGTGCCGTGACGATGTCTTGAGATTTGTCCATCTGTGCCACGTCGATGGTGCCGCGATTGGTGGACTTCACCGTGAAAGTGCCTTTGGGGAATCGGATGTACCACGCAGGCAGGTAGCCTTCCATGGGATAATGGGAGGAATAGCCTATGCGTTCGGTGCTTTTCATCTCTTTGTCGAGGATGTAACCTCCGGCAGTGCCCTGATTTTGCACGCTAATTTTCCAAGTTGTGGTGGTTTGCGCGAGCATCATGCTGGAGAAAGCAAAGCAGATGAGGGGGAGTAATGTTTTTCTCATGGGGAATGTGTATTTCGATGTGTCGGTGCAAGACAAGAATCGTGCATCGCGACACAAAAATGTGCCGCAAATTTAATTAACCCTCGCAGAAATGCCAAATGTCTGCGGAGAAAGATGGCGAGATATTACGTTTTTTGACGGACAAACGCACTCTGTTTACGATATACAAGGAACTTGACGTGCGAAAGGACGGATGGTGCAGGAGATAGCGTGACGCTGAAGCCAAGGTGATGGGCTATAATTTTATGGTAAAAGTGGGCTGTTCTTGCAAATCATAGCAAGGAAGCTGCAAGCGATGGGCGTCGGTAGTGTATTGTCGTCGGTAGAAATCGGTTATTGCAGCAGAAAGCACGAGTTGTCGAGGACGAAAATAGCACAAGAGATGTGCGAGGGGGCGATGGACATTGCGCCCTACGACGAGGAAATCCACTGGAAGTGGATGTTGAGGGAAAGCCCGAGACAAGGGATCGTCTACAATGGCGATGCGCTGTTTGCCGTAGATGATGCAGTGAGGTGCAAATAGTGGTGAGGAACTGCCGTCTGTGCTCTGGGTAATTGGGGAGGTAGAGGGTGCAGCAAGGGAAGGGGTGTTGACAGAAGAAGGCGTTTCGTTCAATATCGAAAGTGGAATCCACTGCACTCTCAGCCCTTGCGGTTGCCAATCGTCGTGAGCCGTTTGTTGGAGCGCGGCTTGTGCCCGAAGCGTGTCAGAGGCTAGCAACCAAGCTGTGCCATCGGGACTCGTGATTTGAAGAGTGGTGACACCAAAGGTGGGATAGAATTGTATAGATGCTTGTGGACGCGCACGGAAGCGGTCGACTTGATAGGACAACAAGGGTACGAGCAGACAGCAGGTGGCAAGGAAGGTGGTGCGTGCGAAGGAGCGCGCAGACGATTTCTGAGTAGAGAAAAACCACAAGAGGGTAAGCAGGGCACCTATGCTCAGGGCTGTGGTGAGGGCACTCGGACAAAGTGGGATGGGCGCAAAACTATTTTGCGAGAAAAAGGCTAGCCCCTGTTCCATCATGGTGATGAGGCTGGAGAGTACTGGAGCTAGCAAGCTGCGCAGTGGGGCAATGAGGAGAAAAAGGATGCCACCACAAAGAAGGATATAGGCAGCTGGGATGACAAAAAGGCTAGAGAAGATGCCTGCCCATGGGAGTTGATGGAAATGATAAGCCACAAGTGGTGCTGTGGCTAATTGGGCAGAGAGCGAAACGGTGAAAAGTAGATAGAAATATCGTCCGATGGCCATGAAACAACGGACACTTCGCGATGTGGGACGGCGATTGATGAGTTCGGCAGCGCGCTTGTTGAGCGGTTGCAACCACTGAGGAACTGTAAAAATGGGAGCAAAAAGCAATATGCCTGCCACTGCTGCACATGAGAGTTGGAAACCCACATCAAACAACCAGTCGGGAGCGTAGAGCAAGAGGAGAATCATAGCCAGCACTAAACCATGCAGTGCGCCTGGTCGATGGTTGCCCCACGCAAACACTTGTGCCAAGGTGAGCATGAGGGTGGCGCGCACCAGCGAAATGGGGAATCCCACCAAGGCTGCGAAGCTCCACATGAGCAAAAGTCCTAGGGCTAAGACAAGGGTGTGGACGCGCCTGCCCCAACGTCGCGCCATCGTGCCAAAGATGAGGGTGAATGCTCCGAAGAGGATGGAGAGATGCAGTCCTGAAAGGGCAAGGATGTGGCTTGCTCCTCCTTGGCTATAGCGCATTTGTGTGTCGCGATCCAACTGTTCGTGGTGCGCCAAGGTCATCGCAGAGAGTACAGCTGCGGTGTGTGGTGGAAGTTGGCGTTGATAGAGGGCTGTCCATCGTTCGCGCTGTAGTAGGAGACGTTCGCGCAGGGTGAGAGACAGAGGGGAAGAGGAAGACGTGTGAGCAGAATTTCCCATGATTTTCCATTCGTCCGGGAAACAATGGGTGGTGGCTACGATGTTTTGACGCAGCAGATGAGCAGAATAGCTATCTTTTACTCGCCCCTCTTGCGAGCATAAGGCGGTGATTCGCCCATGGGCTAGCATGATTTGCCCGATTTGTGGCGCAGCAGTTGGTAACTGACGAAGAGGGGTGCCACTCTGTGGTTGGGGTGGCATCTTGCGTGCGTGGTTGGATTGAGACTGAGGGAGGGTGTTTTTCGGCGTGTGGAGTTGCTGGCTAGCTGAGGGCTGAGGAGTGACCTTGTGTGGGAGCGCGGTGCTGTCGGTGAGGAAAACTTGCCATCGTTCTCCTTCTGTGGGCGATAGCATCCGCAAACGGACGCGCCAACCATGGGGTGTGCGGTGGGGAACTTCGGTGACGATGCCACGAAAGGTGAGGGCTTGATCGGAATAGGACAACATCCGCTCGCGCTGTTGGTGGACGAGGAGAAAAACACCCAGACTAAACATGAGAGCAGCAGGCATGAGGGTGAGCCACACTCCGGCTTGATGGCGCAATAAAGCGAAACAACTTGCCACCAGAAGGACACCACAGAGAAGCAACAGGAGGGTCTCGTGGGGGAATATCCACGGAAACGCAAAATCCCCCACTCCGATGCCGACACAGAGGGGCACTAGCAGGCGGAGTAGGGGAGTAGATTTCATAGTGGTAAGGGATAGTGAAAGGCGCGTGCCTTGCTGGGGGGCTGCATCAGCGACTATTGGTCGTCGTTTTGCACATAGCCTTGGTGGTGTTCGGGGAGTCCTGCCATGATGACGCGATAACTCTCCTCGAGCGTGTGTTTGATATTGTCCGTTCCTTGGCTCGTGGGGAAAAGGGGCGGATGAATGACCAAACGCAAGCGGTGCCAGTGGGCAAAATGAAAGTCGCGCATTCGTGGCATCACATCGAAACTTCCATCGATGGTGATGGGCACAACCGGCAGTTGGAGTTCGTCTGCCAACTGGAAGGCTCCTCTGCGGAAAATGCCCATGTGTCCGGTGAAAGTGCGCGCACCTTCGGGGAAAACCGCCAAGGAGGTGCCACCAACTAGGCGTTGGCGCGCATCGTCCATGGTCTTTGCCACCGCCTTGCGACTAGATTTGTCTACAAAAATGAAGCCCGCCTTTTGGGAAGCATAGCCCACGAAGGGGAGCTTGCGCAGACTAGCTTTCATCATCCACTTAAATTCTCGTCCGAGGAAGCCTGATAGGAGGAAGATGTCGAATGCACCTTGGTGGTTGGCTGCGAAGATGTAGCTCTGTCCGCGCTGAAGATGCTCTCGTCCTTCGACTTTGACCGGAAGGAAGAGGGCGCGGATGGTGAACCATCCCCAAAAGCGACTAGGACCGAAGGCAAACCAGCGCGAGAGCCCCACCATACAACCTAAGGCAGTGGTGAGAGCCACGAGGATGGTGACGACGATGAAAAGGGGAAAAAAGATGAGAAGCTGATAGAGACGATAGAGAAAAGTCATCATGATGCAATAACTACTACGGGTGGTCACAATATAACTATCGGGGCATGTAGGTAATCATGCGACCGCGAAGGTTTTCGTTGGTGATCACTCCTTTGTTATAGACCAGACGTCCATTGACGAAGGTGCGCATCACGCGCCAGTTGAAGGTGTGTCCCTCCATGGGGCTCCAGTTACACTTAGACTCTATGCGGTTGGGGGTCAATGTCCAAGGAGAATGGGGCTTGATGAGCACCAAGTCTGCCATATACCCTTGACGGAGGAAGCCACGATTTTCGATGCCAAACACGCGCGCTGGGTTGTGGCACATGAGTTCTACCATACGTTCGATGGGGAGTACGCCTTCGTCTACCAATTCGAGCATTGACACGAGGGAGAATTGCACAAAGGGCATGCCACTCGTGGCTTTGGCAGCTCCGCCTATTTTATCGCTGATGCGGTGGGGAGCGTGGTCTGTGCCAATGGTGCGGATGCGTCCGTCGGTGAGTGCCGCACGGATAGCCGCACGGTCAGTGTCGTATTTCACAGCTGGGTTGCACTTGATGCGCGCTCCGAGACGTATTGGGGTCGAAGAGGTCTAGCTCCGCTGCGGTGGTGATATGTGCCACGTGGAGCTTAACATTAAACTCTCGTGCTAGTGCAATGGCTTCTTTGGTGCTCTTCACACAAGCCTCTGAGGGACGAATCTCTGCATGGTAGCGCACATGAGGATCTTCGCCATATTTCTTCTTATAAGCCTTCATCTTCGCCGTAATCATGGGCGTATCTTCACAGTGCACCATGATGGGAAGCTGGCTTTGCTCGAAGATGGTGCGCAGCGTGGGACGATCCTCCACTTGCAATTCGCCAGTGCTGCTGCCCATGAAGAGTTTAATGCCTGCCACCAGTCGAGGATTCACGTCTTTCAAGCGCGCTGCATTGTCGGGAGTTGCTCCCAAGAAGAAACCAAAATTGACAAGACTCTGCTGTTGTGCTATTTCTATCTTCTGCAATAGTCGCTCCTTTGTCACAGTGGGTGGCACTGTGTTAGGCATATCAATGACTGTAGTGACACCACCAGCAGCAGCAGCGCGGCTTTCAGTGTAGAAGTTGCCTTTAGCCGTGAGTCCTGGATCGCGGAAGTGGACGTGCTCGTCGATGACTCCAGGCAGGAGATAGCAACCTTCAGCGTCAATGATAGAATCTGGAGGAAGTTGCGGTTGGACATCTTGACCTTCAAGGATTTCTTCGATGCGGTCGTCGTCAATGACAAGACTACCTACGAACGTGCGACCTTCATTGACTATAATTGCGTTTTTTATGAATGTTCTTCTGTGCATATTTTTGAGAAAAGAGAGTCTGCAATAAGGCAGATGATGAGGGAAGAAGAGAGGGGAAGAAGCGAAAACAGAAAAGGAGTGCGCCATCTTCCGATGAAGACACTGCGCACTCCTAAAGGGTTATAGCGCAGATGATATGCGCGTAGAGCTTATGCTTGCTTAGGTTTGATTTGACCAGTGAGGGCTGCCCATCTCAATCGCATCACGCCAAATAAGGCTTCGCCGAAGATACCACCGCTCATTTTGCTGACCCCGAGCTGACGGTTGACAAAAATTACGGGCACTTCTTTGATGCGGAAACCAAGTTTGTAGGCTGTAAATTTCAGTTCAATTTGAAAAGCATAGCCTTTGAAGCGAATCTTGTCGAAATCGATGGCTTCAAGCACGCGGCGCTTGTAGCATTTGAAGCCCGCTGTGGTGTCGTTGACAGGAATTCCTGTGACGCAACGCACATATTTAGAGGCAAAATAGCTCATCAACACGCGCCCCATGGGCCAGTTCACCACGTTTACACCAGAAATGTAGCGACTACCGATGGCTAAGTCGTAACCTTCCACAGCGCAAGCGTTGTAGAGGCGAGGCAAATCCTTCGGATCGTGACTGAAGTCGGCATCCATCTCAAAGACATATTCGTAGTCGTGTTCGAGTGCCCATTTGAAGCCCGCGATGTAGGCAGTGCCAAGCCCCAGTTTGCCTTGACGCTCCACCAAATGCACGCGGTCTTTGAGATCGCCTGCCATGAGCTGCTTCACGATGGCGGCTGTTCCGTCAGGACTTCCGTCGTCGATGACCAAGACGTCAAACCCATGTTCTTCCAGCCCCGTGACTGCACGGAGGATGGCTTCGATATTTTCTTTTTCGTTGTAGGTGGGGATGATTACAACGGCATCGTTCTTCTGCATTGTGGCAATTTGTATGATGTGTTCTATTCTGCAAAAGTAGCATTTGCCCCTCGATTTGCAAAATTATCTACTGAAAGCAACACCGCTTTGTCTCTGAACCTCATTCTATGATTAAAACTTTGCTCCAGCAACTCGAAGATTGGTTTGCCGCTCAAGACTATGAGTCTGTTGAACGTGTGTTGGGAGGATTGCCCCTTGAAAAGTTTACACCGCGCATGTGGGAACTTTTCGGACGTTCCCTACTCCAGATTGCACAAAAAGATGAGCCATTTTCCCCAGTACGCTATTGGCGCGCGTTCAACTGTATGAGCTATATGCTCAATGAGCAAGTGGAACTATTTGCAGATTTCAACTACTATTCAGCCTTAGCCCTGGCACATCTCGATCGCGAGGCAGAAGCCCTGCTCTTTCTCTACGCTTATCTTGAAGACGTGATGCCCGAACTTCGTCATCCCCACACCGAAGAACTGGAGCGAGAGTGTTTGCAACGCATCAGTTCCCCCCATTATCGTCTGGGAACTTTCGTTGAACGCTGCCGTCAGATGGGAGAAACATTGCAACGCATTGCCCACCCCCTCACCCAATGTGCGCAGAAGGTCGAGGAACTGTCTGCGCCTATCAACCAACAGGCGAAAAATCATATTGTCACTGCCTACGATGAGATGGATAGATTGCTCGCCAGTTTAGCGCGCCCCTTGCTCCAGCAAGTACGTTTCTCGGCAGTGTGGCGCAATGAAGCGATGGTCTTGCAAATTGCACTCGATGGCGTGGCGCAAAATCTCCACTTGCTGCACACCTTACTCCACACCCTACGTAGCTATTTGCCAGAAGGGTGGAAGGTGATCCTTGCTGAGTGGAGAAGTTTTGTGAAACAACACTATCCCGAGGCGAATCCGCAAAGTTCGGTGCAACAACTGCTCTCGCAAGAAAGCACCTACACCACTAGTTTACCGCCCCAGACTGACCCCTATGAGCTGCATTTGCAACTCACTGCGGCATGGACCACCCAACCGATGCAGATTTACGAATATCTCCAAGACGAGAGTTTCGTGTTTAATCTCTTACGTCTGAGTGGATGTTTCTGCGGATTCATAGCTTTCAACACTGCGATACTCCCTTCATCCGACGATTTGTCTGATGAGGTGCGCGCCTTCAATGCAGACCTTGCCACTTATGTGCAAACGCATTTAGATGACGCAGCGAATGTGCAATTTGTGGGTGGAGGATTCGGAACCAAAGTTTGTGAGCAACACGCGCAAACTGCCTATTGCGACTTTATAGCCTATGACGCTCCTGCCGTTCTCACCGTCCTCAAAGACTATTTTGCACACCTGCCCGAAGCGCACGTCTATTGTCAAGCCTTCCATCGCGCAGCAACACCCTTTCTGCTCTTGGCTTATCCCTCATTGTCTAATAGCCCTGTTACGATATAATGGCAGAAGGGGGAAACTCCTATTCAGCTCCACAAAAGTGCCCTTTTCAACACTGATTCCTATAATCCCATTTTCCACTTCCTATTTCTCTTATCATGAAGCAATACAGTTTCGATGAAGTTATCTGTCGCAAAGGTACTAACTGTTCAAAGATTAGAGCTTTGCAAGCACTCTATGGTCGCACTGACCTCATCCCCCTCTGGGTCGCTGATATGGATTTTGCCACACCTCCTTTCATCCTCGATGCCTTGCGTGAGCGACTCCAACACCCCATATTGGGCTACACCTGCGTTGACGACGACTATTTCCCTGCCATCATCGACTGGCAGAAGTCGCTCCACAACTGGGACATCAAAAAAGACTGGATTTCCTTCATGCCTGGTGTCATCCGTGGTCTTGGATTTGCGCTGCAAGTGTACACCAAACCGGGTGATCGCATCATCACCCAACCTCCCGTCTACCACATGTTCAAACACGTGATTGAAGGCAATGGTCGTGTGGTGGTGGACAATCCCTTGATCAGAAGGGAAGACGGTCGCTACGACATGGATTTTGATCATCTTGCTACGGTGGCTGATGGCGCCAAGATGCTGGTGCTCTGCAATCCTCACAACCCTAGTGGACGTTGCTGGCGCAAAGAGACGCTGCAACGTCTGGCAGATTTTTGTTTAGAACATAACATCATGGTGGTGAGCGACGAGATTCATGCCGACATCGCCCTCTATTCTGCTAAGCACGTGCCCTTTGCTTCGGTGTCTGAAGCTGCCCGTGAGAATAGCATCACCTTTGGAGCGCCCACCAAGACCTTTAATTGCGCAGGCGTGGTGAGCAGTTGGGCTGTGGTGCCCAATGATAAGTTGCGTGAACCTTTCACGAAGTGGCTCTTTGCCAACGAAATTGACTGTCCTCCCATGTTCTCACCCACGGTGGCTATAGCTGCCTATCGACAGGGTGGCGAATGGCGCAAGGAGATGTTGCGCTACATCGAAGGTAACATCGATTTTGCTGTGGACTATTGCCGCGAACACATCCCCGGAGTGGTGGCTCCACGTCCCGAAGCCTCCTTCCTCATCTGGCTCGACTGCCGCGCACTCGGACTCTCTCACGACGAACTCAATCATCTCTTTGTCAATGAAGCGCATCTAGCCCTTAACGATGGTGAGATGTTTGGTGCTGGAGGAGAAGGCTTCATGCGACTCAATGTGGGTGTGCCGCGCTGTGTGCTCGAAAAAGCCCTTCACCAACTGGCTGAGGCTGTGGCAAAACTCCACGCTTCTCGCTCTTAATCCCATTTTCTTGACTCATGACTCCTGACAATATCCAAGCTCCTGCCGAATTTCTCGATCGTTTTGAACAACAACTCACTGATCAACTCCTGCGTCTTTGCACAACGGCTCAAGCACTTTCTGGACAACTTCTAGAAACCCCTGACCTCGAAGCCGTGTGGCCCGAAATCTGCACTCCATATTTGGGAGATGCAGTGCCTGAAATTGCGAAATATCCCACCGTCGCCATTGGTTGGATGGGATTTGTTGGACTTGCCATGGCACAACGCTGGGACAGTGATTGGACTACTGCTGCTGCTGATCCGCACGCGCTCTATCCTGCGCTGCTCGCACAAGGCTTTGATGCTCTCGACGACTATGTGTTGGACCACGTGCTTGCCATCACCGATGCTGAGGAGCGCACCCATCTCCACCAACTCGTGCGCACTTGTGCCGAAGCAGCCCACGCGGCTTTGCGTCATGAAGGAATCGAACCCCAAAGCCCCATGGCATTTCACACCTACGTGCGCACGCTTCATGTGATGTTCCGCATAGGCGTGGCATTGCAGTTGCGTCGATTAGGCTACAAGTTTGAGAAAATCGACATGAAATAGGGCGCTCGCTTGCGAAACTTGCTCAAGGGAGTCTCTCTGCCTCCTAATGTTAGCGTAAGAGAATATTATTTTCTTACTTCTGTAATGGGGTAAATACTTGGTTATCTGATAAGTATTAACGTCTTATAGTTTTTCTCTATATAAAAGAAGGGCGTATCTGTTGCAAACTCTAGAAAAAGCCCGTAACTTTGCACCATAATCAAGGGAAAAGCAATTAAATATCTTGCTGATTAGCCCCTAATTCCTCTTTTAATGAATCCATAAACATAACATGCAATATGAAAAATCTTAATTACACTGGTCTCGATGCTGCCAAGGTGCAGCCCGTTGCCCAAGCTCTTGCAGTTCTCCTCGCAGACTTCCAAGTATACTACGCAAACCTTCGCAACTTCCACTGGAACGTGCAAGGTTCTAACTTCTACGCTCTTCACGCTGAATTTGAACGTCTCTATGATGACGCAGGTGAAAAGGCTGACGAAATCGCAGAACGTCTTCTTCAACTTGATGTGACTCCTGAACATCGTCCCAGCAAGTACCTCCAAGTTTCTCAAATCAAGGAAAACGAAGTGGTACACTGCGGTCAAGAATGCCTCACTCAAGTGCTTGAGATGGTGAAGATCCTCATTGCTCAAGAACGTGCCGTTATGGCTGCTGCTGATGAGGCTGGTGACGAATCTAGCAATGCGTTGATGAGCGATTACCTCCGCGAACAAGAGAAGCTCGTGTGGATGCTCACCGCAACTCTCGCTAAGGAGTGCAGCAAATAAACTCTGGTAGCTCCACGGGGCTCAGAGATTACCCCTCAGCACAAGCTGAGTGCTGTTTATACAGCGAATTAGGAAGTGAGAAAGGGACAATCAACATCGGTTGATTGTCCCTTATTTTGTGCGTTAGCATTGTCTATAATCCTGTGCCGCACGTCAGTCTATATGCAGCGTCTTTGATAAACTCAAATCGGTCATTAAACCTAAATCGGTCATTAGATTATCGTATTATAACGGTCTAATGACCGATTTGGGTTAAATCCTGAACAGATTTTGGATAAAGGACAAACTGCATATAGACTTTTTCATAATTTCTGCCCTTCCATTTAACACCCAAATTCGAGTTCAGAAAAAGTTGTTGGGAATTATGCGATTCTCAGAGGGTTTGAAAATCGAGATTTCGGGAGCCTTTTTCAGACCTTTTGCACGTTTTCTGGAAATCTGAGCTTGTTTGCGAAGAAACGACGTGTAGTTTTACGCGAAACAACGCATTGTTCGTTCTATTTCAAAGGACATTTCTCAAATTATCTCCGACGAAATTTTTATTTCGTCCGAGAAAATTCGGAAAAAGTCCGACAAAATTGGGAAAAGTTCGAGAGTTCGTGCAAGATTTGTTGGGCGAATGATTTTGAACTCACGTAGCATACATTCTTTTCTTCCTAGTTTACTCGAAATCCTGACTCAAATTTGCCCTGCATTTTAACACTCAAACCTGCGTATTTGGTTAATAATTCATTTCCCGTCATGATGAGTGCATAACCTTCTTGTCGAAGTCTTCAAGCAAAAACTAATAGTGATGAGAGGAAATGGCATTTCATCCAGAGAAGAACGTCTCTTTATCAAATATCAAAAAGGAGGTGCTGCAAAAACGAGTTTCGCAACACCTCCCTAGAGGAAATGACTTAATACCGGACAATGATTTAGCGTCGCAACCAACGCTCCGGATTGAGCTTCTGCGTTTCGTGACGCAGTTGGAAGTGCAGGGTGCAGTTGCCCGATGCATCGCGAGCCACACTGCCCAGCGTTTGTCGAGCCGCAACGTGCTGACCTTGCCGCACGGAAACTCCCGTGAGATTACAATAGACCGTGATGTAGCTACCATGGCGCACAATCACGTTGGTCATGCCTCCCATGGAGAAGATGGCAGTGACCTCACCATCAAATACACAGCGTGCTTGAGCACCAGCAGGAGCAGTGAGGTTGATACCCTTATTGTCAAGCGTCACCCCATTGAGACCATTCACGTTGTAAGCCCCGAAGTGGCTAGAAATTGTGTAGTTGCCAGTGATGGGCATGGGTAGGCGTCCTTGGTTGGAAGCAAAACTTCCGGTCAGTCTTGCATCGCTTGGAGCGGAAGTGTTCTGGTTGGCAGTAGCCGTAGCCCGATTTGCCTCTTCCGTCGCAGTGCGTGCGCGTTGCGCTTCTGCTGCGGCTGCGCGTGCTTGTTCAGCTGCACGCGCTTCTTCGCGAGCTTGTGCCGCACGGGCTTCACGAGCTGCGCGCTCTTCGCCACGTTTGCGCGCGGCTTCGGCTTTGCGTTCAGCCTCAGCCGCTTTCCTGCGAGCTTCCGCTTCTGCTCTTCGGGCTTCTGCCTCCGCCTTACGTGCTGCTTCTGCCGCACGACGACGCTCTTCCGCGGCTTTGCGTGCTGCTTCTGCTGCTTTCTTTCTGGCTTCAGCTTCTGCGGCACGGCGCGCCTCTTCTGCCTTGCGACGACGTTCAGCCGCTTCGATTTCCGCACGAATCAACTGTTCGATTTTAGCATTCAGTGCGTTGTATTGTCGTTGCTGTTGCGCCAGTGTCAATTGGAGTTCCGCTTGTTTTTTGTTGAGATCCGTCACCACCACTTGTTGGTTGCGTTGTTGTCCTTCGAGCACTGTTTGTTGTGCCTTACCCTGCGTCAACAGTTTCCCCTGCACCACACGTTCCCCCGAAAGGAGGTTGCGTTTCTCTCTCACCGCTTGTTCTTTGGCAGCGATGATTTGTCCCTGCACACGTTGGTATTTCACATATTCTTGGGTGTAGCGCAGACGGCGATACATTTGTCGGAAGTTATCAGCCGAAAAGATAAACATCAACTTGTTTTGCATCAGACGATTGCGGTACATATAGAGCACCCCTCTCGTGTAGCGACGCTTGCATTCGGTGAGATCCGCTTCGAGTTCGCGCAATTCTTGTTCATGCGTGCTGATGCGGTGGTTGAGGGTGTCGATTTGCACCTGCAGACCCGTCACCACTTTCTGTTGGTCGGAGATTTGTCCATTGATCATTTGCAAGGTCGCCAGTTGCGCTTTCACATCCTTGCGAGTCGTAGCCAACTGATTCTGGGATTCCGCCATCTTCTGTTTGAGGGTTGCTTGTTCCGATTGAAGTTTGCGGATACCTTCGTTGGTAGGCGTTGGCGCTGTTTTGCCCTTCTTTCCCGTCTTCTTGGTTTGTTTTGTGGTGTTCTTGTTCGTTTTCTTTGATTTCACTGTCGCGGTAGTAGTTTTGCGATGCGAAGTCTGCGCCACCATCTGTGAGGTGGAGCAAAAGACACTCAGCAACAAGGAGAAGAGAATTTTATACATTACTTAAGGGTAGTGATAGTGGAAAACAAGTGGGGCAATGCCGCGCTGTGGTGCTGCGGCTACGTGATGAGGGAGGGGCTGCCTACTTGAACAACTTCAAGATGGCTTCGGGCTTCATAGGAGTATAGCCTGAGGGGATGCGCACGTGACTGTTCCAGTCGTAGTTGATACGCACTTTGTTGAGCTTGAGATTCAACTTAAATTCCTTTTCAAAGGCATTGACGGCAAACACTGTGTGGCGCGCGATGCGATATCCGCGCACATTCGTAGTTTTGTTGCGATGGATATAAACTTCCACCGGCACAAACCCCATGACGTTGAAGTCGGCAGTCTCTGTGCTCTTACGGTTGTCGTTCCAGAAGAAGCGTTGCACCTTGTCAAAGCTGAGCATAGGCATTTCGGTGAGCATGCCATTGATACCAGCATAGGTGTCTTTGAGATAACGCTTGTTGATGCGGTCGAGCACAATGACACTATCGGGGGTGAAGATGATGCGTGCGCCTTCGATGCCAAATTTGCTCAAAGAGAGTTGCACTTGTCGGTCGCGTTGCAAACGGAGGGTGCCGCCCACACTCTGGTTGATGGAGCTTGCCTCCAAATCGGCAGCTATTTTTGCCGTCACTGCCAAAGGTTCGTTAGGACGATAAGCCTGATCGCCACGCAGCGTAGAGCAACCTGTAAACATAGAAGAGCAACCGAGCAATACCGCCACGAGTGCCAAGAGAGAAAATATCTTTTTCATTGAATCAATCTGATTTGCGTTTCAAATCTCACATCGTCTACCGCACTTTCTGCAGTTTTGCGCGCAGTTTGCGCTGTTCTTTGTGATCGTTAGTAAGCTGCAGAGCCTCTTTCCACATCTGTGCAGCGTCTTTCGAGGCTCCAGCTTTGAAATAGATGTCGCCCGAACGGTCATAGTAGCCCGCGTCAGGCTTATCTGATTGTCCTTCTTTTTCAAAAGCCACCCACATAGAGTCGGTCACCGTTTTAGCTTCGGCATATTTGCCTGCTTTGTAGAGTGCCCAAGCATAAGTGTCGAGATAGATGGTGTTGTGCGGCTCAATCTCGGTGGCACGTTGAGCCAGTTTCACCGCACGTTGGAGTTGCACGCCCCTAGTGCTGAGGTGATAGGCATAATTGTTGAGGGTCTGCACATTGTTGGGGTCTTTTACCAGAGAAGAATCGTAAGCCGCAAAAGCCCGTTCCACTTGTTTCTTCTGGATATAAGCATCTCCCAGCATATAGTAGATTTGCGAAGCTACAGAACTATCTGTGTTATTCGACATCACCTTCACTCCATCTTCGAGAATCTCCATCGCACAGGCATCGTCCTCTCTGTTGTAAGCAGCGATTGCCCCAAAATAGTAGAACAACTCATTGTCAGGGTGCAATTCCCGTCCACGTTGACAAATGGTATCTAGTTGGTCCGTATCATTGCGGTTCACCGCGTCGCGGAGCAGCTGCATGATAGCACGCTCATCGTTGGGATTTTCGCGGAATATCGCCAGTGCAGGCACTGCCAGTCGGCTTTCAGGAAATTTGAATTCTTGAATAAATTGCACCAACCATCCGCCCATCGTCACTCCAGCATCGCGCTGGTTCATTGCCACCACCGCGTGTTGGTACACCTTCTCTTTGTCGTATTTGCCTTCCTGCAACCAAGCCGCAGATTCACGGAACATATTCACTTTTTGTTCTACAGGCAAAATTGTGTCAGCGGCAATGTCACCGAGCGTCTTGTCGTAGTTGTCGACATCGTTTTTTTTGCGATAATATACGAGTCGGAGCATTGGCACCCACTCATTGTGGGGATCGCTCATCGCGATGTCGTCCATGATTTCTCGTCCGCGTTCCAAGTGTTGATTACGCAGATAGAGGTTAGCCAGCAAGACACGTGGATAATTGTCCCCATCATTGGCTTCGCACCAGTCGCGGAGAGTGGTCACCGCTTCGGGAATGCGATTTTGATATTCCAGGATATTAACTCTTTTAATCACCACTTCGTTCGACTTTCCCTCCAAGGTGGTGATTCTGTCCAAGGTCTGCAGTGCAGCATCCCAGTTGTTGGTGCGTTCTTGCAGCATTTCCAGCATCTTGAGATTTTCCTCTGTGGGTTCGTCTGCTGCCACCAGTTCGTAGAGGCGGAGTGCGCGCTCAAAGCGTTGAGTTTGCGTCCAATAGTTGCCGAGCATCTCGCGATAATACTTATTGGAAGGCGCCAGTTGTTGCGCCAGTTGCAACTGTCGTTCCCCGCGTTGTCGCAGCAGACTGTCGGAATATCCCACCGATTGTAGCAAGAGCAATCCCTGTTGGAAGAGCGCGTCGGCATCGTTCGGGTTTATCATCAATGCCCGATCGAGCAAATCGAAGGAAGCATCAGCGTTTCCGCGATATTTCTGGCGCATTGCCTCGAGATATATCCCATCAAATTCGCGACGTTGTTTCAATGAAAGGAGGTTTCTAGCGCGAATCGCCCCATCCTTCAGGGTAGGTGGGGTATAGTTGCGCGCATAGTTGGAGCAGCCCAGCAGCAAAAGGCTGAGCAACATCCATCCCATCACAGCTAGGAGGTGAAATGATGAAAGTTTTCTTTTTATCATCACGGATTTTCTTGTTTTCTAGAGAACAGGGGCTGGTGCTTCTATAGAGTCTAGTTTCTCTAGAGGTTATAGGATTTCTAGTTTCTCTAGATAATCTAACGTCTAACCCCTAAGCCCCCGAGCCGCGCTTGTCGTGGCGAGCGAAAAAGGGTCTGCGACCCTCTAACGTCTACTTCCCCGTATGTCCAAATCCGCCTGCTCCGCGCTCGGTGTCTTCGAGCACTTCCACAGGTTGCCATTCCACTTGTTCGTGTTTCGTCACCACCATTTGCGCGATGCGTTCGCCATCGTTGATGACAAAAGGTTCATTGCTCAGATTCACCAAAATCACGCGCAGTTCACCACGGTAGTCTGCATCCACCGTGCCGGGAGAGTTCAGCACCGTGATGCCATGTTTCAGCGCGAGTCCCGAGCGAGGGCGCACCTGCGCTTCATAGCCTTCGGGCAGCGCGATGTAGAGTCCTGTGGGCACGAGCGTGCGCTCCATGGGATTCAAGGTGATGGGAGCTTCAATATTAGCACGTAGATCCAGTCCCGCACTTTGGGGAGTGGCGTATTCGGGTAACGGATGCTTTGAAAGATTGACGATTTTAACTTGCATATTCTGTGTGTGCGACATCGAGTGTCTGGATAAATGCTGGATGAAGAGAGAACTGGAGAGAGCAGTCCCTCAGCTAGTGACAAAGTTTGCTCAATATCAAGGGGGCAGACCCACATTCTGTTGTGGTGAATCCGCCCTTCTCTCGTTGAAGTCCCCTTGCCAGTGGTGAAGTAAATCAGAAGACAAAGGGGTCTGCGACTCCAAAAATACTAAGAAAATCTCAGATTCTCTCTATATCATGCGCAGTATTTCCTTAAAACCCCTATATTTGCAATATGAAATGGCAACAACTCATCTCCTCTGCGCGTTGGGGAAAGCAAAACACCCAACGCTCAGCAACAGAACAGCGCACTGAGTTTCAGCGCGACTACGACCGACTCATCTTTTCTTCCCCCTTCCGTAGGTTGCAAAACAAGACCCAAGTTTTCCCCCTCCCTGGAAGCGTATTTGTGCACAATCGTCTCACTCATTCCCTCGAAGTTTCCAGCGTAGGACGCTCCTTGGGAGCTGACGTGGCGCGCCTGCTCATCCCACGCTACAGCGGAGAAGATGTTGTTGCGCTAGAAAGCATCAGCGCCATTGTCAGCGCTGCCTGTTTGGCACACGATTTGGGCAATCCCCCCTTCGGACACGAAGGAGAAGCCGCCATCCGTTCCTTCTTTGCTGAGGGAGAGGGACTTTATCTTCGCGAACAACTCCCCATCGAAGTGTGGAATGACATCACTCATTTCGATGGTAATGCCAACACCTTCCGCCTCCTCACCCACCAATTCCACGGCCGCCGCGCTGGAGGATTTGTCATGACTTATAGCACCCTCGCAGCCATTGCTAAATATCCTTTCTCATCCTCCCTCGCCACCCATCCGAAATTCGGATTCTTCGAGGCAGAACGAGAAGCCTTTGCGCACATTTTCAAGGAATTGGGCATCCCTGCACTAGAGAGCCACGGCAAGCATCAGCGATTTGCCCGTCATCCCCTCGTCTTTTTGGTAGAAGCTGCCGACGACATCTGCTATGAGGTGATGGACATCGAAGATGCCCACAAACTCCGCATCCTCTCCACCGAGGAGACGCGCCAACTCCTCCTAGGTTTCTTTTCCGAAGAGGAGCAACACAGCCTCAGCACTGCTTATCCCGAAGACACCGACGCTGGCGAACAAATTGCCTATCTCCGTTCCTGCGTCATCAACGCCCTCGAGCGTGCTTGCGTGGAGGTCTTTGTGGAGCACGAAACCGAAATCCTCGCTGGCACCTTCAAAGGTTCGCTCATCAGCCAACTCCCAGCTCCGCTTTCCACTGCCTATCAACGCTGTGCCGAGGTGGCGCGCAACCGCATCTATCATTCCAAAGAGGTGGCAGACATCGAACTGTCGGGTTATCACATCATCTACACCCTCTTGTCGCTCATGACAGCCGCAGTGGTACAGCCCGAGAAAACCTATTCCAAACTCCTCCTGCGTCACGTTTCTTCGCAATATGAGGTGCATGCCCCTGATCTTGCCACGCGCATCATGGCTGTCCTTGACTATCTCTCCGGCATGACCGATGTTTATGCCCTCGACCTCTTCCGCAAAGTCCGTGGCATGCAGTTGCCTGCTATCTAACTCCAAAGCTCATCATGACGAATAGCCACACCTTCGCTTGCCCACTGCGCAAGTTTTCTGTCACAAAAAAAAGGATTTCCCAACCGCTATGGCTGAGAAATCCTTTTTTTAGTTCATCACCAATGAGTGATGATTGTTTTTGTTGCAAAGGAGGGAAATTTACTCACCTCTGCTCCGCATCTCTTTGTGGTTTATCGAATAATCGTAGCATCGCGTTCGGGACCCACAGAGAGGATAGCAATGCGCGTTGCCAATTTCTTTTCGAGGTAAGCAATGTAGTCCGCATATTCTTTGGGGAAATCCGCTTCAGCGCGCACACCGGTCAAGTCGCAGTGCCAACCTGGCAAAGTTTCATACACTGGAGCCCAGCCCTCGGTGTCGTAAGGCATATCTTCCGTGCGCTCACCGTCCTTTTCGTAAGCCACGCACACCTTGATTTCCTCAAACGAATCCAGCACATCCGCCTTCATCATCACCAAGTCCGTCACACCGTTCACCATGATGGCATATTTCAGTGCCACAAGATCCACCCAGCCACAACGGCGGTTGCGACCCGTCACCGCACCAAACTCTTTGCCCACACGGCGAATTTCCTCACCTGTCTCGTCAAACAGTTCTACGGGGAAGGGACCGCTACCCACACGAGTAGAGTAAGCCTTGAAAATACCCCACACACGACCAATGCTTTGGGGAGCAATGCCCAAGCCCGTGCAAACACCACCAATGGTGGTCGAAGAGGAAGAGACAAAGGGATAAGTGCCGTGGTCGATGTCCAACAACGAACCTTGCGCGCCCTCTGCCAACACATTCTTACCTTCTGCCAAAGCGCGGTTAATCTCGTGTTCCGTGTCGGTGATGGGGAAACGGCGCATATAGTCGATGCCTTCCAGCCACGTCTTTTCCTCCTCCGTGATGTCGAAGTCGGTGAATCCCAGATCCTTCAAAATTTGGAGGTGACGTGCTTTCAGGGCTTCATATTTGGGTAGAAAATCTCCTTGAATATCGCCCACGCGGAGTCCCACACGCGCAGCCTTGTCACTATAGGTCGGACCAATGCCCTTGCCCGTAGTGCCCACTTTGCTCTTGCCCTTTGCCGCTTCATAAGCGCGGTCAAGCACGCGGTGTGTGGGAAGAATCAAATGCGCGCGGCGACTGATGTGTAGACGTTCTGCAATCTCATATCCTGCTGACTCCAATTCGCGCGCCTCATTCATAAAGAGGTCGGGAGCAATGACACAACCATTACCGATGATGTTCACTTTACCCTCATCAAAGATACCCGAGGGGATGGAACGAAGCACAAACTTCTTGCCATCAAAGATAATCGTGTGACCAGCGTTAGGACCGCCAGCAAAACGTGCCACGAGGTCATAGCGAGGAGTAAAATAGTCCACCACTTTACCCTTACCTTCGTCGCCAAAGACAATGCCCAGCAAGGCATCTACTTTTCCTTTTGTCATAGTTTTAGGAGAAATGAAAGAACACAATGATTATCTTTTTCAATCATTGCGCGTGATATTTGCCACAAAGTTACACTCTTTCTGCTTAATATGCAAAAAATAAGTTGTAAATTTGCCTCAACTCTCTAGTCTGTCTAGTTTCTTCTAGTGCTTTCTAGCGTCTAGTCTTTCTAGTGCTTCTAGAGGTTCTAGTGCTTCTAGATATTCTAGTTCATCTAGAGCTTCTAGAGCTTCTAGTTCTGCTAGCCCAATCGCGCTAGCCCCTAATGTCTAATCGAGCCACCCTTGTCGTGGCGAGCATAAAAGGGTCTATGACCCTCTAACGTCTACTCTCTAATGTCTACTTCCCTCCAACTCCGTGTTCTCCCTCAGGTAGCCTATGATGCTGCCAACCTCCGTGCAGATGTTGCCCAGCGTCTTGGAGTCGACCCTCAGCAGATTCATGCCATCCGCACTGTGAAGCGCAGCATTGATGCGCGACAACGACAAGTGATGGTCAATCTCACCCTTGAGGTCTTTGTCGACGAAGACCCCACCACACTGTCTTTCGAGCGCATCCACTATGGCGATGTCAGTGCCGCCCCACAAGCCATTGTTGTCGGAGCAGGACCTGGCGGACTCTTTGCTGCCCTCCGACTCGTAGAACTCGGCGTCCGCCCCATCGTCCTTGAGCGCGGACGCGACGTAGATGGACGCAAAAAAGACCTCGCTGCCATCTCGCGCGATCACATCGTCGACAGCGAGAGCAACTATTCCTTCGGAGAGGGTGGGGCAGGAGCCTTCTCTGATGGCAAACTCTATACACGCTCGAAAAAACGTGGCAACGTGCAGCGCATCCTCAGCATCTTCTGTCAACATGGCGCAAGCACCGACATCCTAGCCGATGCCCATCCCCACATCGGCACCGACCGCTTGCCCGGCATCATCCAGTGCATGCGCGAACAAATCAAAACTTCGGGCGGTGAGGTGCATTTTCAAACCCGTGTCGACGAACTTCTATTCTCCACCGATGGCAGTAGAGTAGTGGGAGTACGCACTTTAACTGGGCAAGAATTCCTCGGTCCCGTCATCCTTGCCACGGGTCACTCTGCACGCGATGTCTACCGCTATCTCCATCGTGCAGGGGTGGAAATCGAACAAAAGTCTCTCGCCATGGGAGTTCGCCTAGAACATCCTGCCCATCTCATCGACCAAATCCAATATCACAACCGCGAAGGGCGCGGTAAATACCTCCCTGCGGCAGAATACGCCTTTGTGCAACAAGTCAAAGACCGCGGAGTCTATAGTTTCTGCATGTGCCCTGGAGGATTTGTTGTCCCTGCTGCCACAGGTCCCGAACAACTTGTGGTCAACGGCATGTCGCCTGCCAATCGCGGTAGCAAATGGTCCAATTCGGGAATGGTGGTCGAAACGCGCCCCGAAGACATCGACGGCGAACTCATGCCTTTCCTCCTCGAAGCCATGAACGATGAAACTTTCGCAGCACAACACACCGATTTTGACGACAAACACAATCCCCTGCGCATGATGTATGTGCAAGAAGCCCTCGAACGCGCCACCTGGATTCAGGGAGGACGCACGCAGGTGGCACCGGCACAACGCATGGCAGACTTTGTGAACAATCGCCTCTCTGCCGATCTTCCCAAATCGAGTTACAACGCAGGGTTGGTGGCGTCTCCCCTCCACTTCTGGATGCCTCGCTTCATCACCTCGCGTCTGCAAGAAGGTTTCAAAGCCTTCGGACGTCGCAGTCGTGGTTTTCTCACCGACGAAGCCGTCCTCATTGCCACTGAATCGCGCACCTCAGCCCCCGTGCGCATCCTCCGCACTCCCGACACCCTCCAGCACATCCGTCTTGCTGGTCTCTATCCCTGTGGTGAAGGTGCCGGCTATGCTGGTGGCATCGTCTCTGCCGCTATGGATGGCGAACGCTGCGCAGAAGCCCTCTCGCAAGAAATCAGATGACTATAGGGACTAGTCTTTTTAGTTTGTCTAGGTTTTCTGGTTTCTTTAGAGTTTCTAGTCTTTCTTGCGCTTTATATATAGGCTACGCGCGCAAGAGTCTTCTGTTGCCACGTGTTAATGGCGCATAAGAGAGGTTCAATAAATATATTGGTGATTCAAATTGCAGCGTTGATGTTGCTTTAAAAAACATCGTTTTTGCTAACCCTATGTGCGCAAAATAGGGTGATAATGTCGCACGAGAGAAAAAAAACGAATTATTCGGTCTTTTTTTAGTGTGAAAACTTGGATACTTGTTTGAAAGCACGTAATTTTGCAAATGAAACTATCTAACATCGGTGTCTACTCTCATTCTAATTTGATGAGAAATACGTACGTCCTATAATATACGCACAAAAAAACAGATATGAAGAAAGCTTTTACCTTGCTATTCTTTACTGCACTCGCGGCTACAGCTGTGCAAGCACAGCGCGTGGTTCTTAAGCATAATGTGTTGCTTGATGTGGTGCATTCTCCTAATCTTAGCCTAGAACTTGGCCTTAATAAAAAACAGACACTTGACTTTCAAGTAGGTTTTAATCCCTTTACTTATAATGCGGCTGACAATGCTAAGTTTCGTCACATCACGGTGCAACCCGAGTGGCGCTATTGGACGTGCGAACGTTTCAATGGTTGGTTCGTAGGTGTGCATGCGCATGCTGGACGTTTCAATGCAGGTAACGTGTCGATGCCCTTCAATCTCTTTCACACGGTGAAAGATAATCGTTATGAAGGATGGTTTGCTGGAGCTGGTGTCGGATTGGGTTATCAACTTCCGCTTAGTCGTCGTTTTAGCCTTGAAGCTGAAATCGGAGCTGGTTATGCCTATGTAGATTATGACAGATTTGCTTGTGGCAAGTGCGGATCACGTCAGCACGAAGGTAATACAGACTATTGGGGTGTTACTCGCGCAGGACTCTCACTCGTCTACGTGCTCAAATAAACGCTGAGCGTCTAGTTCTTCTGGAATCTCTAATTACTCTAGCCTTTCTAGAATCTCTAGTTACTCTAGTTTCTGATTAACCGAGCCACGCTTGTCGTGGCGAGCATAAAAGGGGCTGCGACCCTCTAGCCTCTAACGTCTAACGTCTAAAAAGGGTCTATGACCCTCCAACGTCTAATATGAAGATCTTATTAGCTCTTGCTGCTGCGGCTTTGTCTTTGCCTGTTGCAGCCGATAATTATAACGGCCGTGTTGCCTTCAAACAAACCGCTCCCAAGGTGGTGCAAGATAGTGTCCGCTTCGGTGTTGATGTTGTTCTTGATGATGTTGCCTTAGGAAGTCGCACATTGCTCATGCTCACTCCAAAGCTCGTTTCTGAAGATGGAAAACAAACTTACGACTTTCCTACTGTGAGCGTAGGAGGACGCAACCGACAAATCATGTGGCAACGTCACAACTTTGAAGGACCTAAACCGCTCTATCATAAAAACGGAACAGCGCAAACCGTTTCACTCTCGCTCGCTGCTCCCAATTTGAATTGGATCAAGAAGTCTCGACTCGTTGTGGATGAACAAGTGAGAGGATGCGCACAATGCGAACAAGGCGAAATGCGCTACAACCTCCTCGAACGTTTGGTGAAAGATCCCTATCGTCCTAAGTTCACTACGGTTTTCGTGACTCCCAAGCCTGAACCCGTCAAAACTCGTTCTGACCGCTTCATCGCACGTTTCAATTTCCGTGTCAATCGTTCCGAACTTCTTCCCGAACTCGGTAACAACCGTGTAGAATTTGCGCGCGTTGACAGCGTGGCGAAAGCTATTCTGCTTAATACCGACGTCAAGGTGAAGAATGTGTCTATCGATGGTTATGCATCTCCCGAAGGTACAGACGCTGCCAACTTGAAGCTTTCTCAAAATCGTGCACTTTCCTTTGCCGGCTATCTCCGTCGTACCTACAATCTCTCTCGTGGAGTCCTCAATGGCGTAGGTCACGGTTCTGACTGGGAAGGACTTCGCAATAGCGTGATTGCCGATGCCAATGTGCCTAACAAGCAAGCTGTTCTCGATATCCTCGGTGCCGCTAGCAACAACGAAGTGCGCAAGACCAATCTTCGCAAGCTTGATGCAGGTCAGCCCTATGCTTACCTCCTTGCAAACAATTATCCTCCCCTCCGTCGCACTGAATATCAATTCACCTACACCGTGCGCGACTTCAATCTTGAGGAAGCCATACAGCGCATCTATTCTAATCCTGCGCTCCTTTCGCTCAATGAAATGTATCTCGTAGCCGATCACTTCCCCGCAGGAAGTGCAGAGCGTCGCAACGCGCTCGACATCGCGCAACGCGTCTATCCCAACGCACCCGAAAGCCGATTCAATGCTTTGGCTTATCGTATGTCGCAAGGAGAACAAGTCACTGACGAACAATTCCTCTCTAGTTACACCGCATCTCCCGAAAAGTGGAACAACCTCGGTGTTTACTATGGTCTTCGCAAAGACTATGCTCGTGCCAAGGAGTGCTTCTCTCGCGCAGGCAATCTCCCTGCAGCGCAAGCCAACCTTGCCGAACTCGCCAAGGTAGAGGAATAATCCTAGGACTAACATCTAGCGTCTAACGTCTAATCTCTAACGTCATAGCGTTTAGTTTTTCTCAAAAGAATCAATTAACTCACATTTCAATAACTAATTTATTTACGTATGAAAAAGCAATTTTTTGCTGCGGCTTTGATCCTTGCACTTGGTGCAGGTTTCACCGCTTGCTCAAACGATGATTTGGGCAAATCAGAAGGCAAGGAAGTGGCTCAAAACGGTACTGCTTTCATGTCCGTTTCTTTCACTCTTCCTGCTCCTGCGACTACTCGTGCTGAAGCTGACCCTGCTCGCTACCAATATGGTAAGTGGAATGGTCAAGACAAAATTAAGTCTGTAAAGGTGTATGTATTTGGTGATGGCGACAAACTTGAAAAAGTTGTAGAACTTACCAATTTGCGTCTCGATCAAAAGGCTACTGGTGACGTGAAGGTTTCTGCCAACGAAGCTTTCAAAGTTAAGCCAGGTACTAAGAAGGTATACGTAGTGGTTAACCCAACTGCTGCAGTAACTTTGCCTGAGACTGATCAAATGGCTCTTGCTGATTTCACTAAGGCTTATGATAAGGTGAATGCACCTGAAGCAGTTACTCCTCCTGCTGCTGACCCCTACTATCCTAAAGCAGATGTTACTGAAACACGTGCTGACAAATTCGCTTCTGTAGCTGGTCAAGATGATGTTATCTTGATGACAGGTGAAATGGGTTCTGTAGAAGTTAAGAATGGTGTAACTGAACAAGAAGCTGTCTCTGGTGTTAAGAACCAAGTTAAGTTGACTGTTGAACGTGCTGTTGCTCGTGTTGTAGTAACTAAGAGTGAAAATGCAACCTTTGAAATTAAGGGTGATGATCCTAGTACTGCTGCCAAAAATGATGAAGTAGTTCTCGCTACTTTGACTGACATCACTTACACTGTAGCTCAAAGTGAACGTTCTTTCAATTTCTTGAAAAAGGAATACAGCACTGCTGGTAACACTCAAGATACTGAGGGTGAAAAGAAGTACGAAAAAACCCCAGCTTTCGAGAAAAAGACTACTGCTAACGATAATTTCTGGGATGCTACTTCTATTTCAGAGTATCAAGCTCTTATCAATCACTATGACTACTCTGGTCTTTGGGTGAAGCAACACAAAGGATACGAGGTTAAGTCTCGCGCTGCATTTATGAATGAAGTTGCTAACGAGGCAAAGGAGATTGACGCTGTAGGTAAACACATCACTACCGCTACTACTGGTGACCACGGTTTGTTCCTCTTGCCTACTACTCACAAGTATGGTGCTACTGCAGCTGAATCAGACTACCGCAAGTCTAACACTGCATACATCCTCGTGCGTGGTACCCTCAACCCTAAAGTATATGTTAAGGCTGATGGTCAGTTTGAAACTGGTACTGCTCTCGATGGTAAGGACTTCTACCTCGGTGCTAATGGTGTGGTTTATGCTGACTCTACTTGTGTGCAAAACCCCGCAAAGAACGGTGTGAAAGGTCAAACTGCTCAATTGTATAAGGGTGGTAAGGCACTTTACTTCGTATGGGTTCACCCCGACAAGTTGGATGGTACCCTCAACTCACCTGTTGACCGTAACAATATCTACCACGTTCAACTCAAGGGTGTAGCTTCTTGGGGTGCTAACTGGAACCCACTCGTTCCTTATCCAACGGATACTCCTAAAATTGATCCTAAAACAGGTAAAATTACTGAAGGTCCTAATAAAGGTCAGTTCCCCAAGAACCCCAACAACCCAGATGACCGTCCTAACGACAACCATCTCGAACCCAAGAATCCTCCTGTGAATCCTAACGAGAACATCACTCCTACGGAAACTTGGATGGCTGCTGAGGTGACTATCCTCCCATGGGCTGTTCACTCTTACGAACACATCCTCAAATAATTCGTAATGAGTCTCCATCTCTCTTGATGGAATTCCCTATAATAAGCAAGGGGAGGAAACTCCCTCCCCTTGCTTCTTTTTTCTCCTTATGTCTGTTGTGCGCTAGCCTTGTGCTAATGCCTCATGCAGATGACAATACATAACGCTTTACTACGTATGAATATCTTGGGAAAGTTCACAGCACTTGCTGCACTCGCACTCGCCACTACTGCTCTTGGTAGCTGCGACTCTATGTTCCACGATGATCTTGCTGACTGCCCGCAGGGTGTGTATGTGCGCTTCTACCAACAAACACCCTGCAACACGCTCAATAGCGTCGTGGGTAAGGTGAACAATTTGCACGTTCTTGCTTTCGACAAAAAAACTGGTCTTCTTGCCAATTATGTGGCTGCCAATGGCGAAGCAAATCTTACTGCTGACTACCAAACACTCATTCCTTTGCATCAAGGTCAATATGAACTTGTGGCATGGACGGGAAATGCAGACGAGTTGGCTTCAGCGAAACTTCAAAAAGGGGTCACTAAGAAAAGTGATGTCTTCTTCCAACTTCGACAACAACAAGACGGTTCTCTCGTCTTTCCCAATACTCCTGAACCTCTCCGATATGGATTTGCTGGTACAGGACTCCACAGACTCCCTGCAGATGCTGACGAAAAGAAAACTTTCGGCGATATGGTTGCCGATGACGTCATTAGCATCCCAGACCCTGCAGTAGAAGGTAGTGTTTTCAAACATGCTGCCATCAATTTGCGCCAACAAGCGCTACGCGTCAATGTCAATGTTATTGTTGACCCAAGCGTCAAGCCCAGCAAATATCCCACTGGTCCTGCCAAGTTCAACCTCCAGTTGCTCACCAATGGTCGTGAACTTGCTCACGAAGCGTTGCAAGACGCTAAAAACAAAGCATTGTGGCAGGTGCCACAAGCCAAATTGGTTGCTTCAAAGCAAGAGTCTCCCCTTATGGCTTTCCATCAGGAAGTTGTAGGTGATACGCTCAAAAGTCAATTTAATGTCCTTGGCAACACGCTCGACCAATTAGCACAAGCTCGTCTCACGCTCACACACGAAGGTAAGGACGTAGAACTTTCTCCAGCTGTGATGGAATATGCTAAGGGACTCGACTTGCCTAAGCTCATCAAAGTTGCTCTAGGTCAAGGTAATCTAAATTGTAATGGTGAAGTGACCATCAATCTCTATGTCAATAATAAGTGTCCCGAGTGCGGAACATACATGGTATTTGATGTGGTCATCGCCAACTGGAGTGTTCACTCTTACGAAACAATTCTCCATTCGTAATTCTCTACAATGGCTTTGATTGAAGCCAAACAGCATTTAAGCCTCGCTCAAGATGAGCGAGGCTTTTTTCGTGCAGGTCGCTCTAACGTCCAACGTCAATTCTCTAATGTCTAACCTCTAACGTCTACACTCTACTCCGAGCCATACTTGTCATTGCGAGCAGAAAGGGTCTGCGACCCTCTAACGTCTAATTTCTAACGTCTTTTTTTCCGAATTCCACCGAATTCTGAAAAAAAAGTCGTATCTTTGCACCCGATTATAGAGTCCGACGGGGCAGACGAAGTGGGCAGAAGTGCTCCGCCTCCCGGAAAAATCCGTTTCACATACATCAAATCAAACAAATGTACGCAATCGTAGAGATTAACGGTCATCAGTTTAAGGTGGAAGCAGGCAAGAAGCTCTTCGTAGACCACCTCGCTGGCGTTGAAGCTGGTAAAACTGTTGAGTTCGACAAGGTGCTCCTTCTCGACAAGGACGGTCAAGTCACTGTAGGTGCTCCCACAGTAAAGGGCGCAAAAGTAGTTGCTGAAGTACTTTCTCCCCTCGTAAAGGGCGACAAGGTGCTCATCTTCCACAAGAAGCGTCGTAAGGGCTATCGCAAGCTCAACGGCTTCCGTCATCAATTCACTGAACTTTCTATCAAGGAAGTTAAAGCTTAACCCCCTAAATATATCAGACAATGGCACACAAAAAAGGTGTAGGTAGTTCTAAGAACGGCCGTGAATCGGCATCACAACGTCTTGGTGTTAAAATCTGGGGCGGACAATCAAGCACTTTTAGAACTATAAGAGGCTGCTTCAAAACGTCTGTTTTGATGCAGCCTCTTAGATTTACTGGAGATTCTAGAGGGGCTAGTGATTCTAGAGGTTCTATGGTTTCTCGTATTTCTAGGGCTTCTAGTCTTTCTAGCCCTTCTCAAATACTTTCAATAGATGCACAACATCATACTTGTCGATACCGCTCACTTAGATCACGTGGCGTTCGATCTCATCGTTAATTTCGAGCGAATGCTCGGTCGTCAAATCCCCCAAGGAGATTTTCCAAAATGGCTCGATTGCATCGCGCTCGATGGCGGACTACGACCCGGAGAAAATGAAACGCGCGTCTATCTCATTCATCCCAAGGAGCAGACTCAACTGCAACATCTCCTTCCCTGCAATTTTGCAGAAGAACTCAATGGCAAAGCCTTTCGCGACGAACTCGGCGAATTTGCCCTCAATGCTTATGGAGTAGAAGAAATTGTGTCGCAAGAAGACTATTTCGTGCAGGTGTTTGAGGAAGTGTTGCGCGATGCAGACTGTGAACGTGTGATGGTGATTGCCGATCTCGATGGAATGACGGACGAAAGCGCACATTTCGCGCAGCGCATCAAAGCACTTTGTGCCAATCCGCCCAAAGACGACAAAGGCAATGAAGTTCCGCGCAAAGACATCACCCTCTTCACCATGCAACCCATCATGGGACGCGGTTTTCAACAAGAACTCCTCGGTTATAGCCTGATGGCAGCCCTAGGCATCAACGGCAACGAGGTGCAATAAATAGCGATTTCTCGAAAAAGTATATCTCATCTCACTAGAAATCACTACCTTTGCAGGTAAGTTGTAAGCACTTTCCACATAAGCGCGCAGCTCACAGACCATATATTTACAGATATAATTCACAACTCACGCATAACTCAATAAGAAATGGGTAAAGTTCTCATCATTGGCGCTGGTGGTGTCGCCACCGTTGCCGCCGTGAAAGTGGCGAAAAACTCCGATGTTTTTGACGAAATCATGATTGCTTCTCGCACCGTGTCTAAGTGCGAAGCTATCGCCAAACGCATTGCCGACATGGGCTTGCGCAACGACATCAAAACGGCGCAAGTGGATGCCGACAACGTGCCTGAATTGGTGGCACTTTTCAAATCGTTCCAACCCGATTTGGTGATGAATCTTGCGCTTCCCTATCAAGATCTCACCATCATGGAGGCTTGTCTTGAAGCCGGTTGTCACTATCTCGACACTGCCAACTACGAACCCAAAGATGAAGCACACTTTGAATATTCTTGGCAGTGGGCTTATCGCGAACGCTTTGAGAAAGCTGGACTTTGCGCCATCCTCGGTTGCGGTTTCGACCCTGGTGTCACCTCTATCTTTACTGCTTACGCAGCAAAGCACCACTTCGACGAAATCCACTATCTCGACATCGTAGACTGCAACGCTGGTGACCACGGCAAAGCCTTTGCCACCAACTTCAATCCCGAAATCAACATCCGCGAAATCACGCAAAAGGGACTTTATTGGGAAAACGGTAAATGGGTGGAGACAGAACCTCTCGAAATCCACCAACCTTTGACCTATCCCAACGTGGGACCTCGTGAGAGCTATCTCCTCCACCACGAAGAAATCGAGAGTCTTGTCATCAACTTCCCCACCATCAAGCGCGCGCGCTTCTGGATGACCTTTGGACAGGAATATCTCACCCACTTGCGTGTGATCCAAAACATCGGTATGGACTCCATCGTCCCCATCAACTACGAGGGACACATGATCCAACCCCTCCAATTCCTCAAAGCGGTCCTCCCCAATCCCCAAGATTTGGGCGAAAACTACGAGGGAGAAACCTCTATCGGTTGCCGTATCCGTGGTATCAAGGATGGTAAGGAACATACTTACTACGTCTATAACAACTGCTCGCACCAAGCTGCTTATGACGAAACGGGTATGCAAGGCGTGAGCTACACCACTGGTGTTCCTGCCTGCATCGGCGCGCGTCTCTTCATGCAAGGTGTGTGGAATAAGCCCGGTGTGCACAATGTGGAAGAGTTCGATCCCGATCCCTTCATGGAAGAACTCAACAAACAAGGTCTTCCTTGGCACGAAATCCACGACGGCGATTTGGAACTCTAATTCCCTCTCTCCACTGGACAGCCTTCCTCGTGAAACTATGCTTTAGTCTTCAATTTAACCCAAACTCGGAAAGTTGACCTCAAAAAATCCAGCGCAATGGTAGTCTCCTACCGTTGCGCTGTTTTGGTAGATAAAAAGGGATTAATCCTCGATTTTAATAACTCGAGATGATAAAAATGGGCTATAAATAGTGGAAAATAGTGAGAGATGTATTATCTTTGTCAAATAATTAGCTTTTCTTGGGTAGTTGGGCACTGCGCACGAGCAACAGAAGTGGGAAGGTGCTGCGCTTAGAAAAGTCTTTGGAAACGAAACAATATACCTTATCATGAAATATACTCCCCTATTCCTAGGCTTGAGTTTGTTTTGCACTGCACCTGCCTTGTGCACTCAAGCTAATGCAGCTCCTATGATGCAAGTTGTCACCAAAAATGCGGTGAAACTCCCTGTTTCTACTGACCCTAGTCTAGAATTCATTCCCCTGAGTAGCCTCGACTTGTCGAAGATGGAAAACGGTTGGAAGAGTCCACAAGCCAACAAGAGCATCGAAGGAAATCCCATTCGTTTGGGAAAAACCACCTATGAAAGTGGAGTAGGGGTGCACGCTCCTTCGCGCATCGTGGTGAAACTCAATGGCGCAGTCACCACCTTCCGCGCTGTGGGAGGTATTGATGCCGAAGTGGAAAATCCCAACAATCCTCGCAGCAAGGCAGCAATTCTCGATTATCGCGTAGTACTTCGTGGACAAGACGGTCAAGACCAAGTGGTGAAAAGCGGTTCGATGAATCGTGACTCCGCACCCATCCAGCTCGATGTCGATGTGCGCAATGCCAAATATCTCATTCTCGAGGTGAACAACGGCGGAGGAGAAGGCAACTGGGGCGACCACTTCGACTGGGCAAATGCCTATTTCATCTATCACGAGCAAAACTCCACGCGTCCCGAGACTGTTTCTCCCGATGTGTTGAAGACACCTTTAGCTTGTGCCACCGACATCTTCTCCCTTCCTGGCAAGCGCGTGCTACACAAAATCGTCACTTCCGACCCATCTCTCAATGTGACTGTCACCCAACTTCCCGATGGACTCACTTGGAATGCCAAACGCCGTGTTGTAGAAGGCACTGCACCCGAAGCCGAAGGAGTCTATCACTACAACATTGTGTCTACGGAAGGCAAGGAACAGCAGGTTTTGGCTAAAGCCACGCTCACTGTCAAGAAAAATCTCCCCTTGGCAAAACCCATGATGGGATGGATTTCTTGGAACGTGGTGCAAGACAAAATCTCTACTGACGTGGTGAAGAAAGTGTCGGATGCTATGGTGAAGCAAGGATTGAAAGATGTTGGCTACAACTACCTCATCATCGACGACCTCTGGCACGCCAAGACGCGTCATGCCGATGGTCGTCCCCAAGAAGACCCTGCCAAGTTCCCCATCGGCATGAAAGCCACGGTGGACTATGCCCACAGCAAAGGTTTGAAATTCGGCATCTATTCCGATGCAGCCAATAACACTTGCGCAGGAGCCTTTGGTTCGTATGGCAAAGAAACTGTCGATGCCAAACAATATGCAGCGTGGGGCGTAGACTTGCTCAAATACGACTACTGTCATGCACCTAGTGATGCTGCCTCTGCTCAAGTGCGCTACAAGGCAATGGGAGATGCGCTCAAACAATCAGGTCGCGACATCCTTTTGTATATGTGCGAATGGGGAGCGCGTGAGCCTTGGAAATGGGGTTTCACCACAGGTTCGCCCGTATGGCGCGCCACTTACGACACGCGCGATGGATGGAATGGAAAACAAGGAGGAATTGGCATCATTCAAAGCATTGCCAGTATGAAAGACCTCTGGGCTTATTCCGGAGTCAATCGTTTCAATGATGCTGACATGATGTGTGTTGGCATTCACGGCACTGGAAAATCCAGTAACGACCTTGTAGTCGGCACTCCTGGTATGACGCAAGACGAATATCGCACCCAGTTTGCCCTCTGGTGCATGTGGTCTTCCCCTTTGCTCCTCTCCTTCGACCTCACCAAACCCATCACGGCAGACGACAAGAAGCTCATGACCAATGCCGACCTCATCGCCCTTGACCAAGATGATCTCGGACAACAAGCAGAATACATCGGCACCGTCGACAACATGGTCTACTTCATGAAAGACCTCGCCAATGGTGATGTTGCCATCTCTGCCACCAACATGAGCGAAGCCACCAAGGAAGCCGTTTTCGGTTTCTCCAAGTTCTCGGCACTCGATCCCACGGCAGATTACTACACCTACGATTGCCAACTCCAAAAGGCTGGTGAAAACACTGTGAAATCCGTGCTTCGCGCTCAAGTGCGTAAACACGCCACTGTTGTTTTCCGTCTCGGTCGCAACAAAATCACTGGTATCTCTTCTGTTTCTGCCCAAAAGCACAAGAAGACAATCGTAAATTTTGACCTCAGTGGGCGCAAAGTGGCACACCCCACTGCTGGACAGCTCGTCATCACTGATGGACATCCCGAGATTGTGCAATAGCAGATAGCCTTTTGGGGGTCTGCGCTTCCCAATAGCCACCAACCAATTTCACCGCTTGCGTCAATCCTATTGATGCAAGCGGTGATTGCGTTATTTTAGTTTGAGATTTTGGTTCTTTCTATCTACATTGCTGTATTTCTTCTTAGTGAGAAACACTCTTTGGAATTCCCCAAATATGGCTAGAGTTGAATAGTAAAATCTTTCTTTTTCAGTTATTTATTTGGAACTTTCGCATCTTCTCCTTATTTTTGCAACGTGTAGAACCCGCCAAGCCTCTCAATGAAGCTCAAATCGGCGGGTCGTTTTGTTTATTATGAAATACGCTTATTTGATTTCCTATAATTTTAGATAATACTCAATCGCTCCTTATATTCTGAACACAGGAAGTTATCTTTTCCAAACTAGAAACACTTTATAGTCTAATGACCGATTTCGGTTGAAATCCTTGCACAACCGCATAAATTGCAGTAACTTTGTAGAAACATAATGCACACCATCATGAGCGCACGACTTCTTTGGGTAGACGATGAGATAGACCTCCTTCGTCCCCATTGCATCTTCCTCGAAAAGCGAGGATACGACATCACCACCTGCAATAATGGTGCTGATGCGGTCGATTTGTGCAAAAATCAAGCCTTCGACCTCGTGTTGCTCGATGAAAATATGCCCGGTCTCTCTGGTCTCGAAACCCTCTCCGCCATCAAAGACTTGCATCCTGAGATGCCCGTGGTGATGGTGACGAAGAATGAAGCCGAAGATTTGATGGATCAAGCCATCGGAGCGCAAATCACAGACTATCTGTTGAAACCCGTCAATCCGATGCAGATTCTTCTCGCGCTCAAAAAGCACATCCACGCACAAGAGATTCGACAAGAACACACCGAAATCGGTTATCGACAAGACTTTTCGCGCATAGCCCTCAGCATGGACGATGCACAAGATGCCGAAGCGTGGAAAGAACTCTACAAAAAACTCGTGCACTGGGAGTTGCAACTCGAAGAAGCTCCCGACTCTGCGATGAACGAATTGCTGCGCACGCAGAAAGAAGAAGCCAATGCCGCCTACACCAAGTTTGTTCGCCGCAACTATGAATCTTGGGTGCAACATCCCGATGCCGACGACACCCCCTTGCTCTCGCCCATGGTGATGCGCAAAACCGTGCTTCCCAAACTCAAAGCGGGCAAACGCGTGGTGTGGGTGGTGCTCGACAATTTTCGCTACGATCAGTGGCGCACCCTGGCGAAAGCCCTCGCCAATGATTTTGACATTGACGAGCAACTTTATTATGCCATCCTCCCCACTGTGACGCAATATGCGCGCAATGCGCTCTTTGCCGGACTCATGCCGCTCGACCTCAAACAGCAATACCCTCATCTCTGGGTGGATGAAGAAGAAGACGAAGGGAAGAATCAGCACGAGGAGGAATTGCTCCGCAAACAGTTGGAACGACTGCGCCAACCCACGGCTTTTTCCTACCACAAACTCAATGATTCTTCAGCTGCCGAACAAGCGTTGGCGTCTTATGCCGAATGGTCGAAGCATCCGCTCAATGTGGTGGTCATCAATTTCATTGATATGCTCTCTCATGCGCGCACGGAGAGTAAGATGGTGCGCGAACTAGCGTCCAATGAAGCCGCCTATCGTGCCATCACCCTCTCGTGGTTCCGCCATTCTGCCATTCGCGAACTCTTTCGTCGCTTGGCGGAGGGTGACGCAGAGGTCATTTTGACCACTGACCACGGTTCTATTCGCGTGGATCGCCCCTGCAAAGTGGTGGGTGACCGCAATGTGAACACGAACCTGCGCTATAAGTTGGGAAAAAATCTCAACTATCCGGCAAAAGAAGTCTATGAGGTGCGCAACCCTGCTGCGTTGAAACTCCCTTCGCCCAATCTCTCCACGGCTTACATCTTTGCCACGGGCACGCGTTTCTTTGCTTATCCCAATAACTACAACCACTATGTGCAGTTCTATCGCGACACCTTCCAACATGGCGGACTTTCTATGGAAGAAATGATGGTGCCCCTCGCGATCCTGCGACCGAAAAACGTCTAACATCTAATGTCCAAAATAATCATCGCCATCGACGGCCACAGTTCGTGCGGAAAGAGCACCATGGCAAAAGCCCTAGCCCAACAAGTAGGTTACATCTATGTAGATAGCGGAGCCATGTATCGTGCCGTCACCCTCTTCGCCCTTCGTGAGCAACTCTTCAATGCCGATGGCAGTGTGCAAGCCGAAGCCCTGCAGGCGCGGATGCCAGACGTCAAAGTGCATTTCAAACTCGACCCTGACACCCATCTTCCTGTGACTTACCTCAACGAAGAGCGCGTGGAAGACGAAATCCGCACCCTTGAAGTCAGTCAGCATGTCAGTCCCATTGCAGCTCTGCCCTTTGTGCGCGAAGCCATGACTGCAGCGCAACAAGCCATGGGCGAGGAAAAAGGCATCGTGATGGACGGTCGCGACATCGGTACTGCCGTGTTCCCTCATGCCGAACTCAAAATCTTTGTCACCGCTTCTGCTGAAGTGCGTGCACAACGTCGTTTTGATGAACTCCAAGCCAAAGGACTACCAGCGTCTTATGAAGACATTTTGAAAAACGTCCAAGAGCGCGACTACATCGACTCGCATCGAGAAGTCAGTCCCTTGCGCCAAGCCGAAGATGCCCTTGTGCTCGACAACTCTCACCTCACTCGTGAGGAACAAAACCAGTGGTTGTTGCAACAATTTGATACTGCCGTGCGCAATGCCCAATAAATTGTTGGTCTTCTCGCAGGGGCATTGACCTCCCGAGCAGTACAACTCCCCATTCATTCCAACGAAAATTCAGACATTGGGGGAAGCCTTCGTGCTTCATCAGCTTCCAGCGTGAGCGCGTCCCTTTTCCCCTTTGTCGCCCTAATAACTCTATTTTATTCATCCTTTAATTCAAACATCTTATGAATTTCTTACTGAAAAAGAATCAAGTGCTTAAACCATTCAATGACCTTGTATCAGACAGCAATGACAAAAAAGTTTTATCCAATCCTATCGTCCTCTTCTTTGGCGTTCTTTGGGCTTTAGTCATCCTAGGTGATGTTTTCTTCAAATACTCCGGATATCAAACCGTCAGATTCCCTCTATTCTGATCGTTAGAAACTTTCATTTAGATTGCAGCAGGTACATTTGTACTTGCTGCTTTTATTTTTTTGTTCTTTTGTTGTCCTTGCAAATCTCATTAATCCTTTTAATGATAATATCTGCTGATTGTTGGGCGCAACAATCCACGATATCATCCATGCCGTTCATTCCAGCATCGATATCGCGCACAGAGAAGGAGGTATGTGCAGGTAGGCTATAGTCTGCATCTTCTGCGTAGATAGAGGTAACTTCAATCGTGTCAGTTTTCATCAGTTTGTCTCTGAAATACCCCTTCATAGTGACTTTGATTTTAGAGTTCTCTTTTTTGATGGCAGTATTTTTCGGTGTAGAATACATATAAACATCAATCCCATGTGATTTGGGGAGAGAGGTAAAGATTAAAGGTGATGAGAATACTTTGGGAGACCTTTCGTATATGAGAAAGTGGTAAACTTCAGGCATTTCATTGAACATGATTTCGCTGATGTTGTCGTAAAGACTTTCATGTTCTTCTTGTGATATCTTGCTTTGAGGGTTGCTTATCAGTTCTTTAGGGCAAGCTGTAGAGTCAGTGTAGCCTGAAACGACCAAAGTAGGGGAGAATGTTGCCAAGTTGCCCGTGAATGTGAGTTCTATGCGATAAACACCTTCGTCTTCGTTCACTTCTTCCTCCTCTTCTTCTTCAGAGGGTGTTTTGTGTTCCTTGATGTGCTTGCCTAATGTGGAATGTTGTGTACTTTTCTTTTGAGCAGTGGCAACAGTGTTTGGGATAAACAAGACAAGACAGAGAATGAGCTGTAGAATAAAGTGTTTCATGATTGATGGAGTTGGTTTAGGGGGGATGTTAAGGAGTTTTTCTAGAAACTACAATCAAAAGTAGTGATATATTTTGATTTGTCAAAGTTTAGAGTGTGATTTATGTCTTGACCCTATAAGTATATGGGGAGATATGCACCCAAAGAGAGAAAAAATCGAGGAAAAGTGACAAAAATTCTTTGAGGTGACACGATAATGATAATCTTAGTTTGCAAAATACGTGGATAGTGAGCAGGTTTACTCAAAAGGGGTGGTGGAGTGGTGGGGCACAGGAGGCAAGTTTCTCGCACGCGCGTGTCACGCGCGCGCATTCCCTGCAAACTTGCACTTTTTGCTTTCACAACCTTCACAACAGAAGGCACTACAGCTCGTTGAGTTTTCTTACGCCTCGTTATTTTTCAGTGTTCAATGCGCGCCTTCCTTGGAGCATTTTTCAGATCATTTTGCCCATCTTGGGACGAAAAATAGTTTAGATGTTAAATTTTGTCCAAAAGAAGTGCGTTTCTCGTTGTGGGTGAGGGAGTTGTAACGAAATCTGTGAAGGTTGTGAAAGCAAAAAGTGCAAAATCTCTGTAGGTGCGCGCACGCGTACGCGCGATAAGGGCGTTTTTTGATTTATTTGCAGATCTCTATTCGCGGTTGTTGTCATACCAGCATGGAGCGTGGGGAAAGAGAGGGTTGTTGATCTCGCATTTATCTCCGATGTTTGGCAAAAAACGTTGGAGATTTTCTGAAAAACGTGGGAGATTTTTCGGAAAACGTTGGAGATTTTTTGTGGGAAGTTCGGAGCGAAGGTCCAGAAGGTCGTAAAGTATTGCAGGCGCAGTGGAGAATGCGCCAAAGCCAGTGTAGGGCAAAGGGATGAAATAAAAGAATCGTTTGGTCAAGTCGAAGGAAAGCCGTATTTTTGCAGGGAACAAGGCTCCGTAGCTTAGCTGAATAGAGCGTCAGATTCCGGTTCTGAAGGTCATGGGTTTGAATCCCATCGGGGTCACTTCGCTGTGCTTTTTCGTCACAAAATCATGTAGAAAGGATGAAATGTGAACCGAAAAGGGCAAAGCAAACTAGAAAACAGGGCAAAAATTTGGTGGTTTCAGAAAAACTTCCTACTTTTGCAATCGCAAATGAGACATGCGCTTCATGAGGTGCCATAGCTCAGTTGGTAGAGCAAAGGACTGAAAATCCTTGTGTCCCCGGTTCGATTCCTGGTGGCACCACTCTTTTCAACGCAAGTCTTATTTTGCAGGCTTGGTGCCATAGCTCAGTTGGTAGAGCAAAGGACTGAAAATCCTTGTGTCCCCGGTTCGATTCCTGGTGGCACCACAAGAATTAGACGACTACTTCGGTAGTTTATCAGTCCTAGTGAATTTAGAGCCAATCAACGCAAGTATTTTGATTTGGCTTGTACGGAGCGAATAATCATTCGCAGGGGCAACAACCAGTCCTTTGCGCTCGTTCCCACCCATGATGAGGACTTTTCATTGAGTCCTCGTTTGGCAGCGAAACTTGACAGCGTTCGTGCAGAAGTCGAGGCTGGAAAGTGCACGGTGCATCAAAGTCATGACGAAATAGACGAATTCTTTGCGAGTCTATGAAATTTCAGCAGATGAAGAAAAAAACAATGCCCACTAGTTTGCGCTAGTGGGCATTGTTGTGTATAGATAAGAATAAAGTAGTGGCAAGGACTTTACCACAACAGGGCGATGCGATAGGCAATGAAAGCCATGACGTAGGCAAAGCCCGTGGTGTAGAGCATAGAGAGAACCGCATAGCGCCATTGTCCACTCTCACCCTTGATGGCAGCAATCGTGGCGATGCAAGGGAAATAGAGTAGAGCGAAGACCATATAACTCAAGGCAGCGGCTGGAGTGGACGACTGTTGGAGTGCTTGAGAGATGGCACTGTCGGCAGTGTCGTCTTGTCCTGTGCCAGCAGCGGCAGCCGTGTCTTCGTCGAGTTGATAGAGCACACCCAGTGTGGAAACCATCAATTCTTTAGCCGCAGAGCCCGTGATGAGCCCTACTCCCATGCGCCAATCGAAACCGAGCGGAGCAATGATGGGCTGAATGGCATGAGCCGCTTGTCCGAGATACGACTGTTCTTGTTGTTGCGAAGGCGTGAGATCGGCATTTCCTCGAGGAAAATAGCCCAACACCCACGTGATGATGGAAGCCACGAGAATCAATCCCCCCATTTTGCGGAGATATTGACGTCCCTTTTCCCACGTGTGGTGCAACACGCTGCTCGCTACGGGGCGGCGATAAGGAGGAATTTCCATGACGAAATGACTCTCTTCGCGGCGGCGAATGAAATGGCTCATCAACCACGCAGACCCAAAGGCAGCGAAGATGCCAAAGGTGTAAAGACCAAACATCACCCACGTGGCGTGGTGAGGGAAGAAGGCAAGAGTGAAGACGGTGTAGACCGTGAGACGAGCCGAGCACGACATGAAGGGCAGTGTGATCATGGTGAGCAGGCGACTCTTGCGGTTTTCAATGGTGCGTGTCGCCATGACGGCAGGTACGTTGCAACCAAAGCCCGTGAGCATGGGGAAGAAAGATTTGCCGTGGAGTCCCACGCGTCGAAGGATGGGGTCGAAGAGTAGGGCGGCGCGTGCCAGATAACCCGAGTCTTCCAAGATAGAGATGAAGAAATAGAGGATGAGAATTTGTGGCAAAAAGACAATCACTGCACCCACACCCCCAATGATGCCCGAGGAGATGAGGTCAGTGTACCAAGCACCATCTGGCAGTTGCGCAGCACTCCATTCTGTAAGCCATTTCACCCCAGCGTCCATCCAGTCCATGGGGAATTGTCCGATGGTGAAAGTAGCCCAGAAGACGAGCCACATCACGGCAAAGAAGGCAAAATAAGAAAGTCCGTGGCGCACGAGCCATCGGTCTACACGATGAGTGAGTCGCACGGCACGTCCCTCTTTGAGGTTGTAGCAGTCAGAGAGATAGTGGTGCACCAAAGCGTGTGGGTCGTTCTGCGCATGCGGATCTTCAGCCAGCGACTGCGCAAAATGTTCTTGCGAGTCGTAGGCTTCGATGAGTTGCGCCAGAAGTTCGTCCATCCCCTTCCCCTTGTTGGCAACGCAAGGCACGAGAGGGAGAGCGATGTGTTCGGATAGACGGTCGATGTCGAGCGAAGAACCGCTTTCGGTGAACTCATCGTAGAGGTTGAGTGCCCCCACCATGGGGAGTCCCATGCGGCGCACTTGGAGGGTGAGGAGGAGATTTCGCTCCAGATTGTTCACATCGAGCACATTGAGCACCACGTCAATGTCGCCTTTGCGGAGTTCGCTCATCACATAGGCTTCCTCGGGCGAATAGGCGCGGAGCGAATAAGTGCCGGGGAGGTCGACAAATCGGATGGTGCGACCGTTGTGGGTGATTTCTCCCACCACGCTCGATACCGTGACGCCGGCATAGTTGCCTGTGCGCTCGTGTCCCCCCGAGAGTGCATTGAATACCGTGGTTTTTCCGCAGTTGGGATTGCCAATCAGAGCCACTGTGATGGTGCCTTCAGCCTTCGGCGCAATGGGCTTGGAAGGACCGCAGGCAGAACATCCTCCGCAGGACGAAGGACCGCAGGCAGCAGGGTGGTCGGAGGGTGTTTGCGAGAGATAGGTGGCAGCAGTGTCGGTGGAAAAGAAGCGTTTAGAGAGCGTTTCTTCGGAAGCATAGTCAATGTCGGGTTGCTCCAGCGACACTTCGATGAGGGCAGCTTCACTGCTGCGGAGTGCCACACGCTGTCCGAGCATGGCAAAGACGATGGGGGTGCCCATGGGAGTGGCAAAGAGTCGCGTCACCTCTTGACCTGGCACAAAACCGAGTTCTTCGAGACGCAAGCGTAGCGAAGGACTCCCCGTGGTGCGCACCACAAACGCCGTTTGGTGATTATGTAGATTTGAAAGATTCATTGGGTCATCTAGTTGTTATGTCATTGACTTGCAAAGATACGTTTTTTCTGTTAGAAAGGAAATACCTATATCTGGTGATATTTGTGTGGGGTGGGGTGGAATCGCCTTGGGTGAGAAACGGCGCGTGCGAGAAAAAAACGGAGGGAAGATAGGCGATACTCCGTAAATTCTTCGTAAATTTGCATCAAATAATTATAGAACAGAATATAAACCCAAATCGGAAATTCGATTCTGAACAGATTTTATTGGATTGTTGAGCCATTTCTTTTTCGTTTGCTCGATGGCGTAGTGGACTACGTTGAGAACAGCCGAGAAACAAGAGATACCAGCAAGGCAATGAAAGAGGTCAGGAAGTCATCTTTTCCACTACCCGTAGTACTTTTAGGGTCTAATGACCGATTTGGGGTAAAGCTCCTCCCCAACATGAAGAAGACTAAAATCGTTTGCTCCATCAGCGACCTACGCTGCGAGGAAAAGTTTCTCCGTGAACTTTTCTTTGCAGGGATGAATGTCGTGCGTATGAACACTGCCCACGCAGATGCTGAAGGTATCAAAAAAATCATTCGCAATGTTCGCGCCGTATCACCACATATAGGTATTTTGATTGATACGAAAGGTCCTGAAGTGCGCACTACGGGTGCGGAAGCTCCCATTGCCTACAAGGCTGGAGAGCAAGTCACGGTGTATGGACGCCCTGGGGTGGACACGACACACGATGAAGTTTGCCTTTCTTATGCTGACATTGCCAAGGACTTGAAGGTGGGCGACCGCTTGCTTTTCGATGATGGAGCCATCGCAATGAAGGTGAATGCCATCGAAGGTGAAGCTGTGCGCGTGGAAGTGGAAAATGATGGTGTGCTCGGATCGCACAAGAGTGTGAATGTGCCTGGGGAGCACATCGACCTCCCTGCGCTCACTCAGCGTGACCACGAAAATATCCTCCTTGCCATCGAGCAAGACATTGATTTCATTGCTCACTCCTTCGTGCGCTCTGCTGCCGACGTGAAAGTGGTGCAAGACATTCTCGATGCGCACAACAGCGACATCAAGATCATCTCGAAGATTGAAAACCAAGAGGGTGTAGACAATATCGACGAAATTATCGAGGCTTCTTATGGTATCATGATTGCGCGCGGTGACCTCGGCATCGAAGTGCCCATCGAGTGCATTCCTGGCATCCAGCGCCAAATCATCAAGAAGTGTATCCAAGCGAAGAAACCCGTGATTGTGGCAACGCAGATGTTGCACACCATGATCAACAACCCTCGTCCTACTCGTGCGGAAGTGACCGACATCGCCAACGCCATCTACTATCGCACCGATGCGTTGATGCTCAGCGGTGAAACGGCTTCGGGTAAATATCCCCTCGAGGCAGTGAAGACGATGGCTGCCATTGCCGAACAAGCTGAAAAGGATAAGCTCCGTGAAAACGACATCGATCCTAGTCCCGACTTCACCAACCAACGCGAATTTTTGGCACATGCTGCTGTAGACGCGACTTACAAACTGGGCGTGAAGGGTATCCTCACCGACAGTGAGTCGGGAGCTACTGCCCGTATGTTGGCATCGTTCCGCGGCACAACGCCCATTATTGCAATTTGCTACAAAGAAAAGACCCAGCGTTTGCTCAATCTGAGCTATGGTGTGATTCCTATCTTCCAAAAGAAGCCCGAGAGCGCGCAATATATGTTCACGGCAGCTGTGCGCATGCTTCGTCAGAAGGGTTTTGTGGACTTGGACGACAAGATTGCTTACCTGAGCGGTGTGCTCGGCAAGGGTGGCGGCACATCGTTCTTGGAAATCAACAAGGTGCGCTCTGCCTATGATGAGTATTTCCGCTTCCATCTTCCCACCGACCACGTGGAGAAAGGGAGGAAATAGGAAAACAAAACGGAGGAGGAGTGTTGGTGGAAGCCAATTTCCTCCTCTTTTTTTGTTTGTGTGTAATACTAAACTCCATTCGTTAATTAAAATTTGGGTGATTCTGAGGGGTAAAATGATTCTTTACTCTTGGGCACTTGCGGTCTTGTATGTGATCTATAGCAGAAAATACAGGAAAACTCTTGTTTTGTGCAGATTTTGATGACTCAAACTAGCAACTATATTGTCGCGAGGGATGTAAAAAACGTGTTTTTGCTGGACATGTAGTTTTATTGGCGTTTTTTTAGTGTTATGTCTGGGTAGAATAAAGGTAAATATTTATCTTTGTCGCTATCAATGAAAATGTATTCGCAAAGTTAAGGCGAATTTCTGCTTAGGCTAGATTTTCGTTCTCCTGTGACAGCGAAAAAAAACATAACAATGGATGTTGTTCGTGTTAAGTGTCGTGTACTAAGAGTTTGCTTTGTAAACTGAGTTTGTGTTTTAATTACTAAGGCGTTCCTCGTGGCATTGCAGAACGTTTTCGTTAAGCCAAATGAGCAGAACCGAGCTTGTTCGAGTTATGCCATGGCGAAAAAACGAAGGATGAAATCCAACTAATTCCTCGTTACGCTCGATTGGTCTGCAACTCTGCCCACTGAAATAAGTGAATTTTATGGGTGATGTGGCGCTTTCGAGAAAGAGCGTATCTAACTATCAATAAAGGACGTCTACTATAATATATCAAATGGTAAAACTGAAAAACTTATCTCCGTTCCGCTGTGGAATCGCTGTTGTTTGTTCAGCGGTATCTTTGGCTATGTCTATGACTAGTTGCGATCATTCGTATGCTGATGTTGAGAAAGAGACACCAGAGGCTGCGACTGTTAATGGTCGAACTCCCATCTATATGGCAACATCAGTTGCTGTTCGTACTTCTGCGCTTGACTATGCGTCAAGTTCTCAGGCTGCCGAAAATGAGGTGAAACAACTCCGCATCCTCGCTTTTGATAGTAATACCGGGCTGTTGGCTGTCAATAAGTTTTATGACACAGACCAGCAATCGGAGTTTTCTAATCAAGTGCCTGGAGCCAGTGCTTCTTGGCAGGGGGCTTTTGCTATTGTTCCTGGTACATACGACTTCTTCTTTGTTGCCAATGAAAACTCTTGGCCAGAGGTGAAGAGGTATCTCAATGGGTTGCAAAAGGGCGTTGCCACGAGCAACGACATGTACACGAATCAATTTACCAAACTTGTGGAGTATGGTGCTGCACAGAATAATGAAGGTAAAAACAGAACTTTGCGTACGTTCTATGCCGCTGAAGGTGGAAATTCCGAACATCTCTTTTTAGCCACTCGCTGTTATAAGGATATTGTAGTAGACAGAAAGCGCAACGGCAAGGGAAAGAGTATGAGTGATCCTCAACACTTTATTGCTGAAGGTGACGAAACGGTCGATTTGATTCGTACGCTTGCCAAGGTTCAAATTCGTCTTTCTAATGCTGCAACAGCAGAAGCGGATGGACAAGGTGGATTTCGCCTGAAGCAATTCTTGCCTTCTCGCATTCAAAAACTGGTGTTGAAGCAAGAAATGCCTTATCAATCCTTGTTCTTGAATCCCTATTTTGAAAGTAACGTATTTCCTGTTGCTGGAGCTTTTCCTAATGCAACGAAATATACGTCAGACTGGTACACGGAACAACCTCGCGATTACGTGTTGTATAATCGTGCTTTGACAAGTGACGCTACGAAATCTGGACTTTCGGTGGGCGTAGGTGCTCAAGTCATTGTGCCTGATGCCGCAGAGTTTGATCCTAATCGTCGTTACGATTGCCTCATTTGGTTTTATGTGCCTGAATTCTTAAAGCAAAATCAAGCAAGCGATCCTGCAACGCCTGGTTTTGTGGACGGAGTGACTCATCTAACTTTTGAAAAAACAGATGGTAAGGTATCAAATGTGGGTATCTGGCAACCTAGTTTTGAGGACGGTGCACAAAAGGTGTACAACGACGGAGCAAATAGCAAGTATTTTGTACTTCCCAGTGCAGCAGACTATTCTAAGTATTCTGTCGTTCGTAACAGTTTCTACGATATCACGGTTAAGTATTCTCCCGAAGCCCAACTCCGTTTGCACTATAAGGTGCTTCCTTGGGGAGAAGGCGATAAGTGGGGCACTTATGTGCAAGATGCGTATAATGTCTTTGTGGTAGACCGCACTTTTGCAAAACCCCTCACCGACATTTGGCTCACCACCGCTTCTTCCCGCTTGCTCAACGGAGAGAGCATCACGCTCAGGGCAAAAGCAGGCTATAAGTTTGTGGACACCGATAGGACGGAAAAAGACGAAGTGACCTATGGCACTGGTGCGGATGAAAATAAATTCCGCCATCGTCGTAAAATCCAATTGAAAGCCCCTGGACGCATTGCCGCTGGTACAGCAGTCTTTGACGTGCTCAGCGGTGGAGTTGTAAAATATACAGTAACAGCTACAGAGTAATGAAACTACTGAAATCTTTTTTCTCTAGCATTTTCGCACTCGTGATTGTGCTATCGACCAATGTCGCCTGTAAGGGTTATGACGCTGAAGAGCCTGCTAAGGCACTGACCATTCACATCTCTCGTCAAAACTATGCAAACCGTGAAGTGCGTGCTGCATATACCAATGTTGAAGAAGACAACATCCAAACACTCACTGTGCTCTTTGTCGATGCAAATGGCAACTTCGTGAAGTATGGTGCACACCACGAACTCACCTATAAGTTTGACAGTAATGGTGCTTTTGGTCTCAATCCTACTTGGAAAGACAATAATGCCGACTCTCACACTCTTGTTCTCAATGAGGTGAAGGACTATGTGTTTAAGAATGTGCAAATGTATGTGCTTGCTAATATCAAGCAAGATCTCTACACCAAGCTTCACAATGGCACCATCACCACTAAAGCTGCCCTCGATCAAGAAAACCATCAAACGCTTCAAGAGAACAAAGCCAACGAAATGCCTAAGCCTTTCCTGATGACTGGACTATCTCAGGCTTTCAGTTGGAATGGTGATGTAGACAAAGAGGTTGATGTTGAACTCAAACGTGCCATTGCAAAGGTGAAGCTCGTGTTGCACTACGAATGGGACAAACTCAAGTATGTAAGTGACCAAGCCACCAACACGGACCATTTCACGCTCATGGATTTTGGTGCGCAAACGCATGTGGGTGTGAAAATTGCCAACCTTCCTGGTGTGAACAGCGGAGAATTGAAATTTGACGAGTTCGATCCCGCTAAGAAAACTGCTACTTACACCTTCTACCTCAATGAGTATGACTTGACCAATGCAGCTACTGCCGCCGATGACTTGGCGCCATACATTTTGCTCAAGCTCACCTCTGTTGACGATAAAAACTATAGTCTGAACAAGGGTGTTGCAGCTAGTGCCAATGCGCTTCATCTCGACACTTACTACCGTTTGGCTTTCCCGCTCACCATTGAGCGCAACAATTTCTACACCCTCCATGCCTACATCAAAGAGGCAGGTTCTGATGGTAAGGAAGGTGCGCGTACACTCTATTTCAAACTCAAGGTGCAACCATGGGAGATTGACAACATGAACTTCGCTCCGGGTTATCTTCGTGCCGATTTTGCTCCTTGGGAAGAAGGGGAGAACCTCTAGTCCTACGTCAATATTGTTTTAGACGATCGTCTTTTTCATAACAACATACATCATGACGATGAAATATATCCTACCATTTTCTCTTGCACTCTGCACCCTTGCCAGTTGCCAAAGCAATGACGCGATGGAAGAAACGCTGCACAGTGCTAAAGAAGTTGTGCGACACAATGTTTTCCGCTTGAAACCACTCAAGCACTCTGCCAAGACGCCACAAATCAACCAAGACGCACAAGACGCTGAAGACCAGGTGTCGTCTGTGGTCATTGCTGGTAAAGCTGCCACACAATATGATGCGGCAAAGGCTGAAATCAAAATTCCTAGTGCCAACCGCACGCGCAACTATACCTTTGTTGCAAATCTTAGTGAAACTGACGGTGCAGAAATCGCAGCTTCTGCCGACAAATACACCACTGCGGAATATAAAACAGCTGACTATCTCCGTGGATACAATGGTAATGATGCCAAAAAAGTCATTCCCATGGTTGCCACTTTGGAAAATGTACGTCCCGACCAGTTCGTAGCTTCCACTGAAGCCGGAGCTTCTGAATACGACTACGTCTACAACAACGGAGATGTGATTCTCAAACGTGTTTTTTCTCGCGTTGAGTTTGAAACCTTCCCACTTCCTGCAGATGTCACTGTCACTGCACTCAAGGTGGTCAATGTTCCGGGTAAATTCAGCCTCGCAGCGCCCATTGAGAATTACGACCTAAAGAATGCTGCCGATGCTGCCAACTATCCATACGTGGAGATTCCCTTGCAGTTCACCATGGACAACACTCGTCGCATCAAGCAAGTCTTCTATCTTCCCGAACACGTGGTGTCTAGTCCTCAGTTTCAAGACAAGGATGTTCACAGCATGACGTGTATCTCCATGACCTACACGCAAAATGGAGTACAAAAAGAAGCGCGTTTGAAGATTGCTAGCACCGACGCAGGTAAACACGGAGCACTCCACGAGTCAAATAATGGCAAAGTGGTGCGCAACACCGTCTACCGCTGTTGGATTGACCTCGAACGTGTGCGCTCCTTCGGAAGTACCGAATACTGGTGGGCTAACTAATACTCCTCAGCGTATCGATTGGGCAACGTTGCCCATCCTTTCACAGAAACATCCATTTTAATCTAAAAACGACATAGAGTATGAAACGAATACTCTCCTCATTATTTGTTGCTCTCACCCTTCTTTTGGTGGGAGGTGCTTTCACCACCTCTTGTAGCAATGAACTCCTCTCATATCAAAAAGGAGATAGCACTCCTCATGCCTTTACTGTGCAATTAAGTACTGGGTTTGAATTGCCAGAAATCAAAGAACTGGATTCTTCTATGGCAACACGTGCTGTAACTGATAAAGTGAATCTCATTTATAAAGTAGAGGATAGTAAAAAGCGTAAAGTCACCGTAGATAATGGTGGAGCATCTTCTACTGTAGCTAAATTTGCGCATCTTAATCGCACTTTAGTTGTAGAGCGTTATCAAACGATGAAGTTTCTCACAGTTCTTCGTGCAAAGAATCGCAAAGACATTGTCTACTATGATTATTCCGATTGGAAATATGATAAAGCAACTGATAGATGGATTAAGGAAGCCATAAGTGTGCCTTTATCGGCAGGATTCAAAATGAATGATGAGATTGAAGTTCGTCTTGCCGCTGGTGGTGAAATCACTGTAGCTGATGATCAAAAAAGTGCTAGCATCAAGGTTACACCCAGTATACACCATGAAGTCCATTTCAACACGGAAGAAGCGCAAAAGATGGAGCTGCCTATTCCATACATATCCGATTGGCATGATCTGACTTATGATGATAGTTCTGTACAGATGATTTTGGCATCTGGTCGCAATAATTCTATTCCAGTTAAGCCCCAAGGCATTTTGATGCTTGCGTCTGTACGCAATAATATGAGTATTCCTGTGACGTTGGGTGGTATCCGTTTCAAGAGTAATGCACTCGAGTATGGTGGTACGTTCAATCTTGCTGGTGATAATGTGCAGTTTACAGAAAGCAATGAGAACCTTCAACTCATAACAACTAAATCTACTAAAGACGTATACAAGAATCTCAAGATTATGTTCCATCAGCCTCTCAGTCTTAAAGCGAATATGGGTGAGAAGAGCGATATCGTGTTAGTGTTGACATGGGCATATCCTCGAACTGAGAAATTTCTTGGTCGATCATGGGATACAGGGGGCAACAACCTCGAGAGACAGTTGTTTGGACAAGTTCATATCTATGCTGAAGATGTGTTTGATGAAAACGGAAAAGAAGTCACTAAGCCCAACTATGAGATTGTACCTATAATGGGGACTTCTAATATATTGAGAAGTGGATACTCTTATACTTTCAATTGTGAACTTTATGATCAGCCAAACCTGCTTCTCGGTTACTTTGCTAAATACACCGTAAATGAAAAAGGTGATGGTTTTGACAATTCGCATGATCATGCAAGTGCTTCCTTAGTGAACTGGACTGTAGCTAAAGAATTTATCAATGGTAAGCAGCTGACAACAGCTGATGGTATTACTGGTAAACACTTTATGATGCCCTATGCTGGCGGTGCTATGGTTCTGGCTTCAGGAGGTTGGGGTGGATTTGGGGTAGGATTTACCCCACTTGGCGTCCCTGCTCCTTATAATGGTCACGTATATGCTGTTGGTGGTAACGACAACCGAAAAACGATGCAGTTTGATTACAATGGGTATACCTCTGACGCAAACACTGCCCTTCAAAGTTATATCAATCCACAAAAGACTATCGGTTATCGCATTACGAATAGATGGTCGCTTAGTACAAGTTCTCTTAGACGCGATTTGCCTCAGGTTGCTTGGAGATACGAGATAGAAACTAAACTGAAGTCAGAAACGACTTATATCACTTATCCCAAGGTTTCTAGTATCTATGTAGGGAAATATTTTGTGGGTGGTTTGTTTACTCCTGTTTATCGTGATTTATGCCTAGTCGATGAAGAGCTTTGGCAATCTCCCGTTGGTAGTCGCAACAAAGTTGAACGTAAATTCCCAGTCCCAGGCTTTTATAAAACAGTCAATGAAGGAGAATTAGAGAATGAGGTTCCTGCTGATAAAACTCGTATTGGCGTTGGTGAGAGAACAAACTATTGGATTATATCTGACGAGTGGTTTACCAATCGAATTATGGGACAGCTTAAAAAGTCTCCATCGGGTGCAAATCAAACTAAAACAGGGCAGAACTGGATTGATGAAGTTATAGCAAATGGGGGAGGCTACCGTCACACTCTAATGACACCGAGCTTAGGTGCTCCCTCTAATGGTGGTGAGCCAAGTCAGCCTCGACTTAGAACTATGTTGTTCCAACCCCTTATCACCTATTCAAATGTCTACCAAGGCGACACCGCCGATTAAGCCCCTCGCTTCTATATCATACGCTAGTTTTAGCTCCGTGCTAAAACTAGCGTTTTGTTTTACGCCCACTTTTCCAATCCATCCCCATACTCACCATCCCTTCACACAAACATTGCGCCTACATTGCGCTTACGTTCCACCTACATTACAACAACACACTGACTTTTTTAAGCGTGAAACAGCGTGGAACAATTATTTTTTTGCTACCTTTGCGGTAGTAATTGATAGTTTGCACCGATAATCCACTACACGTATGGGAAAAATCATCGCCATAGCCAATCAAAAAGGAGGAGTGGGCAAGACCACCACTGCTATGAACCTTGCTGCATCGCTTGCCACGCTCGACAAGAAAGTGCTGCTTGTGGACTGTGATCCGCAGGCCAATGCCTCGAGCGGATTGGGAGTGGAAGTGGGAAAAATCGAAACTTCTGTCTACGAGTCCATGATCGGACAGCAGGATATTCGAGAAAATATCTATACCACCGATGTTGAAAGACTCGACATCGTGCCATCGCACGTCAGACTCTCCGGAGCCGATGTGGAACTCCTGCAAATGGAACGACGCGAGTTTGTGGTCAAAGAAATGCTCGCGGTGATTAAAGATGACTACGACTACATCCTCATCGACTGCAGTCCCTCACTTGGTCTCATCACCGTCAATGCGCTCACAGCTGCGGACTCGGTGGTCATTCCCGTGCAGTGTGAGTATTTCGCCCTCGAAGGCATCACCCAACTCCTCAACACCGTGCGCATGATCAAAATGCGACTCAATCCGCAGTTGGAAATCGAAGGATTCCTCCTCACCATGTATGACAGACGTTTGCGACTTGCCAATCAAATCTACGACGAAGTCAAAAGACACTTCCAAGAATTGGTGTTCAAAACCGTCATTCAGCGCAATGTCAAACTCTCTGAAGCTCCATCGCACGGCATTCCTGCACTCCTCTACGACATCGACTCCATCGGTGCGGTAAACTATCTCTCCCTTGCGCGAGAAATCATAGACCGCGAGAAAGCCGCTGCACCCAGCGACAATGCCTAAAGCGCAGCTCCACCCTCGCGGTGCAGTCTTTCACCAAGCGAAAACCCTCTGAGCGCATCTTCGCAGAGCATCGCTCCGCAGTGTTCCTTTTCCACTAACGTGACACAACTATAATGGCTGTAAAAAAGAAATATCCCAACCTCGGGCGCGGACTAGACGCCCTCATCTCCACTGGAGAGGTGAGCACCAGTGGATCGTCGAGCATCAATGAAGTCGACATCCACAGCATCAAAGCCAATCCCAACCAACCTCGCGTGGAGTTTGACGAAGAAGCCCTCGAAGAACTCGCAGAGAGCATCCGACAAATCGGCATCATTCAGCCCATCACCCTCCGACAAATGGAGGATGGCACCTATCAAATCATTGCCGGTGAACGCCGCTGGCGCGCATCGCAACGCGCAGGTCTTGACACTATCCCAGCCTATGTGCGCACGGTCAACGATGAAGGCATGATGCAAATGGCGTTGGTGGAAAACATTCAGCGCGAAGACCTCAACGCTGTCGAAATTGCCCTCGCCTATCAAAAACTGATCGAGCAATACGACCTCACGCAAGACGCTCTTTCTGAAAAGGTGGGAAAAAAACGTGCCACCATTGCCAACTATTTGCGCCTCCTCAAACTACCGGCACAAGTGCAGATGGCACTCAAAAAGCGCGAAATAGACCAAGGACACGCCCGCGCACTCCTCGGACTCCAACAGCCCTCGCAGCAGGTGAAACTCTTCAAGGATATTCAAGAGAAGGGTTACTCCGTGCGTCAAGTGGAGGAGATGGTGAAATCCCTCAACGCAGGACAAGACGTGCAGTCTGGACGACGCACCATCAAGGGAAGTCAGCAACTTGCCGAACAATATGTGCCCGTGCGCGATCGTCTTGCCTCGATGTTCCAAACGAAAGTGGGCATGACTTGTAAAGAAGGTAAGGGGAATATCACCATCCCCTTTGCCAATGAAGAAGAACTCCAGCGCATCCTCGCTTTGATGGAGCGTTTGGGCTAAAAATTACTGAAGAATTCATCTTGAGTGGGACGAGCCTTCGCGGTACACTCTAGCCGACGGACGCAAGGTTAAACCTACGGAATGAGATGTGCTCTCAATTTATTGAGCGATGAAGTACCTCCTTTCGCGCATTTTGTTGTTGCTGTTGCTCTGCTTTGCGGTAGAGCCAGTGAGTCGTGCTGCCATTTCTAGTCGTTTGGTCACTCTTCCTACCAACGGAAGTGTAGAACGATGGATGTCGGACACGATTGCGCGCAAAGACACCCTCAACACTGCCGAAGCGGCTGTGAAAGCACGTTTCGACAGTTTGGAGCGACGCCTCTCACCACCTGTTGACACCGTGGAGTTGGTGAAGAAAAATAGTAAGGCGGTTGCTGCACCTTGGGCAGCTAGTCAAGACTTGCAGCGACAACTGAAGAAACAATTTGTCCCCAATCCACAACGCGCACTTTGGCTCTCCCTCGTGATTCCAGGCGGAGGACAAATCTACAACAGAAAATACTGGAAATTGCCCCTCTTTTATGGTGGATTTCTAGGATGCACCTACGCTTTCTTGTGGAATCAGCAGATGTATATGGACTATTCGCAAGCCTATCTCGACATCATGGACGATGATCCGCTCACCAATAGTTTCCGCAATCTCTTTCCCTTTCTGCTTCATCGGAGTGTATCTCCTCTCCGTTGTCGATGCCTATGTCGATGCACAACTGTCGGTCTTCGACATCAGTCCTGACCTCTCCTTGCAGGTGGTGCCTGCCACCATCGACACCTTCAATGGGCTGCAACGCAACCAGAGCATGGGCATCGGGGCTACCCTCACTTTCTAGTGGGCAAGGGCGATGTTGATTCAATCATTCTCGTATCATCTACGAAGGTTGTCGCGCGGAAATCCTATCCCTTGGCGACAAGGGAAGACGATCTTCTAACGTATAAAGCTTAACGCTAATGTTTTTATTCAAATATCTCCTAGCTTGTGCTGCCGCAGTTCCCTTCTTGGAAGTGGCACTCCCTGCGCAGGCGCACACTTTTTCGACAAATCCTCCTACCACGATCGTTGCACCCGACCAAGTGCCCAATCCTGAGGTGAACCCTACTGAGGGTATGCTTCAGAATGTAGATGCACAACTCAACACGTGGTATGTCAAGAAATACATGGTGGTTGACTCCACTTGTCTCACCCACGTGGCTGAGACGAATGTCACTCCCGAGGTGTACAAAGATCGTCTGCGTCGACTCCCTACTAGGATTGAAATGCCTTATAACGATGTGGTGCAGGAATATATCGACGCCTACACAGGGCGCCTGCGTCGTTCGGTGAGTTTCATGCTCGGAGCGCAAAACTTTTACATCCCTCTCTTTGAAGAAGCGCTCGAAGCCGAAGGGCTACCTTTGGAGTTGAAATACCTTCCTGTCATCGAGAGTGCGCTCGAACCCACTGCCACAAGTCGTGTGGGTGCTGCTGGGTTGTGGCAATTCATGATTCCCACAGCGCGAAAGTTCGGACTCACCATCAATAGTTTGGTCGATGAACGCCGCGATCCCATCAAATCTAGTTGGGCAGCTGCACGCTACCTCAAAGAACTCTACAACCGCTACAACGATTGGACACTCGCCATTGCGGCTTACAACTGTGGTCCTAGCAATATTGCCAAAGCCATCAAGCGCGCCGGAGGAGTGAAAGATTATTGGGCGATTTATCCTTTTCTCCCTCGCGAAACTCGTGGATATGTGCCTGCTTTCATCGCTGCTAACTACGTGATGAACTATTATTGCGATCACAACATCCCCGCGATGAAGACGCGTGTGCCCATCGAAACGGACACCGTGGTGGTGACGCGCAACATTAGTTTGGCGCAAATCGCTGGAGCTTGCGGTTTGGATTTGGAAGCTCTGACGGCGATGAACCCCCAATATCGCACGGGGTTGGTGCCTGGCTACACCGAGCCTTATGCTATTCGTATGCCGCTTCCCACCATCGACCTCTTCTTGCAACTGGGAGATTCGGTCTATAATTATGTTGCTCCCGACCAACCTCAACGCCGCGATGAGGTGACGCCTGCCACTACGACAAGTGTTACTGCCTCTAACGACAATGCCGTGGGCGAAACTCGTGCGGAGCGTCGTGCTCGTTTGCGTCAAGAAGCTGCCGAGCGCAAAGCGCAAGAGGCTGAGCAACGCGCTTCGTCTAAGAAGGGTAAGAAAGACAAAAAGTCGAAGTCGGAAAAGTCGAGCAAGAAAAACAAGCATAAAAAGGAGCGCACAAAAGAGGTGAACATCAAGGAGGGCGATACGCTGAGTGAAATTGCCGAACGCAATGGCACCACTGTGGCAAAGCTCCGAAAGATGAACAAAATCTCTGGCAACAGCATCCGCGCGGGTAAGAAAATCCGTGTGAAGTGATGAATTTGACGAGTCTAGACGTTAGAGAACAAGCATAAGACATTGGCCGTGGAGAAGTAATCCCCCCTAATGTGGTGTGCATCTTATCTCTAAAGTCTAGGCTCGTATTGTTTTATCCCGATACGCGGCTATTCTGATGCCTAACGTCTAGTCTCTAACGTCTAACGTCAAGATTCTAACGTCTAATCTCTAACGTCTAACGTCTAACGTCTAGTCTCTAACGTCTAACGTCTAATCTCTAACGTCTAAATTCTAACGTCTAATGTCTGACGAAACCCTCATACAGTCTGCCTTCCAGCGATTGATTGACACCTATCTTGCTTCACCCCACCGCAAGAAGACCGAAATCATCACCAAGGCGTTCAATTTTGCTAAGGCTGCACACCGAGGGGTGCGCCGCCGCAGTGGAGAACCCTATATCCTCCATCCCATCGCAGTTGCTCAAGTGTGCTGTGAGGAAATGGGCATGGGCTCTACCACCATCTGTGCTGCGCTGCTCCATGATGTGGTGGAAGACACAGACTACACACGCGACGACATTGCCAACCTCTTCGGGGAGAAAATTGCCAATATCGTTGAAGGAGTCACCAAAGTGAGCGGAGGACTACTCGGCAATCGTGCTTCGATGCAAGCGGAGACTTTCAAGAAGATTTTGCTCACCATGAGCGACGATATCCGTGTGATCTTGGTCAAGATTGCCGATCGTCTCCACAATATGCGCACCCTCTCCTCTATGCTGCCCTCCAGACAGTATAAAATCGTGGGGGAGACGCTCTATATCTTCGCGCCTTTGGCAGACCGACTGGGCTTGAATCGCATCAAAACAGAACTCGAAGATCTTTCTTTCAAATATGAGCACCCCGATGACTACAATGCCGTGATGCAACATTTGAAGGATTCCAAACTAGAGCGCGATGATGCCATCAACGATTTCACACCTGCCATTCGCCAAGCACTAGACGCTCAAGGCATTGACTATGAACTCAAAGCGCGCGTCAAAAGTCCTTATAGCATCTGGCAAAAGATGCAACGCAAACACGTGCCCTTTGAGGAGGTGTTTGACATCTTGGCAATCCGCATTGTCTTCCATCCCAAAGACCGTGACAATGAAATTGCTGAGTGCTATGCCATCTATGCGGCACTCACCCAAATCTATAAACCTCACCCCTCAAGATTTCGCGACTGGCTTTCGACACCAAAGGCTAATGGATACCAAGCGCTCCACAATACTTTTATGTCGCATCAAGGGAAATGGATTGAAGTGCAAATCCGTTCTGACCGCATGGACGATATTGCTGAAGGCGGGTTTGCCGCGCACTGGAAGTATAAGTCGCCAGAGACGGAAGTGGAAGAAAGAGAACTCGACACTTGGGTCAATTCAATCAAGGAAATCCTCGATGATCCCCAACCCGACACGCTCGACCTCCTCGACACCATCAAACTCAACCTCTTTGCTTCCGAACTCAATGTCTTCACTCCAAAAGGCGACATTCTGACCCTCCCACAAGGTGCCACGGTTCTCGACTTTGCCTTTGCCATCCACTCCATGGTGGGTAGCCATTGTATTGGGGGAAAGGTCAATCACCGCCTTGTGCCCATGAGTCATCGCTTGGCGAATGGTGACCAAATCGAGATTCTCACCTCGCAGTCGCAGACCATTCAACCCGAGTGGATGAACTTTGTTACCACGGGCAAGGCGCGCGGTCGCATCTCAGCTGCACTGAGACGTGCTGCACGCGAGTGTCAGCGCAAAGGGGAAAACATTTTGCGCGAATTTCTCAAAATGCACGAGGTGGAGGACAATGATTCCAACCTCCATAAGATAAGGTCTTTCCATCGTTTCGACACTCCCTCTGCCCTTTATCATGCTTTGGGAGAAGGACGTCTGGTCCTCTCCGAAGCCGATGTGCAGCACCTCTTGGGCAAGAAAACCTCACGCAGATGGGGATGGCGCCGTTTTGTGCCCTTCCTTAAAGATAAATCGCTGCCCGAAAACTTGGAGGCGCAAGATGCTTTGGATGCGAATTTCGTCGAACAACTGGATCGCAAAGCCATCCTTACGCTCTCTGATGAGGTGATCAATCACTGCGAAATCTGTTCACATTGCCGCCCAATCAAGGGGGATGAAGTGATGGGCTACATCAACAATCATCATCATCTCGAACTTCATCGTCGTGATTGTAGTGTAGCGCTCAAACATAAAACGAGCTTTGGCAATAACATCATTGCCACCGTGTGGGACAACTCCCGTCCCTCTGTGCATCTCTACGAAGCGACGATTCATCTGGAAGGCATCGACAGTCCGAGTGTCTTGCAAGAAATCGCTTTGATCTTCTCTCAACATCCGCAATATCAGCTCCAGAGCATCCAGCTCAAAGCGCATGATGGTATTTTTCACGGCACGTTGGGCATTCGCATCGCCTCCACGGCTGAGGTGCAAACGCTCTGTTCTATCCTCCTCAGTGCTGGGCAAATCACCAAAGCCAATCGCGGTAACTAATCTTTGGCACGTCTTACGTCCTGACTTCATTGTTTGATATATTCTTAATTTTTTTGTACTAGTGGACATTCAGAAAATTTCTATTGAAACAACACTTACAGGTGACTCTCTTCAATATACAATTCCTGTTTATCAACGTTATTATAATTGGAGCAGAAAACAATGTGAACAATTGTTTCAAGATGTGTGCCGTGTGATTAGTTCGAAGGAAGAGCATTTCTTTGGAAGTATAGTTATAAAAAATGAGGGCTTGAGTAAGCTTCTTATAGATGGTCAACAACGTATTACTACAGTATCGCTTATGCTTCTGGCTATGTATCGTCTGGCTAAAGAAGAAAAGAAAGAAGCTAAGCCCAATCTTTTAGACAACATCTCTAGGAAGTGCTTTTTCTATACAGATGAAAGTGATGAATGCCAGCCACGTATCATGCATATTGAGCAGGATCAAGAGGCTTATACTAGGTTGCTTAAAGGCGCTGTAGATAATTTTGTGCAGTACTCAAACATCACACGAAATTTTTATTACTTCTATGATAACATCCGTGATTCGGTCTATGAAATCAAGGATTTCTATGAAGCCTTAAAATCTTTGCAGGTCGTACTCATTGGTTTAGAAGCTAATGATAATGCACAACTCATTTTCGAATCGCTCAATTCCACAGGGCTCGCACTTACTGATGGTGATAAGATTCGGAATTTTGTGTTGATGAATCTGCCTGAGAAGTCGCAACGACTTTGTTATACAAAATATTGGAAGTATATAGAGGAAAAGGCTAACTACACTGGGGATACACAAAATGCCCTTAACGCTGTTACGTTGTTTGTGCGTGATTTCCTCACGGCGCACACACGTAACACACCCAATATTTCCGATGTTTACCCTCGCTTCAAAGAATTTGCAAAAGATTGGCAAGAGCAACCAGAAGAACTTTTGGCGTTAATGGCGAAATTTGCAGACTATCTCTATCAAATTGAGAATGCAGATACTTCTTCCCAGTCTCTTAATGTGCATCTTCGACGTTTCGCCCTGCTTGAGATTAGTGTAGCTCATCCATTCTTAATGCGAATCGTAGATGAATTCTATGAAAAGAGACTCTCGAGTGATGACGTGATTCGCATTATTTCTGTTGTCGAGAATTACGTTTTCCGTCGTTTTATCTGTGGTCTTTCTTCTAATGCACTGAACAATTTATTTGCTACACTTTATGAAACGGCAAGTCGATTAGTAAAAGAGCAAAATATTTCGCTAGTGGATGCAATAACTTTCTTGCTGGTTACAAAAAAAGAGTCTTCAAGATTTCCCAATGATGAAGAGTTTTCTCAAGCCTTTGCAGTAAAGAATGTATATAAGATGCGTCCTAAGAACAAGGTGTACCTTTTCTACCGATTGAATGCTGCACTTGGATTGGAGAATGAAGCGGATACCTCGGTGATTGATAAGATGCAAGAGCGAGGTGGACATCTGCTGTCTATCGAACATATCATGCCGCAGAGATTGAGCAACGAGTGGAAAGATGCATTAGGAGTGAATGCGGAGGAAATCCATGAAAAATGGTTGGATACAATCGCAAATCTTACACTCACAGGCTACAATACTAATTATAGTAACAAGCCTTTCCATTTTAAGCGTATAGAAGTTCTCGATGGAGAAGGTAGCAAGGTGGGCTTTGCTTATTCTGCCTTGCCAATCAATAAATTCATAGGTGAAAAATTGTCCTGGACGGAACAGGAGTTGATAGAGCGCTGTGAACTACTAACACAATGTGCTCTTAAGATTTGGCACAAACCACAAAGTCTAGGAATCTCGCGCCAACACGCTCGTGAAACTTTGGCGCTTTCCTCTGACTCAAGTGATTTTACCTATAAGCAGATTATAGAATGCTCCTTCGAAGATGAAGTAATAGTGGCAAAGAATAATCAGAGCTGGAAGGATTTCTTTGTCGATATCATGAAGGTTCTCGATACAAACTACCATCATGAACTTCTTCAAATTGCGAGTGATCCTTCTTTGACAAAGTTGCTACAAAAAGAGAATACGAAATTTAGACAGAGTGTGGAGGTTCTCCCTGGTATCTACGCCTATCTTTTAAGTTCAACCCAAACTAAAATAGAAATCTTACAAGGTATATTCCAGTCTTTGTATATTGACCTAGATAGTGTACTCTTCCAGGTTAGAAGCAAAAAAACAACCTCAGATGAGGAGTAGCACTTTACTTTCTCTTTTTATCTAAGCGTTCAACAATAGAACGCTGGGAACTTTCTATTTCAATGTCTGTTAGCAGCTGATTAGAAGAATTGGAGATGCAGCTTTTTGTATGCTAACAAAAAGCTGCTCTCTTGTTTGTTGATTGCGCTAGCCTTATATATATGGCTATCCATTGTTTCCTGCCCGCTAGCTTTCTTTCTCCGTGGTGTGGAAAAAAACTCCGACGTTTTTGGGAAAAAGTCCAACGTTTTCCGGAAAATCTCCGACGTTTTTGGAGAAACGTCCGAGATTTTTCGAGAAATGTCCAACGTTTTTTGAGGAAGTGCCGAGCATTCACTGACAATCTCCGAGAAATGCTCGAGAAATGATGCAGGTTAAGGAAGTATTTAAGGGACATAAAGCCCGTTTTTACGATGAGATGGAGCAAAACACGGCAAAAGGGGACAAAAAGCCTCAAATATCGTCCTGGGGGAATTGGGCGAAAAATGGGTTGTATGGGTAAAACTTGCGTAGTCTATGTAGCAAAATAGTGTTGTGCGAAATTTTTCTGCGATTTTTTTGTAGGAAGTCTTGGTAGTTTGAGATTCTTGCCGTACTTTTGCATCGAAATCGGGACGCAAGGGTCACTTGCTAAGTCACAACGTGCTTAGTTAGCTGAAACTTGACAACCTGAACGCCTGACAGCAGCAAACGAGCTGCATGAAGT
>QWCZ01000046.1_pt1 | contig 65892 bp, 46 predicted proteins | sample 1972651 | NCBI WGS metagenome assembly QWCZ01 (sample SAMN09866695, study PRJNA288562) | Human oral metagenome isolate pre1_saliva, whole genome shotgun sequencing... | isolation source: mouth | host: Homo sapiens | place: USA: California
TGTGAGGTTGATATGGCTATTGAAATTGGCGTAGAAGCCCATGTCAATACCGCTAATAGCCAACAGGAGCGTGCAGACAATAGAGAAATAAAGTCTACGAAAACGACTTAACACACGTTCTGTCCATGGTTTTCTAAGGGCTGCAAAGACGAAAGTTAGAGCCGTAGGAAGTAATAACACGTAGCATACTACTTGCACATCAAAACGCAAGATATTGAATAGCAAGCGAGGAAGAACAGTTAGGTTACTACTGATAATATTCATCGGGACGAACGCAATAGCAAAGCAGATGCGAACAAAAAATAGGATAACAAGGATGACAGCAGAATGCTTTAGTAGAGATGTTAAGTTCTTATACATTATTTCTTTTTACTTATTTCGGGGGTTGTTCATACTTATTTCGGGTTTTTTCTTACTTATTTCGGCTTTTCTTCTTACTTATTTCGACTTTAAGATAGAATGTTTTTGTAACAACAGAGCATCAAGAGTCATTGTTTTTATCGTTATTTCTACTCATAATAGGCATTATAAGTATACTTCCGGACAGCTTGTGGCTATTTTTTTTCATGTAAATAATTCACTAAAAGAAGTCGATTGTATGACCATACACTACGGAATATTGATGAACTGTTATTGTTTTCTTATCTTATTTACGGCTTCCAAGACTATAGGATATTGCGAAAGAGATTATCAAAGTAGTCAAAGCTATTCTCTTGTAAGGGCTTGTTGATATCTTTAATCCAATACAATGGAGTGTTATGATACATTGATGCAACGAGTGTAAACGTACTCGGTGGACCGATTAAATAGTCGCAATGAGAAAGAAGACATAGGTCCTCGCCTGGATTACCTTGTGGAAAGACGACATTCTCTTGCCCAAAAGCTGTGCCATAAGCCTGCTTATTGAGTTTTGGATCATTACCACAAATATAGATTACAACACGTTTATTAGGATGAAGAAGGATAAATTGGCGGATAATATTACCCATCTGCTTATCATCATAGAGGAATCTACCATTATTCCATGTGGCATAATCTCCACGACGGATATGTACACCTAATCTGATAACACCCTCTTTATACGATGCTTCCAACAATGAATTAACCTTGTTTTCGATGTGGGATTCAAAGGCAAATAAGGATAATATCTCTGGCTTATACTGTAAGAAAAGGTCATACCAACGAGCAAACCACCCCTCCGCAACAAGACATCCATGCCGCATTGCATTTTCCTTTTCAGTTAAGTCTTCCTCAGGTGTATCAAATGTGACGGTAGGTATTAGCTTAAATTTGGCTGCATACTTTGCAAGAAGATAAACAAAAAAGTTATGCCAACAAGTCCTACAGATATGAAAGTATTGATACTTGTAAGCAAATCGCATTGAAACTGTCTTCCGATTGTTCGCCTTTGCCCAAGCATACAGATGTCCATATTGTAGGATGTTATTACACATCCGACCTTTATCTCTTACAAAAATCATTCCTTATCTTTTTTCCTTATAATCTCATCCAGTGGCTCTAAGCTTACCCTTCCAGTCTTCTCGTCATAGCGTAAGTTAAACTCTTCGCGCGTACGCTTCCATCTTTTATGACTCCAAAGATACAATTCTGGTTGACGTTGTATGGTCTTTTCCAATCGCTTAAAGTACTCATCAGTTATCTCCCAGTCCTTATATTTCTCTGGTTCGGTGGTTATCAACTGCATGTCACACCGATAATGTCCTCTGCTGATACGTGACACATCACCATAGAACACAGCCTGTTGGGTTTTCTTTATGATGCGTTCGCTACCAGTAAGGACAGGAGTATCATGGTTCAGGAAAGGTAACCAATGGTGAATATTGTTCCAGAATGGAGCTTGATCGGAGATATATCCGATAACAATAGGCTGCTTTTTCTGTCGGAAATCAATGATACGACGCAGTGTTTCTGCCATCGGTATGCAGATGGAACCCTGCTTTTCACGCACCTGTTTGAACAGTTTATCAAAACGTTCGTTCTCTAATACATGATAAACCTGGCAACATTGTCCTTTCTCGGAAACCCATAAAGGGAGTGATGTAATAAGCTCCCAATTGCCATAATGCCCAAGATAGACAGCACATGACACTCCTTTCTCAAGCAGAACATTCATCTGGTCTGTTCCTGTAAACACCATCCGCTTGCGCAATTCACGCCTACTCATCGTCATGAGCTTGATGGTTTCAACCAGATAATCGCAAAAATAACGATAGAAGTCACACTCTATTCGTTGTAGTTCTGCTTCATCTTTCTCTGGAAAACTCTCCTTAAGATTCTTCCATATCACCTTATGACGATACTTAACAACCCTCCCGACAAGCAGATAAAGAGCATCCGAGAAGACGTAAAGTACACACATAGGCAGTAATGACATGGTATACCAAAAGCCATAAACTAACACATAGGCTATATAGGAGAGTACTTTTTTCATTTTGCAAGCAGTTTATCATGTACCATTCGGTACATATATTGATAAATAATGGCTTTCAATTCTGTTTCCATCTGTGCCTGTTCCTTCACCTTCCCCACAAGGTTATGCTTCATAAGGAGATCAGTCAGCTTGTACATCCCAATCACTTTATTACCATCAAACTGCATAGTGTATCCATGCTTTACATACTGATAGATACCATTAAGATAGTTGACAGCATACGTATCATCGTTTGGTGTGGTCATAAGATCGCATCCAAATGACAGGAAAGGTTTGTTATAGTTCAGTATGCTCAGTACTGTTGGCAGGATATCTATCTGCTGTGCGATGCCATTACGCATACCTGGTTTCACCAATTCCTGTGAAGGATCATATATAATAATAGGTGAACAGAAGCCACCAATGTCTGTTTGGTACTGCTGATGATCACTAAGATTGGTGTGATCACTGGTCATGACGAAGATAGTATTCTTAAACCAAGGTTGCTTACTGGCCTTTTCAAAGAACTTACCAATGGCCATATCCGTGTAACGGATGCATTTGTGCATGACAATTCCTTCTTCAGGATACACCTTCTTATACTTTTCTGGGATGATATAAGGTGTATGACTGCTAACAGTAAAGCATGTTGTCATGAACGGTTGCTTCATTTCTCCTATCTTCGTGCACCAATATTGCAAGAAAGGTTCGTCCCAAATGCCCCAATGACCATCGAAGTCGTCATCCTTGCCCTTGCCAAAACGTGGATCAGCATCATAATCCTGACGGCCGTAATACTGCTGAAATCCTGTCTTATTGGCAAATGCCAAGAATCCCATAGACCCACGATTGGCACCGTGGAAGAAAGCTGTGCTATACCCTTCTTTGGACAACAAACCTGCCATACTTGTATAATTGTTCATTGAAGCAGGAGTAAGAACAAATGGCTCTTTGAACATTGGAATACCACAGAGTACACTTGGCATACCGTCAATACTCTTTCTTCCGTTGCAGAAGGAGTAATACCAAACGGCACTTTTCTCTATAAGCTTGTCCACATTAGGCGTATACCCTTTGTATTTACCCCCAAAATACATCTTGTTCAGTCCACCGATATACTCACGACCGAAGCTTTCTACAATAAGAACCACCACATTCTTATGACGGAAAGAACCTGTTGGAGTAAGCTTATGGATAGGTGTAAAGATCTTAGCTGCCTCTTGTTCCGACTTGAAATAACTGGGAACAGTAAAGACATCCTTACCTATCGTACGCATCAAGGCAAACGGTGTGTTGAGAACAATGGCACAATCAGTGGGTCGATCAACGTATTGATTGGCATTATTTATGGTGATTGGACGTATACCTGTCTCTAATCCACCACGACAAGCACCAACTCCCAGAGGTACACAGATGACCAATGCAAGAAGTTGTATACCTGCAAAGCGTAGCTTTTCAGATCGCTTTGTAAACTCCTTGACATTTGTTTTAGGCATATAATACAACTTCCACATACCCCATATTACTACGATTGCAAGTAAGACGAGGTACCAATGCACCAAGAACTCACCCCAAAAGACATCTCCGAGGTTCGTTTCATTACGGAATTCACGGAACACACTGGTTGTTGTGCGCCTTAAAGTATATGGAAAATAAACTGAATCACACAAGTTAACAACAAGACTGATGCTGTTAACAACCACGAAAACCCATTTACATAGCTTATGATAAACTGCATTTTCCTTTTGCCAGAAGGGCAAAAGCATTAAAACGATGTAAAGAGCGTTGGAATAAACAATGGCAGAACGGTCAAACATATACCCTCCACCGAACATCCTTAACAGGTAAGAGAACGATAAATGCTCTGAAAAATAACTGAGATTCTCTAAAATAAACTCTATTCGTGAGATGTTATAGACCACGAAAGCAATTAGTAAATTGACTAATAAAGCAACTATAGGACTAAATGACTTACTTAACTTCATATCCATTTTCAAATTGATTTATTACCCCTTTCTTTATTACTAATGATTATATCTCCTGCATATCATGCAGTTTCTTATAATATCCGTTCATTTCCATGAGCTTATCATGCGTACCTCTTTCTACTATTCTACCCTCATGCATCACGCAAATCTCATCAGAATTCTTAATAGTTGATAGTCGATGAGCCACAGCAATGGTCGTTCGAGTCTTCATGAGACGGTAAAGTGCGTCCTGAACAAGTCGTTCACTCTCCGTATCAAGTGCTGATGTAGCCTCATCAAGGATAAGGATTGGAGGATTCTTAAGGATGGCACGCGCAATACTTACACGTTGGCGTTGTCCTCCAGAGAGCCTACCGCCACGGTCACCAATATTCGTATCATACCCCTTCTCACTGTGCATGATGAAGTCATGGGCGTTGGCTATCTTCGCAGCTTCAATGATCGCCTCTTCAGAAGCATTCGAACCAAAGGATATGTTATTCTTGAAACTATCGTTGAAGAGGATTGCTTCCTGGTTAACATTACCAATAAGCTGACGCAAATCATGCACTCCTAGGTTCTTTATGTTGATTCCATCAATGAGAATCTCACCTTCTTGAACATCATAGTAACGAGGTATCAGATCTAACAAGGTAGACTTTCCACTACCACTCTGCCCAACCAAAGCAACCGTTTTGCCCTTTGGTATGACAAGGTTTATATCCTTCAACACCCAATGCAACACTGAATTACCGTCTTTATCTTTCTCATCAGTATAAGCGAAGCTGACATGGCGGAATTCTATCTCATGTTCAAAAGCATTGATGTGAACAGGATTCTTCGGCTCCTGTATCTCCACTTCAGCCTGAAGAATCTTATCAATACGCTCCATAGAGGCAAGTCCTTTAGGAATATTATAGCCTGCACGGGAGAATTCCTTCAGTGGATTGATGATACTATAGAGGATAACAAGATAATAAATGAAAGTCGGACCACTAATAATTGGATACTGGCCAAGGACAAGTGTACCACCAAACCACAGCACAACGACAATCATTACTGTTCCCAAGAACTCACTCATAGGGTGCGCAAGTTGCTGACGGATATTGACACGCATGATGTCATTGCGATACTGTGAGTTGATTTTATCAAAGCGTTCATCCATTAAGTCTTCTGCGCAGAAAGCCTTAATAACACGTAAACCACCCAAAGTCTCCTCTACTTGACTCATGGTATCACTCCACAATGTCTGTGCTGTGATACTGTTCTGCTTCAGTTTACGACCTACAAAGCCCATGAACCAACCAAAAACTGGAACAAAGATAAGTGTAAAGAGCGTCAACTGCCATGAGATAATAAGCAACGTAACAAAATAAATCACTATAAGAACGGGATTCTTGAACAACATATCAATAGAAGACATGATGGAATTGTCCACTTCTTGTACGTCTCCACTCATACGAGCAATGATATCTCCCTTCCTTTCTTCACTGAAAAAACCCAGTGAAAGAGATGTTATTTTCTGGTAAAGCTGGTTACGAATATCACGAACGACACCCGTTCGGATAGGAATAATAGAAGCAGAGGATAAGAAATAAGCCCCAGTCTTGAGAAAAGTCATGAAGGCAAGGACCAATCCAATAGCTAATAAGACAGTCGTAGGTCCCCAGCTTGTAATATAAATCTGCGTATAATAATCAGCATTGTTTGATAAAACATCCTTAAAAGAACCCTCACTCCACGACATGATACGTGTTGCTCCTGTTCCAGCATCAACCTTAAAGAGTATCTGAAGGAGTGGTATGAGCGTTGCGAAAGAGAAGATATTGAGAAGTGCCGATAAGATATTAAAGATTATCGACATTACAAGATACTTCTTATAAGGTGGTACAAACCTTAGTAATACGTGTATAAATTCCTTCATAGACGCTTTATGTGCTTATCCAATTTTCTATTTTTACATCTGGAATCCTTCCTAAATGACCCACCTTATCAGTAACAAGAATACAATCATCTGTCACTGCTGTTGATCCTATCAGTAGATCAAAGTTTTCAATAACAAACCCTCACTGACGTAACATTGCCTTATTTCTGCCAAATAACGATACTGCATCTGACACTGAAAACACCTCAAACAGCTTTTCCAAATTATGGATTTCTTTAAAATATTTCTGCTGTTTAGTGTTGTAAACGTCATTATAAAGCCCAGCTATTGTGACCTCAGAAAGCATCTAATGTTCTATCCCAATCTCTTTTATATTATCTGAGATATGGTAATAAGCCTGAAATGCTCTATGCATCTATGCTACTGCCTTACTTTTATTGTTTGGATTCCTCTGTGCAAATATAGCTATTAAATAGCAAAACCGCAAAATATTTTGCGGTTTTATCTTCTTATCAATAACACGTTTATACTTCTTCTCCGAAGAGGGTGGCGCTGGTTGAACCAGTAATACGCACTCGAACGGTCTCGCCGATATGGTGATTGCCACGTGCAATGACCACGGCTTTGTTCTGCGGAGTGCGTCCCATGAGTTGTTCACGACTGCGTTTACCAAACCGTTCGATGAGTATATCAAACTCTTTTCCCTCATCTTTCTTGTTCTGTTCAGCCGAAATCTCTGTCTGAAGACGAATTAACTCATTCAAGCGACGTATCTTTTCATCCTCAGACACATTATCAGGCAAGTGCTTTGCCGCATAAGTGCCGGGGCGTTCAGAGTATTTAAACATGAAAGCAGAGTCAAATCCCACCTCACGCATCAGTGAAAGTGTCTGCTGAAAGTCCTCTTCCGTCTCATTATGATAGCCGATAAAGATATCAGTTGTCAGTCCACAGTCAGGAATAAGTCGACGAATGGCAGCTACTTTCCGCAAGTAATCCTCACGAGTATACTTACGATTCATCAGCTTCAACACATTATTACTACCGCTCTGTGCTGGGAAATGAATGTGATGGCAGAGGTTTGGTTCTGCTGCAACAGCTTCAATGATATCTTCAGTCATATCTTCTGGGTTGGAAGTAGTGAAGCGTACACGCATATCAGGTACACTCTGTGCAACCTTCCGCAACAGTTCTGCAAAAGAAGTTCCGTTCTCTGGGCGCTTACCATTGGGTAGCAGACCATACGAATTGACGTTTTGTCCGAGCAACGTTACTTCCTTGAAGCCCTTATCATGCAAATCCTGCACTTCCTTAAGGATACTCTCCACATCGCGTGAGCGCTCCCTTCCACGTGTGAACGGTACGATACAATAATGGCAGAAGTTGTTACAACCACGCATGATACTAACGAATCCTGACACACGATTACCACCAATACGCTGTGGAATGACGTCTCGATAGGTCTCAGTGGTTGATAGTTCTATATCCATAGCGTTCCTTCCGTTCTCACACTGCGCTATCATATCCGGTAGATTGAGGTAAGAATCTGGACCACACACAAGGTTGGCGTGGTGATTCTGTATCAAATCATTCCTCACACGTTCTGCCATACAACCCAGAACGCCCAATATCAGTTCACGTCCCTTCCGTTGTTCAGCATGTAAAGTGTCAAGTCGATTATATATTTTGTTCTCTGCATTCTCACGCACAGAGCATGTATTAAGGAAGATTGCATCAGCTTCTTCCTCGTTCTCACAGACATCATAGCCTGCCATCTTCATCACTGAAGCCACAACTTCAGAGTCTGCCACGTTCATTTGGCAGCCATATGTCTCTATATAGAGTTTCTTCATCCTGTTTTATCCTCGCTAAAATTAAGCATGCAAAGATACAAAATAGTTTGCAGATGGGCGAAGAACACTCTGACTATTTGCTGATTAGCACCTCGCAATGCTATCATTCTGCATACATATATCCTATGTATCAGTATGTCAAAGACCATGTATCAAAACGTTAAAACCATCCCAAAGAATGATAGAAGACAATGCGTCAAATATGACGTAACGCTCCATAATGCTGCGTGAAGCATATGGTTTATTGTTTTCAAACATATCGCTTATGCCCTTTTCTCGATTATTTTGAGTAACTTTGCGGCTGATTTTCAGTCGCAGACTGCAACAAAGGACAGTATAACCCCTATACTTTTGATTATATAAAAGCCCTAAGAAAAAGATAAAAAGACGATGAACAAGAAGATAAATGATTATGAAATAATGGCGCCTGTAGGCTCACGTGAGTCGCTGGCAGCTGCCATACAAGCTGGAGCAAACTCCGTTTACTTCGGCATTGGGAAGCTGAATATGCGTTCACACTCTGCCAATCACTTCACCATTGATGACCTCAATGAGATTGCAGAGACGTGTAAGGCACACGGTATCCAGACCTATCTGACAGTAAACACTGTCATCTACGGTGAAGATATCACAACGATGCACGAGATTATTGATGCTGCAAAGGCTGCAAATATCACTGCCGTAATTGCCAGTGACGTAGCTGTTATGATGTATTGTAGGCAAGTGGGCGTTGAAGTTCACCTCTCCACACAGCTTAACATCTCAAACATTGATGCCCTGAAGTTCTATGCACAGTTTGCTGATGTTGCCGTATTGGCTCGCGAACTGAACATGGATCAGGTGAAAGAGATACACGAACAGATTCTGAAACAGAACATCTGTGGTCCAAAGGGTGAACCGATCCGCATTGAGATGTTCTGTCATGGTGCCTTCTGCATGGCCATATCAGGTAAATGTTACATGAGTCTGCATGACGCAAACCGCTCTGCCAACCGTGGCGAGTGCGTTCAGATATGTCGACGTAGCTACACTGTGACCGATAATGAGACGGGAAATCAGCTCGAAATAGACAACAAATACATCATGAGTCCTAAGGATCTGAAGAGCGTTCGCTTCATTGATAAGATGATGGATGCAGGTGTTCGAGTGTTCAAGATTGAAGGTCGTGCCCGTGGACCAGAGTATGTTCACACCGTTGTCAGCTGCTATAAAGAAGCCATAGAGAGTGTTCTTGATGGCACTTTCACCGAAGAGAAGAAGGATAAGTGGGATGAACGCCTCTCAACAGTCTTCAATCGTGGTTTCTGGGATGGCTATTATCAAGGACAGAAGATGGGCGAATGGACCAAAGAATACGGCAACAAGGCTACAGAGAAGAAGGTTCTCATCGGTAAAGTGATGAAGTATTTCTCTCGTTTGGGCGTTGCTGAGATAGCAGTCGAGGCAAATACTTTTGCAAAGGGTGAGAAATTGCTCATCACAGGTAATACTACTGGAGCAATGTTCCTCAATGCTGACGAGATACGTTACGACCTCAAACCCGTTGAAGTGGCTGAACAAGGATGGCGTGTCTCTATCCCGGTACCTGATAAGGTGCGCCCTAACGACAAGTTGTTTAAGTTGGTTAAGAGTAAATCTTAGGAAGTAAAGAAGTCAAAGGAGTTAAGATAGCGAAGCCAAAAGCCTCATCCCAATACGGATATAACCGTTTTGGCTACATCATCTTTAATCCCTTTAGCTCCTATAACTCCTATAACTTCCAAACATATAATAAAGAACTATGACAATAAACGAAGCACAAGACGCCGTAATCGAGGAGTTCTCAGACTTCACCGATTGGATGGATAAGTACCAGATGCTTATTGATCTGGGCAATGAACTGGAACCATTGGACGAGCAGTACAAGAATGAACAGAACCTGATTGATGGTTGTCAGAGTCGTGTATGGCTGCAATGTGACGAGAAAGATGGTAAGCTCGTCTTCACATCCGACTCCGATGCGCTCATAACTAAGGGCATAATAGCCCTTCTGATACAAGTGTTGGACAACCATACTCCGCAGGAAATCATTGATGCTGACCTCTATTTCATTGATAAGATTGGTCTTCGACAGCATCTTTCACCCACTCGTAGCAACGGTTTGCTGTCAATGGTGAAGAGAATCAAGGCCTATGCGCTGGCTTTCAGCTTAAAGTAATATGCGGAAACTACGCACAATCGAAATGAATCGCCTCTCTATTGAGGAGTTCAAAGAGGCTGATAAGCTGCCACTCATCGTTGTTTTGGATGATGTACGGTCATTGTATAACGTGGGAAGTGTCTTCCGTACGGCTGATGCTTTCCGTGTTGAGGCTGTCTATCTATGTGGTATCACTGCCACTCCACCCAATGCAGAGATACACAAGACGGCACTTGGCGGTGAGAACTCCGTCGACTGGCGATACTTCAAGACGACAGAAGAAGCCATTGAGGAGCTGCATCAGCAAGGAGTTTGTGTGTACAGTGTGGAGCAAGTAGAGCATTCTACTAAGCTACAGGACATGTCTTTAGACACACTTTGCTCTAATACAGGCAATACTCGTTATGCTATCGTCATGGGAAATGAGGTAAAGGGAGTTAAACAGAGTGTTGTTGACATGAGCGATGGTTGCTTAGAAATCCCACAGTTTGGTACGAAACATTCTCTTAATGTGAGTGTCACAGCAGGTATTGTAATATGGGAATTTGCCCGACAGGTGCTCCTTAAATAATATTACCACCAAACGGTAATATTCCCCATAGGGTAACTCTACACCATAATATACTGTAAAACAAAAAGTTAAATACCATTCAGTGCTATGTATCGCACATGAAGTGCGACAAAAAAGTGAGAAGTTTTTTGGTTATAAACCAAGTAACTTCTCACTTTTTCTTTTGTCTTATATTTCCAGTCAGACCAACAAATTGCCACACAATAAAACGCTTATACAACCAAAAGCCTTGTAATGTACCTGTCAGTATAAATGCCTTTACTTCTCGATTTATAGTGATTAGAAACGATAGATGCCTGCTTAACTTCTTATAAATAGGGCTTAAAGCCAAACTCCTCAGACACAATTCAACCCTATTAGAATAGCAACGATTCACCCATCTACACTGATTTCACGATCAAAAGAGCAATACAAAAAACCTTCAAGTGCCCATTACAGAAAATTACAAGGCGTCTGTAATCTTTCTACAAGGCGTCTGTAGAAGTATTACAAAGGGCTTGTAATCTTTCTACAAAGCCTTTGTAATTTTCTGTAATGCCGTATCTGCGTATTTAAAAGGAATGAGAAGGGCATGAGAAAAGCGTATTATCCGATAGCACAAGGGGCTGAACTTACAAGTGATTATCCAAAGTTATCATCTACAAAAGCCTAAAAGACAGATTGAAACTATTGATAATTTTATCAGGAAGGTACGATTTAAGAAAACTATCCGATAGGTAAGGAAAAGCAAAGGGCATTCTTCTACATTTCAGAAGAACACCCTTTGCATTTTAAAGTAAGCACCTTCAGACATGCATCTGGGGACTACTATCATACTAAAGACTACTTTATAGAATAAAATAGACTATTTAATGAGTTCTACATCTTTACCACAAGAACTGCAATACGAGCTCTTTTCCCTAAATCAAGTATGTACAATCACCGCTATGGTCTTAAGTTTTACGTAGTTTTCGCTTAAGAACATAAAGCCTTTATAAGGGTTATCAGTCCCCCAACTGTTCTTACAAAGGAAGAAACGTCGCCCCCTTTGGTCGTGTGCCAACCCTACAATCTCCATGCAATGGTCATCCGTTGTGCGATGATGTTCAAAAGATTTCTGCCTATGAGCAACCGTTACCGCTTTGTTTTCATTATTTAGTACAGCGTAACCATGCTGGAAAGAGAAGCCAGACTCGGATATATCTCCCTCCCAACACACAGGATGTCCCTTGCGTAAACTACCTATTATACGGTTCATCATCGTGTCAAGCGGTACGTTCAAGAACGTATCGTGGAAATAATTGTCGGGAACTTCCAATGGGAAACGCTGATTATAGGGATGATGAGTGAAACTTGTTAGCGCCAGATACTCGTCATCACGACAGACACTACGTGCAAACTCAAGCGGAGTATACAGTACACCAAACATAAAAACCTGACGAGGAAGAGGTCCTATGGCGTCATCAAGAAGTGCATCAGCAGGTAATCCTTTCGATAACTTCCTACAAAGCACATTGTAATCCATATCTGGTTTATGATGATAGGCATCATAATGTTGTAGTCCATAGGTCTGAATAAGATCGAGAAGCATCGTACTCATACCCCGTGTGGTTATCTTCGGACTCTCCCACTGTGCTCTCTTAGGCAACAGACGAAGCCGTTCAGCCTGTTCACGAAGATACATACGTGCTACATAATCAGGACTAAGATTCACGGAATCGCCCTGACAAATATGTTCAGTCTCTATGGTTGCCAACATAGCATATACCCAACAAAGCGAACTACTACCCTGATCTTTCACGGGAGTAGTAGGCAGACAGATATCAATTGTGAACTTCTCTGTTGGTAAATAAGCCTTCCTTGTTTGCTTACCACAACTTGTAAGCAAGAGGAAAGGTATGAATAAACAAAGTATTTTCCTCATTATTTAATGTTATCATATAAGTCTAACAAAGCCTTAGAGTCTCTCTTTTAAAGGGCAGAAGACTTGTTATTATCCTCCTTAACCCCTGTCACTCCTCAATGCTTCATACTTCTTCAACGCTCAATATTCCACCATCTTTGTCCAAGCCTCAGCCACTTCCTTATCCAAGGGAGGTACAGAAGCAGGGATAGTGAAGGTCCATACGTGATTCTTCTCCTTATTAATACGCTTCATTTCACTCTCAGTTATCATCATGCGGTCGGATACATAGAACTCACTCCACACATCAATACGCTCATCAACATCCTCTCCCCGATAGCGGGCAAAGAAGGTTTGATGCTTTTGGGAAGACAGAAGCTGATTAGAAAAATAGCTTTCGCTTTCGTCAAAGTTTGTCATTCGTGCAACGATACCATACATCCGGAGTTGGCTCATGTCCAATTCATGATTCGGTTGTCCCACTAATTCGTCCATCTCTATGGATGTTACCACTTCAGTTTTCCCATTTATTTTCTGTTTATCTTTCGTTATCTTTCCGCATTTATCAGCCCATCTGTATACATCACCATTGTTACGCGTGGAATATTCCTCACTGTTGATACTCTCAAGTAGCGTCCGACGTTCCAGATTAGGCAATGACATCTGTATGAAAGTATCATCACCATTTGCCTTAGGAGCTTTCCTGCGACGCTCGCCCAAGAACTTCCTGTCCACGAAAGGAGAACCTTTCTTTGAGTCAGAAACATTCGTTGTTGAATCAGAAAGTGGAATATAGAACTCCATCATGCCATCAACAAAATAGCTAAGCATAGAGTTTGTTGCCTGATAAACACGGTAATAACCTTTCAGACGGGTATATTTTCGTTCCTGAGCATGTATTGACAATGCTATGAAACATAGGATTATACCAATAAAGATACTACGATTGAACATTTCTTTTCAAAATATTTTTATGCGCAATGAAGCTCCAAGTGACAAATCAAAGATATTCCATCAAGATTTCCCACACGGCAATTATATGACAAATACTACCCAAGAGGACGAAGAAATGGAATACAGTGTGCATATATCTACGTTTGTTCAATGAATAGAACAGTGCTCCTGTGATATACATTACACCCTCTGCAACAATCCAGATAATCGAAGAAATGGGTAAAGAATCAGCCAAAGGCTTGAACGCAACCAGCACTGATAACCCCATACCAATGAATGTTAGCGTCTCAAGATTACTATGATCACGAAGCTTTCGCAAGGAAGATATGGTGCCAAGGATGGCACATAACCACACAAAAGAGAACAATCCCCATCCCCATGCGCCCTGATTGCGTAGCACTGTGAGTGTGATTGGGGAATAAGAGCCTGCTATGTGCCAGTAAATAGCAGCATGATCCCACTTCCGTAGGCGTTCTTTCCATACCGAACGAGCTGACAGTGCATGATAAACAGTAGAGGTCACATAGCTGAATAACATCCCCACAAGATATAATATCACACCTACCGTAGCCCAACCTGACCTCTCTTGAAAGCACCAAACAAGGAAAATCGTACCGAAGACAATGCCCAGTACGATTCCACCGCTATGACTCCATGCGTTCCATAGCTCCTCTTTATGTGAATAAAATATCTTTCGTTTCACGTCATTCCCTATCTTCTCCGACGGTTTCTGCCACCCTTTCTGCTTCCTTTACGGTTACTTGTCTTCCCATCAGTGGGCATTTCAGGTTGTTGTTGCTTCTTCGGACGGCCATCATCAAGGGTAAAGTCGAGTTGCTTACGCTCAAGATTAGCCTTTGCAACCTGTATTCTGATAGGGTCACCAAGCTGGTAAACGTGATGACGACGGCGCCCAACGAGGCAGTAATTCTTCTCATCGAAGTCGTAATAGTCATCATCCAGATCGCGCATAGGTATCATTCCCTCGCAATGATTCTCATCAATCTCAGCATAAATACCGAAACTTTGGATGCCAGAGATATGTGCATCGTAGCATTCTCCTATGTGTTCACCCATAAACTCCACCATCTTATACTTTATGGAATCACGTTCTGCACTCTGTGCAACGAGCTCCATATCAGAGCAATGTTCGCAAAGTTCTTCGTAATGTTCCTTGTTTGCCGAGCGACCTCCATGCTGATAGCGTGTAATAAGACGATGAACCATCGTGTCAGGGTAACGTCTGATAGGCGAAGTGAAGTGTGTATAATAATCAAAAGCAAGTCCGAAGTGCCCAATGTTATGCGTTGTATACTTCGCTTTCATCATGGATCGGAGTGCAATGGTCTGTATAACCTTCTCTTCACGTTTGCCTTGTACCTCATCCATAAGCTTATTCAGTGCACGGGCAGTGGCTCCCTTCGTACTGGAAGACTTGAGTTTATATCCGAATTTAGCCGTAAACTCACGTAGATTCTCGAACTTCTGTGGGTCAGGATTGTCGTGAACACGATAAGGAAGAGTCTTTGCTTTCTTGCCTTTAGTGGTCTTTCCGATACTTTCGGCTACCGTTTTATTGGCTAAAAGCATAAATTCCTCAATGAGTTTGTTGGCATCTTTCGAGCGTTTAAAGTAACACCGAATAGGCTTTCCATGCTCATCTATATCGAAATGGAGCTCTTCCGACTCGAATTTAACGCTTCCTCCCTTCATACGACGTGCCCTAAGCTTCTTTGCAAGACGGTCAAGTGTCACTACTTCTTCGGCATACTCACCCTTATATCCATCCTTTCCAGGATTTGGAGCAGGCTCACCTGTTCCGTCGACAACACCATTATCTTCCAACAACTGCTGTGCTTCCTCATATGCATAACGCCTATTCGACTTAATAACCGTATGCACTATGCGATAAGACTTCACGTTTGCATCGTCGTCAAGGTTGAAAACACAACTGAAAGCAAGCTTCTCTTCATTCGGACGAAGCGAACAAATGAAATTACAAAGACGCTCAGGAAGCATAGGAATGGTACGGTCTACAAGGTAAATAGACGTAGCACGCTGCTGTGCTTCACGGTCAATGATATCGCCTTCCTTTACATAATGCGATACATCAGCTATGTGTACACCCACTTCCCACAGCCCATCTTTGACTTTACGGATAGACAAAGCATCATCAAAATCCTTTGCATCACGTGGGTCAATGGTACATGTCCACACGTCACGGAAGTCCTCTCGCTCTGCAAAATCCTGTGGAGTGATCTCTGCACTTATCTTCTCTGCAGCCTCCTCCACACGCTTTGGATACTTATAAGGTAGTCCATACTGAGCCAAGATGGTGTTCATCTCCACGTCATTGTTCCCTGCTTCACCCAGAACATCCACTACTTCACCCACAAGGTTCTTATGATCAGCATCCGGCCACTTGGTAATTTTCACCAAAGCGCGGTCATCTGTCTTACCACCTTTGAGCTTTTTCTTAGGAATAAGGATATCATGTATAAAGAGATTCTCCTGTGTTACAAGGAAGGCAATGTCCTTCTCGACCCGCAACCTTCCAACGAAGGTGTCTTTCTTCCGCTGCATTATCTCGATGACCATTGCCTCCTTGATATGGTTTTGACGGCGTGCCATGAACTGAACCTTCACATGATCGCCGTTCAAAGCAGCCATTGAATTACGTTCAGAGACAAAGACTGGTGTCCCACCATCGTCTGGTAAGAAGGTATTTTTACCATTTGCTTTGCGGACAAAAGTACCTTCCTGCACCTGTCCCTTGGTATTCAACGTGTAAGCACTCTCTCCAACCTTTGATAAAAAGTCGTCCCACGCCATCTCCTCCATCACATCAATGGCCAACATTTTAGCAGGATGAGTGGTTAATTTAAGTGCATGAAATATCTGTTTAAAGCTGAATGTCTCGTCTGGTTGCGACTGAAAGAAACCCGTTAGCTTCTCTGCAAGTTGCTTCTTGGTCAGCCTCTTGCCGCTTTTCTTTTCTTTCCCCATAAGAATTACTATATTAAATATTTTCCACAAAGTAACGAAAAAGTTTGTATCTTTGCAAACGTTTGCAACGAATTTTTAATGAAAAAGATACTAATAACAGGTGCATCAGGCTTCATTGGATCCTTCATTGTGGAGGAAGCAATAAGGAGGGGAATGGAGACTTGGGCTGCCGTGCGGCGTTCATCATCACGAGAATATTTGCAGGACGAACGCATTCACTTCATAGAACTCGACTTTTCATCAGTTGAAAAGCTACAAAAACAACTCTCAGAACACCAATTCAATTATGTTGTTCATGCTGCTGGGGTAACAAAATGTCTGAATAAAGACGACTTCTTCCGTGTAAACAGGGACGGAACACACAACTTTGTACAGGCTATAAAGGCAACCCAACACTCTTTAGAGCGCTTTGTTTTTCTCTCAAGTCTCAGTATTTTTGGAGCCATTAGAGAGCAACAGCCTTATAAAGAGATTGAACCTACGGACACTCCACAGCCCAATACCGCATACGGAGAGAGTAAGTTGGAAGCTGAGCGCACGCTCCCATCTGACCTCCCCTACATCATCCTGCGCCCAACAGGAGTATATGGTCCACGCGAAAAGGACTATTTCCTAATGGCTAAAAGCATCAAAGGACACAGTGATTTTGCTGTAGGATACAAGCAACAAGACATCACCTTCGTTTACGTAAAGGACGTTGTGCAGGCTGTATTCCTTGCTTTAGACCACGGAAAAACTGGTAACGCCTATTTCCTCAGCGATGGACAGGTGTATCAAAGTACTACTTTCAGCGACCTAATACATGAAGAATTAGGCAGACCTTGGTGGATTCGTATCACAGCACCTATATGGTTACTCCGCATTGTCACATTCTTTGGCGATATTATCGGACACCTTACAGGGAAGATATCAGCCCTTAATAACGACAAATATCAGATTCTTAAACAACGAAACTGGCGTTGTAACATACAGCCTGCTATTGAAGAATTAGGCTATAAACCCCAATATGACCTTAAAAAAGGCGTAAAAGAAACTATTAAATGGTATAAGGAAGAAGGTTGGTTATAGGTAATGAAGAAATTTATCATAGACTTATTTAAATTAGAAAAGAAACCCGTCAAAGGGCTCATGGCCTTTGAATGGGTCGTAATGGCATACTTAGTACTGACGTTGATTGTGACATTTATCATGTACACAAGCATGGATAATCCACAAGCAATGATCTTCGGACGACTGCGTATTATAGCTATCACGGCTGCAATGTGGCTGGTTTACCGCATAGCTCCCTGTCGATTAACCCGTTTTGCACGTGTAGGAACGCAGATGGCATTGCTTGCATGGTGGTATCCTGATACCTTTGAGATCAACCGACATTTGCCTAATCTTGACCATGTCTTTGCTACTTGGGAACAAGATCTCTTCGGTTGCCAGCCTGCATTGCTCTTTTCAAAGGCACTTCCAGGCCCTGTTTTCAGCGAACTCTTCGATATGGGATATGCTGCTTATTATCCAATGATAGCCGCAACGGCTGTCTATTACTTCGGATGGTACTATAAAGAATTCAACAGAGCAGCCTTTATCATTCTGGCATCATTCTTTATTTATTACGTGATTTTCATCTTTGTACCCGTTGCCGGACCAACTTTCTATTACAAGGCAGTAGGGTTACACAACATCACAGCAGGCATCTTCCCGAATATTCACGACTATTTCAACCATCATCAGGAGTGTTTACCAAGCCCAGGATATACAAATGGTATCTTCTATCACCTCGTTGAAGATGCCAAAGCGGCAGGAGAGCGACCTACGGCAGCCTTCCCAAGCTCGCATGTCGGTGTAAGTACTATCTGCATGCTGCTCCTTTGGCACGATCGTAACTATAAACTTCTGGCTGTGCTTGCACCGTTTTATATTCTGCTTTGTTGTGCAACGGTTTATATTCAGGCACATTACACCATCGATGCCATTGCTGGTTTCGTCACAGCCTGCATTCTTTTCGCCATTCTTATGCGTGCTTCACGCAAAATGGTAACGAAATAAAGGAAACTATCTTCCTATAAAAAGAAGTCAAATTCATCGTTTCTTCCTACTGAAGAAGGTGATCATACAATCACGAACGATGGGTTTGACTTCTTTTTTTCTTTATAGTTTCATCTCTTCAAAGCATCATTTTTCAGTAAAAACACATAACATATAATGCCGAATATATACCCAAAGCTTGTGTATAGCACTACCAATTTTACACCGTCCTACCCTCCTTTATCCATATTCTCTACCATAAAAAATAGTTCTATAGAGTCACGATGACAGGCATACCAGTCCCATACTATTTACGCTTCTCCCCCCCCTTTACTTCCTTAGCCCTTGACCGTTTCTAATGCATAGATAACCCTCTTTTTGTAAAAAAGATTCCTTATTGATTTTTTAAAGGGCGTCTTTTGCGTTGTAAAAGATGCCCTTTTGCATTGTAAAAGGTGCCCTTTTGATGTGTAAAAGACGCCCTTTTACAACGCAAAACATGCCCTTTTACAAGCCTCTTTGTAACCTATTGATAATGTGAACATTACAAAGCCATAAAAAGTACATAATCTCTCGTTTTGCACTTTATTACTCATTCCATACTGTAAAGATGTTTTACGCTTTAAATTTAACCCAATGAATCATCATAAAGAATGTGTTTTTGCTTAATTAAAGGACTTAAGAGAAGAACTAGACACAGAACTCCTGAAAACAAAAATCCCGCCTTGCCACTTGGACAAGACGGGATTGTGAAAACTATAATACTTTAAAAGATAAAATGATCTCTTATGTTCTATTGCTTAATTAGCTGAATAGCGAAGCCGCCACTCTTAGCCATGTGAATCTTTAAGACGGTCTGTGCATTCACAATCTGCTGATCAATAGTCATTGGATATGGGTTTTTATCGTATTCAGCACCCGGTCCGTCCTTATAGATGATGGCCTTATAAGAAGCACCCGGTGTAAGGAAGTCAAGCTTAAGGTCTACATCACGCGCCTGTTCGTCCGTCATTCCACCAACATACCAGTTCTCACTGTCACGATCCTTACGTGCTGTAACAATATACTTACCAATCTCTGCAGCCGGAATCACAGTGCGCTGCCAGTTAGAAGGCATTGCTTCAATGAACGCAAAGGCTGGCTGACCGTTATAATTATCAATCTCATCAGCTGCCATCTGCCATGGAGTATAGATGACAACATACTCAGCAAGCTGCTTAGCAAGTGTGGTATGAGGATGAGTCTGTGGAAAAACCTGACCTTCAAGTTTGAAGATTCCTGGTGTAAAGTCGATTGGTCCTGCCAGCTGACGTGTGAAAGGAAGTACACAAAGATGGTAAGGAGGATTACCACCATTGCCATCCCACGCATTCCACTCTTGTCCACGGACACCCTCACTTGCGATAAGATTAGGATAAGTACGCTGCAAACCAGTAGGCATAGCAGGCTCATGATTGACAACCATGATGTGATGTCGGGCAGCAGTCTCAATGACTTTACGATAATGACGGACGCCATACTGTGAGTGCTGCAGCTCCTTATTGTCCATCACCTTGTTCACATAACCAGTCTTAATGGCCTTGATACCCATCTTTTCATAGAGAGTAAAGGCTGCTTCAAGCTGGTTTTCATAGTTCTTAGCAGCACCACCTGTCTCGTTATGTGCTATGAGTGACACACCTTTAGAGAGAGCATACTTCTGCAATCCATCAAAGTCATAGTCAGGATAAGCCTTGGTGAAGTTGAATTTATCACCTTCTTTACCCCAGTCATGCTCCCAACCATAGTTCCAACCTTCAACCAATACACCCTTGAAACCATGCTGTGCAGCAAAGTCGATATAGCGTTTGGTATTCTCAGTAGTTGCTCCATGCTTAGGACCAATAGCCCATGTGGCATGCTGCATGTGGTAAGCCCACCATACACCGACATATTTTCCTGTTGTGATCCATGAAGTATCCTTGATCTTACATGGGTCATTGAGATTCAACATGACGCGATTGGTAATCAAACCACCCGCATTATTCTCAACCGACAGCATACGCCAAGGAGAGACAAAGGGTGCTTTTGCACGTACAAGGTCACCATTTGACCAAGGTACAAGCTCAGCTCTCATGCGTACATTACCCTCTTTCGTCTCTACAGGCTTTACGTTCAATGAAGCATAATCAGTGAGATTAGCCTCATGAAGCATCATATAAAGATCAGGCTTAGCTTCAATTGTGATAGGAGTACATACCTTCTGCTTCTTGCTCAATGGTGCCTTCGTCCATAAACCTTCGTAGTAATCAGCGTCATAGGGCAGTGTCCATGCCTCTGGATCACCTTTAAAGCAGAACTCTGTCTCCTCATCCATAATGACAAAATGCTTCAAATTCTTCTGCTCTGGGAACACATAACGGAAGCCCATACCGTCATCAAACACACGGAAGACAATTGTTAGCTGACGCTTCAGACCTTTACGCTGAGCCAATTTCATTGTAAGCTCGTTGTAATGATTGCGGACATCATTCTCTTCACCCCATGGTTGGTGCCAAGTTTCATCCTTTGTTGCACGAACAAAGCCCATAACACCGAAGTCACTGTCGAGACTTCCATCCTTCAACTTCACGCCAAGATAGGAAGGAAGGAGGATAGCTTCTTTGCCACGACTCAATGAATAATAAGGCCGACCAGCCTTGTCAACGCCAGCCGTCAGTGTTAGATTCCCTGATGGTGATGTCACTGTAGCCTCTTGTTTTGCAGCCATTCCCATAGGGAACACCACAAGACAAAGAGATAAAAAGATGTTTTTTAATAGATTACGTTTCATTTATTGATATACTATTTGATTTTAAAGCGTATCGAGAATAGACTTTGCTTCAGCCGTTTTCAGCTGAACAAGGGCGTTATAGGCTTCCTTCACCTTTGCATTATCAGGATGTGCAACACGTGCCTCATACCAACGATAGATGAGTTCAAGGTCGGATTGCTGATAACTTACGCCCGTAAACTTCTGCAACATAACGAGATATTTATAGCCATACTCCAATGTTGGCTCAATGGTTGTACCCTCACCATAGTCATTCCAAGTACTGATCTGAAGATACTTCAGGCTGGCTGCCTTCGCTGCATCAAGCTGACGCTGGAAGAGAGCACCGTTCTCTGAGTCATAAGTTGTATAGCCATTGCTGCCTTCACCTTCCTTATAATAATCCCAAAAGCCAGGCATGGCACCACCGACAAAGCATTCAAAGTTCTTTGCATAAGCATAGTCTGGGTTAGGATTGACCCAAGTGTATTCGCCTTGAGCATTACTTTTGTAGTCGCCATTGTTAGCACTTCCAATCTTACCATTCAATACTAAGAACATCGGTTTGGTAGTAAGAATAGAGAAAGTACGGTACCAATCCTTACCAGACTCCATTTGCATAGGACCGAAATTGAGTAATAAAGGACGGCCATCAACCTTCACATAACTGTCATCCTTAAAGAATGTCTGGGCAAGATAACGCATATCTTGACGAGCAGCGCCCACCTTATCCGACACACCATCAAGTGTTCTGTCTTCATAAACGACGCTCATCTTCAGTCCAGCACGCTTCAATGCGCGGAAAAGAGCCTCGGTATTTGTCTTGTGCAGCGCTATACTATTATCGCTGTTCACACCATACCAGTCAACCATAACGCCATCCAGCCCTGCATACTTCATCAGTAGACACTGATAATCGAGTACAGCTTCATCGCCACTTGCATACGGACCCGTCATTGGATAGTAGTGAGAAGCTATCTCACGCTTGCCTTTTGCATCGGTCTTATTGGGGTCGCAGTTCTTCATTGTCCAATGATAACCCCACTTTCCTTCATTCTTAGGGTTAGAAGTAGGTGTCTCAAACCACGGCATATAGTGTGCATAGACCTGCATACTATTGGTTTTTGTTACAGCAACAGGCTGTACTCCACTTGCATCTTGAGCATCGTTATGCTTAGCAGGAGCACCCTCATAGCTATCAGCACAGGATGCAAATAGCAGCATAGACATAGCTGTTACTGATAAAAAAGATCGTAAATTCATATTATTATCTTGCTTTTATTTGATTGATTAGTAAAAACAAACTGTTTAAAAGGTTGTTATCCCTCAGAAATACGAGCTCTCATGAGGAACAAATTTAGGTAAAATTATTTATTTATAGAGCATAAAACTGTCTTTTAACAATATAAATGTTATTACTTTTCAACGCTCCTTTGCCTTCTCATCACAAATCTTCATCACATTTATTCAGTGCTAAACACACTTTTTAGAACGGTAAAAGATATTGCTTAGTAATACTAAAGAAGTATTCAAAGCATTGATAGTACCCTATAATATCTATATCTAATAGCCTCCTTTCTTAGAAAAAAGAGGATACTGTCTGGGACAGAATCTCAGACAATACCCTCTCTCTTTATGATTATATTATAGTTCAAAATTACTTATCTCACAATGACTTTCTTACCCTTGTGGATGTAGATACCCCTCTTAAGGTTATCCTTTGAAGTGCCTACACGCCGACCTTGGAGATCATAATAAGCATCATCACGGGAAGTAGAAGAGCTTTGTTTATCTGCAGGAGTAATGATTTCAGCAATGCCTGTGGATACATTGTATACGTCATCTGGCTGATCTCCAGTAGAAAAAGTCGTAAGATGCTGCTTGTCATAAGGGAACTTAAAGACGGCAACAGCAATGTTATTACTCTCATTCACCTCTTTCTTGAGACGATTAACATCATCAACCCATACTCTAATATAATGGTATCCAGGAGCTGCTTGCCACTTATCACTGTTCGGACCTAATGGATTATTAATGCTACCTGTAACATAAACCTTTACCGTTTCACCTGGTTGTAGCTCCCTCCTAAAGTGGTCTGACCACATGGCAAGGTCACTATTAGCATACTTACCATCAATACGGAAACCAAGACCAAGTAATGCATCATTATTGATTGGGGCTGGTTGATCTCCGGCATTCACAACTTCAGCAACGAATTTTACCATTCCATTTACAGGAACAGACTGCTCATCAATGCTTACTTTCCTGATGTAAAGGTCGTAACCACCCCTCACTGGGATATAGTCACCACCCTCTTCACCAGATGGTTTAACATTGATTTTCTTCGTACGAGAGTTGTTTGATGCTTTGTCATCACCTGGTAAACGGAAGCCATAACCTATCGTTGCTGTGAGTGTATGAGCCCCTGTTGTAGCTGTCCATGGCTGACGTGTTTCAAGAACAACAGACTGTCCCCGCTTCAATCCACCTTTATATACGACTGTAGCAAAAGGAGCTACGCCATCAACAAGTACATGTGCACTGATCACTTCACCTACAGGAATATCTGTATCACCAGTATTTAGCACTGCCATCTTAAAGCGAACGCCATCACCATCCTTAATATCTCTACCGCCATTGACTCTCTCCCATGAAAGAGCTGCAGCCTCAACATCATAGTTTTCGACTATTTGAATAGCAAATCCACCACTACATGCCATCTTAATAGGTAATACAGAATTGTTGTTTACGCCCTTCTTATAGATAATAACAGGATAAGGATTCTCCTTATAATCAGCATTATCACCATCCTCATATACAACAGCTGTATACTTTTTACCAGGCTTAAGGAAGTCAAGACGGAGGTTAATAGTACGAGCATTGGCATCAGTCATACCTCCAATATACCAGTTATTGGTGCCGCGTGCCTGCCTTGCCGTAACAATATACTCGCCAATCTTAGCATCAGGAACAATTGTTTTCTCCCAATTAGAAGGTATATTCTCTAAGAAAGTGAATACTCTTGGGTTGTTCTGATAGTTCTCTATCTTATCCGCAGCCATCTGCCAAGGTGTATAAAAACAAACAAACTCAGCTAATTGCTTTGCTAATGTAGTATGCGGACGAGAGTCTCCATTGACTTCTAAGAACTTAAAAATACTTGGTGTAAAGTCCATTGGACCTGCCAATCCACGAGTAAAAGGAATCGTTACTGTATGCGAAGGAGAACTACCTGTGCTCCATGCATTCCACTCTTGACCCTTTACACCCTCTCCAGATAGAAGGTTTGGATAAGTACGCTGTAACCCCGTAGGCATAACTGGCTCATGATTGATCACCATAAGATGATGCTTTGCTGCCTCTTCTATCACCTTACGGAAGTGCCTTACACCATATTGCGAATGTGGAAGTTGCTGCCAATCATCCACACCACCTGTGTTCAGGAAGTCACCTACGTATCCTGTCTTAATAACATTTGCTCCTACAGACTGATAGAGACTGAAAGCTTTCTCCATTTGGTTCTCATATCGCTTGGAATAACCGCCCGTTTCATTATGTACAATAATAGAAGTCCCATTATCATGAGCATACTTTTGTAACCCTCTGAAGTCATAATCAGGAGTGGATTCAGTCATACTGAGGTCATTAACAACGGGCTGCATACCATTCCACCCTTTGTTCCAACCTTCTACAAGAACACCTTCAAAGCCATGTTCTGAAGCAAAATCAATATAGTGTCGGGTATTATTATTAGTAGCACCATGAGGTTTATCAGTCTCAGACCAGCTAAAATCATTTAAATGTAAAGTCCACCAAATACCGACATACTTACCAGTTTTGAGCCATGAGGTATCTTCTATCTTGCAAGGATCATTGAGATTCAACATCACACGATTGGTGATCAATCTACCAGGAGTTGTTTCGACTGCCAACATACGCCATGGTGAATAGAATGGATAATAGTCTGTATATACCAAATGGTTCTTTTGATAATTTGGAATGTCAGCCCTTTCCCATCCTACAAGTTGGACTTTAAAATGTGCAATATCATCCCAAAAGCCTTGATTATTGATGCATAATGGAGAATAATCAGTAAGGTTAGCCTCATGAAGCATCATATAAAGGTTAGGATTAGCTTCAATGGTCATAGGCGTACACTCCCATTTTTTACCTGAGAGAGATCCCTTTCCCCACTCCCTTTCATAAGCTTTGGTATCGTAAGGAATAGTCCATGCCTGCAGATCACCCTTAAAGTTAAACTCTGTTTTCTCATCAGAAATGACAAGCGTTATATCCTTATTGTTATTTCTTAAACAATCTTGCTTTGGAATAACATAGCGGAAACCAAAGCCATTATCAAATACACGGAAGACAATATCCAACTTGATTCGTAAGCCACCTCTGCGCTGAAGATGCATGGTTAGCTCTTTGTAATGATTCCGAACGGCATCTTCTTCTCCCCATGGCTGGTGCCATGTCTCATCCTTCTCCGAGATATTAGAGAATGAAACATCGAAGTCATTGTCAAGAAAATCATTGATACTCTCTGTCAAAAGATAACCTAAGGCTGAACGTGTAATGATCTCTTGTCCGCGTCGACTTAATTTATAATAAGGGTGTCCACTGTCATCTGTACCCGCTGTCACCGTGAGATTACCATTCGGTGAACTTACCTGCTCTACTCTGTCTGCCAATAACGCTGATGGCGTTATTACGAATGTAAGAAGTAGAAGTGAGTGCTTTAAAAATCTGTGTTTCATTTCCTGAACTTTTAATAAGATTATTCGATTCTTTTATTTATAATTGAGATTGCCAATTCTATATTCCTTTCACATACTCAATCACCTCATACCAACATAGGCTTATATGTGCTTAGATTACTTATAAGTTACAACAGAAGTATTCCTTCAATACCTTTCTACTACAAAACGATTGTATTATAAAAATATTTTCATAACCATAAGTATTTATCTTCATGATAATAAGGGGCTGGCACAATGATGAAACAAATAAGTTATAATGACAAAAACAAATATGCTTTCCGGTTTTCTACTGATGTGTTGCAGCTCCGCACATATGGAGCTAAGGCTTAGCACATATGGAGCTAAGGCTCCGCACATATGGAGTTGGGGCTTAGCACATATGGAGTTGATGGTAGACATCTATAGTATCAAAGGCTTAACACCTTACAATACGTAGTTGACATGAAAGCAACTTGTAGTCAGAAGAAAGCCGAACCATCAATGATGAATAGAATTTACTTGGTCATAAGGAGATTGTTTTTAAGGGAATAATACGTTGTTATCTTGTTAAAGACAGCCCAACAAAGGACTTATGTCATTTCTCCAAACAGTAATAATCACTAAACATAAAACGTCCTCGTACACCTTATTGTATGATTAATACCAGTAAGACATACGGGGACGCATATTATTTAAAGCTTAATTTACATAGCCAGGATTCTGTTTCAAGTTCGGATTCTTATCCAGTTCATCCTTAGGAATTGGATAAATACCGGTGTGATGGTCAGCAGGATCAGCTGGTTTCTCCCACCATGCATTGTAATAAGTGCCAAAACGAATGTTAGTTGTACGTCTCAGACCTTCAAATACGAACTCATGCTTCCACTCAGTATCAATATCATCAAGAGTAAGTGAAGTGAGGTCAGTAAGTCCTGCACGCTTACGTATCTGATTAATGTAAGTGAGAGCTGTAGGAATATAACCCAAACGGAAATTACATTCAGCCTGCATCATCAGGATTTCAGCATAACGCATCAACACCCAATCATTATCACGTTCCCACTGATCAGTAGCACTCCACTCGTATTTATTCAGTCGTGCACCAGCATTCTGTGCAGCATTCGTGAAGTCAGCTATCTCCTCTGTGTAGTTCAAAGGCTCACCATTATCCATCAAAACTTCAGAACCATCTTTAGCACTATACTGCTGTCCGATGAGCAAACTGTTGCGACGGACATCCTGTGCATCAAATGAAGAATAGAGACCTGGTTGAGCACAAATACCGTTACCACACCACTGATAGACACCAGCAGGGTCAAAAGCTTGCTTCTGATTATAATGATAAGTCATACTTGCAAGGTAGTTTCCAACTGTTCCCTGCTTATGATCGTATGGAATAGCAAAGATAATTTCAGGTGATTTCTCATTCTGAATAGCAAAGCTAGCCTTATAATTAGGTGTGAGTTGATAGCCCTGAACCTTATCACAAGCATCAAGACAATCCTGCCAACGTGGTGAACCAGTATATACCTCAGCGTTAAGATACAGACGAGCCAGAAGAGTATTAGCAACATTCTGTGTGAAACGGCCATAGGTAACGCCTGATGGAAGTAGTGGCATAATCTCCTTTAGCTCCTTCTCTATGAACTCAAACACTTCCTTTCGGGTTGAATTGGTTGGCAATACCTTCTCTGTGAAATCGGTAGAGATTGGCACATTACCAAAGCAATCAAGCAGGTTATAATAGTAATAAGCACGCAAACCACGTAATTCTGCTTTCACTTTGTTCTTTGCTTCATCCGTTAAACCACTTTTATCAACCTGATAAATAATGGCATTCACCTTAGAAACACCCGTAAAATTATAACGCCATATAGAGAGAATACCTGCATTATTGGCATCCCAATTATGACGCTGATACTGCTGATAACGCCCACCATCAAACCAGTCTGTACCACGTGTAGGGATACAAGCCTCATCACTTGAACACTCTTGAGTGAAGAAAACATATTCACAGGTCGGATAACAGTTAACACCATTGCCTTCAGGTGTACCTGAACCATAGCCACGCAGTGTAGCATAAGCACCTCCAACAATGGTAGCTACCTCTGACTGTGTCTTTCCATAGTCATCTTGTGACACCTTATCATAAAGTTGTTCATTAAGATCTGTACAGGAAGAAAGAGCTAATAGCAAACCTACTCCCAGCCAAGCCTTCCTTATTGGAAGGATATTCGATATACTTATATTCAATCGTTTCATAATTGGTATAATCTTATAAAGTTGAATTTTACTGTCATTAGAAGCCAATGTTCACACCAAGAGAGAATGTACGTGGACGTGGGTAACTGTTAAAGAAATCAATACCCGGTGAACTTAATACGTTATCTGGTACACTAACTTCTGGGTCAATACCCTTATAACCAGTAATACAGAATAGATTCTCACCCGTTACATAGAAACGAAGACGAGTAAGTCCCAGCTTCTTCACTGTATTCAATGGTACTGAATAACCAAGAGTAATTGCCTGTAAGCGGAAGAAGTCACCATTCTCAATAAAGTAATCAGAGTAAGTTGGATTATCTGTTATACCACTTTTCATAAAGTCATCAAGAGTATTCTGTGATGGGAAACGCGTTGGATCGTACATTACCATACGACTAACATTCAACACTTTCTGCCCAAACATACCATAAGCAGCAACACTTGCATCGAAGTCACGCCATGTAGCATTGAGTGAAAGACCTAAGTTCCACTTAGGCATTGCCGAACCAAGATAGCCATCTTTTACCTTTCCATTATCATCTTTATCAAGCATATACTTACCATCACTTGATATACCAGTGCAATGAGGACCCCAGAATGCACCTGCAGGATAGCCTTCCTTAATAACCTGTGAATAGGTATTAGACATACCACGTACGTTATGTAATGAACCTGCTTGTAATCCAACAGCTTGATATTGATCATTAGAAAGCTTGGTAATCTCTTGATGATTGTATGCCAATGACATGTTAGCATCAAGTGTCCAGTTCTTTGCACGAACAGCCTTATACCCTAAACTCAATTCAAATCCCTTGTTAACAAGGTCACCAACATTAGCCAACATCGTACCAACAAGGTAAGGTGGCTGTGGAACTGGATAGGTCCAAAGGAGGTCAGAAGTCTTCTTATAATAAAGTTCCAACGTACCATTTAACTTATTGAATACTGAGAAGTCAACTCCAAGATTCCATTGTGCCGTAGATTCCCACTTAAGATCAGGGTTAGGATTCTGAATCTGTGTATAAGCATTCTTCCATGTTCCAGTAGTGCCATCAAAGTAAGCTGCACCTGATGGAGAGAGGATTGCCAATGACTTATACTCACCAATACCATTCTGATTACCCGTTACACCAAAGCCTGCACGAAGCTTTAAGTTATCAAGCCACTCATGTGTTGAGGCCATGAATGGTTCCTCAGAGATACGCCATGCAAGAGATACTGATGGGAATACACCCCACTTATGATTGTTACCAAACCTTGAAGAACCATCACGACGTAAAGTAGCAGTAACCATATAACGATCCATCAGGCTATAGTTTATACGACCAAAGAAAGAAATGAGCTTTGATTCACCCTTATAAGAGTAAACATCACCCTGCCGATAGTCTGTTCCTGCTGCTAAATTATTGTAACCAAAAGCATCAGAATCAAACCCTGAGCGGGTTGAACCGAAACCTTCATAAGTATTATCAAGGTAAGAATAACCACCCATAAGGTTCAAATGATGGATATCTGCAAACTTCTTATCGTACGTTAGATAAAGTTCAAGCTGCTTATTGGTATAATCATCATAGAGTCTTTGACCCCATCCATGCTCACTCTGCCCCTCCATGCGTGCATAAGTAGGCTTGTATAAGCCCGATTTTACAGAGTTTGATTCATAAGAAGTATTCATTGTAGCAGTAAGTCCTTCAACAATAGAGAGCTCTGCCTTCAAGTATCCTAGGAAACGATGGCGTTTACGGTCCTCTATACGATTGTTATTCAGCTCTACAGGGTTCTCTGTATTCGTTCCATTCAACTGTGCATAGCTGCCGTTCTGATTAAAGACTGGGAAGGTTGGCTGAAGGTTTGTCATACGTTCGAAGATACGGTTATCGATTGGATGCCAACTGTCAAAGTTCGCATTAATACCTTCATCCAAACGTAAACGACCGTTCATACCTGTCTGATAAGCAGAGAGAGAGCCTGCCACACGGTTCATATTATTTCTCTTAATAACACCTTCATTATTATTATAGGTGAAACTTGCACGATAACCATGGCTCTTTTTAGAGGAAGAAAAGTTGATATTATGACTATGAGAGATCGCTGTACGCATGAGTTCTTTCTGCCAATCAGTATCAGCTCCATAATCCAAAGCGTTCATATTACCTGTAGAACGAACATAACTGCGCCATTGATTAGCTGAGAGTAAGTCGAGAGTCTTTGCTGCAGAAGCTATTGCAACATAGCCATTATACTGAATTGTGTTCACTTCTGTATCTGAACCCTGGCGGTTTGTAGTAATGATAATAACACCATTTGCACCACGTGAACCATAGATTGCTGCTGCTGAAGCATCCTTTAAGATGTCCATACTTACGATTTCAGATGGCTGAACAGAGTTGATATCAACCCCAGGAATACCATCAACAACTACCAACGGACCATTACTTGCAGAGAGTGACGTACCACCACGAAGGCGAATAGAGGCACCTGATTCGACTGCACCAGAGCTTTGGACAATAGATAAACCAGCAACCTTACCTTGCAATAACTGTTCCGTAGAAGTGATAACACCCTGCTTCATATCTTTAGAATTAACAGAAGCGATGGCTCCAGTAAGGTCACTTTTACGCATTTTACCATAACCAACACCAACGACTGTCACTTCATCAAGGGTCTTGGCATCTTGTTCCATTACTATATTCAAGCCTTTTCCAGCCTGAACCTTACGATTATTATACCCAACATAAGAGATTTCAAGCATATCACCCTGCTTACATTGGATTGTGAAGTTACCATCTATATCCGTGATAGCCCCAACCTTACCACCTACAACACTTACAGAAGCGCCAATAAGTGGTTCTTTTTCTGAGTCGACGACCGTACCTGTTGCGGTAAAATCTTGTGCCGATACATTGCTACAGAACAACATCATCATAAAGAGGATGAGCCCTGATAGTTTATTTTGAACTGTTAGTTTCATAGAATTTAATGCTTTTATGGATTGAATAAGATTCTTCTCTTCAATTTATATTAATCAGGAATAACAAGTGGGACAGTTGATTCAACAACCTTTATTCCTCTCGCATTTGTTATTGTTACTTTCAATTCAGAGGCTTCAACACCCTGTAATTCTTTATTCAAATCAATTGTTGTCTCCCGTTTATCACGTACTCCAGGCATCGTTCCTGTGATAGTCTTTGAGCCAGCTACGATAGTATAGGTCAAATCGCCATCTGTACGACCATTGTATTGACGAGTCAATGTCAGGATGTCCTTCGTACTTACACGAGTAGGGAATACTGAAAACATTGGGTCTGGATAAGGAACAGCCTGACCAGCTTTCTGTGTTTGGTCACCGGTATTTACTCCCCATTGGTTTGCACCAGCAGCATCCTTGATCACCTTAATAACATTGTAAGTCATATTCTCAAGTACAAATGCTGCCTTCTTATCTGGGTCAGCAAGGATTGTTGGCTTGTCTGGCTGACCAGGATCCTGTGGATTAGAAGCATAATATTCGCTTGGAATACCAATATTCCATGCATAGAGACCATTAGAAAGCTTCTTTAGTCCAGCCTTTGCAAGTACAGCAGGACGCCATACATCCAATGTCTGCAAAACAGTCCAGTCATTTAAACCTGAGTGAACACCAAATGTTACGAAGTCAGCATCCTTTGCTAACTCTGTCATTGTCTTACCTCCTAATTTATATACATCTGGGTTAAAGAGGACAGTAAGGGGATCATCTAAAGCAAACTTCTCTGTAAAGCCTGCCGACTTCTTTCCACTGAAGAACTGAATGCCAGCACCTGACTTCTTGAATGCTTCGAATTCAGAACGGCTATCAGGTGCTGCAAAAACACCAGACCACATAGAACCGTCCTTTGTCTTCAGTCTTTGCCAGAAGCCTGGCCAGTTAGCATCTTCAAACTTAGCGACGTCACAATGGAAATACTCCGTTGGTACCATCGTCTTTTTATAGATATTATTACCAAGATACTCCAATTTAGCAAAGTCGGATGAGTTACCTCCATGTCCTGCATCAGGCTCTGTTGGTTGCCAAGCCCAAAGGTATAGGTCAACACCTTCCTGGAATCCGACATCTGTCATATCATAATAGAACGTAACTTCTTCGTCTGCTGTAAAGACAGCAGGAACCGTCCAACACTTAGGAGCATTAGGAAGCTCTACTCCATCAGCAAACAATGCCAACGGAAATAAGCACATCAGTGCGAATAAAACTTTCTTCATAGTCATTTACTTTACTGCTTGAGTTAGGTTATACGTGTAAGAAACAAATGGCTGCCCTTTGGTCTTGCGTGTCAATCTGTACTCCAAAGTCTTGGTATTACCAGGCACTGTTGTTACAGTAAGTACAGTTTCTGCCTTCCCATCATTAAGCAAAATCCTACTTGCAGTGTTGTCACTCTTGGTGAAATTGTAGTCCATTTGCCATGTACCACTTGCTGGTAACAGTGCAGGAGCATTCCCTTCAACCGTAAAAGTAGAAGCTTTTCCAGCCTCATCTTGGTTTAGATTAATGACAAACGTGTCAAAATTGAGCAGGTCAGTTAATGTTTTTGTACGGGCATTAGCCTCATCAGTCTGAACAACAGAATTTACTACCCATTTACCACTAATCTTTTCAGTGAGCGTAATTGGTGAAGTGAATTCGCCGTCATCAACAGTAGAACATCCCGTGAACGTCATTGTCGCTGACAATAATAGTACAACGCCAAGCAATTTACTTGTGATCGTTCTCATAGCGAATCATTGTTTTTAGTTATTAAAAATATATTTTGTTATGATTTCCTTACTGGCAAAGTTACTCATCCTATTACTATTATTAAAAGAAACTATTGAAAGTATAAAGAGAAAAAAGGAATAACAACTACTAATATACTGATAATCAATGCCTCTTATATCCACATCCTTCATGTGAATATAAGCTAAATATTAGTAGTTGACCCTACTTTACAAGAAAATGTAATAAGATTTACCTTTATTTAAAGGGGAAATCAGGAGGATATTACCCGATATTAGATATCCATAATGAGCTGTTCGAACTGGTCATTCTCCACACGTGAACGGTTCTTTACACGTGTCTTATAAGTATTGATTGTATGGACTGAATAATTAAGGAATGTCGCTATACGCTCAGAATCATTAATACCCAGACGGATAAGGGCGAAGATACGCATCTCCGTCGTCAGTTGTTTCGGACCATCTGACAATACTTTCTGGTCATTTTCATCAAAGAGTTTCCCATACTTCTCAATAAAATGAGGGAAGAGTTTCAGGAAAGTCTCATCAAAATCGGCAAACATCGATTTGCGTTCTGCAACCAGTTCACTCTCTTTCAGTGAAGAACGCAACTCTTCATAGCGGCGCATGGCTATCTTTCGGTCAATGGTACGATAGAGTTTCTCCACCTTATTAATATATTCAGAGTTGATATAGAATGACCTACCGATATATTCATCCTTGATATTGTTCACCTCTTCTAACTGATGATTCTTTGCTTCAAGTTCCTTATTGCGGTTTGCAATGGTCTGTTGTGCCTTCTTCAACTTTTTCATCTGTCTACGAATGAACCACCAACCCATCAGAAGTCCGATGACAAAGAGCACACTGATGATTGCAGCAACAGCAATAGCGTTGCGCTGACCTTGTATTATCTTGAAGCGATCCTGCTCTATAATGGGTAGAATACCACTTACTTCTATGACGCGTTGGCGTGCTCCATAGAAGTTGGCATTGGCTAATGACTGTCTCACATATTCCGTTGCACGTTGTATTTCACCTTCTTTATATAAGAGATTTGCCAATGTACACAACGCAGTTGTCTCCCGAATAGCTCCTTTATTATCATAGATTGCTGCCAACGCCAGATATTTCATTGCCTGATCATTGTCCTTAAGATAAAGATAAACCCATCCAACACACGAATTGACAATTGCTTTCTGATGCACATCAACGCCCTTTTTCTCCAGAAACTCCTTGAAAGTATCAAGGCATGCTTCGTATCTGCGCTCCTTCATATCACGCATTCCAACAGCATAGAGCCAGTCTGGCGAACCTTTCGGCAGATAATGAAGCAAAGAATCCGTGTAAACACCTGCCTGCTTGACGTATCTACTCTGATAAGGTTCCGTACGAGTGTAATCAGAAACATCATAATAAAGGCGGGAAGCCATTGTAAAATAGAGTTTACGTGCTGTGGTTGTAGTGCCTTCCATGCGTATTTCCCTCAGCTCATTAAAGGCTTCTGTATATAAACCTGCCGAAAGAAGGCAGAAAACCAAGTCGCATCTTGCCTCCACTTCATAGTCACGATTCTTCAGTTTGATGGCTTCATCTATAAGATGATGGGCACAATTATAAGCAGAATCATATTGATAAGAGGAGTATTCCTTAAAGAGTTTCCTGTTAATATCAAACTGTTTTGATGGAGGAAGAGACACCAATTGCTTCTTTAGCTGCTTTATCCGCTTCAGTTTCTGGTCTTCATAATATTTTCTTTGCCCAAGACTATTATCTAATTCATCAAGTTGCTTCTCCCAATTCTCATGTGATGCTACACAAAACAAGGGCAATGTGAGAAGTATAATAAATAAGTATAGTCTTTTCTTCGTATTCATTTTAGGTATCTCATTAAATGATTTATAAGAGCTAATATATCTCTTAATATGACTGCAAATATAGAACTTTTCTTACAAATAACAAAAAATATCGACTGAAAATGTTCCAGCCGATACTTAATGTGCTTATCATTGGTTGATCATATATCATGTTTTATCAGCCAATTGTTTTAGTATTCTCCCGTAAATGGATATCTTTCTGTTGCCAATCAGTCGTTATATTATCATACCATCTATAAGGTTATAACTTTTTCTTCATATTTTATGAGATTTAGTTCAAAACTCAATAAGTAAGATAAGACTCTTTATCTTATGGTTACAAAATTATATCAATATTATAATATTAGGAAGATTAAAAGACTTATTACAAACTTTTCTTTGCTATATAAATAACTTTATACTGACTATCAACGGTTTATAAGTTTAGCATTATTCTACAATATAAACGAGATGTTGGGACATTAAAGTGTAAAAACTTCACTTACAGAACTTTATATATCAAATAACAGTGCTTATAAAGAGTCTATTTTAATGCATTATATAACCATCTAATAATCAATATCTTAATGAGATTTAGAAGGGTTTAATACTCTATTCTCATTTATATTTATGCAGTATGCTGATTATAATAGGGTCTGATACGTGCTTTTTGTTGTAATTTTGTTATCCGAAAAGATACTTATTTTAAGTAGTAGATTAAGTTTTTCAAGGTCTTTGCCGCTGTTTAGTGAAATAGATAAGGCTATTCATAAGAAACTTCAAAGATTAGGTTTAATAAGAAGTAAGCAACTTCGTTGTGATATTTGGTATATATGTATTTGTTATTTGGGTAATTTAAGTAATTAGTATTTAATTAAACTTACATCAATAGTTTGTTAAATCAAAACAGAGCTTGTCGTGAGATAAGCTCTGTTTTGTTTCTATCGGGGAGGAAATATTAAGTTAACTCATACGCTATACACCGTGGAGGGGAACTGCATAAAATCGGAGGATAGCAGCTGACTTATGCCCACTTTATTTATGCTTAGTAGGCATATAATGTAAGATAAATTCACATCTCGATTTTAAAAGGTGCTCTTTTGCGTTCTAAAAGACGCCCTTTTGCATGGTAAAAGATGCCCTTTTACACTTCAAAAGGTGCCCTTTTGCAACGTAAAAGGGCATCTTTTACTTTGCCTTTCATAACCAATTGATTATCTGATAATTGCAAAGCATGATTTTTTTGGTTCCCTTTCAATTAATGAAAGTTTTGGGTTGAGAAAATGTAAGGATATTTTACAGAAGGTAAATGGGGCAGAAAGTTGATGTGGGTGATAATAAAAAATCGGCTGGAAGAGTCTCCAGCCGATTCTAAATATACGATTGTAGTGGATTCTTCTACAACGTTAATGCTTACTTAATAACTACTTTCTTACCATTATGGATATACACACCACGCTTCAAACCCTTGGCAGTTGTGCCACAACGACGACCCTGAAGGTCATAATAGTAAGTGTCTTGTACCCCGAAACCAGCATTAACAGCCTCTACACCAGTAGGAATAACATCCAGATTGTCTGGTAGGTCAGCATTGTTAATGTAGCGAATAGCACCCGTAGGAATGTTCAATTCAATGGTAAGTTTATTGTTATTATGGTTAACCTCACCTGCATAACGACCTGCATAGTTATCAATCCATGCCGTAACGGTGTGCTTGCCTTCTGTAGCAATCCAATCTTTACCAATGGTACCACCGCAGGCTGTTACCTTAGCGAACTTATGTGACTTCACACCTTTGGTGTAATCGTCAGACCAAGTGATGACATCTGTCTTGCCATCTATCTGGAATTGAACACCAAGAATATCATTAGCAGGAGCATCTTTATCACCAGCATTGGCTACAATAGCAGAGAAGTTCACTCTATCACCTGGCTTAATAGACTTCGTATTCATAAGAATCTTCGTCACAACAAGGTCATAACCGCCTGTTACAGGGGTGAAAGTACCGTAATCATCACTATTACCTACAACGTTGAAACGCTTTTCCTGCTTATTATTCTCCTTAGTTACTTCGGCTGGTAAGTTGTTCTCTGGGTCAACCAACACGCTCATGACATGTGAACCTGGTGTGGCTGTCCAAGCATCTTTTATAGAAAGAATCACTGTTTCTCCTGCCTTTAACCCCTTGTCATAGCTCTGACTCATGAACGTTTGTTTACCTCCATCAAGAGAAACCTTGAATGCAAGAGCAACATTTGCAGGGATATTGACATTCTTTGTGTTCTTGATTGCAACTTTAAAGGTAACTTTATCACCCTCTTTTAAATCTGTATTGCCATCAGCTTTCTCCCAACGAACACCCGTAACAGCTACATCGTAACCCTTGATATTATCTATAGGATCTACATTTTCATCAGGATTACCAGTGAGATTGTCGGGCTTATCAGGATTACTAACGTACTGAACTTCCTCCATAGGGATGTTCAACTCAATGGTGAACTTATTGTTACCGTGGTTAATCTCATCTGCATAACGACCTCCGTAGTTGTCAATCCATGCCGTAACGGTGTGCTTGCCTTCTGTAGCCGTCCACTCTTTGCCTACTGTACCACCACAAGCTGTTACCTTAACAAAGTTATGAGAGTCCAAACCTTGGGTGTAATCATCAGACCATGTGATGACATCTGTCTTGCCATCTATCTGGAATTGAACACCAAGAACATCACCTGCAGGTGCATTTTGGTCACCAGCATTGGCAACAATAGCTGAGAAGTTGACCCTATCACCAGGCTTAATTGACTTGGTATTCGTGAGGATCTTCGTCACAACGAGGTCATATCCGCCCGTTACAGGTGTGAATGAACCCATGTCATCAGCTGATTCGTGAACATTAAACTTCTTGAAACGCTTGTTATCTTCCTTAGAGATCTCCTTCGGTAAGTTGTTCTCTGGGTCAGCAAAAGCCTCAACATAACATGCTCCAGCCTTAGCCTTCCAAGTGCCATTCGCCTTAAGAATAATAGACTGATGAGCCTTCAAACCACCATCATAAGCCCTACTTGCGAAGCTTGACTTATCATTAATCTTAACAGAAAAAGCAAGATCTACACCCTTCGGGATGTCCACATTTGATGTATTAACAATCTTAACCTCAAACGTAACAGCGTCACCTTCCTTCAAATTAGAACTACCTTTGGCATTCTTCCAGCTGAGACCTTCCAGCTTAACATTGTAACCTGACAGCTTATCCATAGGATCAATGATGCCACCTTGTTGTGTTTTATCAGCGTATGGAGGCTCAGGAACAACATAAGAATTCTTCAAATAGGTAAACTTTATAGCGTCTGCTTTCATCTTATTGTTATCTGTCCACACTGGCCATGTGCTGTTATTACCTTTCCGATCCTTACCAACATTAGCAATAACAAGGTTATTAAAGGTTGCACTACCATTGTTAGCACGAATTGCACATGCGGACATTTCTGTTGTAGAGAAGTTGTCTTTGATATCAGACAAGCCACAACCCAAAAGCTTCAGACCATCAAACAATATGTTTTCTGGATCCTTATACACTCTAACACCAAAGAAAGGAGAGTCATAAACCTCATTATTTCTAAAGGTAATATTGCGTAATTTGCCATATTCATTAAAGACATCAATACCTGCAAGGTCGTTGTTCCAGACAGGATCGGCATATGTTCCACAACGAACTACATAGTTGTTTTCTATTAAAACACCCTCCTGTCTCTCGTTATTATCAAATCTATATCCCGTAGTAAAGTCACTTGTAACATGAATACCAGATGCTAAACCATGGTCACTAACGTAGTTATTATATACACGTTGGTCCGTTCCACCATGAATAGCTATACCACCTGCACGCCAACCAAGCTCCACTGTGTTATAAGCAAATGCGTTATTCTTTTCATCATCAGGGTTTATAGCTGCTTTATCAGGGAACATTGCAAGGCCATCATCACCATTACCACGCACATTACAGTTATATACTACAGCATTAGAAGTACCTTGACAGAAGTTCACACCATCTGCAAAGTTATTACGAATACGGCAATTTGCAACTACAACATTATTGCAATAGTCAGCTTTACCATTATAATCACCAAACCAAAAGCCGCACTCATGATGTTCTACCCATAGGTCATGGAAATAAGAATTATCCCAAACATCCATGAAAGCCTTGTACACTGCCATCTGTCTATAGCGACTACGAAGGTTTGAAGTCATATAAAAATCACATACTTCCATGTCCTTACAGTAGCCATCAGGTCCATGATCAGGGTGTCCACCAGATATACCTCCACCAAAATCTTTCGTACTTGTGAACTTAATATTGGTGTACCACATACCTGCACCTTGTATCCTTACCTTATCACCATATACACGCCATATACCGTCTAACTCGTAAGTTCCTTTAGGAATATATAGTACTTTAGAACTCTTATCAGCTTCTTTCAGTGCTTCATTGAAAGCATCAAGCCAACTATTATAGTCCTTTTTATAATCCTGAACATTTATTGCTCCTGCTGGTTGTTTAATCATTGCAGGTATGTTTTCAACCTCTATGAAATCAATTCCACATGCAATAGCCTTTAAATTCTTTATCACAATGTGGTCACCAGGCTTAAGTTTGCTGTTCAATTTAAAGTGTACTTCATCAAACGCAAAGGCTGGAATGCTTCCAGGTACCTTCTCATCATGAGGATCTCTGGTACCAGGTGTGAAATACTGCCACATGTTATAAGAAGAAATGGCAACTGTCTGTTCAGATTGTTTCGTTCCTTTTGCATCATAGACCATAACCTCTAAGGAACTGTTCTTCCCCATACCATCATCACTATCAGGCATGGTAAAGCGCATAGTAACGCCATCCCCATATCTGTCAATAGGCAAATCAAGAGAGTCACCATTCGTCAATTCCACATAAGAACGCTTTGAAGCCTGGGTCGCAATGTCATCTCTACTACAATTGATAGAGACCAACTTCTTAGCAGAACCATAGAATCTGCCATCTTCAGCTTCGTAACGATTATAAGGAACTGTTGCTCCACGCCTACCATTAGGGTCTGGACCAGGGATTTTCAGTTTATCAGCCGGCCCAGCATGTGACATCATACTACCTGATATCACCAGTGTCAATGCAAGTAATAATTTCTTTTTCATACTTCACTTGATTTAGTTTTAAAAAAAGATTGTTTAAAGTGTAGCTCTCAATCGAGCGCCACAAATTTAAGTTTTACTTACTATTGTTTGATGTTTAAAAAGCCAATTACAAACTATTCTTGAGCCTTTTATCTATGAATAATCTGATTATCAGTAACTTAAGTTTATGTTTTTCACTCGCAAATACAAATACAATATCTTTAACTTGGGTGTAAATTCTTCACTATAAGGACCTTGTAAAGACCATAATATTGATTGTAAAAAGGTGAATATGTGCATCAAATAAATACTATTGACTATCAATATATTATGTACATTATTTGAGTTTTTATAGACATAATATATTTATATTTATTCAATATGCCGTTTATAACAATCTATCTTGGCTTCTTTTGCCATGATTTTATTACGAAAAACATAACGGTAAATACGGTAATTCTAAGTGTGTATATACCCATTCTAAGAAATAATATTACTGTTTTATTGAGAAGTCTGTAGACTAAGTCTGGTGATATTACCATCTGCTCACTTGTATGAAGCAAGAGAATAAAAAACACTTTTCTCTTGTTTCGTTTATCAATAGTATCCTTGTAATGTAAGATAAATTCATATTAAGGATTCAATAGATGCTCTTTTGCATTGTAAAAGGTGCCCTTTTGCATGATAAAAGATGCCCTTTTACACTTCAAAAGACGCCCTTTTGCAATGTAAAAGGGCGTCTTTTACAACGCTATTTATAACTATATGATTATCTGATGGTTACAAAGTCGAAAATAATTGGTTTCCCTTGATTATTGAATTTATAGGATAAAAATATTGTAAAGATATTTATATAACATCCACATCATCATTCAAGTAGTTTCAAACCATAAAAAAAGAATCGGTTGGAAGCGCTCCCAACCGATTCTGAATATGCTATAACTAACTGTTTTTACGGTAATTTTAAAGTTTACTTTATAATAACCTTCTTACCACAATGGATATAAACACCCTTCTTGAGACCCTCAGTTGTTGTACCATAACGGCGACCCTGAAGGTCGTAGTAATAAGAATCCTTTACGGTTTGTACTGCATTTACAGCCTCAATACCATCCGTACCATCGATATTGTCTGGCTTATCAGGATTGTTAATGAACTGAACAGGACTCATAGGGATATTCAACTCTATTGTAAACTTGTTATTATCATGGTTTATTTCACCTGCATAACGACCTCCATAGTTGTCAATCCATGCTGTAACGGTGTGCTTTCCTTCCGTAGCAGTCCACTCTTTGCCTGCTGTACCACCATTGGCTGTTACCTTAACAAACTCATGTGACTTCACACCTTTCCTATAATCATCAGACCATGTGATGACTTCTGTCTTACCATCTATCTGGAATTGAATGCCAAGAACATCACCAGCAGGAGCATCTTGATCGCCAGCATTGGCTACAATAGCAGAGAAATTAACCTTATCACCAGGCTTGATTGACTTCGCATTCATAAGAATCTTCGTCACAACAAGGTCATAACCACCCGTTACAGGAGTGAAAGTACCATTATTATCTGGAGCTTCATAAACATTAAACTGCTTAACACGCTTGTTGTCATCCTTTGATGTTTCCTTCGGTAAGTTGTTCTCTGGGTCAGCAATAGCCTCAACTTTACAAACGCCAAGCTTGGCAATCCAAGAGCCATTAGCAGTAAGAATGACTGACTTACCAGCCTTCAAACCGCCCTCAAAGTCATCACTTATTGCTGCAGATTCACCATTAACCTTGACTTCAAAAGCAAGAGCTACATCCTTAGGGATATCTACATTTGATGTATTAGTAATCTTTACACGAAATGTTACAGCATCACCTTCCTTCAAATCAGAGCTGCCTTTAGCATTCTTCCAGCTGATACCTTCCAGCTTAACATTGTAACCTGACAGTCCATCCATTGGATCAATGATGCCACCTTGCTGATCTTTGTCAGCGTATGGAGGCTCTGGAGCAACATATTTCTTCTTTATATTAGTGTATTTAATAGCATCAGCTTTCTGATGATTGTTGTTCGTCCAGAGTGGCCAAGTCTGATTATTACCCAATACATCCTTATGAACATTACCTATTTCAAGGCCATTAAAGATTGGAGTTGCTTGGTCTGCACGAATGGCACAGAAGGTCACTGGCGTTGTAGAATAGCTAGTTGACATACCTGTAAGACCAGCTCCAAGGATCTTTGTATTGATAAACTTGATGTTATCAGGGTCATTTAATACTGTTATTCCGAAGCATGGAGCATCATAAATCTCCGTATTATAGAACGTAATATTCTGCAGACTACCACCCGTTTTATGCACATCCAGAGCTGCAAGGTCATTACCAAATATGTCACAATTGGTTCCGCTACGCACAATAGTATTGTTTTCGAACTTTATACCATCAGGTTTATTATTAGCATTAAACTTAGTTCCAGGGAAAGTTGAGTTCAAATGAATACCTGCAGCCAATGCCATATCAGTGACAAAGTTATTATATATGTGGTGACCAGTACCTCCATAGACAGCTATACCACCAGCACGCCAACCTAATTCTACCGTGTTATATGCGAAAATATTATCATGTAAATCACGTGCTCCACAAGCATCTTGATTCCATGTAGCAAGTCCATCATCACCATTACCACGCACACTACAGTTATAAACGGTGGCATTAGAGGTTCCTTGTGCAAAGTTTACACCATCTGCTAAGTTGTTACGAATACGGCAATTGGCAATCTTTATGCCATCACTATAATCCATCTTACCGTTATAATCACCAATCCAGAAACCACATTCGAAGTGCTCTTCCCATATATCATGGAAGTAACTGCCATCCGTATATACGTCCATAAAGCACTTGTAAATAGCCATCTGATTCATACGGCTGCGTAATGCAGAGTTGATATACATGTTACAGAACTCTATTTTCTTACTATAACCATCAGGACCATGCGAACCATTACCACCTGAAATACCACCACCTTCTTTATTAGGATTAGTAAATTTGATGTTAGTATACCACATACCAGCACCGGTAATCGTCACATTATCAGCAAAAATACGCCATACTTTTCCTAAATTATAGGTACCAGCTGGAATATAAAGAGTTCTTGATGGAGAGGCTTCTGCATCCTTAACGGCTTGTATGAAAGCATCACCCCAATCACCACCAGCAGCCATGTTCTTATATTTTGTATCCTGTATGCTGATTGAACCAGCTGGTTGTTTAATCTTAGCAGGTACGTTTTCAACCTCAATAAAGTCTAAACCATACTCCATGTTACGTGAATCGTCATTCTTAACAGTAATAACATCACCTGGTTTAACCTTATTATTTAACTTGAAATGTACTTCATCAAAGGCAAAACATCTAAAATCACCACCCGGTACATCCTTAGGATAAGGGTCATTTAGATTGAAATACTGCCACATAAAGTAAGATGTAAGCTTTACAGTCTGGTCTTTATTACCGTTTACATACACATCTAATGATCCATTCTCTCCCATTCCGTTAGGTGAATCCTTCATTGTGAAACGCATTGTAACACCATCACCATTTCTGTCTATCTTGAAGTTGACAGCAGAACCTTTAGATGATAAGTCTACATAAGACTGTTTTGAAGCCTGAGTAGCAATGTCCTTGCGTCCATAAGATGTAGTTTTCTTTGCTGCACCACCCGAAAGTTCTCCGTTTTCAGCCTCATAACGATTATAAGGAACCGTCGCTCCACGTCTTCCATTGGCATCAGGTCCAGGTACTTTCAGCTTGTCTGCTGGTCCTGCCTGTGACATTAGTGTTCCTGAAAGCACTAATGTCAATACAATTAATAATTTCTTTTTCATCTCTACTTGATTTAGTTTCTAAAAGGATTTATAAAGTGTTATTTCTCATTTTATATCGACAAAATTATAACATTACTACCATTTAGTGAAGGATAAAAACCCGATTACAAATTAATTTAGCATAATATAAACTACCTATATCTGATTATCAGCTACTTACATATCATAATTTCCTTTGTAATACAAAGAAAATATTGATAATTTTAAGTGTAATTACATCACTTTTATAGGTTTATTGGCAGCTTAATAAGGGTTATAAAAGTTATTTACATCCATATATTTAATATTATTGGTAATCAATTAGTTATGTTACTAACACTGAATAAAGATACGTTCTATACTTTATATTTATCTAATACGTCCCTATAACGACTTTGCGATTTTATCTTTTTGTTGTAATTTCGCTGTCAGAAAGAATTAAAATCTTCAGGAAATTAATCTGTTTTTTTTGATCTTTAGTGTAGTATAATAATAAAAGTAGTTCTTCCATAGGACAACAAAAGAATTTTAGGTTTAGTCATAAACGAATACTTCATTACGATATTTAGTATATATGTATTTGTTATTTGGGTAATTTGAGTAACTTAATTAAACTCACATCACTAGTTAATTAAAGTTTGACAGAGCTTGTCGGGAGACAGGCTCTGTTTTTGTTTTATGTAATAAAAAATACTATCAGCAATTCAATAGGTGCTCTTTTGCATTGTAAAAGACGCCCTTTTGCACTTCAAAAGATGCCCTTTTACACTCTAAAAGGTGCCCTTTTGCAACGTAAAAGATGCCCTTTTACAAGCCTATTTATAACTATCTGATTGATTGATGGTTACAAAGACGAAAATAATAGGTTTTCCATCGTTAAAGAAAATATGAAGAAAAAATATTGTAAAGATGTTTCTTTAACTTTATAAGCATGACATTCCAGTTCTTAAAGCACAAAAAAATCGGTTGGAATAGCTTTCCAACCGATTTCTTATTGTGGCTATCGTAGAATGATTCTACGAGTATAAATTACATTACTTGACAATGACTTTCTTACCATTGTGAATGTAAACACCTCTTCTTAAACCATCAGTTGTTGTGCCATAACGGTTGCCCTGAAGGTCATAGTAATAACCATCATTAGTCTTCACTTCAGTGTTTACATGCTCAATACCATTGGTATTACCCTTTCCATCACCAAGATCGTCTGGCTGATCAGGGTTGTTGATGAACTTAATCTCCTCAAGTGGAATATTCAATTCAATGGTAAACTTATTGTTATCATGATTGATTTCATCAGCATAACGACCATTATAATTATCTATCCATGCCGTTACTGTGTGCTTACCAGGCGTTGCAACCCACTCATTACCTTGCTGACCACCATTTGCTGTGACCTTAGCAAACTGGTGAGACTTCACACCTTGTGTGTAATTATCTGACCATGTGATAACATTTGTATTGTTATCAATGATGAACTCTACACCCAATTGCTGTCCTGCAGGAGCATCCTTATCACCAGCATTGGCAACATAAGCTGAGAAGTTTACTCTGTCACCTGGCTTAATACTCTTCTTATTGGTGAGGATTTTGGTCACAACAAGGTCGTAACCACCTGTTACTGGAGTGAATGAACCCTTATTATCTGATGACTCTTGTACGTTAAATCTCTTCGTACGGGTATTGTTTGCCTTATTCGTATCATCACTCAGACGGTTGCGATAGTCGACCTCTGCAACAATAGTATGCCCACCAGGCTGTGCTGACCATGTAGAGTTTGTTGAAACAATGATAGGCTGATTGGCTTTAAGACCATTCTTGTTATCATCGGTAACATAGCTTTCCTTACCATCAACCGTAACCTTTACACCAATCTTCACACCTGCAGGGATATCCTTATTACATACAAGAGAGGTTCTGAATGTTACCTGGTCACCCTCTTTAAGGTTGGTATCACCACTTGCATTCTCCCAACGTAGACCCTTCAAAGATATATCATAGTTCGTAATTCCATCCATAGGATCAACTACACCACCACCTTGGTTCTTGTCAGCTTCAGGTGCTTCAGGTACATTATAGCTAACATCAGAGAGATAATCATAGCTTACTGACTTAGCAAGAGCCTCATTATTATCAGTCCATAAAGGCCAAGTCTTATTGTTACCAACCTTATCTGGGCTTACATTAGCAATCTTCAGACCATCGATAAACTTGACATTATCGTTCTCTAAACGGATAGCAGCCGTAGAATGTTCCCATGTTGAGTACTTCGTTGTCTGCCCTGCAAGAGATGCACCGAGTATCTCTGTCTTCTTAAACACAATACCTGTTGGACCTTTAAATATACGAATAGCATCAAAAGGAGAGTCATAAATCTTCGTATTATTAAAGGTAACGTTGCGTACATCACCCTTAATATCGATTGCAGCAAGGTCTTCATGCCAGCTATCATCATTCGTACCACAACGTACAAGGATGTTATTATCGAAGCTGATGTTCTGCGTATTCTTGAATTTAGGACCATCAAAGATGTCATTCAGGTGTATACCAGCTGACATAAACATATCAGCAAGGTAGTTATTGTAGACCTTATGCCCATTACCACCATATATAGCAATACCTCCAGCACGCCAAATAAACTCAATAGTGTTGTAAGCAAAGGTGTTGTTTGACTCATCATGGGCTCCTTGATTATCATGATTCCACATTGCAAGACCATCATCACCATTGTTACGGATGCTACAATTGTATACAGTAGCATCTGAAGTACCCTGACAGAAGTTAACTCCATCAGCGAAATTGTTGCGGATTCGACAGTTATATATCTTCAAACCGCTGCTATAATCAATCTTTCCATTATAGTCAGCTATCCAAAAACCACACTCAAAGTGGTCCTCCCAGATATCATGAATAGCACTTCCACCCTTGAAAACATCCATGAAACACTTGTAAACTGCCTTCTGGTCCCAACGACTTCTTAGGTTTGAGTTGATATAAAAGTTACTTATATCCATGTTATTGCAGTAATCATCAGGTCCATGTGAGCCATTACCACCAGAGATACCACCACCAAATGGGTTAGGATTGGTAAACTTAAGGTTTGTATACCATATACCAGCACCAGTGATTTTCACGTCTGATCCATAGATATACCATATACCACTGAGCTCATAAGTACCTGCTGGTATATAGAGTTTCTTTGACCCTGCATCAGCATCTTTCAGTGCTTCTTCAAACGCTTTAAGGTAATCGTTACCCTTAATGTACTGCTTATACTTCGTATCAGTTACACTAACAGCCCCTGCAGGACGGTCAATTTCTTGTGGAACAACCTCTGTCTCGATGAAATCAACGCCATATTTCAGTCCTTTTGCACCAGAACTCTGAATACGAATACGGTCATTAACATGCAAAGGCTTGTTCAAAATGAAGTGAGTTTCATCAAAAGCGAAGCATCCAACACCATTATCATTCTTATCAGAAGGGTTTCCGCTGGCAAAATACTGCCACATATAGTAAGAAGTAAGGTCAACAGTCTGCACCTTTTTCTCGTTGATATAGATGTCTAATGAGCCATTCTGCCCCATACCATCTGGTGTATCAGGCATTGTAAAACGCAGAGTTACACCGTTAGCATTGGTCTTCATGGTCCATTCAGCATACGAACCATTTGACGGTAGTTCTATGTATGACTGCTTAGAAGCTTGTGTTGCGATATCCGTACGCTTCCAGTTTGCCGACTTAACAAGCGTAGCTCCGCCACCAAGCTTAGCCGTTTCGGAATCATAACGAGTATAAGGCATCAACGCACCTACACGTCCATTAGCATCTGCAGAGGGCACATTGATATCGTCCGCATAGCTTGCATGCGACATCAAAGTACCAGTAAGCAGCAGTGTTAATGCTATAAAAAATTTCTTTTTCATACTTTTACTTTATTTATCCTTTTAAAAAACTATTGTATACAATCATTTTAAACCTTCTCATCACAAATGTATTACATTCCAATAAGATATGGGCGTTAAAGAAAACTATTATAAATCATATAGTTCTAATACAAAAAATATTTTACTGATTATCAATAGATTAAGTTCTGAGAAAAACTCATTTATACAAAGAAAGAAAAGCTATTTTAAGTCATAAAAAAGCTATTTATCGAGTAATTTGGCTGAAATAACGTCTTAAACTATTGTTTTCTGAAGATTAATGGCTAAGAATGAATTGATATTTTTTATATAAAGTAATAAGTAAAGAATAAAAAAATTGTTACTTATATAGTGTTGTTCAAAGTATGAAATATCCTGCTTTTAAATGAAAATCCTCATGAAGATAAGCATAAATCTTCATGAGGATCAGTATCAATAAGCAACCTTATCGGCTTATTTTATCTGTGAAGTAACAGGGCTATTAATACCTTTCATTGCTACTAAGAATGCCTTTGCATATCCAAACTTAAGTCGCATGTCAAGTCGAACAGGGATATGATTAGGATCATCTGTCACATAGAAGCTTGCAATGTCTCTCCATTTACCGTCTTCCTCTTCATAATAAGTGAGCTTCAAGCAGCGGTATTTGTGACCGTTATCAGCCTTTATGTTTTCTTTTCCACCATATACTATACGTGCGGGACTACGATTATCACCATCAACAATAGGGAATTTAACCACTTCTCCATTCTTCCAGCTTTCTGGATTGAAGCTTCTTGCACGCAGGAAGATGCTCATCATGTCATAACAACAGTCATCATACGTATGTTCTTTCCAACGATGTTTGCCGTCATTACCCATATAATGCTGCTTAACCCTGCACTTACCATTGGGATAAGAGTAGAAAACTTCATCTACGGTGTAACGCTTTCCTTCTCTTGCTCCTTTGCGATAATAGAGCGGAGCCATCTGTTTTGAGTTATAAGTAAGCAACGTATCACGCAATACAAAGTAGTCATCTAACCGTCCGGTACCACGAGTTGTCAATGAAGCACGGTAAGCTGGGATTCCTTTATACGTTGATGAGACAGTATACCACGAAGCTGTTCCTGCCTTAACCCATACGAACTTCCAGTTATAATAGAGGTTATAAGTAAGGTATTCACCACTGCTGAATGCTGTGTTGCGGAACGTACACTGTGCCGAAGAACTCAAAGAGAGCATTGCAAAGAGACAAACTATATAAGTTTTTAGTTGTTTCATATTCCTTGTTTTTGTTCAATTCATATTATACTTATTCTTTTTCTCTTTTTAAAAGAAAAGAAATGTTTTAGTATGATAGGCTGTGGATTAGTGCAGAACTTTTCCTTTAATTTCTTGCATGATAAGTTATCAACCCGTGGTATCGGCTTATCAACAAGTTATTCATTTGTTTAATGCTTGATTTTCAGCCGTTATGATGAGTTATCCACATTATCACTAAACGGTGCAAAGATAATAAGTTTATATCTTTTTTAGTGTGAAAGTTGTGTAAAACTTCTCTAAAACCCAGTTAATAACCTTGTGGATATCCACGTATGACAGTGTTTTCTATTTTCCTTGTGGATATCTACAGGGTTATTAGAAAGTTATGCACAGGGTTTTCAACATAGTTATCCACACTTTTGTTAATTGTCATTGGGATAAGATGGGTTATATAAACTTATGATAAGTATATATGTTCTGATAATAAGTAAAGCAACAAAAGAACATAAGAATGGTGAATATTTAGGATGGTAAAACAATATTACAAGAAGAAGAAGGGAATTTTGAGTAAAACAGAAAATATTCTTCTTTTTACGGTTTTATAATCGTCACATTATCAATAGGTTACAAAGAGGCTTGTAAAAGGGCATGTTTTGCGTTGTAAAAGGGCGTCTTTTACACATCAAAAGGGCACCTTTTACCATGCAAAAGGGCATCTTTTACAACGCAAAAGACGCCCTTTTAAAAATCAATTAAGAACTTATTTTACAAAAAGTGATTATTATATAATGTCTTAACCCTATACGATAAAAGCCAAATGACGTGTTGATAACAATTGACCAACACGCCATTTGGCTTTATTGTGAAGTATCTGCCTGCGTAATTTACTGTGAACGCAGCAGTACTTTATTTATAAATCATCTTCAAGTGCTGTACTCTTGGCATACGCTGTACTCCTTGCTTCGAAGAAATCGGTCTTTACCATGTTTGCATTAGAGTACTGACTAACCCATTTCATGTTCTCTGGTTCTTTCTGATTCTCCTCATAAAGGAAGCCAAAGCCAAGTCCTGACCAACGCAGGTTACCCAGATATTGGATGTAATCTGATACCATCTGCGCATTCAATCCCTGTACATCGTTACCGATAACATACTGTCCCCAGGCGATTTCCTGCTTTACTCCCTCGCGCATCATGTCCTCATAAACCTTTATCTTCTCTGGAGTGAACATGTCAGGTTCCTCTTTCTTCAGTTCAAGGATGATACTGCGGAAGAGCCAAAGGTGTGTATTCTCGTCTCGATTGATGTAACGAATCTCCTGAGCAGAGCCTGACATTTTTCCGTTTCGGCTGAGATTATAGAAGAACATGAAGCCACTATAGAAGTAAATACCCTCAAGAATGAAGTTAGCAATCAGTGTTTTCATAAGACTGAACTTGTCTCTCTTCTCATGAAACTCGTTATAACAGTCACCAATAAACTTGTTACGGTTCAAGAGATGCTCATCAGTCTTCCACTGATAGAGGATGTCATTGCGCTCTTCAGGACTACAGATGGTATCCAACATATAGCTGTAGCTCTGGCTGTGGATACACTCTTGGAATGCCTGAATGTGCAGACAGAGATTCACTTCATTGGCTGTTATGTATTCACTGACCGTTGGGAGGTTGTTACTCTGTAGTGAATCGAGGAATACAAGGAAACTCAGAATCTTGTCATAAGCCGTGCGTTCAGCCTTATCCAGTCGTGGATAATCCTTGAAATCCTGAGAAAGATTGATTTCTTCAGGTATCCAGAAGTTATTCATAGCTTGTCGATACCAGTCGCTAACCCATGAATATTTCATGTTGTTAAAGTCATTCAGATTAGTGGTATTACCACCAATCATACGTCTCAGGCGCAAGTCAATATCGCCAGAGGGATTGAATAGGGTGTTTCGCTTTAATTGATTGTCCATTGTTTTATGATCTTTTGTCATGGGAGTGGAAATAGTCAGTTCATTGATAACCTTGGTTTCTTTAACTTTTCCACCTCCCTGACTTCTTTAAATTCTTAATTATGATGCGCAACTTTCGCACTCTTCTACTTCTAATGACTTACTGCGTACGTAATAAATGGTCTTTACTCCACTCTTCCATGCAAGTAAATAAAGATCGAGAACCTGGCGCATTGTGAAGTCATTGGTAATATAGAGGTTCATACTCTGTGCCTGATCAATGTGGCGTTGGCGCACACCTGAAGCACGAACACTCCACTTCTGGTTGATGAGATAAGCACTCTTGTACATCCAGTAAGTGTCATCTGACAGCTCGGGTGCCACACGTGGCAGCATACTACCCTTCTTTTCCTCTAGGAAGAAACGCTTCATAATTGGGTCAAGACCGGCTGTTGTACCTGCAATGATACTTGTACTGCTGGTTGGAGCCACTGCAAGTAGATAAGCATTGCGCATACCTTGACGTGCTACAGTCTGACGAACCTTCTGCCATTCAGCACTGTTGTAATCACGTTTATCAAAGTAAGCACCTGTTTCCCAGTCGCTTCCTTCAAAGAATTTATAGCTTCCTTTCTCCTTAGCAAGGTCGGAACTGGCAATAATAGCAGCACGATTGATGGTCTCAAATACCTTATCCATGAATTCAAGATGCTCTTCGCTCTCCCATTTGATATGTCTTTTAGCCAATGCATGATGGTAACCACTGACGCCAAGTCCGATGGAACGATAGCGTTGGTTGGTGAGTTCAGCATAAGGAATAGGATAGAAGTTGAGGCTTATGACGTTATCTAAGGCGCGAACAACCGTAGCTACCTTCTCTTTCATCTTCTCTTCATCCTCCAAAGGCAGGCGTCCTAAGGACAGACTGGCAAGGTTACATACAACAAACTCGCCTGGACGTGTAGTAGTAACAACCACTGTATCACCATCTTTGGTCTCAACTTCCTTCGAAACGCTTTCTATTGGAGCCATGTTCTGTGCTATTTCGGTGCAGAGATTAGAGCAATAGATGATTCCTTTATGCCCATTTGGGTTGGCACGGTTCACTGCATCGCGGTTGAAAGTGAATGGTGTACCAGTCTCAACGGCTGAACGGAGAACCAATCTGACGATGTCTTTGATGCTGATGACACGTCTTGAGAGTCGTTGATCATTAACACAATCAAGGTATTTACGCTCCCATTCCTCTCCATAACAGTCCTCTAAGCAGTAACCTTTCAGCCTCATTATCTCGTTAGGGCAGAAGAGATACCAGTTCTGATCAAGGTTTTCATCAGCCATTTTCCAAAATAAATCAGGGTAACATACGGCTGGGAAGATGTCATGTGCCTTCATTCGGTCGTCACCATTGTTGGTTCTGAGTTGCAAAAACTCTGGTAAATCCTTGTGCCATACGTCCAAATAAACGGCAACAGCACCTTGGCGCATACCTAATTGGTCAACAGCAACGGCTGTATCATTTACCAATCGCATCCAACGAATCACTCCTCCGGCTACTCCTTTGAAGCCTCTTATGTTGCCACCTGTGGCACGTACTTTTCCAAAATACATACCCATACCACCGCCGAACTTGCTAACTTGTGAGAAATTGTCCAAAGAACGGTAGATACCATCAAGGCTATCAGGTACAGTATCAATGAAACAGCTGGATAATTGATGGCTTGGTTTACGGGCATTGGACAGTGTTGGCGTAGCCATTGTCACCTCCAGCTGACTCAGAAGGTCATAGATACGTTTTACCCATACCATTCTATTGTCTCGTTTCTCAGGCATAGCAAGGTGTAAAGCGATACCAAGGAACATCTCTTGTACACGTTCAATAACCTTTCCAGTGTATCCTTTGATGACATAACGCTTGAGAAGTAAGTCTAATCCAGAATAGTTCAGCAGCTCATTGCGTTCTGGTTTTATGAAGGTTGCTGCCTCATTGATTTCATCTTCGTTATAGTTTTCGAGAATATAATCGCCATACAGCCCCTCTGCGGTCATGTATTTTATCTTCTTGTACAAGGTATTGATACCTAATTCAGCTTCTAAATGGCTTATTTTCTGCTCAGCTTGGTGCGACAAGATGCGTGCAGAGATCATTTCCCATGCTGGTGCTTCAGGTGTTGTCAGCTCAACAGCAGCCTTGATGAGTGCGTTGAGTGCCTCTTTCTGTGACATTCCAGGCTTGCAGAAACTTGTGAATTTCTCCTGAAGAGTTACCATACTGTAGGCTCTTTCCCGATATTGACGTGCCACAACGTGCAGAACGTCTACCAATTCATTGTCATCTGTGACGCGTGCAATATCATTGATGGCCTTTCTTTGTTCGTTGCGTTGGTAACGGAAGAGGATGAAGTTCTTTGCTTCATCATAATGTCCGTGCATCATAAGATGCTTTTCTACTTGGTTCTGAATCTCTTCAACAGTTCGTTGTGCAGGATTATCAATGATGATTTTCTCCACTTCAGCAACCATACCAGCTATGTCTTGGTCGGAAATAGCTTTTCCTGTACTCTCAAAACTCTTCCTGATGGCCCTCAGAATCTTCTTGTTATTATAGATTTCTGACGTACCATTACGCTTTATAATTTCCATTATTAATTTTTATAAGTTTTCCTTTTTACTGCTTTTTTAGTCTTATAAGTTAGTTATAAGGATTAGATAAATATCTATATATCAATGTTTTAACATTAAATTGATAATTTCCTATTGGCAAAGTTACAAAAAAATAATCATAGAAAGTTATCCAAAAAGTTTAATTTTCTCGGTTTTTGTACTTTTTTTAGTTTCCCAAAAATTACAGACTTGTTAGTCTTCTTTTTTATCACTTATCGGTCATTGATTTTTTAATAAGGTTATAACCAGGATTCAATGTGTCAAGTATGTTTTTCTCTTTGATTATGTTTTTGTTTTTAATGAAATGATATTACAATATTTTATCTGTTGTTTGTTGAAAAAGAATAGATAATGCTTTATTTTCGACTTTGTAACTGTCAGTTATTCAAAGGGTTATAAAAGGCGTTTTAAAAGGTGCCCTTTTACCCTTCAAAAGGGCACCTTTTACACGTCAAAAGATGCCCTTTTACATTGCAAAAGGTGCTCTTTTAGAATGCAAAAGAGCGTGTATTGAGTTATGGATGTGAATTTTTCTTACACGAGAAGGGTATAAACAAAAAAAGAATAATTGCTCACGGGGCAAGTAAACCCTTAATGAGCAATTATTCTTTTATGGTTTTTGTATTTTTGAAAGTCTGTTTCTTCCTGCTTACTTCTTCGTCAGTCTCTCTTCCTTTTCTTGGTAAGTCTTACCTTTGGAACGTAGCATAGCCCACACACCGAGGACTATAAGTGGGATACTTAGAATCTGTCCCATGTCGATTGGCAGTCCATTTTCGAATGCTTCCTGTACCTCTTTCGTGTATTCTATGAAGAAACGGAAGGTGAAAATGAGGGTTAGACAAAGTCCAAAGTAGAGTCCTGTGCCCACCTTTTCCGGATGTTTCCTATATATAAGGTATATAAAAAGGAAGATGAAAAGGTAAGCTATGGCTTCATAGAGTTGCCCTGGATGGCGTGGATGAGTGTCTACATTATAGAAGATAAACGCCCATGGAACATCAGTTACCTTACCGATGATCTCTGAATTCATCAGGTTTCCTAATCGGATAAAGCAGGCAGTGATACCCGAACAAATGCCAAAGAAGTCGAGCACTACCCACGTATTCATCTTATAATTGCGGATATAGAGGAAAAGAGCAAGCAATAATCCCACCACTCCACCGTGTGATGCCAGTCCTTGGAAGCCTGAATACTGCCAGGAACCATCAGGAAGATGGTGGAAAGGGATAAATATTGAGAGGAATCCATCCCATGATGTGAGGAAATCCTCTGGCTCATAGAAGAGGCAATGTCCTAATCTTGCACCTGCCAATACGCCTATAAAGACATAAAGAAAGAGGGGTTCAAACTTTTCTGCAGGGTATTTATGGCGTTTATAGAGCCACTGCATCATGAAATAACCCAGTGCAAGACCTATCAGCCAGCACATTCCGTACCAGCGAACAGGGATTGGTCCGAGATGGAAAAACACCTCTTCCGGTTGCCAGGCAATATACAGTAGATTGTTCATAATAAATAATTCTTAGTGATGAGGCTATACATTAAATCTAAAGTGCATGATGTCACCATCCTGGACAACATAGTCCTTGCCTTCAATACCAAGTTTTCCAGCTTCACGGATAGTTGCTTCAGAACCATATTTAATGTAATCGTCGTACTTAATAACCTCTGCACGGATGAATCCTTTCTCAAAGTCAGTGTGGATAACACCGGCACATTGTGGGGCTTTCCATCCCTTATGGAAGGTCCAAGCCTTCACTTCCATTTCACCGGCAGTGATGAAAGTCTGGAGATTCAGCAAGTGATAAGCCTTATTGATGAGGCGGTTAACACCACTTTCTTCCAATCCAAGTTCGTCAAGGAACATCTTTTTGTCCTCATAACTGTCAAGTGAAGCAATGTCTTCCTCTGTCTTTGCAGCAATAATCATGGCTTCAGCACCTTCTTCAGCTGCTATCTTCTCTATCTGTTTGCTGTATTCATTGCCCGTCTTGGCACTTGATTCATCCACATTGCAGACATAAAGAACTGGTTTTGTCGTAAGAAGGAAGAGGTCATGGGCTGCTTGTTGTTCTTCTTTGCTATCGAATTCAACGCTACGAGCATTCTTTCCTTGTTCCAAAACCTCTTTATATGCCTCTAAGACAGTGACCATGATCTTAGCGTCTTTGTTCCCTGAAGCAGCTACTTTTTGCTGCTTAGAGAGCTGAGCCTCAATGGTTTCAAGGTCTTTTAGCTGTAACTCAGTATCGATAATCTCCTTATCTTCAACAGGATTGACAGCCATTCCACCTTCACGAACTACGTTATCATCTTCGAAACAACGAATGACGTGAATGATGGCATCACACTCACGGATGTTACCAAGAAACTTATTACCGAGTCCTTCACCCTTTGATGCACCCTTTACGAGTCCTGCTATGTCGACAATCTCGCAAGTAGCAGGAACAATTCGTCCCGGGTGAACAATCTCTGCAAGCTTCGTCAGTCGTTCATCAGGGACGGTAATAACACCGAGATTCGGTTCTATTGTACAGAAAGGGAAGTTAGCTGCCTGTGCTTTGGCACTGCTCAGACAGTTGAAAAGTGTGGACTTACCAACATTTGGTAGTCCTACTATACCACATTTTAATGCCATTTTTTATATAAACGTTTATTTCTTTGATGCAAAAGTACGGAAATAAATCGATATAAGCGATAATAAACAGTAATAGATGGGTGATGTAATTACCACTTATTACTGTTTATTATCGCTTATATTTACTTTTTCTTATTGCTCGAAAGCTTCTGCTTCAGCCGCAGCAATGATAGCTTCGCGGTCGAATTTGCGTGTATGAGAGGTATTAGAGGGGTTTGTTTCTTCAACCTTCTCTTTGTCAGTATCGGATGTTTCTATGAGCTCTTCAGTTTGTAAACCTTCGTCAGTAACTGTTGTATTCTCATCAAAAACTTCCGTCTGAAATGGATTTTCATGTTTCTCAGTCTCAACTTCTGACCCCACAATGAAGTTCATGTCTTGAGAGGTTTCAGGCACATTGAGTACCGGTTCTTCTTCCATCTTTGTACGGTTAGCCTTGGCTGTGAACACTTCATCAATGAATTGCGGCTCACGACGTAAACGTTGAAGTGTTAGTTTGGCAGCTTCTTGCTGACTTTCTTTCTTAGAATAGCCATGACCTTCGCCACATTCCAGTCCTTCCATGATGACTTGGAAGCGGAAAGTAGGGCTACCTTGTTTGTCTTTGTTGTGTTCAAGGAGTTTAAACTCCATACTAACCTTGTTCTTTTGGGTCCATTCTATGAGCTTAGACTTAAAGTTTACTTCCTTATAAGCAACCTTGTCAATATTGATAAGGTCACCCAGAATCTGCTTTTTCATGAACTGCATGCAAGCATTGTAGCCATGGTCAAGGTATAAAGCACCAACTAATGCTTCAAAAGCATTACCACCCAGATAGCTATTATGTGATGACGTGTGCCCACTGGAGAGTATTAACTGGTCAATACCCATCTCTTTTGCCAGCCGGTTCAGTGTGTCTCGTTGTACAATCTTCGAACGTGTGTTGGTTAAGAAACCCTCACGCTTCTTTGGAAAGTGCTCATAAACGATGTCACCGACAATAGCATCAAGGATAGCATCACCAAGAAATTCAAGTCGTTCATTGTTTACAGGCTTGCCTTTAGCGTTACGATGCGCTACACTCTTGTGTAAGAGAGCTGTCTTGTAATAACTAATATCGTGTGGAATGATGCCGATAATCCGGTACAAAGACAAATAAAGCTCCTTCTCCTTGCGGAAAGGGAGCTTTATTCTATCAACTATATGATTCAGCATATACTATTATTACTCAGCATATTTCTTGAATACTACACAGGCATTGTGACCACCGAAGCCGAATGTATTACTGAGAGCAGCACGTACCTCACGCTTCTGAGCCTTGTTAAAGGTAAAGTTAAGCTTGTAGTCTAACTCTGGATCCTTGTCGTCTTCCTGATGATTAATCGTAGGAGGAACGATGTTGTCTTTAACAGCCAGTACACAAGCCATAGCCTCAACAGCACCTGCTGCACCAAGAAGGTGACCAGTCATACTCTTTGTAGAAGAGATATTCAGCTTGTAAGCTGCATCCCCAAACAACTCTTTGATAGCCTTAGCCTCAGAGATATCACCAACATGAGTTGATGTTCCATGAACATTGATGTAGTCAATATCTTCTGGTTTAAGACCTGCATCATGAAGTGCTGCCTCCATAACAAGCTTGGCACCGAGGCCTTCAGGATGAGAGGCTGTGATGTGATGTGCGTCAGCTGACTCACCTTCACCAACCATTTCAGCATAGATCTTAGCACCACGTGCCTTAGCATGTTCTAACTCTTCAAGGATGAGACAGCCTGCACCTTCACCCATTACGAAGCCATCACGGCTTGCTGAGAATGGACGTGAAGCATGTTCTGGGTCATCATTGCGGGTTGAGAGGGCATGCATAGCATTGAAACCACCAACACCACAAGCACAGATTGCAGCCTCAGCACCACCACTAACGATGATATCAGCCTTGCCCAGACGTATCTGGTTGAAGGCAGCAGCCAGTGCATTTGTTGATGAAGCACATGCTGATGTTGTTGTATAGTTAGGACCATGGAATCCGAATTGGATTGAAATCTGTCCTGCAGCAATGTCTGCAATCATCTTTGGGATGAAGAATGGATTGAATTTTGGACCTGCTTCAGCATGCTGTGCATAGTATGTCACTTCATCCTCGAAGGTCTTAATACCACCAATACCTACTCCATAGATGACACCAACGCGGTTCTTGTCAACTTTCTCCAGGTCAATTGCAGCATCTTTAACACCCTGTATAGCACTGATCAGAGCCAACTGAGTGTAACGATCAAGCTTGCGAGCTTCCTTACGGTCAATGTAATCATTGATATTCAGGTTCTTTACTTCACAAGCAAACTGTGTTTTGAACTGGGTTGTATCGAAATGTGTAATAGGAGCAGCACCACTTTTACCTGCCAGCATACTCTGCCAAGTCTCCTCAGGGTTGTTACCTAATGGAGTAACGGCGCCAAGACCTGTTACAACTACTCTCTTTAATTCCATTCGTTGATATATAAATTAAAAGCTAAAGTCAAAAAAAAAGCCAAGCAAAACAGATGCTTTGCCTGGTGCTTTTTCTCTGTTAACGCTTACTTAGCGTTCTCTTCGATATAGGCAATAGCGTCACCAACAGTAGCAATCTTCTCTGCCTTATCATCAGGAATAGAGATGCCAAACTCCTTTTCGAACTCCATAATCAACTCTACTGTATCCAAAGAGTCAGCACCGAGGTCGTTTGTGAAGCTTGCCTCTGGCTTAACTTCAGCCTCATCAACACCAAGTTTATCTACGATAATAGCCTTTACTTTTGATTCAATTTCTGACATAATTGTAAAATTTAAAATGTTTAATATTAATATTCAAATTCTAAAATGCGGTTGCAAAGGAACTGTTTTTTTTCCAAGTGTGCAAGTTTTTTGATTAAAAAAGCGTTTCTTTATGCACAAATGGTATACCATTGTGCAACTTTTTCTTGCTTTTTCTTGCTTTATCTCACGATAAATCAAATGATTATATCACCTCATTCATACCTTACTATATAATATAATAGGTGTGAAATATGGTTCTTCTTGGTAGTATTTCAATGAAAATCATCTGTTTTATTTTGCCTTTTGAGGATTTTACTATATATTTGCAGAAGAAATAAAAATAACAACCGAATGTCATTTACAGAACACTGCAACGAAATTTTCAATCAGGCAATTCGTGATTATCATGTTACTGATAATGTGGACACGCCAATTAATAATCCTTATGACAGAGATTCCATCGAAAACCGGCTCTATCTGAAATGTTGGATAGATACCGTACAGTGGCATTTTGAGGATCTTATCCGTGACCCGCACATCAATCCTGAAGACGGAATGAGTCTTAAGCATCGTATTGATCGTTCTAATCAGGACCGTACAGACCTTGTTGAGCAGATTGATTCATACTTCCGTCAGCTTTATTCTGATGTAACTCCGCTGCCAGACGCTACTATTAATACGGAGAGTCCGGCATGGGCTGTAGACCGTTTGTCTATCCTTGCGTTGAAGATTTATCACATGAAGGAGCAGACAGAGCGCACTGATGCATCTGCTGAACATATTGAAAAATGCAAGTCAAAGTTAGCTATTCTGCTTGAACAGCAGAAAGATCTTGATTTAGCAATTGACCAATTGCTTGATGATATCAAGTCAGGACGTAAGTACATGAAGGTATATCGCCAGATGAAGATGTATAACGATCCTGCAACAAACCCGATACTTTACAATAAAAAGTAAGTGGAAAAGCCTTATCCCTGCCCTCTCTCCGTGTGGAGAGGAGGCAGGGATTGCTGTTAAGGGTAGGTAATTTTCATTATTGCTTTATTGTTTTTATGCCCTAAAATCCCTCTACTCTATGAAGACTCCCCACATTCTTATTATTCGTTTCTCAGCCATGGGTGACGTAGCCATGATGGTTCCGATTGTATTCTCGCTTGCTAAGCAGTATCCGGATGTGAGAATTAGTGTCGTTTCCAGACCCTTTGCTCGTTCTTTTTTCCAACGTATTGCTCCGAATGTGAGCTTTATGGCGGTGGATTTAAAGAAAGATTATAAAGGTATTAGGGGACTCAGTGCACTTTATCGGCGCTTATTGGCAAAAAGACCTACGGCAATAGCTGATTTTCATAATGTCCTTCGTACGCGTTATCTCCGCTTCCGATTCCTTCTTGGAGGCTATTCTGTGGCACATATCAATAAGCATAAGCATGGAAAGAAGCTATTATGTCAAAGAGAAAATAAGGTTTTCAGACAGCAGCCTACGTCCTTTCAGAATTATGCTGATGTGTTAGCAAAACTGGGTTATCCTATAAAACCTTCGTTTACGAGTATCTTCCCAGAAAGAGGAGGTGACCTCAAGAGTCTCCCTAATATAATAGGTGAAAAGCTATCTACCGATTGTTGGATTGGTATAGCACCTTTTGCAGCACATGCAGGTAAGATGTATCCAAGGGAAAAGATGGAGAAAGTAATCAATAAAATTACTTTTTCCCACCCCACTTGGCGTATCTTCCTCTTTGGAGGTGGTAAGGATGAGGTAGATGTACTGAATAGTTGGGCAGAGAAATATCCACAGTGTGTTTGTGTAGCAAACGTTCTTCATGGTTTAGAAGAGGAGCTAATCCTTATGAGTCACCTTGATACGATGGTGTCAATGGACAGTGCTAACATGCATTTAGCCTCCCTTGTTGGTACACGTGTTGTCAGTATATGGGGTGCAACACATCCTTATTGTGGTTTTATGGGATGGAATCAGCAAGAGGACGATACTGTACAAATCACCACCTTATCCTGTCGTCCATGTTCAGTCTTTGGTAACAAACCTTGTTATCGTGGCGATTTCGCATGTATGAACAATATCCTGCCTGAAGAAATAGTGCAGCGTGTGGAAGCTGGTATATCCTAAATTGTTATGCAAACTGTATATAATAAGGTAATATAACGATTACTGTCCGGCAGGCATCATCATTCTTTAAACTTATGAAATCCCTGCTATATACACATTAATAATGGTAGATGCGAGGATATCTCTCTACATTTTACTTATGTGTTGAAGCTTAGCACTTATTGTGTTGATGCTTAGCACCTATTGTGCTGCAGCCTAGCACATATGGAGTTGTTGGTAGACACCAATCCTATAAACCTTTTATTTGGTATTGTTATTGACTCTTTTTTTTGATAGATATGGCTTAAGTCTGTATTACTTAATAGGGAATTCAGCCTTTTAGGTTCGTCTTTATTTTTCTATTGAAAAATAATTTCCTGTCATTTCTGTCATGCCATTCACTGTTATAATGTAATGATAGACAGGTGGTTATTGGAAATGTTAAATGTGACAGCAAATAAAATTTAAAATAAACTAGGGTATATGCAGTATATCATCCCACATATGTACCATGACGTTTTCTGCATATCTATTACTACTAATAAGATAATAAACACATGGGAAGGAGGCTATTTCAAGAATATTATCGCATCATTTAATGCGCTTTACCTGATTATCTTCTACGTACCACACACCATCGCAATCTGTCTTTTGAGCTTTCTGGAGTGCGGATATTAATTGCTTTTGGTTTGATATTTCTTCATTAATAATCGTTTTTGGCCATTGATAACCTGTCTGTTGTCGCACGGAATAACCCCAACCAAAAGCTTCGTAGGGAATAACCCAGAAAGAAGAATATTTTGTTTCGTCCTTGTTTAAGTGTATGATCATTACCTTGTTTATTGGTCTGTCACATTGGCTAACAATACTTTCCGCCATCTGTTCTCCTACTTTTCCTGATAACCATGCGGCATAGGTATGATGTAAGAATGTAAAAAGAGCGGTTATGAGGTAAAGTACCGATGAGAATATTAGCATGCGTTTGTTCTTTATCTGATCACAAAGTAGTGCTATCATGATTATGGCAAATGGAGAAACAGCATAGCAATGCATAGTAGAAAAGATTGTAATAAGGTTGACAAATGCCCCAACAAAGAAGGATAATAATAGTACAATGATTGTTTTTTGTAATCGGAATGACCGAAACACAAACCATAAGAATGGAGCAGGTAGTACTCCTGTTATGGTAACGAGAATAAGATTGCGGTGAAGGGGATGGATTAAACTTGCATAGTCAATGGGATAAAATGTCATTCCGAGCATTATACCAAGGTTTCGTAACAAGCGTATAAGTGTAAATTGCATGTAAGTATTGTCTGCTACAGAGAATGTTTTGGTCAACAAAACACGACAGGTTAAGTAGAAAACAAATAACAAGCAACCAACCGTCATATGCTTCATTGCATGTTTGAAGCTAATCTTCCCTGTGCTCCAGACTATCATTGGAGGGCAAACAAACCATATATAACCTGATTCTTTTGAAAAGATAGACAGCAAAGAGCATACGAGCCAGAGTATGATTCTGGGCTTTCCCTGCATGTATATGTAGCTATGTAAAGCAAGAAGTCCCCATAAAAGTGAATAGGTTTGGTTCAAAGAGTCTATATCTAACACCGTCCCTAATGTGGCTGGTGACAGATAAAAGAGTAATACAGAGATATTACGTGATAAGGAACTAATCTTAAACCACTGCAGAATCCTGTATACTAAATAGGTATTAAGGATATGTCCTAATAGGATAAACGTATGGTTTAAGGTAGGGAAAAGCTGATAATCAAGTCCAAGAATATGACCGAATAATACATCGAAAGGTCGCCAATAGTTACCATCAGGGAGCAACTCTGTGAGTTTTAATGCCGATGTCTGCGGTACAGTATAGTATGTCCAATCGTCAAAGGTAGGCTGAAGCTGGCATAACAGAAACAGTACAAGTGGAGATGTCAGCAATATCCATACGATAGAATTACGGCTTATTGGCCTTCCATGTATCATGTTTAATTGATTATTGCCACTTTACATACAGTGCCTTTATCACCATTTTCGTCTGCTGATAGTACCATATAGATACCTGATGCTACACGTTTTCCCATCTTATCCTTGCCGTCCCATACGAAAGTACCACCATTACTTGTTCCTTCAGCAACGAGAACACCATTCGTTGTGACGATCTTTACGTTAGCATTCAGCGTAAGACCCACAATCGTTATGGGACCTGTATACCCTGGCTTGACAGGGTTGGGGTATGCATATACTGCGTCATCATTCGTTGTTTCTTCTGCCTTCGTTGCATCACTCATGTAAGAGCATAGCCCTTTGTCTGTAGCAAAGAACACTTCTCCAGTCGTATTATTGATAGATATGGAATACAAATTGTTTGATAAGAGCCCGCTATTTGAGGTAAGGAAATGCTGAACTTGGGTCATGTTATCAGCACTTATAAGATAAACACCATTCCCTTTTGTGCCAATCCACTTGCGTCCACCACCGTCTATGGCTATAGATGTGATGTCAATACCAGCTAAAAGATAGTCTGCAAGATTGCTTCCGTCGTTACGTGGCACCTTTACTTGTGTGAAATGATAGTTGTCTTGATCACTCATCTGTGAACGTTGAAGCATCAATGGACCAGCTGTTGTACCTATCCAAATGTTTCCTTCCATGTCTTCTGTCCAACAGTGTACAGCCGTCAGTTCTACATTCGCACCATCATCATTGACAAAACGTGTGTAAGCGTTAAGCTTATCTGTCTTGGGATCGTAACAGAATAACCCTGGTTTACGCCAATCATCATTACAGAACCATAGTAGGTTGTGACTATCTAAATGCATTTGAGATAGGTTATTCAGCCCTACCCCATTCTCTATAAGAGCATCTTTACTGAAAGAAGTCATTTGTCCATCCTTGGATAAACGGATGAGATTCTCTTTCTTTGTCTGGCTATTAAGAATCCATAAATTACCTTCTTTGTCGTAAGATAGTCCGTATGTCAATACGTAGTTATTATCTAATTCTCTGCCTTTATCGATAGCAGCTTGTAGTATACTATTATCTTTGTTATAGTAAGCTATCATTTTCCCAGACATGAACTCATAGAGTCCTGTTCTTGAACCAACATAAACATGATTGCTGTTCTGAGGATCAATTGCTAAGGTTTTAGTCCCTATATATGCATTCCCAGTCCGACTTGAGAAGTCATCTTCATATAAAAACCATTCATTCCCTTGTAATATCTGCACCATTCCAGGGTTCTCCCAGTTGTTTGCTGTGGGATTAAAGAGTCCGCCTGTAGTGTATAATCTATCGTTTTGGAAGTTTGTCCAGATGAAAGTGTTATACTTCGGACCACCTGGATTCAATGCCTTTGCTTGTGACATGAGGTCAGCATTGGGCGTACGTGGGCGTTCTGTATAGTTTCCTATGCGTGACCAATTGCTTTTATCAAGCAGGTTATCGGTCAAGGTTGCACGATAAAGTCCGTTGCTTTGACTGGCTGCATAGATGTAATTACCTTCTATATAGCTATAGTCTACAGGGAAAGAAAGGTTGTAACTATCCGATATCTCTGCTTTAGCAACATTCAGTTTTACTACTCCGAAGCCTGTAGAGAGATAACAGTAGCTGCCATTCATGTCTATTCCATTCACTGTTTTATCCGCAGTCATCGACTTCATGTAGTAGTCTGGTACGTTGTTGACCTCTCCTTTATCATCCATGAGGTCGATATTATAGTCAGAATAGACGATAACTAATTTGTGAGCAACCTTGTTCCATCCGATAAAACGGATATCTGAATCGTTTAATCCATTTATTTTATCATATGTTTGGATGCTTTGGTCGTTCTTATTGTAGGTATATAGACTGTTAGAAGCAAGCACATAGAGTTTGTTTCCGCCCTGTTCCACCCATTGGACATCGCTATATGCCATATAGTTCTTCCATGTTCCTATACCTGCAGCGATGGTATTACAGTAAGCTAACAAGATGAAAGCTGTAACTAAGAGATATCGTTTCATTGTCATAGAGTATTCTTTTCGTGATGTATATAATACATCAGTTTGTATACATTAAACAAGAAAACGCTGGGATTATTGCCTTGAAGATGTTTCTTTATGTGTTGTCCTACCAGGAAATAAGCTGCATAAACCAGCTTTTGTAGGTGCAGTTTCTTGATTTTTTCAGCTGTTTCAAGCAGTTGGGAATAGCCTTTCAGTTGGTTACGGAAGGTATATAGTGTACGAAGAGACTGTTCAGTTTTATCCAGAAACTCACTGTTTGATTCAAAGAAATCAAGTGTTATGGGGTTATCAATATGCGTGATTGCTATATGATCCATTGCAAGTGACTTACCGAAGAGTACATCTTCATAGCCGTATTGGATGAAATTCTCATCAAAAGGATGATCCATCATGATGTCTTTATGTGCTAGGAAGTTT